>Ga0209517_10005934_pt1 | contig 15330 bp, 14 predicted proteins | sample PeaSoiMetSII2010_FD_187695 | JGI IMG/M metagenome (GOLD analysis project Ga0209517, IMG submission 187695) | Peat soil microbial communities from Weissenstadt, Germany - SII-2010 (SPAdes) (version 2) | ecosystem: Environmental > Terrestrial > Soil > Wetlands > Peat | place: Germany... | reverse complement strand
GGGGGAGCCAATATTACCATGCCCAAATTCCGTGGCTCCATGGGGAATCCCCTTCTTCTTGAAGAGCTGCTCGCGCGCCACCCCAAACTCCGTGTGCAGGTCATGCACGCCGGCTACCCCATGATCGACAACATGCTAACGCTCCTCCAGGCCAACTCTCATGTCTACGTCGACGTCGCCGGGCTGATCTGGAGCTACCCGCTGACGGAGGTCAACCGCTACATCCAGCGCCTCGTTGAAGCCGGATTCGAAGACCGCGTGATGTTTGGGACTGATCAGCTTGAATGGCCCAAATTGATGTCGTACTCAATCAGCATTATCCAGAACGCCGACTATCTCAGCCCCGAGCAGAAACGCGACATCCTCTACAACAATGCTGTTCGATTCCTGAGGCTCGAAACTACTCACAGCAAATAGAGGCAAGCGCGGTCTCGGCACAGCCGGCCAAGTGCTGCCTATCGGCCAGGAAACCAGGATCGGTTGAATTGGAGTGCTCGGCGTAATCTGGGCCAATAGAAGCGAGAGAAACTGGTGCGGTTGAAGGGCCTGGAAGATTTGTACTCGTCAAAACCCTCAACAACCACAGGGTTCCACAACTCAACGAGCAGAATCCCATCGGACTGTAGACGATTTCGTAGCGGTCGCTGCATCCATACTCTCAACGAACACTCAATAAAGATGCGCCCTCTGGTACTTGAGCACCTGGGCCAATACCAGGGGGTCGGGTCCGTGATTCTGTAAGTTGTTGATTTTATTGGTCGGGGAGAGAGGATTTGAACCTCCGACCCCCTGGTCCCGAACCAGGTGCTCTGGCTTCGGCCGCCAGTCACCACTCATCCGGCGCGAAACCCTCCCCAGCATCCCATCGTAGATCTGGCTCGAACAATGCCGTGCGGCGTCGTTCGAAGCGACTTCGTCAATCGGGGTTGGAAGGCCGGCCGCCCCGGCCTGGAACCTCCTTCCCGAAAGCGGGCACACGGTCAGCTCACACCGCCTTCACGTATCAGCAATAACCCCCAGTCAATTCTCGAACGGTGTACTTTTGGGTGTATTTCTCCAATGTGATCTTCTATCTATTTGATTAGACAATGGTTAAATCCAGATATGAATCCCACTCTCGTATGACAGTCACCCGGCCCAACTCGCACTGCGCGACCGTCTCCTGGATCGTCGCACCGCTCAATCGCATCTTCACCGCACGCCGGCGACGTTCATTCAACGCCGCAATCGATAGCTCCCGTCCGTCCAATCGCTCCATAGTCGTTTAGACGAATCAGGCTGCGTAAGAGTTTAACTATTATGGGCCTGATAAGTAAGAAACAACAAAAACTGTCCAAACAAACGGAGCCACCTCAAGAATGTGCTGGGAAGTTTCAAGCTGTCGAGATTCCACGTGAAAAGTACAATCAGCTACACGATCAGTTAGTACTCGAAAAGAAGAACCTGAATCACTTGCTTGCTTGGGGGGCATGCGAGGGCAATAGAGAGCTTGCTCAATCGTCACACTTGCGAGCAAGCAATCGCGGATCAGTTCGGTGACGAAAAATATATCGCATCGAGGCTCATGAAGAAGGGCAAGACTCTCAGGCTCTACAGACTCCCAAGGCAGAACGATTCATTGCGGTCGCAGCAGCATCCGTCCTCGCTCGGGATCACTTTCTCTCCCGCCTTTCTCAGTTGAGTAAAGATGCGGGAGTGGCGCTACCAAAAGGGGCCTCCCCAGCCGTTGTGGAGGCTGCGAAGCAGATCGTACAGAGACGTGGACGAGAAGCGCTACGTCAGTTCGGAAAACTACATTTCAAGACCACGTCCTCAGTGCTTGGAAAATAGTGATGACGACAACAGAATCAACGATGAACGAAATGGAGCGGGTTAAGCTTGCGATCAAAGAGAACCGTTGGGCCGATGCCATCGTCGATTTGCGAACAACTCGCGAACGCGAGCCTTACAATATCGCTATTTGGGGACAGCTAGGCTTTGCGCTCTCACGCAATGAGCAGCACAGAGAGGCCATCGAACAGTTGCGCGAAAACATCGCCACAACCGCGGAAGCCGGTGCGAAAATCATCCCCGGCCCGATGTATGCGCCGGTCGGATATCTCCCGGGAAGACGCCGGACCGCTGAGGAGTGGAGCCGCGCAGTCGACTGCTGGCAGCAACTCGGCCCTGGCTCGCGCAGCATCAAGTCGTGGCCGCAATTGAACCGCTGAATCGCTTTGAAACCTCCTTCCTGAATACCGCCGGCGATGCCGCTAGCCTCTGCGATCAGGTCGGCCATCCCAACGCGGGCATCCTGTTTGACACATTCCACGCCAACATCGAAGAAAAACGCATCGCGGACGGGCTTCGCACTGCAGCGCGCCAGTTGAAGCACATCCACACCTGCGAGAACGACCGCGGAAAGCCGGGAAGCGGACACGTCGAGTGGCTGCAGGTCTTCGAGGCGATCCGGGAGACCGGCTTCGACGGCTGGCACCCGATCGAAAGCTTCGGCTCGAACGTCCCTGAGACTGCAACGGCGGGGGCAACCTGGCGCGATCTGGCAGCCACGCCGGAGGCGGCCGCCTTCGACGGCATAGGTTTCCTCAGGAAGATGGCGGCCGGCCATCCTGCTGCGCATTGAAATCCTTGACAGGCTCTATTGAAACAGTTATTGGTGGATGGCCGGTTCTTCCAGCCTTGATCAACTGCCTGGATTTGTCCGGGAGATGTCCCTGGTTTTTTGTGCACCACGAAGTTTCCGGGAGCTATTGAATGAGAGCTGCGAAACCGCTCCAACTGCTTCTGCTGATTGTGGCTGCCACTTCGTGCGGATGCATGAAGGACGAGAAGAATGGCGCCGCCGCAATCAACCCTGCTCCTGCCGCTGCTGCCGGGCCTGAAAGCTCGACGCCTCTCAAGGTCGAGAGGCTGGATGCAGTCGCCAATCAAATCATCCCCGTCGATGCCCGGCTTGAGCGCATCGCCACCGGGTACACATGGACCGAGGGCCCCGTGTGGGTCAACGACAGTCTTTTCTTCGCGGACATACCGGGCAACAGCATCCAGAAGTGGACGCCGGCGGCGGGCGCGAGCACCTTCCTGAAGCCAAGCGGATACACGGGCGCCGCTCCGTACGGCGGCCCCGAGCCCGGATCGAATGGGATGACGCTCGATATTCAGGGCCGCCTTACAGTAGCAGGGCATGCGCAGCGCGATGTCTACAGGTTCGAGTCTCTCGATCCTGGAGCCCCGATCACTATCCTCGCCGACTCCTACCGCGGCAAGCGGCTCAACAGTCCCAACGACCTCGTCTATAGCTCGGATGGCGCGCTCTACTTCACTGATCCTCCCTACGGCTTCCGCACGCAGAAAGACAACGATCCCGACAAACAGCTCAAGGTGAACGGAGTCTATCGCCTCCCGCATGCCCTTCTGCACAAGCCAGGCGCTCCGCCCGCCAACTCCGATCTGCAACTGCTCGTCAGCGACCTCCCGCGTCCCAACGGCATCGCCTTCTCCCCGGATGAAAAGTATCTCTACATCGATAACTCCGAGCCAAAGAAGCAGTGGTTCCGCTACCGTGTGCAGCCTGATGGCTCGCTGACTGAGGGAAAGCTGATCTACGACGCCACGTCGGACCCGCGTCCCGGCAACCCGGACGGCATGAAGGTGGATGTGCAGGGAAACATCTACAGCGCAGGTCCCGCCGGCGTCTGGATATTCTCGCCCGAAGGAAAACCACTGGCCACCATCCTCATTCCGGAGAAGGTGGCCAATCTGACCTGGGCCGGACCAGACCGCAAAACACTCTATATAGCGGCCAGCGGCAACGTCTATCGCGTCAATCTCAACATTGCAGGAGCGCCTCTGATCCGGCAGCGCTGATTGTTCGCAATGGGAGCCGGCGGCCGCCTGACCGAGTCCTGCGGAACGGATGGAAGACATGATCATCAGGAGAGCCTTGCTGGGCCCATTGGCCCTGGCACTCGCAGCTTTGAGTGTTGCGCGCGGCCAGGATGCGGTGAAGATCGATCCTGAGAATCCGAAGTATCTGCTGTTTCGCGGCAAGCCGCTCTTGCTGCTCTCCGCGTCGGAACATTATGGCTCCGTCATCAATCGGCCCTTCGACTACGAGGAGTATCTCGCCGACGCCCAGCAGCACAAGATGACCATGACCCGGACCTTTCTGTTCTACCGGGAACTGCAGAGCGCCCGGAATCCCTCCTCTCCATGCAAGCCTGAATCCCCTGACTTCATCGCGCCCTTCCAGCGCACCGGCCCTGGCAAGGCTCTGGATGGCGAACCTGTCTATGACCTCGATAAGTGGAACCCCGAATACTTTGAGCGCCTGCACAAATTCCTCGATGCCGCCTCAAAGAAGGGCATCGTGGTCGAACTGACTGTCTTCAGCAACACCTATGCCGGCGAAATCTGGGCGTTGAATCCGCTGCGCGCGGAAAACAACCTGCAGCATGTCGGCGCCGTTGAATGGCAGGACTACATTTCGCTGAAGGACCCGGAACTGGTGCGCTGGCAGAGCCGCTACGCGCGCAAGATCATTCAGGAAACCAGCGGGTACGACAACGTCTATTACGAAATCTGCAATGAGCCCGGCGGCGGTTTTGCTGGCCATGCCTCAAGCGCGGATGTAGACCTGTGGCAGAAGGAAATGGCGCAAGTCATGCGCGATGAAATGCAGCGGCTCAAACGTCCACATCTGCTCTCCGGCCAGCAGGCCTTCACGTACGCGTCCAAAAACGCATTTCCCATGGACGCCACCTTCGCCAACAACATCTTCGACATCGTGAACGACCATCCTCTGCCCAACACTCAATTCGATGGCAAGGTATTCGAGATGGGCGATTTCATGTCGAAGGAGTTGAAGCTGGATGGAGTCCAGGGCTTCTGTCGCGCCTCCTACTCCCGGCCCAAGCCCGTGGTCCTCGACGAAGACAATACCGCCAGCCTGTATCGCGATCTGACCGGCTGGACCATCCACCGCAAAAGAGCCTGGACGGCCTTGTTGAGCGGATGCCACTACGACTACATCGATTTCTCCATTACCGTCGGTAACGAAGCCGGCACGCCTGCTTCGCGTGCGGCCATCCGCAGTTGGATGCAGAATCTGTCGGACTTCATGGCGTCATTCGATTATGTTCATTCGAAGCCTGCCCTGGATTGGGTCGTCGAGGTTCCGACCCATCTGGTGGCTTCCGCTCTTTCGTCATCCGGACTTGATTTCGTGGCTTATCTGGCAGATTCGCGCGAATTGAACGACCCGGCTGCCGGAGAAGCGATCGCAGGCACCGTTTCCATCAATTTGCCGCGAGGCACTTATGACCTTTCGCTCTACTCTCCCGTCACGGGCGAATACTCGCCCGCGATTGAGGTCCGGGGTGGAGAAAGGGCCATTGTTACTTTGCCTCCATTCAAACAAGACATCGTGATAAGGGCCACCCGGAGAGTTAATTAGACAAGCTCGCACGCAATGGACTGTAGCTGCTCTCGATAAGTTGCTTCGGCATAGCCGGGATTCGGTTGTTTGTAAATTGAGCGCCGGCTTATGCAGCCATCCGGATCAGCGGCCCAGGTGGCGCGGCCCGCTGACAACGATCGGATTCTTCACAATCAGGAGGTAAGAGAGCGCGCCCAGGATGGAGACCATGGCGCAGATCACAAGGGGGAGTTGGAATGAGTGCGTGCGGTCCAAAAGCCAGCCAGTAATGACAGGCGCAAAAGAAGCGCACACGAAGCTGCCGAAGTTTTGGATCGCTGCGACGGAGGCGACAACTCCGGAGGGCGCCATCGCCTGCACCAGGCCCCAGCCCGAGTTTCCTGCAAGATAGGTGAAGAAAAGCGCCAAACCAATGCCAAACGCGGCGCCCGTTGCGCCGGGGATGTACGGGACCAGCAAGGTGCACACGGCAGAACCTGTCATCCCCGTGACCAGGAGCGTCCTATGGCTTTTGATCGGTGGGACTCCGCGGCGAATGAGAGAATCGGCGATCACGCCGCTGAGGAGCATGCCGACGGCGCCGCAGAAAAAGGGAATGACAGCGATCGTTCCGGTTGCCGCAACGCTCAGGTGACGTTCTGCTTCAAGGTAATTCGGCATCCATGACATGTAAAGCCATGCCGTGTAGTTAATGCCGCCAAACCCGAGCATCATTCCCCACACAGTACGCAGGCGAAAGAGACCCAGCCATTGGGAAAATGAAATGCGGGAGAGGTTGTCCATCGCACCTGGGGCTGCGAGCTGGGCCTTCTCGGCGTCATTCAAGGAAACATCCTTGCGATCGCGGTAGAAGGCGTACCAGGCAACTGAAAGGACCATGCCGGGAACGCCGATCAGCATGAACATCCCTCGCCAGCCTAACGCCAGCATGATCACAGTAAGAATCGGCGGCGCCAACGCCTGTCCCATGGTGGTCGCTGCATTGACGATGCCCATCGGCGTGGCGCGGTCGCGCACGTTAAACCAGTCGTTGACCGTCTTCACCGCGGAGACGACGAACGGCGCTTCACCTGCGGCCAGACCCACGCGTGCGGCGATAAAGGTGGCAAATCCTCTGACCCAGCCGGTCGCCGTCTGCGTGAGGGACCAAAGAAACATTCCCGCGCCCAGAACCCTGCGTTCGCCGAATCGATCCAGCAGGACTCCCACAGGCAGTTGGGAGATGGCGTAGGACAGCGAGAAAGTAGAAAGCAGGATCCCCATGCGCGTAGCGGAGATTCCGAGATCGGCGCGGATGGTTGTGTTGGCGATGGCGAGGGAACCGCGATCTATATAGTTAATGACGCCTGCTATTGAGAGAATGGAAACCGCGATGATTTGGATTCTTGCAATGCGGCGCGTCGGCTGTGGCCTGAAATCGAAAGCCATGCTTGATTAAACCATCCAGAACATTCGTTGGCGAGGGATAAGCGCTCGCACGGTCGTGCTATATTACCGCGCAGGCGCTGGTTGGAGGTTTTTGCCAGGTGATATTGGCAGCCCGCGTCGATCGGTGAGCGATGCATATTTTGCTCGCTAAGACACTTTTATTCTTGCTGGAACCGCACGGCCATGATGCCAGCAGGCCTTTCAAAAGGAAGGAACTTCATGCCGGAAAAGGCTCTGAAACTGGACGAACGCGACAATACTGTGGTCGCTCTGGTGACGCTCGAAGCGGGAACGGTCGTTCATTTTGGCACGGCGTCGTCTCCGTCCTCCTGCATGGTTGCGCAGACGATTCCCGCCAAGCACAAGATGGCGCTCGCTCCCATGAATCCCGGCGACTTGATCTATCTCTACGGCATGGTGGTGGCCGAGGCGGTTGAGTCCATCGGGCGTGGAGGCCTGCTGACGACGCGCAACGTTAGGCATCGAGCAGGGGCTTATTCTGCAGTGCGCCAGCCAGCGCCGATTGCCGTGCCCGATGCCTCTGCTTGGGCTCAGCGCGGCTTTCTTGGCCATCACCGGGCGGATGGCCAGGTGGGCACGCGCAATTACTGGCTGGTGCTGCCGTTGGTATTCTGCGAGAACCGAAACGTCGAGCGGATGAGAGAGGCGCTTGAAGAGGAGCTTGGGTACGGCCGCGCGAACAGCTATCGCCAGCATGTGCGTCGGCTAATTGAGCAGCGGGCGAATGGGGAAGGCCAGCCGGAAACGGTTGCTCTGCCGCGCGCGGAGCGAGTCTTCAAGAACCTTGACGGCATCCGCTTTCTTACGCACCAGGGCGGCTGCGGCGGCACGCGCCAGGACGCGCAGGCGCTGTGCGGGCTGCTTGCCGGGTACATCCATCATCCCAACGTGGCCGGCGCAACGGTATTGAGCCTGGGCTGCCAGCATGCGCAGGCGAGCATGTTGATGGACGAGTTGCGGGCTCGCGATCCGGAGGTGCGCAAGCTGGTGCTGGTCTTCGATCAACAGAAGTCGGGACGCGAAGCGGCGCTGATCGACCAGGCTCTTGACGAAACTTTTGCTGCGCTCACTGAGGCCAATCGCAGCGAGCGCGAGTTCGCACCGCTTTCCGCGCTGACCGTGGGATTGCAATGCGGCGGCTCGGATGGGTTCAGCGGCATTTCAGCGAATCCAACAGTTGGCTACGTTTCCGACTTGCTGGTAGGCGTGGGCAGCAAGACGATTCTCTCGGAGTTTCCAGAGTTGCACGGCGTGGAGCAGGAACTGATCAATCGCTGCGCAACGGATGAACTGGCGCAGCGATTCCGCGATCTAATGCAGGCTTACCAGGCGCGCGCCAGAGCGGTGGACTCGGGCTTTGAGATGAATCCCTCGCCGGGAAACATCGCCGACGGGCTGACGACCGACGCCATCAAGTCAGCGGGAGCGGCTCGGAAGGGGGGTGTTTCGCCTATCAGCGGCGTGATCGACTTTCCCGAGTACGCCACTGCCCCCGGACTCAGCTTGCAGTGCACGCCGGGTAACGACGTGGAGAGCGTGACTGCGCAGGTGGGCGCGGGCTCGAACCTGGTGCTGTTTACGACTGGGCTCGGCACGCCTACCGGCAATCCCATAGCGCCTGTCGTAAAGATTTCGAGCAATTCCACGCTGGCTGACCGCATGGGCGATATCATCGACTTCGATGCGGGCGGCATAGTCAGGGGCGAAGCCACAATCGCGGAATGCGCCGCAATGCTGCTGGAGCTTTCAATTGACGTGGCGAGCGGCAAGCGATTCACGAAGGCCGAGTTGCTGGGACAGAACGATTTCATTCCCTGGAAACGAGGGGTTTCACTCTAGAAACGTGTCGATAATACAAGCCTATTGGCGTCGTAGTGCAGATGATCGCCTCCGGCATTTCTGATCCAGATGGACGATTGGGATTCAGCAGAACTGAAGGGCTGATCAGATACCAGTTTGTCTCTCTCCCCCGCTGGTACGAGATTCGCCGGGCACTCCAAAACGACGCTGCTTGTAGCTTACGCAGTCTTATTGTTATCAATCGCTGGAGCAATTTTCCGCCTTCTGGAGGCCAACGTGCAGAATTCGGCGGGTAGTCCAGGGTCCGATCAATAGCCATTCCACAGTCTTCCCGTTGAGCTTCGCAAGCCGATTGTGAGAATAGTAGCGCTGGGCTCCTTCAGCCCTCATTCGATCGCCGCGATGTGGCTGTGGGCTATGCCGACACGCGCTCCTAGCAGGTCAAGTGGAGAACGGCGTTTGCCGCGGGCTCCTTTTCTAATAGCCGGATGGCCTCACTGGTCGGTACGATGACCAATTCGACGTGGCGGCGTTCCGCCTCAAGTTTTACTTCCTTCATAACTGGCAAACGGCCGTACGCTCCGGTGCCGATCACAAGTCGGTGGCATTTCCAGGGTATCTCTTCTTCGATGGACAGTGGTGTATGTCCTAACTCGTCACGAAATCTCTTGGAAGGCATCTTCTTGCGTTTGCGGATTTCTCCGCAGTCAATCACAACGTCTTGCTCATACATGCTGCCATCGATTCGAAGGGTACCGAAGGAGAATCTGTCGAAGTGCATACGCGCCTCCTCGTGCTGCGGTATTCATGCGCTCTTCTTCGAGATGACAGCAGAGAAGGCAGACCAGCTCTGCTCCACCTCTTGACTGCTGCGGTGTGGGCAGTCCGTCTTTTTCATGTCATGCTCTGAGATGGTCAGAACCTTCGAGAATGTTCTCTTGCAGACTTTCCAGAAGAACTCATAGTGGGGCATAAAGACCTCCCACAGTCTTTAATGGTTACAACTGAATTCTAGCCCTGCGACTGGAGCAGGTGAGCTGCCCCCTTCGATTAGTCCGGGCAAGTGAGAGCACTCGAGTGTGAGTTTAGCCGCAGGCTCAGCCCGCAACAACCGTCACAGGGCTTTTCAAGGTGCACAGTGTGGCACACCAACGACTCTGGACTCCGGTTGCCTCCTATGTTGATTCGGATGGGCTGTGCCTTACCTCATCGAATGCCATGAAGAGAACAGCGACGAGGGCCAGCGCCATGCCCGCCGAATTGTACCTGCTGGGAATCTCGCGGTACAGCAGCAACGAGACGATGATGGTGACCATTGGAAACAGGCCATTAATCATCGGCACGACCACGATCGCCTTTCCGAATCGAACGGCATACACGAACAGCAGGCAACCTACCGCGTTGAGGGACTGAATGGCGAACGTGAGTCCGAACCCGATGCCGGAGCCGGCATGAAAGCCGGGGCCCATCGCCAGCGCTACCGGACCCAATGCTAGTCCCGTCGCCGTCATGTAGACGAAGAGTTCCTCGGAGCCGATTGCGTTGGCTGACGATTTCATGAAATAGGCCTGCAGGCCCCACATGAAGAAGATCGCGATGGTGCCCACCAGCCAGAGACTGCCATGGACCGGGCTGCTGGAGGGCGACTGCAGGGAGACGAGAAAAATGGCGGGCAGAGACAGCAGGATGCCGGAAAGTGCAAGAGGATACGTGCGCTCGCGGAGAAGGGTCCAGGAGAGCACGATGGTGACCGCGGGCGAGAGGCAGACGATGGGGAAGATCAAGTACGCCGGCCCCTGCTTCAGCACCCAGAACAGGATGAGCTGCCCCGAGGCGCCAGAGAAGCCCACTGCGCAGCCATAGAGGAATGACCGCCGCGTCAGTGTCATCTTCCACCCGATTTTGCGCATGGCGATCACGGTGACGGGAAGCATGGTCAGCGACCAGACCACGTAACCGAGCGTGGGCGGGAAGGCCGGGTTGAGCCACTTTTCCGGAATCTCGGTGAGCGCTCCCCACAGCCCCCACAGCACGGGCACGGCTATCGAGAGCAGCAGCCATTTTGGCAGTCTCATAGGTCTTTGGTCCCCTTGCTTGTCGGCTGTTCCGCTAGCTGGCCTAGGCCGCCCTCATCCTCAACAATGTAGGAGCACAGCCGGAACGAGTCGGGGTCTTCGCCTCGGACTGCGGCTAATCTCTCGGCAGCAATCTGGATGGGGATAATCTCGGTCAGGAACTGCCATTGAGCCGGAATGGGTGGCAGGCGCAGGACGCAGTCGCCAGTGCTGTCCTCAAGGCGCTGCCCGATCAGCAGCACGCGAGCGCCAAGCCTCCTGAGGTCACGGGCCAAATCGAGATCCTGGTTACGCATGCGCTCCGCATCGATCCAAATTCCGGCGCACAGTCCCTCCCGGACAATCTCCTGTGGGCCGTGGCGGAATCCACCGGAGCTGAGCGCGGTGGCTGGCTTCTTGGCCGCCTCTTCCCAAAGCAGCCTGGCCTCATAGCAACTTGCGAGGCCCGCACCTCGGGCCAGGAAGTAAGTGAAGCCGCTCCCGTCGCCCAGCCAACCCGACCTCTCAATGGTCTTGCGCCACTCAGGAATGGCAGCCGCCGCGTGCGCGAGGGATTGCGACAGATCATCCTGTATCGCTTGCGCCGAGTGACCGGTGGCCTCGAAGGCTAGCAGGGCGCCGGCCAGCGCGATCGCGCTGTAGGTTGAAACCGAGACCGCGTGATCGAAGTCGGTGCTGGTGTTCAGAACAATATCCGAACCTTGAGCAAGCGGGCTGTCGGCCTGGTTGGTGATCGAAATGATCGTCGCAGACCGTGAGCGGCACTTCTCGACGAGCTGAACGATCTCGGTGCTTTTCCCGCTGCGCGATAGCAGGACCACGGCTGCACCCTGCGGCACTTCTGCGAAGTGGAGCAACTCCGAAGCATCAATCAGCAGAGCCGGAAAGCCGCAGCCAAGCAGTTGCGCCTGCATCGCCATTCCCGCATGCCAGCTGGCCCCAATGCCGGTGATGACCACGGGCCCGGCCTCGCGCAGAACCGCCGCTGCCGCTTCCAAGGCGGGCTTACCGGCGCCCAGCATATGCGACAGTGAGACCGCAAGCTGCGCGGGCTGCTTGAGAATGTCCGCGAAGAGCCTGGTTTCCCGGGCGGCTCCAGATGTTTTCGCTGCCGTTAATCCTGCCTGAGCTTTGTTGCCCATCTTCTGTCCTTTCTCGCTTGCATCGTTCGTTCGCTGTCTCAGAATATGCTCAGCCGGTTGTTCCGTCCGACCATTTGCTCAGCAATACCGGAGCAGCCAGGCCTGGGCCGCGCCAAGCAGTCCAGCATCCGGTCCCAGTGAAGCCATCGTGATTTGCGTCTTCTCAGCGGGCACTTGCGTGCATATTTCGCGGATAACTTCGCGGGCCGCATCCATGAACAGGGAACTGCTCCTCATCACGCCGCCGCCCAAAGCGATTCTGTCCGGTGCGAAAAGAGTGATCAGATTGGCAAGCCCAAGTCCGAGATAATATCCCTCGCGTTCTACGCTGCGCAGAGCAAGGGCATCGCCGCGTCTTGCGGCATCGCAAATCTCCGCGGCAGTGGCGAGGTGAGTGCCCGCAGATTGTTCGCGCACAAATGCAACCATAGCTGGACCACTGGCCAGGCTCTCCCAGCATCCGTGCGCACCGCAATAGCAATGAGGCCCGGAGTTATCGAGCATCTGGTGGCCTATCTCCGGATGCGCGCCCTCCACGCCGCGATAGAGCTTTCCGCCAAGAAGCATGCCTCCGCCAATGCCCGTGCTGATGGTCACGTACATGAAGTTTCCGCTGCCGGCCTCCGATCCCCAGCGCGCCTCTCCAAGGGAGGCCGCATCGGCGTCGTTCTCCACCGCGACGGGCAGATTCAAGCGCGTTTGCAACGCATCCAGCAGGTTTCCGCCCTGCCATCCCGGCAGTGTTCCAACATTCCCAATCACCCCGGTAAACGGGTTTAGCGGGCCAGGGCACCCGACCCCAATTCCATCAAGCTCGACTCCCCCATCCGATAAGTCGCGCAACATTCTGACAACGCTTTCCATTGCATGCTGAAAGCCCTTCTCCGGCTCAGTGGGACACTCAAACCGTTTCCCGATCCTGCCGTCCTCCCGAACCGCTCCGACGGCAATTTTTGTTCCACCAATATCGACAGAGCCGATTGTGATCATGCTGATTCCCCATCAGTTGGTTATGTGCCGCCGAAAACTGTACCGGCGGACATGAGACAGGCCAAATTGGTGATGAACCGAGTTGGCAAATCCAGAAATGGCGCGATCCAAGGAGAGGCGGATCCCCTGCTAAAGATCTGGACGGGCAGAGTCAAGCTCCACCATATCAGGGACTGACAAATCCCTGATATGGTGGTGATAATTCCCTGTTCCGTTGATTGTTTGCTTAGAGATAAGGTTGTCGTAACTCGCCCAGATTCAAGGGCATTTATGGTATAGGCACTGGAATCTTGGGGACGAATCCACAGTTTCGCTTGTATTTTTCCCTGTTAGCAGGGAATCCGATCCGGAGAACGGTTCGCAGAAGACTCGACCCACCGCCAGCTTACGAGGCAAATCGTTGAATCTATTCATAAACATCACAAATGAAAGGACTAAGTTCTACCTTAGGATTTGCGCCGTGTACGCCCTGTACAGGCAATTTACCTTACAAAACAGGTAGCACCTGACAAAGAAAAGGCTGGCACTTCGGCCAAGCTTGACCGGCATCCATTCACATGCCGCCTATCAACTCGCCGGTTAAGTCACCTAATCTACGTGGTAGGCGAGGCGGGGATCGAACCCACAACCCCCGGCTTAGAAGGCCGGTGCTCTATCCTATTGAGCTACTCGCCCACGCTCTCCCATTGTACCGTCGAGCAGGAGCAAAGTGCATGGGCAAATGCGGCCAGGGCGCTTTCAAGAGCGCCTTTGGCCTCGGCGAGGGTGGCGCCGCAGGCGGTGACATATGCGGTGATCCCCAGATCGATTCGGCCCTGGTTGACGAAAGCAGTGCGAACGACGAGATCGACGCGGCAGCATCGCAGCGGAACCGCGCCGAGGAGGCTGCACAGCTGTCTGCATGCGCCTTCGGCCAGATGCGGAAGGGACCATTGCAGGTCGGTCCTGGGCAAAAGGTCGATGTAACAGGCCACAACGTGCGCTGAACAGCCGGGCGGCGCATCCAGTTCATCGGAGTCGAATCCCTGCGGCTCCGAACTAGCCCAGAGGTCGCACTTTGATGTCCATACCGGCGAACCTGTGCCGTTGAGCGCTTGCAGGGCCCGCGCAAGGCCGGGAAGCTGAGTTGCCTCAGACAACTCCCTGGCGCGCTCCGGGGACAGGCGCAGGTCGACGAATCCCGGCCAGCAGGCATCGATGACCGGCGCATCGCCGCCCACCTCAAATTCCCAGTCAGCTTCCATTCGCTTGCCCTGATGCCGCAAGCAGGAACCGGATCACAGCGGCCTCGGCCCAGTGGATCTCATTCCCCGGATCGCGCCCGAGATAGGCGCAGTGGCCTCCGTGGCGCGTCTCAACAAAGGTGATATGCGGGTTGGCGAGGAGTTTGGCGTGGGTCTCCGGCAGCAGGCGGATGAAGGGGTCGTCCTGCGCCTGAAGAATGAAAGTGGGAACGGCGATGCGGTCGACCACGCGGGCACTGGCGGCGCGGTAGTAGTAGTCGTCGGCGTCGCGAAAGCCGCAGTAGCGGGAGACGATCTTGTGATCGAACTGGCGGATGGAGTGTACCGGCCCAATCTCCGCGGGAGGCGCATAGTTGGCCGGATACAGTTCCCACTTTCGTGCGTAGCGCGCCCTCAATCCGCGCAGAAAGTTCCACTCGTACCCACGGTTCAACGGCTCGTGGAGGGCATCGGCGCCGGCGGCCAGATCGATGGCGGGGCAGACCGCGGCCACGGCGCACAGGGGCGGCTGATATCCCCATTCTCCAGCCAGTTTGAGCACCAGGTTGCCGCCCATCGAGTAGCCCGCCAGCGCCACCCGCTCCAGCCCATATTGCCGCGCGTAGTGCCGCACCACGGCGCCCACGTCGCCGGAGAGCCCTGAGTGGTAAAGCGTGGGCGTCAGCAGATCCGTGCCGCCACAGTTGCGCATGTTCATGCGGACGACGTTCAAGCCGGCGTCCGAGGCCCGGGCGGTGATGCCCTGAATGTAGCGGGAGTTCGACGAGCCCTCAAGCCCGTGCACCAGCACCAGCGTAAGCCGCCTGGATCGCTCCTGCTCGGCCTGCCAATGGCAAAGGCACAGAACGCGGCTGCCGTCGGTGGGATCTACCTCGACGGTCTCCGCAACGCCGTCAACGCGGAAGGCCGGACGCGGAAGATAATTGCCCACAATGGTCTGCAGGTGCCCGTTGCTCAGGCCAAGCCTCGGCTCAAAACCGGTGAGCCACTCCGGAAGCCCGGCAGACTTCGAGTCAAGCTCTTTGTTTTCCTGGGTTTCTGGGTTCACGGAGACTCGGCTAATCGGCCAACTGGACCCATGGCGTCCCCTGCGGTCCGTGCAAAGTTGGGGCGGCTAGTGGGGATCGAACCCACGACATCCTGAGCCACAGTCAGGCGTTCTGCCGCTGAACTATAGCCGCCATCTACCCTAT
>Ga0209517_10005933_pt1 | contig 15333 bp, 14 predicted proteins | sample PeaSoiMetSII2010_FD_187695 | JGI IMG/M metagenome (GOLD analysis project Ga0209517, IMG submission 187695) | Peat soil microbial communities from Weissenstadt, Germany - SII-2010 (SPAdes) (version 2) | ecosystem: Environmental > Terrestrial > Soil > Wetlands > Peat | place: Germany... | reverse complement strand
ATCGACCCGGCGAATTCCGAGAACATGATCGTGGGGTGCGACGGCGGCATCCATTTCAGCCGCGACGGAGGACGGTCGTGGGACGCGCGCGAGCAGATCGCGATCGGGCAGTTCTACGAGATCGCCTACGACATGGCCAAGCCGTATAAAGTCTGCGGCGGGCTGCAGGACAACAGCAGTTGGTGCGGGCCGAGCGCCACTACCAACCAGCGGGGCATCACCAACGAAGACTGGTACACCGTGCAGGGCGGGGACGGATTTTACGCGGCGGTGGATCCCGAGGAGCCGTGGATCGTGTACGCGGAATCGCAGGACGGCAACATCGGGAGGCGCGATTTGCGCACGCACGAAGTGCGCAGCATCCGTCCGCTCGAAGACGACGACCGGATGCCGCGCTACCGGTTCCAGTGGAATTCGCCGGTGCTGATTTCGAAGCACGACCGCAAGACGATTTACTACGGCGGGAACTTTGTTTTCAAATCGACGGACCAGGGCGACAACTGGAAGCGGATCTCGCCCGACCTGACTTCGGGAGTGGACCGCAAGACGCTCAGCATCATGGGGCGCAAGGTGGAGGATCGGACCATGCTCTCGCGCAACGATGGCGTGGGCTCCTTCCCGACGATCACCACGCTGAGCGAATCTTCCGTGCGCGCCGGGGTCCTGTGGGCGGGGACCGACGACGGCAATCTGCAGGTCACGCGCGATGGCGAGACGTGGAAGAACGTGGCGGCGAACGTGCCGGAGGTTCCCAAGGGGACGTACGTGAGCCGGGTGCTGGCTTCGGCCTACGACGCCGCGACTGCCTATGTGACTTTCGACGGGCACCGCTCGGACGATTTCGGGACGTGGCTGTTCAAGACCACGGATTATGGGCAGACGTGGAAGGCCATCACCAGCGGGCTTCCGAAAAACCAGGGAGCGCTGCACACCATTCGCGAGCATCCGCGCAATCGCGACCTGCTGTTCGCGGGCGGCGAGTTCGGGCTGTATGTGTCGTTCGATCGCGGCGAGAGCTGGCAGGAGCTGAAGAACAATCTGCCGCGCGTGCCGGTGGACGATATCCAGATTCATCCGCGGGAAAACGATTTGATTCTGGCGACGCACGGGCGGTCGGTGTGGATCCTGGACAGCATTTCGGCGTTGGAGCAGATGACGGCGAAGACCGCGGGGAGCGCGCTGCAGGCGTTCGAAGTGCGGCCGGCCACGATGTGGCGCATGGCGCACAAGCGGGATTTCGACGCGCACGATGTGTTTGTCGGGGCGAACCCGCCGGCCGGGGCGATCGTGGATTTCTGGACGAAGGAGAAGCCCGACCTGAAGGACGTCAAGATTTCGATTCTGGACGGGGCGGGGAAGCCGGTGGCGGCGGTGAAGCCCAGTGCCGTGGAGGCGGGTGTGAATCGCGTGGCGTGGAATTTGCGCGCGGACCGTCCGGTGCCTCCGACCGCCCAGGAAGAGGCCATTGCGGCGCGCTTCGCGGCGGCGGGCGGCGACCCTCCGAACATGGGCGGGCCGCTGGTGGATCCGGGCGAGTACACGGTGGAGATCGCGATCGGCGCGAACAAGACGTCGAAGAAATTTCAGGTGGAGGAAGACCCGCGGATCACGTGGTTCTCGGCGGCCGACCGGGCCAAGCGGCGGGCGGCCATCAATCAGCTCGTCGAGTTGACCAGGCAGGCGGACGGATTGCGAAAGCGGTTCACCGCGGCGGATTCGGGGCTGACCGTGCTCATGACTGCGTGGAAGCGTCCCGATGCGCCGAAGATTCCGGACGATGTGAAGAAGATGGCGGATGCGCTGAAGGGGTCGCTGGACGATCTGCGGCCGCTCTTCGCGCTGCGGAACTTCCTGGATGTGCCGTCGCCCGAGGAGCGGAAGGCGGAGTTGGCCAAGCCCGAGCCGGCGTTCGTCCTACCGGCGCTGATGCAGCGAATCTCGTCGCAGATCTCGGGGCTGGAGGGCCTCGCCGCGGCGCCGAGTGAGACGCAGTTGAAGCAGATTGCGCTGCTGAAGACGGCGGTGGGCGAGGCGTCGCAGCGCGTGGACAAATTGCGGGGCGAGGTGACGAAGTTCAATGACGCGATGAATCGGGCGATGGTGCCGTTTGTGGCGGTGCCGTGAGTAGGGCGCGGTATGCTGGGAATGGAGGCGGAATGCCGATCACTAAACTCAGTCCGGCGTATTTGAAGGAATTCGACGAGAAGGTGCAGCAAGCGGTGAAGAAGTTTCCCGAGGTCGTCCGGGTGCGCTACAACTTCGATGAGGACTGGACCGGCGAGCCGGCAATCTATTTTCGGGTGGTTCTTTCGGATGACCTAGGTCTCGGTGAAAGGTTCATCGAGGCCGCACGCCGTGTCGAGGGCGCCATCACCGGCGACCTCCAATTATACGAATCAGAGTATTTTCCATTCTTCTATTTTCGGCTCAAGTCCGAGGAAGACAGGCTGAAGGAACCCTCGTGGGAATAGCGGACGACCTGCTGACGCTGGCGGGCCGGCTTCGAGGTACACTGTGAGCAGGACCGACCACATCATGGCGACGAATCGCGAAGAACTCTATCACCTAGTCGATCGGCTGCCCGATGCCGAGCTTCCCACTGCGCGTCGTTTTTTGGAGTTCCTTTCGCAGGAATCCGTCGGGCCGACGTTCGCCGCGTCCATCCGGCGGGGCATCGCGCAGGCGGACGCTGGTGAAACCGTCGTCTGTGGCAACTACGAGGAGATGGTCGAGAAGGTCCTCGGCAAGGAGTAGCAGTGCGTTTTCCGTTTACGCGGGAAGCACAAGCGCAACTCCGCGTGATCGATCGTGCCACCGCGCTACGGATTCTGGAAACGATCGCACGGCTGGGTGAGGGTGGCACGGGCGATGTGGAGCCGATGCAAGGCGAATGGCAGGGATGCTACCGGTTGCGCGTAGGTGACTATCGCATCATCTTCAAGTACATCGAGGACGGTCTCGAAATCCTCACGGTAGGGCACCGGTCGGACGTCTATCAGTAATTTCTCGACCAAGTGCCTGGCCTGGTGGCCCTCACGCCCTTCGCGGCACAAGCGGCCCCAGCAACGTCCACAGCAGCGTGGCGCAAATCAGCGGCAGAATTCCGAACCCGATGAACACCGGGGTGTAGGAATAGTGGTCCACCACCCACCCCGTGATCAGCGTGAACAGCATGCCACCGAATCCCGCACCCATGCTGGCGAGGCCGTAGACGGAGGCCACGGCGTGCTTGGGAAACACGTCGGCGGGCATGGCCAGCATGTTGGCGAGGCTGCCGGTATATCCCAACATGGCGATCGACACCAGGGCGATGGAGACCGAAGCCTCGCGCGCCAACACGGCCGGGATGGCCGAGAGCATCAGCGCGGCAAAAAAAGTGACCGCCGATTTCCGCGCCACCGTCATGCTGCAACCGCGCTTCAGCAGGAAGCCCGAGAGCCAGCCGCCCAGCAGATTGCCCGTGCCCGCGACGGCGAACGGAATCCAGGAGTACGTCCCGATGGCGGCGAGATCGAAATTCCGTGCGCGCTTCAGGTACTCGGGAAACCAGAAGATGTAGAAATACCAGACCGGGTCCATGAAGATCTTGGACAGGGTGAAGCTCCATACGAAGCGCGTGCGGAACAGTTGCCAGACCGGTTCGGGAGCGGCGGCCTTCGCGCCTGAGGGCTCGCAAGGCGTCCGGTAGACAGGCCACCAGAGCAGCAGCCACACGAAGCCTGCGACCCCGATGGTCACAAAGGCCGTCCGCCATCCGAAGCGCAGCAGAATCGCGGCCACCACCGGCGGCGCCAAAATCGCGCCTACTGAAGAGCCGGCATTGAACAGGCCCGCCGCCAGCGCCCGCTCCCGATCCGGAAACCACTCCGCGACCACCTTCACCGCCGCCGGCCAGTTCCCCGCCTCGCCCATGCCCAGCAGAAAGCGGAACGCGCCGAGCCCCATCGCGCCGTGTGCCAACGCGTGCAGCACCGCGGCCGCCGACCACCACGCCATGGTGAGCGCATAGCCCAGTCGCGTTCCCAGCCGGTCGATCAGCGGACCGGAAGCGCCGTTCATGATGGTGTAGGCCAGCAGGAAAGCGAACACCACGCGCGAGTAGGCCACGTTGCTCATGTGAAACTGCTCGCGCAGCACGGGTGCGGCCACCGAGAGCGTCTGGCGATCCAGGTAGTTGATCACCGTGGCCCAGAAGGCGAACGCCAGCATGAGCCAGCGTTGGGGAGAAGGCTTCACGCCAGGTCAACCCGGTGATCGGCGGCGTTCATGCCTTCTTCCAATACTCCATCGTGGGGCCGGTGTAGACGCCCTGCCCGACCACGGCCTTGCGGCGCAGGTCCGCGAGATCAGCCGGCGCCAGCGGCTTGAAGGATTGCGCGGTGCGTATGTTGTCCTCCATCTGGCCCTCGGTACCGGCGCCGCAAATGGCCACGTGGACGCCCATGCTGAGCGTGTAGGTGAGGCACTCGCACGGGCTCAGCGCGCGCAGCAGGAACGCCTTGCAGAAAACCTTGATGGCCTGGATGCCAACACCCTTCTCCACAGCCACTGGCAGCGCCGTCTTTTCGAAGCTCAGGTAGGCGTGGTCCGCCGCATGCACCGGCATCAGCACGGAGTCCCAATGGTCGTATGCTTTGAGCATGGCGGCGTGAGTTTGGGGGTCGAAGTGGCCGGTGAACCCGATGAAGCGGCACTTGCCCGCTTTCTTGGCAGCCTCGAACGCCTCCATCGCGCCGCCGGGACCGAGGATGCGGTCGATCTCCTCTTTGGTTCGCACGTCGTGCATCTGCCAGATGTCGAGGTAGTCGGTCTTCAGCGACTTCAGCGACAGGGCAAGTTCCTGCTCGGTCTCAAGGCGGGTGCGTTTGGTGGTCTTGCTGGTGAGGAATACGTCCTTGCGGACGCCTTCCAGGCCGATGCCGTAAGCTTCCTCGGACTTGCCGTTCCAGTATGAGCGCGCGCAATCGAAATAGTTGACGCCCATCTCGTATACCCGCCTCACGTGCGCCGCCGCCTCGGCAACATTGGGATGCAAGTCCATGCGGGCGCCGCCCTGCGCGATGATGGTGACCTTGGCGCCGGTTCTGCCATACAACTTCATCGGGACATCGCCCGCTTTCAGCTTCGGCGGTTGGGCGTACGCACCGGTCAGCCCCAGTCCGGCGAAGGCGCTTCCTACAAAGACCCTGCGCTTCATCACGGCTACTCCTGGCTACGAGACTAGCACCACTCGATGGGCGGGAGGTGCACGGTGCTCCGACCGTGAGGAAACAAGCGTTGGACGAACACCGCTCCCTAACGGGTCCCGGCCCCGTTTCGAATGTTGTGCGTTTGCAGTTGCAGAGCCGCGACCGCGGACTGGGGCCAACTTGCCCGCTGCCGTCGATAACCCTGGAACGGCCGGCGCCCGCGCCCTACCCCTTCAACACCGCGGGATGTGCATCGTGGAGCTTCACGATCAGCTCGCCGAAGAGCGAGTTGGCCCAGGCGAACCATTTACGCGTGTAACGAGTGGCGTCTGCGCGTGAGAAGGATTCGTGCATGAAGCCGGTGCCGGCGTGCGTGGCCTTCAACATCGCCAGGCACGAGGCCATCTCTTTTTCGTTGGTGCTGGTCAACGCCCGCGTGATGATGCCCATGGGCCAGATCATGCCGGTGCCGGAGTGCGGACCGCCCAACCCTTCACCGGCCGGGCCGCGGAAGAAATAGGGATTGTCGTCGCCCAAAACCAGCGCGCGCGTGCGCTGGTAGAGGGGATCGTCCGCCTTCGTCGAGCCCAGGTAGGGCAGCGACAACAGGCTGGGAATGTTGGCGTCGTCCATCACAAGCTGGTTGCCGAATCCGTCCACTTCGTAAGCGTAGACTTCGCCATGTCTCGGATGCCGCGCCCGGGCGTTGGCCGCCACCGCCGACCGCACTTCCTCCGCAAAATTCTGGCACTCTCCGGCAAACGGCTGGTTGTTCAGCTCCGTGCCGTAGATTTCGGCGAGTTGATCGAGCGATACCGCGGCGAAAAGATTCGAAGGGATCAGGAACGGAAAAATGCACGCGTCGTCGGAGGGGCGGAATCCGGAGTGGATCAGCCCGCAGGGGCGCGTGGGGTTGCCATAACCGCCCTGCGGCAGCGAATCGCTGGGATTGGCAGTCGTCCGCTGGAATGTATAGGGGCCCAGGCTGTAGAGACGCTGCTGGTCCCGCAAGGTCTTCACGATGAGCGCCGTGGCATCCTGCCAGGACTTGTCGAAAATCGACGCGTCGCCGGTGATCTTCCAGAATCCGTGCGCCAGGCGGACGGGATAGCAGAGGGAATCAACCTCCCATTTGCGCTCGTGCAACTCGGGCTTCATGCGCGTCAGGTCTTTGGCCCAAGGGCTGCCCGTGGGTCCGAAGTTGAAGGCGTTGGCGTAGGGGTCAATCAGGATGCTGCGCGACTGGCGGCCGATCACACCCGCCAGCAGGTCGCGCAGCTTTTTGTCGTCCTTGATCAGCGGCAGATACGGCATTACCTGGCCCGTGGAATCGCGCAGCCACATGGCGTTGATGTCGCCTGTGATCACGAACGTATCGAGCTGGCCGTCCACCTCGCCCGCCCGCACAGTGGTGTCGAGCGTGTTGGGATAACAGTTTTCGAACAGCCACGCGATCTGCGGGTCGGCGATCGACTTCTTGACCTCCTGGATCTTGGCTTCCACGGCATCGCTGGTGAACTTGCGCTGGGCCGCGGGAGGCCTCTGGCTGGCGAGGGGTCCGTCGGCGGCGAACAGCCGGGCGGCGCTCAGAGCGGCGGCGGATTGTAAAAAACTTCTTCTGGTACGCATGCGAGACTCCTACTAATACACCACAAAATTTCGGCGCTTGCCTTCCTAACCTTTCCTGACATAGACTGTCTATGTGATCAGAGGGCAACGCGACGAAATCCCTCCGGGGACGCTCGATATGCTCATTTTGAAAACCCTGGCGCGGGGCGGCGAGTTGCACGGCTTCCAGATTGCCGACTGGATCCAGGAAACTTCCGACGCTGTGCTGCACGTCGAGGAAGGCTCGCTCTATCCTGCCCTGCAACGCATGCTGATCAAAGGTTGGATTGTGGGCGACTGGGGGAAGACCGAGGAGAACCGGCGGGCGCGCTATTACCGGCTGACGGCCGACGGGCGTAAGCAGCTCGACCGCGAGCTGGAGCGCTACGGCAGGGTCGCGCAGGCCATCGCGCGGATCGTGCAGCCGGCGTGACACGAGGATCTGAAGATGGGTCTTGGCGAATCTTGGCGCCGCTTGACATATCTGTTTCGGAGAAATCGCCTCGCCCGCGATCTCCAGGACGAAATGCGCCTGCACCTCGAGCTGCGCGCGCGCAAACTCCGCGATCGGGGCGTCGCCGACGCCGCGCACGCCGCTCATCGCCAGTTCGGCAACCGCACCGCGCTGCTCGAGACCAGCGCCGAGCTGTGGGGCTGGGGAGCCCATCCGACCGGGGATCTGTCTCCCGGCCGCGCAGACGGGCGGCTATCCGGTGCGTCTGGAGGACTTCGCGGTGCGCACGGCCGGCGATCCGCGGCAGCTCGCGAATGCCATTCAGGCGGAGGTATGGGGGTTGGACCGCAATCAGCCCGTCACCAATGTGAAGACGCTCGAAGAGATCGTCAACATCTCCGTCGCCGAGCGGCGCTTCGAGACCCTGCTGCTCATGGCGTTCGCCTCGGTAGCGGTGGGGCTGGCGGTGATCGGAGTCTTCGGCGTGCTCTCCTACTCGGTAAGCCAGCGGACGCCCGAATGGGGCATTCGCATTGCGCTGGGCGCCCAGCCGTCCGCCATCCTCGCGCTCGTGCTGAAGCAGGCCGGCCGGTTGATCGCCGTGGGAGTCATCATCGGGCTGGCCGGAGCTTATGCTCTGACCAGGTTCCTCGAGAGCATGCTGTTTCAAGTCCATCGCAACGACGGGTGGACGTATGCGGCGTCCGTGGCGCTGCTCGCGGTGGTCTCGCCTCGCAGCGTCTCCGATTCCGGCGAGGCGCGGCGCAAGGGTCGATTCGCTTAAGGCGCTCCGGTATGAGTAAGGCCCATGAATTCTGCCGGCGCCTGCGCTACTTGCTCCACCGGGACGAATTCGCCGGAGATCTCAACGAAGAAATGCGCCTGCACCTCGACCTGCGGGCGCGCAAGCTGCAAAAGCAGGGCATACCGGAAGATGAGGCCACACACATGGCACAGCGCCAATTTGGAAATCGAACCGTAGTGCAGGATGTCAGTTCCGAGCTGTGGGGATGGACGGCCTGGGAGCGCCTGTTTCAGGACTTCCGGCTGGGCGCGCGGACGCTTCGCAAAACTCCGGCCTTCACCGCCGTCGCGGTGCTCACCCTGGCCATAGGGCTCGGCATCAATACCGCCGTCTTCAGCGTGGTGAACGCCGTGATGATCCGTAGCTTGCCCTACCCCGAACCGGCACGCCTGGTGTCGCTCTGGGAAGAGACCAGCCGCCAGCCACCGGCGAGCTTTAGTAGTTCGCGCAGCTCGGTGGGGGGCGCCGGAGGTCCACGGCGGACCACTGTATCGGTGGCCAACCTCCAGGACTACCAGCAGCACGGAAGCTCGTTCGCCGGCCTGGCTGCGTATGCCCTGACTCCGAAGAACCTCACCGGAACCGGAACGCCCGAAAGAATCCAGGGCGAAAGCGTCACGTGGAACTTCTTCGGCGTGCTCGGCGTCGAGCCCTTGCTCGGCCGGACCTTTCTCCCTGAGGATGACCAGCCCGGCGTGAGTTCCGCCGTGATCCTCACGCACGACTTCTGGCAGCGCCGCCTCGGCGCCGATACGGCAGTCCTGGAGCGCGCCATTGCGCTGGATGGCCGGCCGTACCAGGTGATCGGCGTGCTGCCGCGTGAATTCGAATCGCCCACGCAGTTCGGCATCAAGGAACGGATGCAGTTCTACGTCCCCCCGGCGTATCCCAGGGACCTGCTCTCGAGCCACGGCGATCATGAGGTCAATGTCGTGGGCCGCCTCAAGGTCGGCGTCAAGGCGCCGGCCGCCCAGGCGGAACTCGATTCGATCTCCGCGAATCTCGCCGCGCAATACTCCTCTTCCAATCAAGGCATGCGGGCCGTGATTGCGCCCCTCCGGGACGACCTGGTGCGCAACGTCAAGGACTCGCTCTTGGCGTTGTTGGGCGCGGCCGGCCTAATCGTGCTCATCACCTGCGTGAACGTGGCGAACCTGCTCCTGGTGCGCGCGGTGGCCCGCCGTCACGAGTCCAGCGTGCGCCTGGCGCTGGGCGCAAGCCGGTTCCGCATGGTGCGGCAGTTCCTGGCCGAAAGCATGCTGCTGGCGGCGGCCGGATGCGCCGCCGGAATTCTGCTTGGGCGAATCCTGATGCGCCTGCTGATTTCCGCCGCTCCCCCAAGCATTCCGCAAATCGAAAGCGTCACCATGGACTGGCGAGTCTTCGCCGTGTGCACCGCCATCGCCACGCTCACCGGCTTGGCATTCGGCATCGCCCCGGCGTGGCAAGCCTCGCAGACCAGGCCGGTGGACGCCTTGAAGACTACCGCCAGAAACACCGGCGGCAAGGCCCAGGCACGCTGGCGGACCTCGCTGACCGTGGCCGAGATCGCCCTCTCCATGGTCCTGATTGTCGGAGCCGGCCTGCTGCTGAAGAGCTTCATCCTGCTCATGGGCGTGGATCTCGGATTTCAGCCCGACCGGGTCCTCGCCATGTCCATCAACCTTCCGGCCCTGCGGTATGGCTCTCCGGTCGAGCGGCTGCAGTTTTTTCAGCAACTGGAGGAGCGCGTGAAGGGGCTGCCCGGAGTGCAGGCGATGGCGTACGCCAATCGCATGCCGATGCGCGGCGGCTGGGGCGGAAGCATTATTCTGGACACCGCGCCCAATGCCAATTTCGAGCCGGATTTGCAGGCCGTGAGCCCGGGCTACTTCGAGACTTTGGGGATTTCGCTGCTGCGCGGCCGTCTCTTGACTCCCGGTGACCGCGCCGGCCTGCAGAATGTATGTGTGGTGAACCAGGCTTTCGCGCGGCAGTTTTTCCAGGGCCAGGACCCGATCGGGCGGCGTCTGGCACGCAACAGCGGCCGCCCGTGGATCGCAATTGTGGGTGTGGTCAACGATATCCGCCGCGGCGGCAAGACCTACGAGATCAATCCGCAGGTCTATCTCTCCGCCGCGCAAACCGACCTCTATCCCGTCCAGCTCGCCGACCTCGCGGTGCGAGCTTCGGGCAATCCGCGCCAACTCGTCAATGCGATTCAAAGCCAGGTATGGGGATTGGACAAGGACCAGCCCATCACGGACGTCCGCACGCTCGAAGAAATCATCGACGCTTCGGTCGCGCAGAGGCGCTTCCAGACCATGCTCCTGGTAGTCTTTGCGGCCGTGGCGGTGGGGCTCGCCATGATCGGAATCTTTGGCGTCCTTTCCTATTCCGTGAGCCAGCGCACCTCGGAGTTGGGGCTCCGCATGGCATTGGGCGCGGCGCCGCGCAACATCCTCGCCCTGGTGTTGAAACAGGCCGGCGCCTTGATTGCCGCGGGTGTTCTCATCGGACTGGCGGGGGCGTTCGGTCTTACGCGATACCTGCAGAGCCTCTTGTGGGGCGTCCAGCGCACCGACTGGAAGACTTATGCCGCGGCGGTTGCCCTACTGTCTCTGGTGGCCGTGGCGGCAGCCGTGATTCCCGCCCGGCGCGGCTCGAAGGTCGATCCGATCGTGGCTCTGCGCTACGAATAGCCATCGCTACCTATCAGAGCCACGACCGTCAGGGAGTGGTCTTATTTCCTTTACTCGCCACCTCGGCGGCCCGGCGGTGTCTCGCTTGAAGGCGGCACAATCCCCTTGATCCGCATGTACGTGACCAGATTTCCGTAGTGCTCCATGGTGTGCGCGATGTTGAAGTCCATCGCGCCGATGCGCGTCAACTGGCGACCAAAGAGACCCACCAACTCTACCGCACTGGCGTCTGTCATCTTGGTGTACGCGGCATCGCAATAGGCAAACGCCTCCTTCAGCGCGGCCATAATCTCGGCCTTCGTCTTGGCAGTCTTCTCCACGCCTTGGGCGACGACCTTCCCCTCCGACGCCACGCCGCAGAATTCATACTGCCCGTCGGCGACGTGCGCAAACAATTGTCCGATGGTGCGTACCTCGGGGGTCGGCTGGAACGACCAGAGGTTCTCCGGAATCTTTTCCGCCGAACGCATGATGTCGTTCTTGGCGATGCCATACATCCCCTGCGAAGTGCCGATGAGCGCGCTCTTGGAGTTGGTCTGTGCCGCGAGCGCAACGGCAAGCAGGACCATGGTGGCTGTAAGTTTCATGGATATCCATATCATACGGGTTTCCTGGCGGGTATGGGCGCCGCCCCGCGGTACTACAATCGGTAAATGTACTTCCGCCTGCTGCTCTTCTTCCTCTCCGCCGCTGTTGCCTTGGCGCAAACGCCGTCAGGCAGAATCGTGATCCGGGCCGGCACCATCCTCGACGGCAAAGGCGGCACGCTGAAGAATCGGCAAATCGTCATCGAAGGCTCCCGCATTCAGTCCGTCGCGCCCGGCAACCAGAAGGCCGACTACGATCTGCACTCCCTCACCGTCATGCCCGGGTGGATCGACACGCACGTCCACATCAATTGGCACATGAATGCCGAACACAAGTCGGTGAGCGGGGGCGACAAGCCCGAGGACGCCGCGCTTTACACCGCCGGGGACGCATGGCAGACCCTCGAAGCAGGATTTACCACCGTGCAGAGCGTGGGAGCGGCCATCGATGGCGTGGTGCGCGACCGCATCGCGCAGGGCGTGCTCCCGGGCCCGCGCATTCTCACCTCGCTCGGCCAGATCAACGACCGCAGCGGCGAACCCCGCGGCGACCCGCAGGCCTTGCGGGCGCTGGTGCGCCGCACGCAAAGCGAGGGCGCCAATCTCATCAAGCTGTTCGCCACCACCGGCCTGGGCGCTGGCGGAAATCAGAGTATGGCGGACGAGCAGATCCAGGCGGTGTGCAGCGAGGCGAAGGCTCTCGGGTTGCGCACCGTGGTGCACGCCATTGGCGATGCCGGCGCCAAGGCGGCGGTGGTCGCCGGATGCACCTCCATCGAGCACGGCACATTCCTGGAAAATGCCACGCTCGACCTGATGGCCGAGCGAGGCACTTACTTCGATCCGAACCTTTTGGTGCTGCACAACTATCTCGATAATCGCGGCAGCTTCACATTCACCGAACAGGCTCTCGCCACGCTCGAAAAGGGCATCGCGCCCACTATCGACGTTCTGCAGCGGGCGCGCGCCCACAAGGTGAAGGTGGTGTTCGGCACCGACGCGGTGGCCGGCTCACACGGCCGCAATGCCGAGGAGTTTGTCTACCGCGTCAACGAAGCGCACGACAAGCCCATGGATGCATTGATCAGCGCCACCTCGCTCTCGGCCGAATCGCTGGGCTTGGGCCAAGAGATCGGCACGATCGCGCCGGGTTTTCAGGCGGACCTGGTGGCTACCGAAGGCAACCCTATCGAGGACATCACCGCCGTGCGGCGCGTGGTCTTCGTGATGAAAGGCGGCAAGGTTTACAGGGGAAGGTAGCGGCTACCCAAAGATCTCGTCGACCGGCAGCGTCTCACCACCGAAAGCCGTCAACGGTATGGACTGCCCGGCGCCGAAGACGGAGGTTTTGCCGTTGCCGTGGATCACCGTTACCGAGCCGCGGTCCAGGTCCACTATCCAGAATTGGAGCGATCCGTTTGCGAGGCACAGCGAAGCCAGTTCCACCAGTTCCCCCTTCGTGATGGACGGCGACTTGACTTCGATCACCAACTCCGGAGCCCCGTGCAGATTGTCTTCCGGGTCGGTCGCGGCCCATCGAGCCTCCGACACCACCGCCACGTCCGCGCATCGAAACTCGAACTCCTTCAAGGCACGGTATGGGAACTCAAACCCGACTTCCCACGATCGAGCCAGCCGCGTCTCCAATAGATCGACGAGCCGTTCCTGCAGGTTGTAGTATTTCTGCTTTGGGCAGCCCCGTGGGACCACCTCTCCATAGTGAAGCTCGTACCTCTGACCGTCGTCCGGTATTTTGTCGAACTGCTCGACAGTGATGAGATCGGGAAGTGCAGCCATATGTTTACCCGAAAACCTCGTCCACCGGCAACTCATCTCCGCCGAAAGCACTCAACGGTATGATCTGCCCGGCGCGAAAAACGGAGGTGGTGCCGTCGCGGTGCATCACGGTTACCGAGACGCGGTCCAGGTCCACCACCCAGAATTCGCGCGATCCGTTGGCCAGGCACAGCGAAGCCAACTTCGCCAATTCCCGCTTGGTGTTAGACGGCGATTTGATTTCAATGACGAGCTCCGGAGCCCCGCGCGGGTTGTCGTCTTCGTCGGTCGCGTCCCATCGTGCTTCCGTCAGCGCCGCCACGTCTGCGCACCGGAACTCGAACTCCGGCAGGGGGCGGTACGCGAATTCCATGCCAACTTCCCACGATCGCGGCAGCCGCGCTTGCCGCGCTTCCAATAGCTTGACAAGCCGTCGCTGCCTGCGGTAGTGTCTTTTCTTCGGATAGCCCACGGGGACCACCTCTCCACGGCGCAGTTCGTACTTGCAGCCGTCGTCCGGCATATTGCGAAACCGCTCGACGGTAATGAGGTCGGGAAGCGTAGCCATGTCTCATCCCAATGATATCTTGAAAGTGTGAAGGGCACGTGGGTCTGGATCTCCCTGCTGGCCGTCTGCGCCGGAATCGCCGCGAGCGCCCTTTCCATGCGCCGCCACCGCGCCCCCGCCCCACCCCCGCGGACCACCGGCGCCGCCGTCATCTCCACCACGGACGTCACCCTCAGCGGCACCATCCGACCGCAGCACATCACCGCCGTCACTTCCACCATCAACGGCAACGTCGAAGCCTTCATGGCCAATGTCGGAGACGAGGTCTACCAGGGCCAGGTGCTCGCGCGCATCGGGGCCGCGGGCCTCGAGAGTGAGCGCGAAGCCGCGGCCCACGCGGTCGAATACGCGCAGGAACAAGTCAGCAAAGCCGAGGCCGCCGTCAATTCCGCTCGCCTCGAAGCCTCGCGCGCCAGTGCCGACGCGCAGCGCGCCCAGATGGCGCTCGAACGCGCCGAAAAAAGCTACTCCCGCCAGAAGACCCTCCACGCCGCCGGCGCCACGCCGCGCCTGACCTACGAAAAAGCCGAGCAGGATTACGAGAGCCAGCAGCAAGAGGCCGAAGTCATGGAAAAAGCCGTGCGCGCGTCCGGCGACAGCGTCCAGAGCGCCCTGGATCAAGTGGCCGCCGCCAAGAAGGTGCTGGCCGACAAGAGCCGCGAGCTGGAGGAAGCGCAGGGCGCCTTCGAAGCCGCCGAAGTCCGCGCGCCCGTGGACGGCCTCGTGGTCGAGCGCAAGGCCGAGGTCGGCAAGCCCGTGCAGGAGTCGGGCGGCGAGTTGTTCCAGATCGCCACCGATACCTACGCGCTGGAACTCTCGGTCGAGCCGCAGCCTCCCGATTTGAAGCGCCTCCAACCCGGGCAGCCCGCGCTGGTGAACGTCCCCGACCTGCAAACCGGAGGCATCCCCGGCGCCATAAAAGAAATCAAGGATACCCAGGTAATCGTCGAGTTCACCAGCACCATACCCGCCATCAAGCCCGGAATGCGTGCTGATGTGCGATTGAAGTTAGAATAGTCCGTGTCAACGGATACCACTATGGAATTCTTAGCCGGCAGTTTGTTGGAGCTCGTCACCCAGACGTCTACCAACCTTCCTCCCGACGTGCGCGCCGCCATGTCGCTGGCGGCCTCCACCGAGCTTCCCGGGACGCAGTCCTCGCAGGCGCTCGACATCATCCTTTCGAACATCGATATGGCAATCGATGACGAGGGTCCCATCTGCCAGGACACCGGCATGCCGACGTTCTTCGTACACACCCCGATCGGCGTCAACCAGATCCGCACCCGCCAGGCGATCCTGGAAGCCGTGGCCGAGGCCACCCGCCGCGGCAAACTGCGCCCCAATTCGGTCGACTCCATCACCGGCAAAAACAGCGGCAACAATCTGGGCGGGGAAACGCCCGTCGTGCACTTCGAGCAGTGGGAAGAGGACGAGATCGAGATCCGCCTGATCCTCAAGGGCGGCGGCTGCGAAAACAAGAACATCCAATATTCGGTGCCCTGCACGCTCGACCACCTGGGCCGCGCCGACCGCAACCTGGAGGGCGTGCGCAAGTGCCTCCTGCACGCCGTGTGGCAGGCCCAGGGCCAGGGCTGCGCGCCCGGCGCCCTTGGCGTGTGCATCGGCAGCGACCGCGCTCACGGCTATGAATTGGCCAAGCGC
>Ga0209517_10005931_pt1 | contig 15334 bp, 13 predicted proteins | sample PeaSoiMetSII2010_FD_187695 | JGI IMG/M metagenome (GOLD analysis project Ga0209517, IMG submission 187695) | Peat soil microbial communities from Weissenstadt, Germany - SII-2010 (SPAdes) (version 2) | ecosystem: Environmental > Terrestrial > Soil > Wetlands > Peat | place: Germany... | reverse complement strand
GGCGGCCGAATATTCCGGGCGTCCCTCGCCCGTCTACCGCGCCCGCCTGGACCATGCCTTCGACCTTTTTCGGCAAGGCATTGCACCGGTGGTCATCACCACCGGCGGCGCGGCAGCGGATCCCAGATTCAGCGAAGGTGGAGTTGGGCATGACTATCTGATGAGCCGTGGAATTCCCGACGCCAGCCTGATCGCCGAGACTCAGGGCACCGACACGGCACAATCGGCGGAACGAGTGGCCGTCATTATGCGCGCCAACCACATGCGAAGTTGCGTGGCCGTCAGCGACGCCTACCACGTTTTCCGCATTCGCAAGCTGTTGCAACACGAGAATGTGCAGGTGTACACCGCGCCGCGGCCCGATTCCCGTCCGCACGCCGCATTGCAGCGCGTGGAAGCAGTGCTGAGAGAAGCAGTCAGTTACTTGGTGTGGCGCCTGCAGATGATGATTTGAGTTCCCCCCCGGAATGCAGATGACTGAGGCGTGCGGCATCAATGCCGGTTGTCGAACACAAGCTCCAGTCCGAACCCGACGAGCACCGCACCCGTTGTCCGGTCCAGCGTTCGGGCCACGGACGGACGATGCAACCAGCGCGAGACCGGACGCGTCGCAAGAATAAGCAGGCAGAACCAGAGAATGCCCTCGATCGCGTGAATCGCCGCGAGCAGCATACTGAATGAGGTCACAGAGACTCGGGCAGGAATAAACTGCGGCAGAAATGTGATGTAGAAAATGCCCACTTTAGGGTTGAGAAGGTTCGTCAGGAGCCCGCGAACGAACCACCTGGGTGCGCTTGTGCTGCCAGGCCCACATGCAGGCGATGACGGGGCGTCATCTATAACGGAAGCAGGCTGGTGTTTGCGCAGCAACATCTTGGTGCCGAGAAAGGTCAGATAGCACGCCCCCGCGATCCGCAGTACGTGGTAGGCGACTCGGGAAGCCGCGAGCAGCGTCCCCAACCCCACTGATGCCGCAAGCCCCCACATCAAACAGCCACAGCAGACGCCGACCCCGGCGAGCATCGCCCGCCGTGGTCCTTCCACCGCTGCGGTCCGCAATACGAGAGCGGTGTCGATCCCTGGCGTAATCGTTAGGAGCCCAGCAGCCAGAGTGAATGCCAGCAATGCGTGGTATATCGTCAAGTGACCTCCAGAAACGAACACGAGTCTAGGCGTCGAACATGCCCATGATCACGCTCGTGCCTTCACCACCCCATGCGCTTACGTAACTCAGTGACATGCGCGACGCGATGCCGCCAGGCATAGAGCGCAAGCTTGATGGTCGATGAATCTTCGGTCAGCCCGAGCCTTCCACCCGCTGCGCGCGCAACCGCCGGCGTCGGGCTCCGCGCTTACTGTCCCGACTCCCGCAAACCGCGGTCCTTCATCATGGGCTCGACACTCGGGTCTCTGCCGCGCCACGCTGCATACATTTTCGCCAGATCCTCAGTGTTGCCGCGGGACAGCACCATCTGCCGGAACCGGTCGCCGTTCGCGCGGGTCAGACCGCCGTTATCCTCAAACCACTGGTAGGCGTCGTCGTCGAGCATCTCCGCCCACAGATAAGCATAGTAGCCGGCAGAGTAGCCTCCGCCCCAAATGTGGGCGAAATAGCTGGAGCGGTAACGCGGCGGCACCGTGCTCAACAGTAAGTGCGTCTTCTCCAGCGCCTGTTTCTCGAACGCATCTGGCTGCTGGAGTGGTGCGCTGGGCGGAAGCGTATGCCACTGCATGTCGAGCTCGGCGGCTGCGACCAGTTCCGTCAGCTTGTATCCCTGATTGAAGTTCGCAGCTTTTCTGATCTTGGCTACCAGTTCGGCTGGCATGGGTGCGCCCGTCTTGTAGTGCTTAGCATAATGGTCGAAGACCGCGGGATAGAGCGCCCAGTGCTCATTGAATTGTGAAGGAAACTCCACGAAGTCCGCGGCTGTCGATGTGCCCGACAGGCTCGGATACTCGGTGTTTGCGAACATGCCGTGCAGGCCATGTCCAAACTCGTGGAACATGGTGGTTACGTCGCTATAGGTGATGAGGGCTGGCTCGCCCGGCGCGGGCTTCGGCAGATTCGCGACGTTGAAGACCACCGGCAACGTGCCCAGAAGCTTCGACTGGCTCACCAGGCTATCCATCCACGCGCCGCCATTCTTGTTGTCGCGTTTGAAATAGTCGCAATAGAAAAGTGCCAGTGGCTTGCCGTCTGCGTTCGAGACCTCAAAGACGCGAATATCCGGGTGGTAGACCGGGATATCCTTGCGTTCCTTGAAGGTGATTCCGTAGAGCTGAGTGGCCGCGTAAAAGACGCCGTTTTCGAGTACGTTATTCAGCTCGAAGTATGGCTTGACCTCGGCTTCATTCAGATCGTACTTCGCTTTGCGCACTTGTTCGGAGTAGAAATCCCAGTCCCAGGGCTGTAGCGTGAAGCCGCCTTTCTGCGCGTCGATGACATCCTGGATATCCTTGCCCTCACGCGCTGCCTTGGCGGTGGCGCCGGGCGCCAGCGCATCCATGAACTTCAACGCTGCCTCGGGAGTCTTGGCCATCTGGTCTCCCAACTTCCACGCCGCATGGTTGGGATAGCCAAGCAGTTGTGCCCTTCGCGCACGCAGCTGTGCCAGACGCGATATGTTGTCGCGCGTGTCGTTGGCGTCGCCGCGCTCGGTGCGGTTCCACGATTTCTGGAAGATGGCTTCACGTGTTGCCCGAACGCTGAGCGAAGCCAGGTTCGGCTGCTGGGTGGTGTTCTGCAGCGGGAGAACATAGCCTGCCTGCTTGCGGCCCTGCGCCGCCTGCGCGGCTGCGGCGATCTGCGCATCGCTCAAGCCCGCCAGTGCACTCCTGTCCGCAGTGGCGTAAGCCCCGTCCTTGGTAGCGGCGAGAAGTTTTGTCGAAAAGGCTTCCGAGGACGTCGAGATTTCCTCGTTCAGCTTCTTCAATTCGGTTTTGTCGGCATCCGAGAGATTCGCGCCAGAGCGGACGAACCTGTCATAGGTCACCTCCAGCAGCCGCAGCGATTCCGCATCGAGCTTTAGCGAGGCGCGCTGCTGGTAAACGGCGGCCACGCGAGCGAAGCACTTGGCGTTCAAGTAGATCGCATCGTAGTGGGCGGCCAGCTTCGGCGCCTCCTCGGTACGTACTTTCTGTAATACAGGATTGGTATTCGCCCCGCTGACCGCGCCGAAGGCGGCCATCGCTCGTTGGAACAGTAGCCCGGTCTTCTCCATGGCAACCAGCGTATTCTCGAAGGTCGGCGCCGCCGGATTATCCGCAATCGCCTGTACTTCAATCAGTTCCTCGGCCATGCCCGCCTCAATGGCGGGCTGATAGTCCTCATCCCTGATCTTGTCGAAGGGAGGCGCCTGAAACGGTAACGTACTGGGCGCATAAAACGGGTTCGACGGCCCGAACTTAGCATCGGATGCCGCGGCAGGAGTGGAGATCGTCAAGAGTCCGATGAAGGCGAACGCAACCAGCGCAATCGTATGATTCAGCATTAGTGTCCCCATGTGTGATGGCATGGGGTGGGTATGTACTGGAAACCCATGCGCAATGATTGTAAGAGAATCCCGCGTGTGCCACCAGAATTCGTGTCGTCCCGACTGCACTCACCAGCCCATGCGCTTGCGCAACTCTGTGATATGCGCCACGTGATGCCGCCCATGCCAGGAATATAGCGCAAGGTTCTTCTCTAACGGCATAGGCCCAAGCTCAGGATGATTGAACTGCCGCTTCCACTCCTCCGGCTTCAGCGAGCGCAATAGCCGCACCCAGCGGTCGTGCAAAGAGTCGAGCAGTGTGAGTGAAACTTCCAGCGGCGTCGATTGAACATCCAGCGTACTTGCCCAGCGGTTTTCCATATACGGTTTGATGGTCGGGTTGTCCTCGGTCAGCCCCAGCTTGAAGCGGATGTAGGCGTTCATGTGGCTCTCGGGAACGTGATGCACAACTTGGCGCACCGTCCAACCGCCATCACGGTAGGGAGTTTCGATTTGCTGCGGGGAAAGCCCCTTGATAGCAGCACCCAGCGCCGCCGGGGCTTTCTCGATGTCATCGATCATCTGACTGCGCTGGGCTGCGTCAGGTGGGTTGGAATAGGTGAATTTGCCGACGGGATAACGCGGATCGCTCATTGTGGCCTCCGGTGGAGAGTTGGTGATTCAGATGAACAGAGAGTACGCGAGGCTGCGGAAAAATTTATGCTGCGAGTTAAGTTAGACATTCCCAACTCTCTTTCGGAAGGCCTCGCCCATCACCCGCCTCTCACACAGTTTCGTGGTCTGAGTGCTGAATGCTATTTCACCAGCGCCAGAATCCTGACCGGGCCACCTGATCCGCCTTCCAACTTGATGGGCGCAGCAACCACGATTGCCCCACTCGCCGGAACGTGCTCCAGATTGGCCACGTTCTCCAGGTGATAAATGCTATGCGCCATAGTGTATTGATGAACCGGGAAGTCGGTGGAAGGCCCGTAGTCGATGCTTAGCGTGTCGATCCCAAGCCCATTCACCTTGCGGCCTTCGACCAGGAACTTCGCTGCTTCCTTCGAATAGCCGGGGAAGTGCTTCACACCCTTGGCGTCGGCATTGCGATAGGCCTCAGCCGAATTCCAGCGGGAATCCCATCCCGTATTCGCGATCACGACCGCATTCGGCGGGATCTCGCCATGAACGTGCTCCCATTTCGCGATGTCTTCGACCGCAATCTGATAATCGGCGTTTGCTTTAGCTTCGGCGATGGCATCGATTACCACCAGCGGAGACACCAACCGCTCCGGCGGAATCTGGTCCACGGTCCACAATCCCTCAGCGAAATGGGCGGGAGCATCCAGATGAGTTCCAAAGTGTTCCGGCACACAGAATTCCCGCAAAAAATAGCCCTTTTCCGCTACCGTGGCAACCGTCTTCACTTGATACGGAGATTTGTCAGTGGCCTCGAACGTTGGAACCTGCGCATTCAGCGCATGGGTGAGGTCGACGACAGATGTGAAACCCAAGGGTTGCGCGGCGCCGGCATGGCGATGCGCAAACAAGAGCACGGTCACGGCCAGAATGCAGCCTACAAAAAATGTGCGAATCTTCATACGGTTGAGTGTCGATGTCCTCAAATTAGATGCATCCATGCAGCCTCCAGCAGCTAAATTATGACCCGATCAGGCCAGCAACAATGCGCCTCCGGCGGCGGCCAGCGTACCCAGAAAATTGACCCCGTTGTTGTTCAACAACTTGCTTCTTTCGAGTGTCGCCCCCAGGTAGCTGTCGGCGATCGTGCCGAAGAGCGCGGCCATGACCGGGACCGCAGTCTGCTTTAGGGGAAACATTCCAGCACTCACGCAGACTAGAGTTACCAGCACCGCAGCCGCAGCGCCAGCCAAGGTTCCTGTCACGCTGACTCCGCCATTGGTTCCGGCCGGGACTAGCTTCCAACTAGTGATGAGGCGGGCCTTGGACGATCCGGCCTGTCCCAGTTCGCTGGAAACGGTGTCGGCGGCGGCTTCCGAGAGTGCCGCTGCGGTTGCCAGCAGGAAAGCCGCATTCTTCGTCAGAGCGAAAACGGCAGCACAGGCGGCGCTGATCGAAAGATTTGCCAGCACTTGAGATGCGCTGCGTCCCTCGCGATTCTGCGCGGTCCCCAGCTTCTGTTTCCTCCCGTAACCCAACCGCGTACTGATCCAGGTCAAGACAAAAACGGAAACCAGGGCGACAAAGGCCCCAGGGCCGACACTGGCGAAGAGCACAAAGCAGATCACGGCACCGGCAATTGCCCCGGAAAAGCTTACCCCGCGCACAAATCGCGCCAGGGCAGTGAAGGCGAGCGTCACCACGGTAGCCGCCCCAAGTTCACGAAGGGAGCGTATCTCCCACCAAATCAACGCGTTTTGTGTCCAGTCAGCCATCCGAAGTCGAACTTGAACCCGGTCAATATGACGTACCACCCTCGATACCACTATCCCTAGTGTTATGCTTTTTCTCGCCCCACGGCGTCGTGCTTGGCTTTGGGGTTACCGGAGCGACCTTTCTGCGTCAAACAGTTGGATGTAGTTTAGACTCACGTCATTACGCATCTCTGGCGGCGTTAACTTTCACGGGGTGAACCATGGCAGCCTCCGTTTGGACGGGATATCTTACCTTTGGACTGATCTCCATGCCGGTGCGCTTGTTCTCCGGCGCGCGCAGTTCCGGCGTTTCTTTCAACATGCTACATCGCGATGACCTCTCCCGGCTAAAGCAGCAATACGTCTGCCTGGCGGATGGCAAAGTGGTCGAGCGTAGCGACATCGTCAAGGGCTACGAATACCGCAAAGACGAATACGTCGTCATTGAACCCGACGAGATCAAGAAGATCGAGCCCAAAACCGCCAAGACCATGGAGATCCTCGAATTCGTGAAGTCGAGTGAGGTCGATCCCGTCTACTTCGAGTCTTCTTATTACATGCTGCCGGAAGAAGCCGGCCGCCGTCCTTATGCCTTGCTGACGAAGGCGCTCGAAGAAAGCGAGTACGTCGCCATTGCCAAGCTCACTATGCACAACCGCGAATACACGGTTTTCCTGCGCCCGCACGAAGGCGGAATGATGCTGCACACCATGTATTACGCGGAGGAAGTGAAAAAAGTGGAAGGCTTCGGCGCGCCCGACGTGGAACTGAAAGACGCGGAAGTGAAAGTTGCCCATCAGTTGATCGAGGCCCTGGCCGACGAGTGGGACCCGGAAAAATATCACGACACGTTTCAAGATAATGTGAAGAACCTCATCCAGACCAAACTGGAGGGAGGAAAGATCGCCGAAGTCGAGAAGCCGAAGAAACTCGCACCGGTGGTGGATTTGATGTCCGCCCTGAAACAAAGCCTGGCGGAGATGGAAGGCAGGAAGAAGCCGGCGGCCGCGACGCGGGAAGCGGCCACAGCAACCAGAACAAAGTCCCGCGGGTAACTTCCATCGGCAAAACTCACGTGGGGACAGCCGCCCTCGGCTGTCCAGCGGAGCGCAGTTCGGCAGTGATGCATGCGCGAGCGTCCTCGCTCATGGAAGCTGCCCGTGTGGGGCGGACACTCTTGTCCGCCGCCTTTGAAGTGGAAGTTGTTTTGTGGGCCCGCCTGCACCGTTCCAACTGAGGGGCGCTCATCGCAGGAATCGCGCATACAAAGATCCAAGCGAAAGGTGTGCCAAAGAGCCGACACGGTTATCTCATTAGCCTACTTTTTGCCCGCGCCGTGACCCTTCAGCGCCGACAAATCCCGCAACAGAAATGATGGTTCATCCTTAATTGATTCCAGAACGATGCTGGTGTGGGTGTGTAGGACCGAGGGAATGCTGTGTACTTTCTCCAGAATCCACTGCGAAAGGGCCTGCATATCTTTCGCATTGACCAGCAACAAATAGTCGTAACTTCCGGTGACGGAATAGCATCCCCGAATGTTTGGCAGTTGCAGGATGGCCGCTCTGAACTTCGCGGCCAGCTCCGGGGAGTGCCGAACCCGGACGCTCAGAAAGGCGGTTACGTCAAGGCTCATGGCCTTAGGATTTAGGACAGCAACATATTTCTTGATGATCCCCTCGTCCTCCAGCCGCCGCAGCCGGCGCGAGCAGGGCGTCGCCGAGAGCCCCACGTGTTCCGCTAGGTCCAGAACCGGAATCCGGGCATTATTTTGTAAAGCTTGCAGGATGCGAAGATCAATTTCGTCCAATTTCACCAAGGTATATTCCTCCCGACACATTGACAAACCACGAACAGCATAACCTACCAAGAACCAGCGGAAGCCAACCGCCGCAATCAAGCCGCACGAAACCCGCGAATTGCCTGCCCTATTGGGGGAAACCTCCAAAAAGCCCCTCGCAATCTATCATCTTTGCAGCCATTCACTAAGCATGGTCGGCTATAGTTCTGCCCGCTGTAAACAGCCTTGACCGCAGGCATCTCAGTTCTCAAGCCTGATTTCAGTTGAGTCCAATTCGAAGTTCAGGAACGGGGGGTAAAAAGATGTACAAGAAAACGCTATTGACATTGGCCGTACTGGTTTTCGCCAGCCTGACAGCTTTCGCTGCCAGCAAGGATGGAATTGAAATAAGCAAGGACGGAAGAATGGTGTTTGCCACCAAAGGCGCGTCGAAGGCGTCCACGCCCTACGTCGAAGAGAATGCCGGATTGATCGCTATTTACGACAACGTGGCCCGCAAGTACCCTGACGGCGTTTACTGGTGCTGCGAAGGCTATGGCATCAATGGTCCGGACAACCCGGTGGGCTTTGGCGGAGAATGGCTCGCAGCTGGCTTTACGCCCAGCACCAGTCTGAACGTCAAAGGGATACAGGTCGCGGTGGGTTATAACCCTTTCGGGGAGACATTCACCGACGTTATCGTGACCCTGAATGCGGACAGCGGCGGCGTGCCGGGGGCCGTCCTCGAATCGTGGACGGTGCAGATCGGCAGCATCGATTTCGGAAGCTGCTGCACCCTCGAAACCGAGCGTAGTACGAGCATACCGGTCACCGCCGGGACCCAGTACTGGGTCGTCGTGAGCACGGAGGATAATTCGGACGTGGTGGCCGCTTGGAATGAAAATGACGCCAAGCAGCTTCCCACGGACGCCGTCCCATGGGCCGTCTACTGCACGCCGGCCTCGATGTTCTGCAGCAACCCCAATGTTTGGGTGAATAGGGGCACCAACTACCCGGCGCCTGCTTTCGCCGTGTACGGGAAATAGAGAGGCTGGCCCGGCGCGGTACCCCACTCATTCGCGCACTTTGCGAATGAGTGGGCGCTGTCCGTGCTGCGGCGTGTGGGGATTTGTGATTGACGGTTCAGGTCCCCGCAAAGCTGCTTTCGGCTTATTCTCCTTCCGATGCGCGGTTCGCAGGGTTGCCTTCCCATCCTAGCGCAAAGGACACGCTAGTCGGGTTCAGGTCGATCCCAACGTGGAAAGGGTGGGCCAGCCCCCAACCATCCGCCAATATTTCGCCACTAATCTTTCAAAAGCCGACTGCCAAATGCTAAGTGCCAAGTGCTGTCCCTAGCGCAGATTCCAACCAGCCGTTAGAATAGAGCACTCTTGCGAAATCCAATGGGCCAACGGGTTTTGTGGCCGAGGTATCGATGATAGTCGTGCGCTGGGTTGGGGCCGCCATGGTAACGGCGCTCCTCTTGCTTTGGACCGCTTGCGGCGAAACCTACCGGCCGGTGGCGAATCCGGTCATTCCTAACCAGCCCAACCCCGCCTTTACTCACGTAGTCATGGTGATCAGCGACAATGGCACCAACAATCCGGGCGCCAGTACCACGATCGACGTCTCCGGTGATAGCGCTACATCACAATCGCAAACTGGTTTGGGACCGGTCCATGCGGCGCTGGTCGGCGGGACCCAGGTTTTTGTGGGCAATAGCCTGGAGGACACGGTTTCCACATTTAGCGTTGCCAGTCCGGCGCCAGTCGTCACCATCAGCCTGCCATCTTCCTGCGGTACGCCGCCTTGCTCCATGCCGGTCTTCGTCGGCAGTTCGGAAACCGCCACGGTTTATGTTGCGAACTTGAAGAGCAATACGGTTTCGGCAATCTCCACCGCAGGGCTCGTTGTGACCAACAACATCACCGTGGGAACCAGCCCGGTTGCCCTGGCGGAGACGTCTGACGCTCAGAAGGTCTACGTGGCCAATCAGGGGGCGAATGGCAGCGGCGGTTCGGTGACCGCCATCAACACCGTGGACAAGAGCGTAGTTCCGAATCCTCCGCTGGCCAGTTTCGGCTGGGTTTCGCCGGTGTGGGTGGTGGCCCGATCCGACAGCCAAAGGGTGTACGTGCTGGATCAGGGAAGCGGCCTGGTGGCGGCGATTGATACGTCACTTGATTCGGTGGTCAGCAGTGTCTCGGTCGGCGCCGGGGCGAATACCATGGTGTACGACTCGAACCTGAACCGGATTTACGTAGTGAATCCGACTGCCAACACCGTGGTCGCGCTCGATGCCAGCACCGATACCCTCCCGGCCACGCCGATCTCCGTCGCCAATCCGAAATCGGTGGCGGCGCTTCCTGACGGCACCCGGTTTTATATTTCCAGCGCTACGGTCAGCGGTGGAACTGTGACCTCAATGGTCACGGTGATTAACGCCGCCGATTTCACCGTCAAGACCACCATTCCGCTGACCTCAGTTCCAGCGGTTTGCGCGGTGAAAACCTGGGCAGAACTGTCGCTTGCGTCCGCCGCAGACAGTTCGAGAGTTTACGTGGCGAATTGTGATGCCGAAGATACCGACATCATTCAGACTTCCAACGATACGTTGCTATTGAAGATGCCGGCGCCATTCAGCGCCCAGCCACCACCCGCCCCAGGTGGAACTCCTCCGCCGCAAAATCCGGTCTTTGTCCTGGCAGGACCATAGAGGAATTGTTGATTCTTGACTGTCGGTCTCCAGGGTTGGAGCCCGGCTCGAATCACAGTCAACAATCAACCATTCCCCATCTCGATCTTATTGTCCTACTGCAGCCGCTTGCTCCGTGCGCAGGGAATGGCTGTAGCGCAGGGCTATGTTCATGAAAACATCGCCGATTCCGGTTTCGAAGCAGATGACCAGCGCTTCCGTGTCCTCGCTGCTCTTGGGGCCATGTTCGGAGGTGTGCAGCACCGGGGGATGAACCCGGAAATGGAAACCTTGATCGTTGAGCACGGTGATTGCGTTGCCGATTACCTGGTTGGCGAGTTCAAAAACCGTTTCGCGCACCAGTTCATCGGTTTCCGGCAATTCGGCTTCCGCGAACTTGCTGGCCACGCGTACCGCGGTTTGCGGATCGAGATCGAGGATGACTCTGCCTTCAATATCCCCGGTAATCCAAATCAACGCCGCGATTCCTTTGCGCCGGTAAGCCTCTTCTTCCATGCTGAGATTACCGATGGACATGGGACACTGTAGTCCCTGTGCCAGCACGGCGTCGGCCGCGTTGATGAAAGGCTGGATCAACTCCATCTTCATTTTAGTCTCCCGCGCCCGCGGCGCTGGCCACGGTGCCGTCATCTCCCATCACGTACTTGATGACTTCGTACAGAACTTCGGGCTTGACCGGCTTCTGTACGAAATGGCGCGCGCCTCGCTGCAACGCCGCCACAATGTTTTCCTGATATCCCACCGATGACACCATCACCACACGCGCTTCGGGATGCTTCTGCACGATTTTTTCGGCAGCCTCGATCCCCTCCATCTGCGGCATGGTAATGTCCATCAGCACAATATCGGGATTGGTTCGGTCGTATTCGGTGATGGCAGTCATGCCGTCTCCGGCTTCGCCGCAAAGCTGGCCCCCGAAGGTCTCGATCATGCGGGCCAGGTTCTTGCGAGCGAAGACGGAGTCATCCACTACCAGGTAGCGGACTGGCTGACCGTCCTTGCTGCGTTTTACGGGTACAAACTGCTCCATATAACAACCTCCAGTCACTGATTGGTCCGGGGGAATCGCTTACCCCCAGACTTAAAACTCAATTCTTGCCCGCTCCGGCGGCGCGCCCACCGTCTGTGGGATCGGCATGGCGGCGCTCCGGCATGCACTGGGCTTGCAACGTATTGGCAAGCGCTTCCAGGCTGACCACGCGTACCGCATAGCCGCGTTCAATCGCCGCTTTGGGCATGCCGTACACCACACAGGACTCCTCATTCTGCGCAATGGTCATGGCGCCGGCAGCCTTCAATACGCCCAGACCCTGAGCCCCATCTTCTCCCATGCCGGTCATGAGTACGCCCAGGCTCTCTTTGCCGAATTCTTCGGCCACACTGCGAAACAGCACATCGACGGATGGCCGGTGGCCGTTTACCCGCGGCTCATCGCTCAGAACCACAACATCCCCCAAAGGCATACGCTTGACTTTCAGGTGACGGCTGCCAGGGCAGACCAGGGCGCGGCCCGCCAGCAGGAGATCGCCGGACTGGGCTTCCTTGACCTTGATGGCGCAGATTTCGTCCAAGCGCCGCGAAAACATTTCGGTGAAGCCCTCCGGCATATGCTGCACCACCAGAATCGTCCCCGGGAAATCCTTGGGCAATTGCGGCAACAGATATTGCAAAGCCTGGGGTCCGCCGGTAGAGACGCCGATGGCCACCAGCCGGGTCGGGCGGCGCTTGCTATCCGGTGCCGCTTTCTCAATCGGACTCGAAAGCGGAGCCAGCGGAGAAACTCGCATTCTCCGGCTTTGGGCGGCCGCTTTGATCTTGGAGATGAGCTCCTGGGCGATTTCCGGCATGCGCGCGGAGACATCGCTCGGCTTGGCCACGAAATCAAACGCTCCCATGGATAGCGCCTTAAGCGTCACCGAAGCTCCTTCGGTGCTGTGCGAACTCACCACGATCACCGGCAAGCGGTGGCTGCGCATGATTTCCTTCAGCATGTCCAGACCGCCCATGCCCGGCATTTCCAGGTCCAGGGTCACCACCTGCGGCTTCAATTCTTCGATCTTCTTCAGACCGAAATTTCCGTCCATGGCGGTGCCCACCACCTGAATCGAACTATCGGTGGCCAGGATCTGCGGAATCAGCTTGCGCATCAGCGCCGAATCATCAACCACCAGAACGCGGACGGGTGCGGTCGTCATAGCCGCCCTCCCGCGATTGCCTGTGCAGCTTGCGCACGCTCGGAATGCGACAACAACAATCCCATGGCGGGGCCGGTGCCGGTTCCGGGACGTGACTTGGCAAAGCGTTCGACAATCGCAGCCAGATTCAAAATCAACACCACCCGGCCGTCGCCCAGGATGGACGCGCCACTGACCAGGTCACTCTCGACCGTGCGATCATCCAGCGCTTTGATCACCAATTCCTCTTCGCCCTCCAGCCCGTTTACCAGCAGCCCCAGCTTGCGCTCTCCCAGATTGGTGACCAGCACGAAGATCTTTCCGTGGCGGCGGTCGGAAGCGGGATGTTCTGAGATCTCCGTGGTGCGGTTTCCCAAACGGATCACCGGCAGCGCGCGGTTGCGCAACTGCAACACCTCGCGGTTATCCACCTGGTGCAGGTCTGACTCCTGCACTCGCGCAATCTCGGCCACGGCGTTCAAAGGAATCGCATAGAGACGCTGCTCCACTCGGAACAGAAGCGCTTTGATAATGGCCAAAGTGAGTGGAAGGCACAGCCGGAACGTGGTGCCCTGGCCGGGATGGGTCTCGACCTGGATCGTGCCCTTCAGCCGTTGCAGAATGCTCTGCACCACATCCAGACCGACGCCGCGCCCGGAAACTTCCGTGATCTCGTCGGCGGTGCTGAATCCCGGCCGGAATATGAGGTTGAGCGCGTTGGCTTCATCGAATGAGCTGGATTCCGGCTCACTCCAAAGCCCCTGTTTCCGCGCCCGCTCCTTTACCTTTTGCACGTCGATGCCACGGCCATCGTCGCTGATTTCCACCATCACATGGTTGCCCTGGTGATAGGCGCGCAGATGGACGATTCCTTGCGCGGGCTTGCCCACTCGGACCCGCTCCTCGGCAGTCTCAATGCCATGGCTCACGGCGTTCCGCACCAGGTGCGTCAGCGGCTCGGCGATGCCATCGAGCAGTCCCTTATCGAGGTCGGTATCTTGTCCGCTCAACCGCAGTTCTACGTCCTTGCCACACTGTTTCGCGACATCGCGCACCATGCGGGGGAACCGCCGGAACAGTTGTTCGACTGGGACCATGCGAACTTTCATCACCGAACGCTGAAGATCATTCAGCACCCGGGATTGAAACGCCATCGCATCCGCAAAACGGCTGCGCGTCGAATCCTTGGGATGGTGCCGGGAGAATTCATTCAGCGTCCGTTGCAGCATGGATTTGCCAATGATCAGCTCGCCGACTAAATTCAACAGGTTGTCGATGCGCTCGGCGTCTACCCGCAGGATGTTTTCCGTCTGCGTCGAAACCGCTTTGCTGACATTCTCATCCTCATGAGAGGAAACACCCGCGCTCCCCACCGCTGTCGTTTCAGTCCCGGACCCGGCCGTACTTCCGCTTGCTGGCACGTCGGCGCTGGCTTCCGGCGGCGCCGCCTTCGTGGCGGGAAGTTCGATGGCATCAACTTGTGCTTGTGAAACGATTGTGGGAATCTGGCATTTTGCGGATAGAATCTGGGCCGGCTTATCGCTCGCCAGCAGCAACTGCATCTGCTTGGCAACTTCTATGGATCCGGCATCGGGCCGCGATCCCAGCACGTCTCCCACTTCCGCCAGCGCCTTGAGCACAAGCTGCCGGGCGGCAATGGGCATGGCGCATGTGGGATCAATCTGCACGCGAACATGGTAGAGCTGCTTCCCCTGGTCAGCCGCCCGCTGCATGGAAAGCTTTTCATATTCGGTCCACACCGCTTGCGCCGGACTCGCCGTCTTGTTCTTTCCGGCGCGAGAACGTCCCGGTTTGGGGGTGCCGGCCAGGTCCCGAATCAATTTCTGCAGAGACGCGGTGGAGGGAAGTTTCGTCTGGCTGCGATACGCGCTCAACATTTCGCTAAACATGTCTGCCGCGCGGAAGGCAATCTCCGCCAGCGAACCGTGTGCTGCCGATGTTTCCTGAGCCAGCGCATCCTCCAGTTTGTGCGCCACTTCGCTCAACTCCTGGAACCCGGACGCGGCCGCGTCGCCCTTCAAGGTATGCACGATGCGCCGGATGCTGCGCACGGTTTCGCCGTCGCCCGGCTGCTTTTCCAGTTTTAGAGCCTCTTCATTCAGGGCTTGCAGCAATTCCTGGGAGCTCTCAAAGAACAGCGCCCGCAGCTCCGCACCGCGCTCGTCCGGGACCCGGCTCATGAGGCCCCCTCAATTTTCTGATATGCAGTTCCGGTCTCGCGGTAAACCATGTTGAACTTGTCGGTGAGCCCCAGCAGGCTCTCCGCATGCCCCACGAACAGATAACCGCCCGGATTCAGGCAGCGGCGGAACTTTTCGATCAACCGTTTCTGCTCCGCTTCATCGAAATACATCATCACGTTGCGGCAAAAAATCACGTCGTAGCGCTGCGGCAGATACTCCGTCTTCAGATTGTGGAAGTCGAAATGGACCAGTTCTTTCAGCGCCTTTTTCACCGCGTAGCGATCGCCCACCTTGTCGAAATGACGCAGCCGGTAGCTGTAGTCCACCGAAGACATCTGGTGCTCGCTGTAAATGCCTTCCTGCCCGGCTCGCAGCACCGAGTAGCTGATGTCGCTGGCCAGAATTTCCACTTTCCAGGGCGGCGGAACCAGGGGTTTCGGCACCGGCAGTTCCTTCCCCGAAGGGTTGCGTAAACAGTGGTAAGACAGCGCATCCGCCACCAGCATGGCCATGGTGTAAGCTTCCTGGCCGGTCGAGCATCCCGCGCTCCACAGCCGCAGCGAGAACTCATGCCGCTCCTGTTTGCCGCGG
>Ga0209517_10005928_pt1 | contig 15338 bp, 12 predicted proteins | sample PeaSoiMetSII2010_FD_187695 | JGI IMG/M metagenome (GOLD analysis project Ga0209517, IMG submission 187695) | Peat soil microbial communities from Weissenstadt, Germany - SII-2010 (SPAdes) (version 2) | ecosystem: Environmental > Terrestrial > Soil > Wetlands > Peat | place: Germany... | reverse complement strand
GGGTGATCGACCTGAGCCCCGCCTGGCTTGCCTATGGAGACGGCGCCCACACCTACCAACTGACTTACTTTCCACCGGCCGCCCAGAGCGATGACACGCCCCCAGACACGGCCAAGTTGTTGTTCCCGCCACGGGCGAGCAAGCCGCGCCCACGCCCGCAGTCCCAGCCGCCAAAGCCTGCGCCAGAGCCTCAGCAGATCCTGGCCGACGCGGAAGCCAGCGATCATAATTCCCACGCCGGATCTCCGCTGGGCACCATGATTGACGGACCGATCACCGGTCATGAAGTCCACGTCGCCTATCCGGTCGTGTACCCAGATCCTCCGGTGGCGCGCGCCGAGCTTCCCCGGGACCTGCAGGGCGACGTCGTCATCGAAGTCACCATCGACTCCCAAGGCAACGTCGTCGAAACCAAAATTGTGCAGGCAATCGGCCACGGCATCGACGAAAAGATCGAGGCCACCCTTCGCCGCTGGCACTATCAGCCGGCCACGCTCGACGGCACGCCCGTCGCCTCCAGGCACGACGTGCACTTCCATTTTCCGTCCTGAATCAGCCCATCCCTGGCTGCAGGATTCGGCATCCCCCCGCGGGATCTGGCGTCCGTCCCAACGGAACCTACTCGCGGCGGTGTGCGTATATCGAGAGTATGGAGAATTCCGCTTCATCCATCCGTCCTAGAACATACGTGGGCGCTTACTTCGCGCTTTGGGCGGTGGCTTTCATGTTGCTGCGGACCTTTGAGGGGTTTGAGGCAAGCGAGGCGCTCGCCGCACTGGTGATTCTTGGGGTGATATTCCCTGCGCTCGCCATGCTGGTCACACGTCGAGTGCCAGCACTGCCTCATGTTATACGCCAGCCCGGAATCGAAACCGCGGTTCTTCTGATGTATCTGGTGGTGATCGGATGGGTGCTGGTATCAGGATTCGGTCGCGTAGCGCGCATTAGGACTGAGCCGTTGCACTCTGTCGTGCTGCTGGGCGTGAAGCTCGTGACAGTTGTCGGCTTTCCCGCAGCGATCATGTTGACGTTGGGCCGCTACAGGATCGCTGAGCTTGTGCCGATTTCGCTGAGGTGGCGTGAGCTCCGTCCAGCGCTGTGGATGTCGTTGGCTGCTCTCCTCATGCAGTCATTCCTGGGGCGCGGCCTACACGACATTCGGGAAGCACATCTGCCAGTGTGGGCGCTTGCTGTCGCTACGCCCCTCAGCTTTATGTGGTTGATGATTGAAGTTGGAGTGGTCGAGGAATTTTTCTTCCGCGTGCTGTTGCAGGAGCGACTTGCGGCGGTTTTGCGGTCGCCGTGGGGCGGGCTGGTTGTGGCAGCTGTGCTCTTCGGGTTGGTACATGCGCCTGGTTTCTACTTGCGTCCAGCGGCTACGCAGGAAGCTCTTGGCTCACATCCTACGCTAGCAATGGCGGTTGGTTACTCGATCGTGCTGACCTCGCTTGCCGGTCTCTTCCTTGGCGTTTTGTGGATGCGAACGAAGAATTTCGCTGTGCTGGTGATCGTGCACGCTGCCGGTGACCTCCTGCCCAACCTTGTGCCCTGGATCAAAGCGTTCCATCTGACGCGATAGCGGTGCGCCTCCGGCGATCTCTTTTCATCGCACCGTCAAATTCGCTATTTGTTCGCCTGTGTGCTAAACTTTCTCCCCGTCCCGCGAGGAGAGACGACGATGCGCAAAGCAATCACCCATCTGAAGAAATCCGACCCCGTGATGGCTGCGATTATCGAGCGCGTAGGGCCGTGCCGCATGCAGTTTGATGAGCCCACGTTTCATGCCCTGGCCGAGGCGATCCTCTATCAGCAGTTGAACGGCAAAGCGGCCGTGACCATCTTCAATCGCTTCACCGCTCTTGCCGGCGATCCGCTGACGCCGCAGGGCATTCTCAACCTGACCGATGCCGAAATGCGCGGCGTCGGGCTGTCACGGCAGAAGACGGCGTATCTGCGCGATCTCGCCGAGAAGACCAAGGCCGGCCTGCTGGAGTTCGAGCGCATACCGGAATTGTCGGAGGAAGAAGTGATCGCGCATCTCACCCAGGTCAAGGGCGTCGGCGTCTGGACGGCACACATGTTCCTGATGTTCACGTTACGGCGTCCGGATATTCTGCCGGTCGGCGATTATGGCGTGCAGGCTGCCATTAAGAAGCATTACAAGAAACGCAAGTGGCCTAAGCCTGCCGTGATGGAGAAGATCGCGAAACCGTGGGCTCCTTATCGCTCGATCGCGTGCTGGTATCTGTGGAAGAGCCTGGATATTAAGACGGTAGAAAAATAAGGTTCCGGAACGGGTGGCCCAGCCCATCGCCTTCTACCCTACTCTCGAGGGTGCCCGTCCAAGCTCTGCTTGGGCGGGCCCGTTTCATCACAAACAGAGAAAGCAGTCATCACAGACGAGGAAAGCGCTTCAAGGTTATGTTGCAACCATGCCCTGGGGATTGCGGCGTTTCCAGGAAACCGGCCAATTACACTTCCTCACCTTCAGCTGTTACAAGAGACGACCAAACTTCGCGAACGTTCCGTCCCGGACTACGTTCGAGACTTCTCTCGAACGGGTACGACAACGCTACGGACTTTGCGTCTACGGCTATGTTGTGATGCCCGAGCACATCCACATGTTGGTAAGCGAACCGGAGCAAGGCTCGCTGTCGCGAGTTATGCAGTCGCTGAAGCAGTCGGTCGCCAGGACCTTGGCCCTGCGAGCAGCAGACCCGTTCTGGCAGGCTCGATACTATGATTTCAACGTATGGAGCGAGCACAAGTTCGTGGAGAAGCTCCGCTATATTCACCGCAATCCGGTAACGCGCGGGTTAGTTGCGCGTCCCGAAGATTGGGTCTGGAGCAGCTTCCGTCATTATGCTGATGGTGAGGTCGGTCGAGTAGAAATCGCGTCGCAGTGGACCGCGCGGCGGAGAGAACACGCAGGTATCTTTCCAACAGCGCGGAAGCATCCTGCCGAGGGCCCGCCCAAGCAGAGCTTGGACGGGGCACCCTCGTGAGTTCAAACGATCGCGATGGCCCGGGCCACCCGCCGAGGCGAATAGGAGGAGCTGGGACACCGGATCTAGCTATCAATATCTTCGAAAATACTCCGTTCGCTAGAGACATTACGTTCTTCGGAACGTGAGTAACTGGCGGAGTCATACTCTGGCTCCGCCCATCCTTCGTCTCCCTCCCGTTCCGCGATGTCCTGATTTGCCTTTTCTATCCAACGGCGAACTGAGAATTGCTCTTTGCGAACTGCGTTGACGGCATCTGGATCAGAGGAAAATTCTCGTTCCAAGGCAGATAGAAGTTCTTCCAAAGGTTGAATGTAGCTTTCTGGATCTTCGTCTTCGGGGAGATTGTCTTCCCAACCATTTCTGGCATCAGCTAGGCTCGGGATGAGTTCTTTCCGCAATCTGAGCTTCAGTTCCTTTTTCTCATCCTTGGTAAACATTTTCCTGATGCGTTTGCTCTCCAACGCAAAGCCATCTTCCCCGTCAACTGCATATTGGATGACTGTTTGGACGAACTTGCTCCGGTGGTCTTCTGGTAGCAGGCCAAACTCGAAAAGCCGCAGGGCAACTTCGACCTCAGAGACGATACCAAGACGCGACCCTGGATTACTTATACGGTCAAGAATCCCCTCATGACGCGACAGATAAAGTTCCAGAAATAGGCGGTCACACCTAAACGCCAGGAATCTGTCGAGCTTACGTCTTTTTGCCCAATCCCGTCCCCAGCCCTGAGACGCAATGCCATCGTCGAAAATGTTTAGCTTTTGTTCGACGGATTCATAAAGATTCTTGGGAATAACCACGGCGCCCTCAAATCCCACTTCTCCACATGTAATCGCGTCTAATAATTGTTCTGGACGTGCCCCCTCAATGTATATGTCCATCAACTCGGAATTTCTCAAGAGGATGGAGGCATACGCGTCACCAACCGTTGGGTGCTTGAACCTCCAAACCAAATTGCCCTCTTCTCTGACCTGAACGGTGAGGCTGCCTTTCAGGGCATCCAGAGCGGCAATGGTTTCGCCGAGTTCAGTTCCAAGTCGCGTTAGTGCCGATACTTCGGGATCCCGAGGTTTCACAGGGCTTTCTAACGCACCGTTTCGAATAAAGATTAGGGCCAGAGCGGCTTTGCTGTGCTTATCGAGCCCCTCAATGACCTCTTGCAAGAGTTGCTCCTGCCGCTCTACAAAATCCGTTACGCTTTTTTGGGAGACATCTAGAGTACGTGTGAATAGAGGATCCCCGAGCCTCCGTGCGGTCTCCGGTATAAAGCGATGATGAGACGCGACCTGGTCTAGGTAGGGTTTTATCTCGGATCGAAAGAGCTGGGGCTGTGTACCCAGTTTGATGTGGTTGTAAAGAATTTGCTTGCGCTCTTTCGTCGTAATCTCGTGCACATTGATTACGACCTGAGATTCTTGCATCAATGGGAAAGCGGATTCTTTAAGAGTTTGTTTTGCCCGCCTATAAATGTAGTCTCTCGACGTGAGGACGATGCGGGCTCCGCCATTAATCATCGCCTTCACTTTGGGGAAGATTCGGTTCCAATCGAGTACTAGGTCCTGCTCAAACTGCAAAACGCCGAAAGCGTCATCAATCCAGTAAAAGCGAGCGGGATCCTCTGTGTTCCAATGATGGATCATTTGGGGTGCCGTTTCGAGCTTTAGAGTCGACACATTCCATTGATCAATGGCGGCCATGGCGAGCATGGCAGCGATGGTTGTCTTACCAGACGCTGGTTCCCCAAGAAGTAATACGAAACCATGCGAGTCGAGAGCTCTCACGGCCCTATCGTAGACTCCAGTAAGGACAACCCTCGAAAGGTCTTCTCTCATGGAGTCGAGAAGGGCTCGGGCTTGACCTAGCGCACGCCCGTCAAGAATCTGGCTGAGGTCGCCTAGTCCATAAATCCGCGGTACGAGCATCCGCAAACGCTTGCATTCACGAATCTGCTGATTTATCCAATCCGCGCCGAAACATCGAAACTGCTTAACTCCTGCCGCGCAGAACGTCTCGTTAAGCTTTTCATGTTCGGTTCCGGAGACGTTGAAGTTTGTCAACAATACATAGGAGTCGCACAATTTCTTCTTAACAAGTCTCTTGGCCTTCGCAACCTCGTCAACGACGTCTGACAGTTTAAGCGATTTGTCGGCCTTCGCCGTAAACTTGCATTGAATGACGAATTTTCCCTTTAGCGACTCACCTTTTCGAACTACCCAAGTTCCTGCAAAGGCTCCATCTCTGCCTCCGTCCCTAGAATCGAGAAAGGATTCAACAGTCTGCCCCAATACCTCGCGCAAGATGGTTAGACACAATTGCTGAAAACTGTGCCATCCGAGACTATGCAGGTTGTAGTTGTTCACAACTACATATTTTATAGAGAGTTTTGAGGGCTGGCCCCCTTTTGCACCAACACAAAGGCGGCTGCCTCCGCCTTCGCGGTTTTCGAAGGGTGAGCACCACGGACGATGGCATCAGGAGACTTTACTCCCAGTTCAAGAGAGCAGCGGGCCGTCCGGTGGCGTTAGCGTTTCTGCGCGTCAACATAGGAGCGCAAAACCGCGTTCATGCGCGTGAGATGGCCTGCGCCTTGTCTCTTGAACCACTCGAACACGTCGCTGTCAATGCGCAGATGCACGGAGGTCTTGCCGCTCGGCATGACCACCCGGGCGCGTTTCCAGAAATCTTCGCCGACGGCCGGGGCTTCTGGCGCCTTGACGCGTGTCTTACTTGCGCCGCGGGCGGCTTTTCTTTTGATCGCGCTCAGCGAATATCTCACGGTAGTATTTTTCTGCGTCATAACGGTTTGCTTTCCCTGCGCCGATGATACACAGATGTGTACACATCATCAAGATTCACGGCCGGGTGCGCCACATCGCTGGGAGCCACTGGAATTTTTCATCACAATCAACTGGTGAGCGCCATCACAGCCTCCCCACCCGCCCGATGTGACAATGACCTCTGACGGCAAAGCCGCGACAGCCAGTACTCTTTGATAAACCGAGGTGTTCAGCGCGTGAGAGCGGGCCCAGGGCAGAGAAGCGGGAATCCGCCCCAAACCGCCCCAAAACGGGAATTTAGGCCGAGAATCGAGCTTAAGTCCATATTCCGGAATACTTTACAAGTAACTCCTTTAAATTCAATATTTTGCAGCTAATTGGGGGGGGGACATAAACTACTGGGTAATATCTCAACAGCAAACATGCAAGAATGAGTCAAGCCAGAAGCAAAATAAAAAACCCTCTCGACAATCCGAGAGGGTTTGCGAACTGGTGGGAGAAATTTAAGCCGCGCGCACGACGTTGCCCGCCTGGAAGCCCTTAGGGCCTTTGAGCAGATCGAACTCGACGGTCTCACCCTCGTTCAGCGAGCGGTAGCCGTTCTCCTGGATGGCCGAGAAATGCACGAAGACATCCTCGCCAGTGGAGCGCTGGATGAATCCGTATCCCTTCGCCCCGTTGAACCACTTCACAGTACCCTTCTCTCTCACAAAGAAACTCCTTTCGCCTCATCGCTAAGAATTATTCTCCCGCCTCTTGTCTGTTTGCCCTGGTATGCCGGACACTCGACACCAGACATTCGGTGCCAGACACCCGATACCGGGGCACCCCCTCAAAGGGACGGTAGAAATTTTTGCTGGCGTCGCCGCGCGCGAGCGATACCGCACCAACAGAAACGGCTCCCCTGCATTCCGTCGGACGGTTGGCCGCGACGAAATACCGCGAAGCCGCGAAAACGAAGGCGCGATATCGGACTGCTGACACAGAAACGTCAACCCTGCTACTCGCTCGTCAACCGGGTCCGGTTGGCGAAACACAAGATAATAGCAGGTCGATTGCGGTTGGCAAGAGCTAAGTTGCTGAAAACGAACATGACCCCGGGCTCAATCCAAGCCACGCCGCTGGGACCCGACCCAGCGTGCCTCGACGGAAAGCCGTAAGTATTTGATAATATTTGAGAAACCAGTGTCGTCGCTCACTCCCATCGAACTTTCTGACAAGAAGGGCGCGGCCGAGTATCGCGCCGCTCCGGCCGAAGGTCTGGTGCGCTCCACTGCGCGCTATCTGCTCCGGACCGAGGTGCACACCTTTGCCTTCTCCGTCGCCGCCAACTCTATTCTGTCCTTCTTCCCGTTCCTGCTGGTGCTGATGACGCTGATCCGATACGTCTTTCGTTCACGGGTGATGTACGGCATAGTCGAGAACCTGTTGCGCGACTATCTTCCAACCGGCCAGGAATTCGTGATCCGGAACCTGAATGTGCTGGTCGGCGCGCACCATCGGGCGCAAGTGTTCTCGCTGGCCATGCTGCTGATTACTTCCACCGGAATTTTTCTGCCGCTCGAAGTCGCGCTGAACCGCGTCTGGGGATTTCGCAACAACCGCTCCTATCTGGGAAATCAGTTGATGTCGCTCGGGCTGGTATTTGCCTGCGGATCGCTCGCCCTGCTCTCGGTAGGATTGACCGCCGGAAACGTTGCCATCTTGAAGAGTGCGCTGCACGGCTACGGCGCCTGGTATGTGCAACTGGTGGACTTTGTGACCATGAAGATCTTTTCGATCTTGGCCAGCATCGCGATTTTCTTCCTCGTCTACTGGCTGTTGCCGAACGGAAAGGTTTCGGCCAAAGGCGTCCTGCCGGCGGCGGTGCTCATGGGATTGCTCTCCGAGGCGCTGAAGTACGTTTATATCTTCGCCCTGCCCCGGCTGAATTTCGCGGAAGTGTATGGGCCGTTCGCCATCTCGGTCAGCCTGATGTTCTGGGCCTTCCTGTCGGGGATGCTGCTGCTGACCGGAGCCCATCTGTCGGCGCGAAAAATATTGCGGGGCTGAACAGCGCGCAGAAAAACTTCGGGTTCGTATCGGGGCATCGCTCCAGTGATGCCCCCTGATTTCGCCTACTGCACCGTCACCTTGAGGTTCAGCGACTTGACCCCAGCCGTCGAGGCGGTAATGGCGACCTTCCCCGTATTCGGGCCGGTCGTGTACTGCGCTGCGGCAGTTCCGTTCGAACCGGTGATGACCGAAGTGGCAACGAAAGTCCCGCCCGCGCCACTGTCCGTAAAGTTCACGGTCACTCCTGACACGCGATAACCGTGAGCGTCCTGCACCTTCACAACCAAAGGCGCTGCCAGCGGCGTATCCGGCGCCGCCGTTTGGTTGTTCCCGGAAATAGTGGTCATACCCGCCGGAGCCCCCGCCGTACTCGTTTCGCTGAACAAAGCGCTGCTATAACCCGGACTGGTGCAGACAATCGACACTGCAACCAGCCTGCCGGGAAGTTGATAACTGTACGTCACCGTTCCCGTCGCGTCCGTCGTCTGCATTGCGCCTGGGGTGAACACCCCTCCCACTCCCCCGTCCCTGCAGGTCACAGATACGCCGGCCAGTCGCCCAGAACCGTAGGCAGAGTTAGCAGTGGCCACCACACTCAGCGGTACGGGCAAAACGGTTTTTTCCACGCCTGACTGGTTATTGCCCGTCCCTACCGAGAGCGCCGGCAGCAGTCCATACACCGCCAGAGCGGCCGTTCCCCCGATATACACCTTGCCGTTCGAGATAGTTGGAGTTACGAAGCGTACGACGGGAACCAATTTGTCCCGTAGTTGCAGCGCTTGCGTGCTGTCGTAGAACTCGTGCGCGAGGTTGGTTGGATCGAAGGCGAACAGGGTCGGGTTGGAGTGCCGGATCGCCCAAAGGATTCCATTGTTATTTCCGTGCGCAGTAATCGAGGTAGAAGCCGGACCGGCCCCGCCAAAAAGCACTGTGGTTTGGGAAACCGGCAGTTGCGTGAGCATTCCGTTGACCAAGGAAAACTGCTTGATATAGTCCAGGTCTCCGGCCACATACACGCTGTTGTTCCAGTACGAAGGCACGCCGACGAGTTCGTCCGCCACTGCACCGGGAATGGACTGGATGACGTCGTCAGTGGTGGAGTTGAACCGCCCCTCGTTATCCCGGTTGATCAGGTACAGAGTGCCCTGCTTTCCTCCCGCAACCAGCTCGTGCCGGTAGAGGCCGGGTTGATCCGGCAGAACCAGAGGGCCCGACGAACCCAGATCCAGATCGTTCTGCGCGAGTTGCAGTTGGTTATAAGGCGTGAAGAAGTCCAGCACGCCGAAAACACTCCCGTTCCATCCCATCTTGAGGACGCTGTCGCCAAAGTCATTGCCCCCCGCGGGCCCGTCATACGTCCCGTTCGCGGTGGCCACGTAAATGTAGCCGTCCTCGTCTGCCGCCGGGCCACTTCCGCCTTGCCAGATCGAACCCTGCGTCCCGTCGGGAGTCACCAGGAAAGCGGACTCCTGCCGCAGCGTTTGCGAGTTGTAGGCAAACAACCAGCCGTTGTAGGCGTATACGTCGCAACCGTTTCCACCAAATCCAATGTAGAGAACACCGTTTTGCAGCAGCAGCGCGGGACGCTGCATTTGGATGATCGGATTGAAAGTTCCCCTTCCGTCGCTGGACGGCGCCGTGCCGGTAATAATCACCGGCCCTCCCAACAGTTCGTGGCCCGACGTGATGTCCAGGGCGTGCAGACTGAAATTGCGCACCGAGTTGTTCACCGTCTTGGCCACGACGTAAAGCGTCGTCTTGCCCGGATCGATCACCCCCGTGCCCGTAATCCCGATTTCGGTGTAGTGCGTCCCGGTACAACCATAGTCGGCGATCGGATCGCTGGTCCCACCATCGTTCAGGCTCACCGACCACAGCGGAGAAGCATTATTGCCCTGCTTGCTATCGGCATCAAAGGCATATACGGTGTTGTGCTGCGTCGCGACGTACACCACGTTGTGCACCAGGCCGTCGTTCATCAAAACCTTGCTGGCATAAAGCGGTTGCCCGACGATGATGCCGTCGACACTCTGCGTGAAAAGCTTTCCGAAACTATTCACGTTGACGTTCGCCGGCGTCAGCAGGGTCTCATTCGCATTCAAGCCCGACCGCGTATTGTCGTTGTGCTGGGTCAAAACATCGTTCTGACCCCAGGCCAGAGAAAATGCCAGGCAGAGGACGGAGAAAACAGCGGCCACCCTTGTAACCCGCTGTAGGCGGGGCATTCGGCTTGCTCCTCGACCATGATTCATTGTTTCAGCATTCTGATTTTGCAACCCGGAAGAAACAGCTCGGCTGGTCATAATATTCCCTCACCACATGGAGATCGTCTTCGAAAAATCGCCCTCGTGAGCAACCTCCTAGATGTACACGCCCACGTCTTCACGGCTAATGAGTGCAGTTGGCCACACAGCAGATTCAAGGGGGAAGGAGGTTCGGACTCAACTCATTTTTCCATATCAGCCACCGAACCGCAACCACCAAATCGTGCCTTCTCGGCTTCGGCAGCAAACCACTAAACCCCTTACCAACAGGGGGTTCCGCTGCCTCATAGTTTCCACCGCGTTGCGGACTGTGGAAAGGTTTTTTCCACGAAGCCAAAGGCCCGGTTGGGCTGGACGCGGAAGATCGGTTCTCCCATGCTCCGCGGGTCCATCTTGTATTTCTTCTTGTAGGCGATCGCGACGCGCTCGAGCGCCGCTGCATCCTCGGCCTGAGTCGCCAGTCCCTCGACGACCACAGCCTCTTCGCCATCGTCGTTCGCAATCGTGCACGCGGGATTGGCGGAAAGGTTTTGACCTTTGCGGGATTTACGCCCGGTCGAAAAGAAGAAAGCGTCGTCGAGCCACACCCCCCACACCGGCATCACATGCGGACGACCGTGACTCGCGTGAATCGTGGCCAGCCAGAACGTGCGGCAGTTGTTCATTTTCCTGACAACCCAGGCCCACGGAAGCAGGCCCTTACCCTCTTCAGTTCCGACAATGCCATAGCCCGGCGCAAACGGACGGTCCGCCTTAGGTTGCGATTTCGCAGCCGTCACCGGCCGCGTCGCCGGCCGCAACACCGATCGCTTCGCAGGACGCCTGGGCATAGAGCTTCGAGCCTCCAAGCTACTTCTTCAACTCCTGCACAGCACGGTAAGCCTGATCGATGGCGCAGTCGGCGTAAGCGTAGGCGTCCGCGTCCGAGTTCGCGATCGCCAACCGCCCGAACGGTTTGCGCGCCACCTGGCACGGGGTCTCGCCGCCTTCCAGCCAGAACTGATCGAACAGCGAATTGTATTCATACGCATAGCCGTGCGGCCAGCGGTTGACCGTGATTTCCAGGATGTCGCGCGCGGGGTCGAATCCGCCCGAACCCAGCATCCGCGCTAACTGCTCGCGAATGTTGCGCTCGTAAGTTTCGAACGTCGTGGTATAGAGCTGGACGCGTCCCAGCTTATGCTGCTCGCGCGCCGGGCGTCCCGGCTTGCAGGCCGCTTTCATCATGTGCACCACGATCGGCTCGTCGGGCTTTTTCGTGCATTCGTAGCCGCCGATGCTGACCGGAAGATCCAGGTTCACGCCGGTGTGGTACATGCCGGGCGCGTAAATCGCACTCGTGCCCAGCTTCTGAAACGCGCTCCAGTTGCGCACCAGGACGTTGTTGTAGAGTAGCGGAACTTTCTGCGCCGAAGCGAGCGCTTCTTTCTGCGCGTCCGGCAATTCCTGCGCGATGTACGGAATCACTACATGCCAGCAGGCCAGAATGCAGTTCGCCGCACGCACCGTATTGAGGCTCTTCTCGGTAAAATAGCTGACTTCCACTTCTTTCGCCGAAGCCGGATCGCCCCGGTGGTTCACCTTGACCACCGTGCTGTTCAGCCGTATCCGAACCGTGGAAGACGGCTCGTCGAGCTTGGCGTAATCCGCCTTCGCCAGCACCACGTCGGTGGCAGAGCTTCCGGGAATCGCCCCGGGGATCAGCTTGCGCACCAGCAGCCGGGCAATGGTGGCCACGCCGTCGGGATAGTGAAAGAAGTATTTTTCCGCTTCGTCGTTGCGAATGCAATCGCGGTTCATCCCCTTGCCCGGTGTGGGATCGAGTTTGAGGCCGTTGAATCCCGGCATTTCCAGGCCCCAGGCGTCTTGCGCAGGGACCGCATCGATGCCCACGCCGAACAGCGGGTGCGGAAAGGCCTGTAACAACTTCACGATTTCGTTGCTCACGCCAACGGTGTCGGTCAGGTATTTCGCATAGCTCATGCGAGCCAGGCGCGCCTTCTTTTCGTCGGAGCTGAGACCGGGGAAATAATCTCTCTCTTCTGTCCGCAGACGCTGAAAGTCTTCCTTAGCTTTCGCCGGAAGCGGAGCTTCTTTCAGAAACTCTCGCCAGCCCGCTTCGCCGGCCTCGTCGTTGATGCCGCTCTCGTCTCCTCCCGTATGCACCGCATTCAAGACCAGCTTGTCGGTCCCAAAGGTTTCCTTGTCGAAGAAAATGCGCGGCTTCAGGCCCAGCGAACGGTAGAGATCTTTGCTGATGTACTTGGGATACGAAGGCACATCAATGCCGAGTTCCTCGATTAGAGCCTTCGCGACCGCGCTATAAGGCGCCGGACTTTCGATGGAATACGTGCCGCCGAATCCCAGAATCGTGCGACCGCCCGCTCGGAATTCGTTGCGCTTGGCGTGTCCGCCGAAGTCATCATGGTTCTCGAGAATCAGGACGCGCGCCTTGTCGCCCGCGGCCTTGCGGAAATAGTGCGCCGCAGCCAGTCCGCTGATGCCTCCGCCCACAATCACCAGATCGTAGGATTCGCCCGTGTCCACGGCCTTGGGAGCGTCGTCCCAAAAGGCGCCGTCGCGGACTTTGTGGATGGTTTCGAAACACCCGGGATGACTTCCGCGCAGGCCGGTCCTGCCCGGAGGATAGTAACCGGGAACGTGCTGCGCTTCCAGATCGGCCGCGGCCGCGGCCCACATTTCGTGCGGGATTATGGCCGGAACGACGGCCGCTCCCACCGTCAGTGCGACTCCGTTCAGAAAATCCCGGCGCGTGATCCTCGCACCCATCCCCAGTGCTCGGTGCCGTTCATTTTTAGCTTCAGCTGACACAAATTCGTCTGACACAAGCGCCTCTGGCGAGGCAGTCTATCACTCTTAATACTCCGCCGCCGCTACTGCCCCGTCCCGCCGCCGTTCTCGCGGTCGTTCGCACGAAGGCTGGCCGTCTCCAGCCCCGACTGCGCCGTCGCTTCGAGCACCTCATCCCAAAACGAAGTATTCGGATCGACCGCGGCCACCCCGATCTGACCTGCCGCCGGAGTGTCCTGTCGCCCTACCCACGCGACGCGAAACTGTTCCTTCTTGTGCAAGCGGGCAAGAGAAACTATGTCGCCCTGCCCCAGCATTCCGTGGATGCCATCCAGCAGCGCTCCGCGCCGACCGATATTGATCGTCATCACTCTCTGATCCAGAGGACGACCGCTGACGTCGGTCCCGCTAAGCAGCACGGGCAACGCCAGATCAATTCGCGGGTCGCGGCGCTTGCCGAGTCGCTGCGCTCGCAAGTCGTTCAGAAACTGCTCCACGGTCAACAACGGCCCCTCGCGAATCAGTTCCAGGAGCGGGTCGGGCGATTCGGCATCGAGCGCCGCGTCGGGCACGGGATTCGGCGCCGCGTGCTGGGCTTCTGTCCGGTCTTCCTTGCGGCCGACGAAAATTCGCGGAACCTCGCGATTGCTCATCAGCCGCCCGATCAGCTCCTCCACCCGCGCACGATGATCGTGCGCTGGTGCTCCTGTGAACTCGACTCCCATTCCCGTTTGCTCATGCGACACCCGCACCACTCCGTCGAGCAGACACTCCGTGTCCAGCGCCCGAATGCTCAGCAGCACCGGAGTACCGGCGGAAAATGGCGCGGTCGTCTCCAGGTAGCAGGCGCCCACGCTGATGTCGGTGAGGCGCCAGCGTCGCGAACGAGCCGACTTCGCCGCCGCGCTCGGCTCTTGCTCTAGCCGCTGCTCTGCGACGGGCGACGGGCTCTCCTCGATCTTCCAATCCGAAGGCGCGTACTCGATTCCCCAGAAGTTGCCAGGAACGTCGAGTTCCAGGCCGACCAGCCAGGTCTCGGGATCGCCGCCCAGTGGAACCACCTCCGCCACTTGCGCCGTGGTGTGCCGTTTTGCCGAAACGATTTCCAGCCGGACTTGAATGCCCTGCGCGAGCGCGCGTGGTACGATCAGCCCACATCCGTGCGCGTTCACCAGCGTGGTGTTGCACGGCACGGAAAATGGCTCGGCGGCGTTGAGGCTGGTCACCAGCACCGGAACTTCCAGCGGCAACCGTGTGCTGCGCCGAATGGCGTGCTGTGTTTTTTCGGAAGGACCCATAAAGTTAGCAGGCAAGAAGTTCTTCGGCCTGAAAACGTCGATTTGAAAACCAGCGCCGGGAATTCCGGCGACAATGGTCCACGAACCATGCTAGATCACAAGAAAGCCCCGGGCACGGAATTTCGCCGCCCCGGTTTCCAGTTAGACACTAGGACCAGTCTTGTAAATGGTCCCGGGAAGGCTTTTGGGAAGGGCACGGCCTTCAGCCGTGCCGCTCAGAGCCACAAAAGGCGCGGGCTTTAGCCCCTGAGGGCCGGGCTGCCTTCGGCGCGATGTGCGGGAACGAGGGATCTGCAGTTTGCCAACCATCGACAAAACTGCAAGATTCCTCGTGGCCGCCCGCCCGTCGGAATGACAGTGAGGTTTTTCGACCGACTCAAATGGTCCATCGGGAACAGAAATCTCGTCGCCAAACCCGGCAGCTACCCGACTTTGATCGCCGTATCGGGCGCCTGGAAGGCGATCTTGTGACTACCGTCGCAAAAAGGCCGGTTGGCGGAAGTGCCGCAACGGCAGAGAGAAAACACCGGCTTGCCCGTCAGGTCGTACTTGTTGCCATCGGCGTCCACCATTTCGACAACGCCGTTGGGATCGTCTACGCGCAAAGGACCGTTCTTGCGCACCGTAATCGTGACTTGCGGCATGGAACCTCCGGTGAAGATGAATAGCTTTCAAACTATCGCAGAATCAAAGAAGTTGCCAGTTGTCGGTACCCAGTACCCAGTCAAAGGCGCGAGCGCAAGGATGACGACGAGTGAAGGTTCTGTCCTGGCAACTGGGTACGGGCAACTGACTACCGCCACCGGTCTACCGCTTCCCACCACAGCATCTTCAACCACTCATCAAGAGTGACTTTTGCCCATTCGCGGTTCGTCCACCAGGCTTCGCCGAATTGCGTCGGATTGCGGGCCGCGGCCACATTGAACTGGTATTGCGGCAGGCGATGGCGAAAGGTCATCAAGGCGCGGCGGGTGTGATAGTCGGAGGTCACGATCAGCACCCGATGCGCGCCCAGCGACTGCAGGCATCGGCTTACATCGTCGGCCTCGGCGTTGGTCGAGAACCCGACGATGGGGCATACCGAGATGCGGTTTGCTTCCGCAAGACCGTTCACGTATTTCTGCG
>Ga0209517_10005927_pt1 | contig 15341 bp, 10 predicted proteins | sample PeaSoiMetSII2010_FD_187695 | JGI IMG/M metagenome (GOLD analysis project Ga0209517, IMG submission 187695) | Peat soil microbial communities from Weissenstadt, Germany - SII-2010 (SPAdes) (version 2) | ecosystem: Environmental > Terrestrial > Soil > Wetlands > Peat | place: Germany... | reverse complement strand
CGGACTGGTGCTGTCGATCGCGTGCGCCAACCTGGCGAATCTCACGCTGGCGCGCGCCAGCACTCGGGAACGCGAAATGGCGGTTCGTCTCGCGGTCGGCGCCGATCGTGGACGGCTGATCCGCCAATTGCTGGCCGAGAGCCTGCTGCTGACGCTGATCGGCACGGCGTTCGGCGCGGGGCTCGCGCACTGGCTGAGCAGCGGACTCGTGTCTTTTTTAGCGACCGGCAGAAATCCTTTGTTCCTGGAACTGGAACCGGACTGGAGAGTGCTCGCCTTCACGGCTGCGGTCGCCGTGCTGACCTGCATCCTCTTCGGATTGACGCCCGCGCTTCGGGCCACGCGAACTCCTCCCAGTGCGGCGATGAAAGGCTCGGGCCGCGGCCTCACAGCGGATCGCGAGCGCTTCGGTCTGCGCCGAACCCTGGTGGTCAGCCAGGTTGCGCTGTCTCTGGTGCTGCTGGTGGGGGCGCTCCTGTTTGTCGGGAGTTTGCGGAAGCTCATGATTCTGGATGCAGGCTTTCGCCAGGATGGGCTTCTGATCGCCGGAATCGATATTTCGCGATTGAATTATCCGGTGGCGAGGCGTGCCGCGTTCTATCGCGATCTTCTGGCGGCTGTGCGCGCAACGCCAGGAATCGAACAGGCAGCCTCGGCCGGGATTGTTCAACTGAGCGGTTCGGGATGGAACGATGTCATAGAGATCTTCGGCCAGAACAAGAACGACAGAATGATTCCGTGGTTCGATAAAGTAAGCGCCAGATACTTCCAGACCATGGGCACGCCTCTGATCGCCGGGCGGGACTTCAACGATCACGACACTCCTGCTTCTCCCGAGGTTGCCATTGTGAATCAGGAGTTCTCGAACAAATTTCTGAACGGCGCAAATCCTATCGGCAAACAGTTTCGAGTCCTAGTTGGACCGGGCGAGCCCGAGCACGTTTTGCAGATCGTCGGACTGGTGAAGAATTCCAAGTATCAAAATCTGCGTGAGAATTTCAAACCGCTGGTATATGTCGCAGTTACTCAGGAAAAGGAACCGGGAACGAATAACAACCTGATTGTTCGGTCCACGCTTCCCCTGGGGACGCTTCTGCCGCGATTGAAGAATACGATCAACGGCCAGAACCCGGGGGTTTTGATTCAGTTTCAGTCTTTTAAAACGCAGGTGCAGGACTCGCTGATGCGGGAACGGCTGATGGCGACGCTTTCGGGTTTCTTCGGCCTTCTCGCAGGTGTGCTCGCTACGGTCGGTTTGTACGGTGTGATTTCTTACATGGTGGCGAAGCGGCGGAATGAGATCGGGATTCGAATCGCGCTTGGCGCCAATCGACGCAGCGTCCTGCGACTGATTCTTTCTGAAGCCGGCCTGCTGGTCGGGTTGGGACTGGTTGTCGGAACTGCGCTCGCGATCGCCGCTGCTCGTACCGCGACTTCGCTCCTGTATGGATTGCAGCCCGGCGATCCGCTGGTGATCGGACTCGCCGACACGTTGCTCGCCGCCGTCGCGTTGATTGCTAGTCTGCTGCCAGCCCTGCGGGCGTCGCGACTGGAACCGATGGCCGCGTTGCGGGAAGAATAGTCAAAATTACTTCAGAACGTTGAACCCACCCGCTCCCGCAGCGGCTGCCTTCACATCTTGCGCGACTCGCACGGGGACTTGCAATTCCGGCATGGGCCGTCCAATAAATAGCTTGCGGCACGGCACCGCGAGCAGGCGGGCCCACGAAGTCGCGCGGCTCTTGCGCGCGCTATCGGTCGAAATGCCGGTGCTCGCATACATCTGCCGGTACAGTTTCGAAACGAAAACGAATGCCAGGCGCGCTCTCAAGGAAGAAACGCAGCGCGACCGCTTCCAGACCGATCGCATGCTGTAGAAACGATCCCAAACTCCCTGGGTCCGCGCGCGCATTTCTTCGGAACTCATGGTCGGATGCGCCATGAACATCTTGGGCCGCGATGCCTGCGGGATCAGCCAGTACCGGGTGATCGGCGTGCCGTCGACCATCGGGACGTTTCCGCCGAACGATTTCTCCCACTTCTCGAAGTCGACCGTACCGGCAAACGGCGTCAGCATCACGAACTGAGCAAACGTCAGTCCCGATTTTTCCGCCAACTGCCGCGTCGCTTCGAAAGTATCTGCGCGATCCGTGGGAAGCCCGAAGATGAACGACCCCAGCACGTGCACGCCGTGGGCGTGAAATGTTTTAAGCCGCTGGACCAGAGCGTCGCCCGAAAGATTGAAGTCCTTGAACACCGCTTTCAATCCCTCTGGCGTCACGGCCTCGACGCCCACCAGGGCGCCGCGAATTTTAGCCTTTTTCATCGCCTTGAGAAACGTGATGTCTTCAGCGGCCTCCATGGTGATCTGGGTGTAGAAGGTCAGATCGCGGGGAAGCTCGGCCAGGCGCTCCATCAGCTCGAATCGTTCATTGCGGATCGACTGAAGACCTCTGAGCTTGTCCTGATTGCCCTGCCGTTCGGCGAGCTTCAGATCGGTGAGCGAGACCGGATAAAAATTGTCGTCCGCCAGCGCGATGAACCGGAATCCGAGCCGGCGAAGCTCGACTACTTCCTGGATCACGACGTCCACCGTTCGTTGGCGCGGGCGCTGCCCGTCGGTTCGCCACACGGAGCAGAAGGAGCAATGTTTGGCGCAGCCCCGCACGGTCTGCACTGAGGCCCACATGTAGCGATCCTTCGGCAACAGATCCCAACGCGCGGCCTGAAGATCCTCCGGCTCCACTCGACCGCCTTCGTAGATTTGCCGCGGCGAATTGCGAAGGCAATTTTGCAGCGCCTCCGCCCAGATCAAGTCGCCGTCGCCCTTGACGACGGAGTGCGCGTGGCCCAACTCCAAAGCTTCCTGAGGATAGAGCGTGGCGTGAATTCCGCCAAAAATTACGAAGGCGCCTCGCGCGCGCGCAATCCTGCCGATGGCATAACCGCGCAGCGCGTTGCCTGTATGAATTCCGATTCCGACTGCATCTCCCGGCTGGATCCGAGCAGGATCCAGGCTTTCCAGAGTCTCATCGCAGATCTCTGGATCGCCGAAGGCCTTGGGCGTCGCCTGCGCCAGCACGTATAGCCAGCGCGGGGTAATAACCGCGGTCCCAAACGAGGTATCGCTTGGATTGACCAAGTGAACTTTCAAGCCGCTCCTTTGGACTTTTGCTCGAAGCGGAGAATTTACAATTTTCAAAAATTGTCATGAGGCACCCGCTCGATCAGCATCAGAGTCACCGCTCAGTCTAGCACCGTATCATCGGACAAAAATTGGGTGACTGTTTGTAACGGACCTTTAGGCGATTTGTAATGGCTTGTTCACGGCCCGCTGCTATCTTGGAAAACCCTTAACCAAGGGCGGAGCGTCTGAAAACTCAATGATGAACCACAAGTCCAACTCGTCTCCAGCGCCGCGCCAAGTGTTAACCGCGCTCGCGCTTACTCTTCTTCCCCTAAGCTCCTATGGTCAGTCCGCGTTCCCTGGATTCACAGCAGGAAACCTGGTGGTGACACGCTCGGTGTATACCGGCGATGCGACCACGCTCAGCATCGGCCAGCCGCTGCCGCCGGTCTGCCCCTCGACAGCCGCCTGCGGCACCGCGACAGCCACCGCCAACGGAACCTATCCGAGCGCAACTAATGCGAACAATGTCTTCAACAACGATACGGTCGACGGAAGCTTTGGCGTCACCTCCCCGATTTTCCTCGATCAACTCTCGCCCACCGGAACCGTGCTCAATACGCTGGCGATCCCGCCCAATATGGTCACCACCAGCTTCAGCTCGAAATCCGAGTTAGCGATCAATGTATCGGACGACGGCACCGCGCTGACATTTATGGCCTACGTTGCCCCGATGAACGCGATCGACGTTTCGAATTCCAACACTCCCGGCGTTTACGATCCCACCAACCCGGCCGGCGGAAGCTACTATCGGGCGGTGGTGCAAGTGGGCGCCAACGGTGCGATTCAAGTGACGCCGACCAACGCATACAGCGGTAATAATGGTCGCGCGGCAGCCCTGGCGGGTGGCATGTACTACATGGTCGGCAATTCGAATAACGGCAGCGGCACGCCGACGAACGTGACCAGCGCCACCGGCGCGCAAATGGCGGCACCCGGTCAGCCGGCGACGACCGCTCCCACCATGATCGGGAATTTTTCGGTGACGCAAGTGACGAATCCCGCCACCGGCATGCCCTACGCCGCCGACAAGGCCGGCAAGGATAACAATTTCCGCGGCTTGACCATTTTCAACAACACGATGTACATCACCAAGGGAAGCGGCAGCAACGGAATCGACACGGTGTATCAGGTGGGGACTGCGGGTACCCTTCCGACGCCCGCCACTGCGGCCACTGCTCCGATCACCATCCTGCCGGGCTTCCCGACCGCATCCGCAAAGACCACGACCGCTGCCAGCATGTTCCCTTTCGGCATCTGGTTCGCGAACGCAACCACGCTCTACGTTGGCGATGAAGGCGACGGAACTGCCGCCGACGCCGCCAATGCCCCGAACGCCGGCTTGCAGAAGTGGAGCCTGGTGAATGGAACCTGGCAGCTCGACTACGTGTTGCAGAAAGGCTTGAATCTCGGCCAACCGTACACGATTGCGAATTATCCCGCGTCGCTGAATCCCTCCACCGACGGTCTCCGCAACATCACCGGCCGCGTTAATTCCGACGGCACCGTGACCATCTGGGGCGTAACCTCCACGGTCAGCGCGAATGGCGATCAGGGCGCCGATCCCAACAAGCTGGTGATGATCAACGATGTTCTGGCCAACCTGACCGCGGCCGGCGCAGCCAACGAATCGTTCACGGTGATCAAATCCGCCAATGCCGGCGAAGTTCTGCGCGGCGTTTCTCTGGCTCCCTCAAAAACGTCGACGATGTCGAACGTGCCGGAGATTCTCTCCATTGCAAATCCGGGTGCGCAGGCGATCGCCCCTGGATCTCTGGCAGGCGCGAACGGCCAGAACCTGGCCCTCGGCTTCCCCGGACCGATTTTCGGGATTCTGCCGCTGGTGTTCGACGGCACGTCGGTTTCGATCGTCGATTCCGCCGGCAACACCACTGCCGCGCCGATGTTCTACGTCTCTCCGAACGAAGTGGATTTTGAGGTTCCGGCCGGAGTCGCCGCCGGGTCCGCCAAAGTGATCGTCACCAGCGATGGCGTCAGCCAGACGGCTGGAAATATACAAGTGGCTGCCACGGCTCCGGGATTGTTCACGCTGAACAGCTCCGGCCTGGCAACGGCATACGCGGATCGCGTGTCGGCGACCGGCACGCAAACCGCCGAGGTGGTCTACACAATGGCTTCCAACGGAGCGATCACCGCGACCCCGATCAGCCTCGGTTCGGCTACCGATCAGGTGGTCCTGATTCTATACGGAACCGGAATTGCAGGCGCGGGAATCGCGAATACCAAAGTCACCATCAACGGCGTAAACGCGACGGTATTGTATGCAGGTCCGCAGGGCGGTTCTCCTGGATTAGACCAGGTGAACGTTCTGATCCCGGCATCGCTCGCAGGCAAAGGCAATGTGAACCTCCAGCTTACAGGAGGTGGAGTGGCCGCGAATCCGGTTCAGATTACGATTCAGTAACACTCAATAACACCATTCGAGTGGAGCGGGCGAAAGCGTCCCGCTCCGCTCCTGAATCGCACGGTGACATCTGTTATTGGCGAAGTTTTCATCGAATTTCAACTTAGCTGCGATATTGTCTCTTTTACGATTTTCGTCAGGCAAACAAGCCGCGGGTTGGTGACGCAGCTTCAGACGCGGCCGGTTTGCAGCGCGAATTGTTTCTGCCGTCCAAAACAACAAGAGGAGAGTGCATGCGCCCATTCGTAGCAGTTCTGACTACACAGTTCCTGATTTATGGCTTGTTGATGAGCCCCACGCCCGCCCGCGCGCAATCCAGCTCGGCACCGGGTTCGATCACACCCATCAAACACCTGGTCGTGATCTTCCAGGAAAACGTTTCGTTCGATCATTACTTCGGAACCTATCCGAACGCGGCCAATCCGGCTGGCTCGCCTGCCTTTACACCAGTCGCCGACACTCCGGCCGTAAATGGATTGAGCGACGCCATCATGACCCGCAACGCCAACGCGGCCAACCCGGCGAACAAGGCCGGCGCGGTGAATCCGTTCCGCCTGGACCGCAGCCAGGCCGCGACATCCGATCAGAACCATAACTATACACCGGAGCAAACCGCTTTCCACGCCGGACTGATGGACGCGTTTCCGGCTAACGTCGGAGTCGCCGGACCGCCGCCCGCGCCCGGACCGATCGGCAGCGCGTTCACGAACATCGGGCTCACCATGGGCTACTACGACGGCAATACCGTGACGGCGCTGTGGAACTACGCGCAGCGTTTCGCGATGAGCGACAATTCGTACGAAACCACGTTTGGTCCATCCACTCCGGGAGCGGTCAACCTGGTCTCCGGCCAGACCAACGGCGTCACCGGGAACATCAACGGCACCGGTTCCGTGGTGGCCGACGGGAACGGCGGCACCAGCGACATCGGCGATGCCGACCCGATTGGCGACGTATGCTCCACCACTACCGGCGAACTGTTCAGCATGACCGGCCAGACCATCGGCGACCTGCTGAACGCGGCCGGCGTATCCTGGGGATTCTTCACGCAGGGTTTCGACCTCGGCGTGACGAACGCCAACGGAACCACCGGATGCAGCCGCAGCACCACTTCGCTGATCACCAACACCAAGAAGGCGGACTATATTCCGCATCATGAGCCGTTCCAATACTACAAATCCACCGCGAATCCGACGCACGCCCGGCCTACGTCCGTCACCAGCGTGGGGCTCAACGACGCCGCGAATCATCAGTACGACATGCATGATTTTTACGATGCGATCCTGGCGGGAAATTACCCGGCGGTCAGTTTCCTGAAAGCGCCCGGCTATCAGGACGGGCACGCCGGCTACTCCGATCCGCTGGACGAGCAGGCCTTCATCGTTCACGTCATCAATTTCCTCCAGGCCAATGCAGACTGGGCGCACACCGCCGTGGTGATCTCGTACGACGATTCCGACGGCTGGTATGACCATCAGATGGGCCCAATCGTCAATCAGTCCACCAGCGCGGCCGACGCCCTGACCGGCGCAGGCGCATGCGGAAGCGGAACCTCGGCGCTACCAGGTCCGGGTTCCAACGGAGCCGCCGTACAAGGCCGCTGTGGCTATGGTCCTCGCCTTCCGTTTATGGTGATCTCTCCGTGGTCGAAGCAGAACTTCGTCGATCATACCGTCACCGACCAGAGCTCCATCATTCGCTTCGTCGAAGATAATTGGTTGAACGGCCAGCGGATCGGTAACGGATCGTTCGACGCGATCGCGAATTCCATCACCAACATGCTCGATTTCAGCAAAGCGAATAACAAGAAATTCGTTTTGGACGAGACCAGCGGTCAAGTGGTCACAGGGAAGCTGAAATAAATTTGCTCACCCGCCGTTGTTTGCTTCAAGCTGCGGTCGCGTTCGCGAGAACCGCGCGCGCTCCGCAGCTTGATCCTAATTCTCTTGCGAAGTACGTCGAACCTCTTCCGATCCTGCCGGTAGCGCGCCCGGCCCGGGGAAGGGAAGTCCCGCTGTATCGAATCGCGATGCGTCAGATCGAGGCCAAGCTGCATCGCGATCTCCCGGCTACTTCTCTGTGGAGTTTCGGAGGAAGCGTGCCAGGTCCTACCATAGAGGCGCGCAGTGGAAAGCCGCTCGCCATTGAGTGGATCAACAATCTTCCGCACCGCCACTTCCTGCCCATCGATCACAGCTTGCACGGCGCGGAGTCGAACAAGCCCGAAGTGCGAGCGGTGGTTCACGTCCACGGCGCCAAAGTGCCTCCGGAGAGCGATGGATGGCCCGAAGACTGGTACACGCCCGGCAAGTCCCGAACCTATCGCTACCCGAACGAACAGGAGCCCGCCGCGCTCTGGTATCACGACCACGCGATGGGCATCAACCGCCTGAACATCTACGCGGGCCTGTTCGGTCTGTATGTGATCCGCGACGCGTTCGAGGACGGGCTCAATCTGCCGAAAGGCCTCCACGAAATTCCCCTGGTGATCTGCGATCGTTTTCTGCGGCGCGATGGCTCGCTCGATTATCCGGTTTCAGACCGTCCCGGCGCGCCGTGGGTGCCTGAAGTTTTCGGCAACGCGATGCTGGTCAACGGAAAAATCTTTCCGTTTCTGGATGTCGAGCCGAGAAAATACCGCTTCCGCGTGCTAAACGCGTCGAACGGCCGCTTCTACCATCTTTCGCTTTCAAACGATCTGGAATTTCGTTTGATCGGCACGGATCAGGGATTGCTTCCTGCGCCGGGGCGAATTGCGAGCTTCGTCCTGGCGCCAGGCGAGCGCGTCGACCTGGTGCTCGATTTCAAGGATCACGCCGGCGATCAGTTCGTCCTTCGCAGCGACGCATTCGAGCTGATGCAGTTTCGCGTGAGCCGCGCCAAAGTTAGCGATGAAAGTTCGCTGCCGCAGCTTTTGCGCCCGGTGCCGAAAATTTCAGAATCGTCTGCGATTCAAACCCGCATGCTCAGCATCGACGAGTACATGGATCACGGCGGAGAATCCATGCTGATGCTGCTGAACGGCGCGCATTGGGACATGCCGATCACGGAGAAACCGGCGCTTGGCTCGGTCGAGATCTGGTCAATCGTGAATCCGACCGACGATTCGCACCCGATTCATCTGCACCTGGTGCGTTTCCAGGTGCTCGACCGCCGGCGCTTTAATGGCGAACTGTTCAAAGTAACGCGGGAGATCCATTACGCAGGCGAGCCCGAGCCGCCCGAGCTCACCGAATCCGGCTGGAAAGACACCGTGCGTGCGCACGCCAACATGGTGACGCGCTTCATCGTGGAATTCGACGGCTATCCCGGCAAGTATGTCTGGCACTGCCACATCCTCGAACACGAGGACAACGAAATGATGCGCCCTTACGAAGTGGTCCGCGGTTAATTTCCGTGCTCGTTGGCGTGATGCTTGCTGGCTTCCTCGGCGTGATGCGTGGCCATGTTATGGTGGCCGTCGGCGACGTGGGCGTGATGCCCCGCCTTCTCATGATCTCCAGAGGAGTGATGTTCCGCGGCCGCGCGGTGGTGGCGAGCGGCATGTTCGTGATGTTCGGCTGCTTTGACGTGGTGATCGGCGCTTTCTTTCGACATGGAAGTCCTTTCGGGAAATGGCAGTTCGGCGGAAGCGAGAATAGCAGTGCCGCATGACGCTTACGTGACTGGCGCATAAAAATCACGTTCCCTGCACAAACTTGTAAAATGCTTGCCAGGATGATGCGGCTGGAAACTGTGTGGCGGGATGTTCGCTATTCACTGCGCACCATGACTCGCGTCGATCCACTGGAGGCTTTGCGACAAGAATGAATCTCATTCCACTGCCATTTCACTCCACTCTGGACCAATATCAAGAGCAGGCTGATGATCGCTCGCAGATGGAGATAGCGCATTTCTACGGCTTCGAAGATTGGTCCGCGCTCGCCGAGTATGCCGCTGCGGTCAATCGGGAAGATTCTCTCGGCTACCGATTCGAATCGGCTGTTGAAGCTGTGGTTGCCGGTGATACCTCCAGGCTCATGTCGCTTCTGCGCGCAACTCCCGAGCTCATTCACTCGCGTTCTACCCGCCCCCACCGAGCCACGCTGCTACACTACATCGCGGCCAACGGAGTCGAGCAGTATCGCCAGAAATCTCCCGCGAACGCGGTTGAAATTGCGAAGATCTTGCTTCAATCCGGAGCCGAAGTGGACGCTTTGGCGAATATGTACGGTGGTCCACAAACCACTATGTCGATGCTGGTCTCGAGCGACCCTCCCGCCAAAGCCGGCGTGCAAATCGCCATGGCCGAAACATTGCTCGATTTCGGCGCATCCATCCAAGGCCACGGCGGATCGCCGCTGATGACGGCTCTTGCTTTCGGGTACCTGAACACCGCCGAAGCGTTGGCCAGACGCGGAGCCAAGGTAGATAATCTTGCTGCGGCGGCCGGACTGGGACGCGTCGCCCTAGCCCGCGAGTTGCTGCCGGCCGCCGACGCAGAGACCCGTCATCGAGCCCTCGCGTTATCCGCGCAGCACGGCCACGTCGAGGTAGTCCGTTTGCTGCTTGACACCGGCGAGGACCCGAATCGCTACAACCCCAAAGGAAACCACGCACATTCGACCCCTCTGCATCAAGCGGCTTTGGCAGGGCACGACGCCGTGGTCCGATTGCTGGTCGAGCGCGGCGCAAGGCTCGACATCAAGGACACGATTCATCAGGGTTCACCTCTCGGCTGGGCGATTCACGCGGGACAAACTGAGATTGAGAAATATTTGCGCGCCCATGCCGCCTAGTGGCTGGTTGAAAAAGGGGACAGACTACTCTGTCCCCAATCGCAAACCGCTGATTTCGCGTAGGAGCGCGGGCGTGGACAGAGCGGTCTGTCCCCTTTTTCAACCGGCTTCCAGAAGAGAGCAGGGATGACGCCCGTCGTCAGCCCTAACGCGCACGTCCATCCGCGACCTCTCCAGGCCTTCTGGCGCGCGCTGACTCAGTTCGATCGCAAGCGCATCAGCTTGTGGATGGGTTTTCGCAACTCGCTCGGCGTGGTGCTTCCGCTGGTGGTCGGTGTGCACGCCGGTTACCCCGCTGGGGGGCTGGTAGGCGCCACGGGTGCGCTCAACGTCGCCGCCGCCGACGGTGTCGATTCCTACCGCGACCGCGCGACGCGCATGCTGGCGTCGAGCGTGATTGGCGCTCTGGCCGTGTTCATCGGCGCTCTTGCGGCGCGCAACCAGATTGCGTTGATCAGCGTCCGCGTTCTATGGGCCTTCGCCACCGGACTTGTGGTCTGCCTCGGCGCCACCGCCGCCGACATCGGCATGATCAGCCTGGTGGTGATCATCATTTACACCGCGCAGTCGATGACTCCGTGGCATGCCGCCGGGTCCGGCTTGATCGCTTTTGGAGCCGGCCTGCTGCAAACCGGTCTTTCCATCGCGTTGTGGCCGATCCGCGGCCGCCAGCCTGAGCGGAACATCATCGGCGATTTCTACTTGGAGCTCGCCCGCGCCGCCACCGTTCCCGCGGATCCCTACGGCGCGCCTTTGGCCAGCCAGCAGAGTACCCAAGCGCAGGAAGCCTTGTCGTCGCTCTCGGGCGATCACAGCGTGGAATCGGAGCGACTTTTCTTGCTGGTCAGCGAGGCGGAGCGCATCCGCATCTCTCTTTTTGCGCTCAGCCGCGTCATTGCGCGCATTCGCCGTGAAATCGGACCAGACCCGTCGACTGCCGCGGTCGATCATTTCCTCCAATTCGGCGCGACTCTGCTCACTTCCGTCGGCCGCTCGCTGCGCGGCGAGCCGTTCCAGGAAGTATCTTTCGCGTGGCACCAAGAAGTGGATCGCGCCGACGAAGCGATTCTTGCATCCGAGGCGAACCCGGACATTCCCGCGCCGGAGAAAGCGAATTTCGCAGAAGCCCGGCTTCAGATCGATGCGCTGGGCGGTCAGTTGCGCGCCGCCCTCGAGCTCGCCCACAGCACCACTCCCGCCGGGGAAGCGGACTTCGCGGCGCGGGAGGTTCGAACGCCCTGGCATCTGCAACTCAGCGGATGGCTGGCCACTTTGCGCGCGAATCTCTCTCTCGATTCTTCCCCCTGCCGCCACGCCATTCGCCTGGCGCTCTGTATCCTGGTCGGCGATCTGATCGCCCGCGCGTTTTCGCTGCCACGTTCATACTGGCTGCCGATGACCGTCACGCTGGTCCTGAAGCCCGATTTTGGCAACACTTTCAGCCGCGGAGCTCTCCGCCTCGCCGGAACTTACCTGGGCCTGATGGTCGCCACCGTGCTGTTCCATTTCGTTTCGCCCTTCGCCTACGTCCGCGTAGCCTGGATCGGAATCCTCGCGTTCCTACAGCGCTCCTACGGCCGCGCGAATTACGGAATCATGGTGACCGCGATCAGCGCCCTGATCGTCTTTCTGTTTTCTCTGAACGGCGTCGCGCCCAAGGACGTGATCGCCGCCCGCGCTTTGAACACCACCATCGGCGGAGCATTAGCGCTGGCGATCTACCTCATCTGGCCCACGCGCGAGCGCACGCAAGTCCCGCAGGCGATGGCCAGTATGCTCGACGCCTATCGCCTCTATTTCCAGGCCATCTCGCGAGCCTACATCGATGGACGCAGCATTGCCCCGCATGAGCTGGATCGTCTTCGCGTCAACGGCCGACGAGCTCGCTCGAACGTCGAAACTTCGGTCGACCGTCTCAGCGCCGAACCCTTTGTGGATCCGGGGCAGCTACGGCTGATCAACGCCATGCTCGCCAGTTCGCATCGGTTCATTCACGCCGCGATGGCGCTGGAAGCAGGTTTGACCGCGGGTCCTCAGGCGCCCGCGGGCGAGGCCTTTCGAACTTTCTCGCACGACCTCGAAAAGGTCCTTTACTTTCTCGCCGGATGCCTTCGAGGGTCGGCCGTGACTCCTGAAAGCCTGCCCGATCTGCGCGAGGATCATAACCGCATGGTCCGTTCGGAGGAGGGCCACGAGGGCCGCAACGCCTGGCTCGACATCGAGACCGACCGCATGACCAACAGCCTGAACACGCTCGCTGCGCAATTGTTCAGATGGCTCGGCTACAGCAAGCCTTTAGCGTAGCCGCCGTCGATGGCGATCGACTGGCCCGTAATGTAGCTGGCGCGATTCGAGCATAGATAGACGACGGTATCTGCAAATTCGTCGGGTCTTGCCAGTCGCCCCAGCGGAATCTGGCTGGTCCAGCGCTTTTCGATCTCCTCGGGAGCAACGCCGGCCGATTTTGCGAGCGCGCTGGAGAGCTCGCCCAGGCGGTCCGTCGCAGTGTAGCCAGGGCAAACATTATTCACCAGCACATTGTGCGGCGCATATTCGTTCGAAAGGCTTTTCACCAGCCCGGCGACCGCGGCGCGCACCGAATTCGACAGGATCAGCCCGTCCACCGGCTGCTTCACCGACAACGACGTGATCGTGATCAGCCTGCCCCAGCGCCGTTCGCGCATTCCGGGAAGAACTTCGCGGGCGAGGAAGATGGTGCTCATCAGGTTCAGGTCGATGGCGCGCTCCCACTCCGCGATTGTGACCGCATCGAACGGCTTGGCGGGAGGGCCGCCCGCATTGGTGACGCAAATATCGATCTTCCCGAATCGCCGCGTGATTTCGGTGACGAAATCCTTCACCTGGCTCTCGCTCGTGACATCCACCGGAGTCGCCATCACGTCGACACCGGTTTGCCGGTGGATCTCTTCAGCCGCCGTCAGAATCGCGCCCGGATTCCGCGAACATAACGCCAGTTTCGCGCCTTCACGGGCCAGCCCGAGCGCGACGGCCTTCCCCAACCCCTGGCTGGATGCGGCCACCAGGGCTACTCTATCTTTCAATCCCAGATCCATTGATTAAACTTTCTCCCGAAAGCCGACTAAGTCTTCTCCCGCAAACCGTGCCGCAGATACGCGTCGTCCTTGGTCAGCCAATCCGTCCGGATGGGCGAAAAAATATCGACGTCCAGCGTGTCTTCGAGCGCCACAGCGCGATGCGGCACGAACGATGGAATATGCAGAACCTCGCCCGCGCGCACGATTACTTCGCGGCCTTCGATATCGAACTTCAGCGCGCCTTCGATAATGTAGGTGATCTGCTCACTTTCGTGGTTATGCTCGGGCACAACCGCGTCTTTTTTCAGGAAAACCTGCGCGACCATAGCTTTGTCGCCGCTGATCACCTTCCGCGAAATCATATCGCTCATGGTTTCGAGCGGAACCTTGTCCCAGGGTAGGAATCGATGTGTCATGCGCACCTATTGTACAAGGCTCGCCCAGTACGTGCGACGGAACTGCTAGTGCTGCCCAACGTAGTCATACTTACGACGCCCGTCATCCCGAGCGCGGCGAGGGATCCGCTTTTAAAGCGTTGATAACGGCCGAACGAAAAGCAGATTCCTCGCTCCGCTCGGAACGACTTGCGTCGGAAGGCCATGATAGCCCCAGCAGGGACTCAGGATGCTACGCGGCTGGAAACAGGCACTGCTGTTCGATAGTCTGCGCCCCGAACTGTTCCAGCTCCACGGGATATTTCCGCCGCAGGTCGCGAGGGGCCGCGGAGTGCACTCCCGTCAGCATCGCCTGGAGCTGAAGCGCGTTGACCATGCTCTTCGCTCCCACATCGTTGTTGAAGATCACGAACGTGGATTCGGCATAACGGCCGATGCGCTCGATCCTGGTGGTCCATTCCGTGAGTTCGGCCTCTGAATACAGATAATCGTGTTGGCGGGACCGCGCCGCTGACCGGTCATACGCGCCCAGCGAATTCTTCGGATTCCTGCCATGCAGCCGAACATACCCGACGTTCGAAGTCAGAAAAGCAGTCGGCGGCATCGCGCGCATGTATTCCGGCTGGTCGATGTTGCAGAAGCCGACGCGATAGTCGAGAAACGTGCCCACCGCTTCCTCCGCCATCCAACTGTCGTGGCGCATCTCGGCGACCAGCGGAAACTCGCTGAAGGCCCGCCGCAGCCTGATGAAAAACTCGCGATTCTCCGCTGTAAACCGAAAGGACCAGGGGAATTGCATCAGCACCGCGCCCAGTTTCCCGGCGCGCAGAAGCGGACGCAACCCCTCCTTAAATACGTTGACTTCGCCATCCTCCAAAATCCGGGCGTGAGTGAACCGCTGATGCAGTTTCGCGGTAAACCGGAACTGCGGATTGGATTGAACCTTCTTGATCCACAACTTCACGATCTCGGCTTTAAGCGGCTGATAAAACGAGCTGTTAATCTCGACCACGCCTACCTGGCGCGCGAGCATTTCAAGCGGATGTGGACCGGCCGAAGGATAAACAAGTCCTCGCCACTGCGGATATGCCCAGCCGGCCGGTCCGATGTAAGGGGAGGTGGACATGATGATGTTCGCTTTCTCTTCTCCTATTAGAGAATAAAAAGCGAAGACTGTCAAGAGGAAATGCTGACGGGCTCGGCGAATTCCACAGCTGTCCGACCATGTATGCGCGCCGATATCCGCCTGCCACATTCCATGCACGGCTTTTCTAGTAGCCGGTAACTCGCCGTGGCAATCGCGACCGTCAGGAGCAAATTCCAAGGGAACTGCTGGACCTTCGAATGTGGCTCCCACCCAGCGACCATGAAAAGCTGCTGCCACAGGTACAAGCTGTAAGAAATGCGACCGATCGAACGCACCCATGGGTGGTCCAGCAATTTGCTGAGAGCCCATTCCGGATGCAGAATCGTCCCTAGAAGCGCCAACGGAATCAGGAT
>Ga0209517_10005925_pt1 | contig 15342 bp, 7 predicted proteins | sample PeaSoiMetSII2010_FD_187695 | JGI IMG/M metagenome (GOLD analysis project Ga0209517, IMG submission 187695) | Peat soil microbial communities from Weissenstadt, Germany - SII-2010 (SPAdes) (version 2) | ecosystem: Environmental > Terrestrial > Soil > Wetlands > Peat | place: Germany: Weissenstadt... | reverse complement strand
GGCGAGCTGCTGCCTCCTCCGCACGCTACCAGGAGCCCGGTGAGGGCCAAGGCTAGACAGAGACCAACGATTTTGTAGCGGCGTGGCATGCGTCGCCCGGCGAGTCCTACCAGCACCACGCCGGCCAGCGGTAGGCTCAGCGGCAGCCACAGTGGCTGCTTCTGACTCCGCAACCTGGGCCGCGCGCTACTCGCGGTTCCCGTGAACGGCCCCGCGGTCTGAACGGTGACCGTTACGCTCTGCCCCGGCATGCCCGCATTGATCTGCGCCGGAGTGAACGAGCAAGTCGCGCCCGCCGGCAGCCCGGACGAGCAGGTGTAGGTTACATTGCTGGTGAAATTGCCGCCAGCGGGGACTGTGTCAAGCGCCATCGTGGTCGAGGTCGTCTGTCCGGGGTTGGCGCTGGGCGGGGGATTAAGGGTTCCCGGAACGGTGAAGTCCGGATTCACCGTCAGAGTCTCCTTCGGAGTGGCATGTACGAGTGTCCCGTCGGTTCCAGAGATCGTGAAGGTGTAGGTTGCGGGCGTGCTACTGCCCACGGTCACGGTAAAGGGTGCTCCTCCGGCGGTCGGCATCAGTGGTGCAGAGGGGATGCACGTGCTTGGCGCTCCCGCCGTGCAGCTGAGAGTGACGAGTTTGTTGTAACCGTTCACGGCTGTCAAGGTTCCGCTCCACTGGACGTTCTGGGCCGCGAGTGTCGGGCTCGGAGTCGACGTCATTGCGATGGTAAAGTCGGGCCCAGTAACCTGGATCACCGCCGAGGGGCTGGAGGCCTGGCTCGTGTAGTTGGTGTCGCCAGAGTAGGTAGCGGTAATGGTGTAGCTCCCCGATGTGCTGATGGAAGTAGTCAAGCTGGCGCCGAGAGCCGCAAAGCCCGAAACCCCTCCATTTGTCGGGGTGTACGTAACGGTGCCTGGCAGCTGAACTCCATTGGCAAAGAACTTTACCGTGCCGGCGGGGGCCACGCCGTAGCTCGTGGTGGCCAGTGTAGCGGTAACGGTGAAATTCTGATTGAGGCCCGCGGAGGCCGGGGCCGTGACGCTGCTGAAAGTGGTTGGCGCCGTGTTGACAGTGATGACGACTGGGGTGCTCGAACCCGACTTATAGCTGAGATCGCCGGTCGTGAAGTGCGCGACCAAGGTGTGCGAGCCGCCTAAGAGCTGGACCGAATAATCGTCAGTGTACCCATAGCTGTTTACCTTGGAGGGTCCGCCGGGCACAGCGGTACCGTTATCGGTGAAGGTCACGGTTCCTGTGGGACAGGCAATAAACCCCTGCGAGGGCGTGGTGCAGTATTGGCCAAGAGAGTTCTGTATGTCGGATCGCAGCCAATAGGAATCGCAGGTGTAATCGCAACCGGGGAAGTTGGAGCCGTAGACAACTGGATTAGTCGAATACCCGCCTGGGGTGGCGATGCCCGGCATGTACACCGTACTGATCTCCGGGGCAATGGTGATGCTCGCCGAGGGGGTTGAGTAGCTGCCACCGAAGGTAGTGTCGCCGGCGTAGTGGGCTATGACTTGGTAGGTGCCGCCAGGAAACAGGGTAGTGGGCCAAGTGATGGTGCCGCTGGCGAGGGTGTTCCAGTCGATGGCTCCCGTTCCCGGTACCGGAGCGACCAGCAAGGAGACGTCGCCGGTCGGCGTGCCGGACCCGCTTGTCACGCCGACGGTGACATTCAAGCTCGCGCCGTGTGTCGTGCCCGGGGGGACAGTGAGCGTTAAAGTGGTGGTCGAGGGAGTAAAGGTGACCTTGCTCCAATTGTTGACCAGGTTGGCGGCGTCGACCGATCCAAGACCGGTAGCCAGATCGTATCCGGCGGCGGTGTTGTAACCGTTGAGCACGCCGACGCTGTCGGCTGCAACGTTGACGGTGCAATCTGGCGAGCTTTTGGCGCACGGCATGGAGATGGTTGTGGTGGTTGTCCCGGTAAGGATATTGATATCGTGGAAGGCGCTGGGTTGCTTGGCGGCGAGGCTATAGAGAATGAGTCCGGGGACGCCCTGCGGACCGTGCAGCTGGTTCACGAGAGCCATGATGCCGGCGAAAGCGGGCGAGGCGACGGAAGTGCCGCCGTAGCCCTGGAGGTCGTTCAGAGTGCATTCCTGGCCGTTGCCGGGGCTAAAATCGCTTTGGCAGATGACGTAGAAGCTGCCCATGAATCCGTTGCTGGCGAAGAGTGAAACGTCGGGAAGGTCGCGGACATCGTCGTGCGGGTTCGGAATTCCAGTCTGCCAGGTTGGTGTTGCCCACCCGGGAGCGCCGCCCAGAACGCCCGCACTGTAACCGCTCTTGCCGCCGCTACCTCCGAGAAATTGGGCATAGCCCGGGAGGTTTGGGTTGTTGCAAGCCGCCTCGGTATTTGCGCCAAAGCTTAGAGTCACAAATAGAGGATTCGTGCAGGAATTGTCCCAGGTGGTTTCCGGGATGTAGGTATTATTCTTGACTGACTGTTGAGTTATCGCAGAGTTCGAACTGTTCCAGTACGTGGACCATTTGTTGTACTGGTTGAAATCGGTACCACCCACGGCGGCATTCCACGGCGTGGAGGCGAGACCGCTAACGTTCAGTCCGTTCACCGCATCCGGACCACCGTCGCAACCGGCGGCACCGGTGTCGCCGGCGGACACCATAACGCTGATGCCCTGCGCCGCCGCTTCCTCCCACATTCCCCCGTAAAAAAAGACGCCGCCCTGACCCAGAGAAGCCTCGCATTGCCCGTAGCTCTCGCTCATGACGGGAGCCAAATTGTTGTCCACGATGTAGAGGGCGGACAGGTCAACGCCATCGTCGGTCTCCGTCGATGCGGAAGTGACAAAGTCGATGGTGGCTCCCGGGGCAACTGCACCCGACCACTGGGTGTCAATGTCCGCCTCGGGTTCGTCGCCGGTGAAGCCGGGGTCGGGCCCGTTGGTAAAGATGTTGAGGGTGGGCTGGGGAGCGTGTGTGCCGTCGAGGCCGAAGAGGCTCCAGAAGGTGGTGGCGTCGCTCGGATTGATATCAGTGCGTCCAACGATGGCGATCGTCACGCCCGTGCCGTTGATTGGCGTGGGCGCAGCGTTCCAAAGCGGCACGAGGTCGTAAATGTTCGCGAAATCGTACGGCCCCAGCGCTTGGCAATCTTCTCCGCTTGGCGGGCACCCAGGACCGAAATCGGTCAGCGGTTTTATGGGTACGACTTTGCCCGTTTTCACGTCCTTCGAGAAGGTGCCGACATAATTGTTCTGAGCCTTCTTGCGGAAATCGTGCAGCGAGTTGATTCCTGCGACGATTGGGGCGAGCGCGGTGGGGATGGAGGGGTTGGTGGAGTTGGCGATGTGTCCCTCGCCGTTGATGACATATTTATGGAGAGCGGTTCCAAAGGCCTGCTTCACCTGACCAGCGGTGCCGTTGAACTCGACGATATTGCGGCCATTGGTGACCTGAGTGACTTCAAACCCGGAGGCGGTCAGCCAGCCGACCACGGCGGCCATGTCGGAATTGGCTGGGCCGAATTGTGCGCCGAATTCCTGCGGAGTCAGCCACTGATGATAGCTGGAGGATCCCTTGTACTGCTGATTTTCAATGAGGCGGCGCAGGGCGGTCTCCTGCTGATCGCTGCGCTTCAGCACCAGCAACATGCGGTGCAATGGCATGCCGGCCGGAACTTCGCCTTGATCGAAGGCGGCGCGCGCCAGCGGGTGGACATTGCCGGTCAGGACCGTGCGGACGGAGTTATCCACCGCCTGGGTGACCAGCACTGGCGCCGATTGGGCCCAGAGCGGGCTGGCGATGACGAAGAGGCAGGCAATCAGGCTGGCGAGGAAGCCGGAAGTGCGGGAAGAATGCGTCGACAAGGACAGCAAAGACAAAGACCAGGACGAACGTCGCATGGTGACTCCGTAGCGCAGCAGAATTGTGGTGGGGCTGGAAGCACTGCCATTAATACTACTTTCTCCTTGTCTGATCAAGTTATTGCGCTTGGGGTTGTATGGCGGGGAACTTTTGACAAGAATCACATTGAGTTCCGTGTAAGGGCGGCGGACAGGAGAGTCCGCCCTACACGGGTTTTGGACGGGCGAGGGCGGCTGTCCCTACGCGAGCTTTCTAGACTTCGGCCAGCTCTTCTTCCAGTAACTGCTTGTTATAGAGGTCGGTGTAATAGCCGTTGCGGGCGATGAGTTCGTCGTGGGTGCCGAGTTCGACGATGCGTCCCTGGTGGAGGACGGCGATGCGGTCGGCGTTGCGGACGGTGGAGACGCGGTGGGAGATGAAGATGGTGGTGCGTCCTTGCATGATTTCGCGGAGATGGTTGAGGATTTTATCTTCGGTGTGAGTGTCGACGCTGGAGAGGGCGTCGTCGAGGATGAGGATGCGGGGGCTGCGGAGAAGGGCGCGGGCGATGGCGGTGCGCTGCTTTTGGCCTCCGGAGAGGGTGATGCCGCGTTCGCCTACGGTGGTGTTGTAGCCTTCGGGGAAACTCTCTATGTCTTGGGCGATGTTGGCGGCATCGGCGGCGGCTTGGATGTCCGCTTGCGTGGCTTCGCCATCTTCTTGCGCTATGCCGTAGGCAATGTTTTCGCGGATGGTGTCGCTGAACAGGAAGGTTTCCTGGGGAACGAATCCGACGTGACGGCGCAGAGTATCGAGAGGAAACTGGCGGACGGGACGGCCGTCGATCAGGACCGTGCCGGGGTCGGCGTCGTAGATGCGGGGGATGAGATTGACTAGCGTCGTCTTGCCGGAGCCGGTGGGGCCTACGATGGCCAGGCTGGAGCCGGCGGGAATGCGCAGGTTAACGTCTTTAAGAACAGCGGTGCCGTTGTAGGCGAAGTTTAGATTGCAGAATTCGATTTCGCCGAGGAATCGGGTCATCGGGTCATCGGGTGATCGGGTGATCGGAAAAGCAAGGTCGCGCGATGGCTGATTTTCAGATGACCCGATGACCCGATCACCCGATGGCCCGATGACGTCGGCGATTTCGGGCTGCTGGGACATGATTTCTTGTATGCGCACCATGGAGGCGGTCCCGCGCTGGAAGATATTGATGACCCATCCCAGGGCGATGACCGGCCAGGTGAGTTGCATCATGTAGGTGTTGAAGGCGACGAAAGCACCAACGTCCATCGAACCTGAAAGCGACAGGGTCGTCCTGGTTCCCAGATAGGAGACCAGATGCACCTCGCTTTGACCGCCGATCACCAGGTTTCCGCCGAGCCAGAGCACGATGACTACGGCTATGCCGAGCATGAGTTCGAGGGTGGGCCAGAGCATTCCCATCAGGCGGACCAGACCCAGGCTGCGGCGGATGTATTCCTGGTTGGCGGATTCGAAGGCGGCGATTTCGGCCTGTTCCTGCACGTAGGCGCGGATGACTCGCGCGCCGGAGAAATTTTCCTGGGCACGGGCCGAGATGTCGGAGAACATGGCTTGGATGCGTTCGAAGCGCTCGTGAATGCGGCGTCCGAAATATTGGATGACGATGCTGGCGATGGGCAGCGGGAGAAAGGCGAAAAGGGTGAGCTTGGGGCTGATGGCGAGCATGAAGACCAGCGCTCCGGCGGTGAAGACGATGGTGTTGGCCGAGTACATGATGGCCGGGCCGAGCAGCATCCGGACGGCGTTCAGATCGTTGGTGGCGCGGGCCATGATGTCGCCGGTGCGGTTGCGCTGGTAGAAGGAATAGGACAGGCGTTCCAGGTGAGCGAAAAGGTCGTTGCGCAGGTCGAACTCGATGACGCGGGAAATGCCGATGACGATCCAGCGGGTCAGGAACTGGAAGATGCCCTTGGCCACAAAAACGGCGATGACGTAGAGTGCGTACTTGAGCAGTTTATGGCTGGTGACCCCGGAGTGGAGATCGTTGGTGGCGCGGCGCAGAACTTGCGGAAACTGAACCGCGATCGCGTTAGTGAGCAGGACGCATAGAGCTCCCCACAGCAGACCGCCGCGGTGGCGCTTCAGATAGGGAACGAGAGGGCGTAGGTTCTTCGGGACCATGCTGTTCTGTAGATGAAATTGTAGCAGCGCGGGGTGCGGATTTTCGGAGTGCGGGCGCGAGCGCGACGAAGGCCGCCGTGAGCAGCAGCGCGGCCCAGAGGGACAACAAGCCGGCGGCGAACATCAATCCCGAGTAGAGCAGGTCGGCGCGTTGCATCGGTTCCTCCACTTGGCAAAAAGCCGGGCAAGGACGGAGGTTGGAGGTTCCGTTCCCCACCCGGGAGGGAGAGAGCGCTAGCGATACAGGGTTAATCCGCGGGCGGAGGCGGCATGTGCGATTTCATGTGCTCTTGCATGCGCGCGTCCCGCTGGGCCTCGATCTGAGCCAGTTTGGTTTTCTGATCGGCGGTCAGAATCTGCATGATTTCGGACTTCAGGCGAGCGTGCGCAACTTGTAGCTCAATCATAGTCTGTGAATTTTGCGTCGCCAGGGCGCGAGTTTTGGCTTCGTCGAAGGGGCCGCTGGCCGCAAGAGCCTTCATGGCCTGGTGGTTTTGCCGCATCTGCTGCATTAGAGGTTGCAGGGCTGGTTTCTCTTTTGCAAAGATCGCCTTGACCTGGCTGTGTTGGTCGGCGGTCAAATCGAGCTGTCTGAGCATGTGGCGGAAGTCGCCGCCGGGGCCACCAAAACCGTGCCTGCCCTGTGCAATCGCGGCTGCCACAATCAGCAGTACAGCGGCGCCGATGATGAGAATGCGTGTACGAGTTGATTTCATTGGAACTCCTTTTGGATCTGCAATTGATCTCGTAGGGTCCGGGAGGCAGCCCGAACTTCCTATGCTGATAAGAACACCATTCTCGGAAATAGCAGGTAAAGAATCGGTCAAGCGCGGTAAAGTTTCGTAAAGGGCTACTAGCTTCTAGTTGCTGGCTACTAGCGAGCCCGGCTTGCCAGAAGCTAGGAGCTAGAAGCTAGTAGCTGCTTCAGCAATCACAAATCTTTACCGCGTCGAGTCAGGCGAAGGTGTTGAATGAATAGGAGAATGGACCACGTACTGGTAGTCGACGACGATGTCGAATTGTGTGCTCTGGTGCAGGAGTACCTGCGGGCCGAAGGGTTCAGCCTGAAGGCCGTCCATGACGGCGAACAGGGCCTGCAGCAGGCGCTGACCAAGGAGTATGCGCTGGTGGTGCTGGATGTAATGCTGCCGGGAATCAATGGCTTCGAAGTGCTGCGGCGCATTCGCAGCGTGTCGAAGATTCCAGTGCTGCTGTTGACGGCGCGCGGCGAGGATGTGGATCGCATCGTGGGACTGGAAATCGGGGCGGACGATTATCTTCCGAAGCCGTTTAACCCGCGGGAGTTGGTGGCGCGAATCCGTGCGATCCTGCGCCGTACCCAGTCGGTCGCGGCGGACGGAGTGCCGGAAGTGCTGGCCGTGGGCGACGTGGAACTGGATCCGGCAACGCGCAGTGTGCTGCGAGCGGGGCAACCGGTCGATCTTACTTCGGTGGAGTTCAATCTGCTGGAAGTGCTGCTGCGCGAGGCAGGGCGAGTGGTGACGCGCGAGCGGCTGGTGAACGCCGTGCTCAGCCGCAAGTTCATGCCGTTCGATCGCAGTATCGACATGCACGTCAGCAAGGTGCGGCGGAAGCTGGGCGACTCCGAGGAAGACGGAGACCACATCAAGACGATTCGCGGCGTGGGATATATGTTTGCGCGACCGGCGGCGAAGGCAAAGAAATGAAGAGCGCTGCTGGCTTCTGGCTACTAGCCAACCCTGTTTGCTAGCAGCTAGGAGCCAGAAGCTAGGAGCTATTATCAGAAAATAATGAAGAGCCTCTTCCTCAAGATTTTCCTGTCATTCTGGGCGGCGCAGGCGCTGTTTCTGGTGCTGGCGATTCTGGTGACCATTGCGCTGCGTCCGGCGCGGCATGGGGTGGAGAGCGAAGCTCCGCAAATTTTGGCGGAAGCGGTGAATGCGTACCAGAGTGGCGGAGAGCGCGGCACGCACGAGTATCTGGAAGAAGTTTGGCACACGCAGCATGTGCGGGCATTCGTTTTTGATCCGTCGGGCCATGAACTCGCCGGACGGCGGGTACCACCCTGGATTGAGGACGTCCGGCAGGGGGTAGCACCGCGCGGCGGTCCGCCCAGCCACCGCGGATGGATGGACAAGCTGATGCGGGACCCGATTCTGCGCCAGGCATTGACCCTGGATGGCAAACGATACACGCTGGTGTTGGAGTTGCCGGCTGGACCACGAGTGTTTTTTGGGCCGCATGAGATTCCGGGCCTGGGAATCGCCATCGCGGTCATCACTTCGGGATTGATGTGCTACCTGTTGGCGTGGTCGTTGACAAGTCCCGTGACTCGTTTGCGGAAGGCGGCGCAAAGCCTGGCGGCGGGCGACTTGAGCGCGCGCACGGGCGCACCCGCGAGCGGCCGCCGCGATGAACTCACCGAGTTGATGCGCGATTTCGACCGCATGGCCGAACGGATCGAAGGGTTGGTGGATTCGCAATCGCGGCTGCTGAAAGACGTTTCGCACGAACTGCGGTCGCCTCTGGCGCGGCTGAGCGTGGCGCTAGGATTGGCGCGGCAGAAGGCTAGTCCGGAGATTGCGCCGGAACTGGCAAGTTCGCTGAATCGCATTGAACTCGAGGCCGACCGGCTGAATCAACTGATCCAGCGGCTGATCACGATTTCGCGGTTGGAGTCGCGCACCGACGGCCTGCGAAAGACCATCCTGTCGCTCCGGGAACTGGTGGAGCAGGTGGCGCACGATGCCGAGTACGAAACGCCGGGGCGGGGCTGCAGAGTAACGACGTTGGCCACCACGACGGTCGACGCGGCGGATGAATTCCTGGTGGAAGCCGACCCGGACTTGTTGCGGAGCGCAGTGGAGAATGTGGTGCGCAACGCGACGCGTTATACTGCTGAAGGTACGACGGTGGATGTGCAACTGGAGCGGCAGCGGGCGGCCCATGGCGATGAGATTGTGGTTCGCGTGCTGGATTCCGGCCCTGGCGTTCCCGAGGAAGCGCTCGAAAAGATCTTTGAGCCCTTTTATCGGCTCGACGACGCTCGCAACCGGCAAACCGGGGGCGCGGGTCTGGGCCTGTCGATTGCGGACCGGGCCGTAAGGCTGCATGGTGGGCAACTTCGCGCATCCAACCGAAACGAGGGCGGGTTAGAGATTGAAATCCGGATTCCGGCTGTTTCGCCTGTTTCGTCGGTTCAGGGGTTTGCTCTTCCCGCTGGTTCCTGATACACAGATATATTTCAGCCACAAGCTTCAGTCTCCGTGACGGTGGGCGGGAGATTGCCTGCGGACGGGAAGCGGCTGACTACCCCAATCGGCGAAAAGCGCGCCGAATGGGACCCCTTTTCGGAGAACTGATGTCGAAGAAATTAGGCGGAGTGGTTGCGCTCGTGGGCCTGTGCGCCCTGAGTTTGTTTCTGGTGAGTTGCGGCAGTTCCTCGTCCCGGCCCGCGGGAGTCTTGTATGTGCTGACCCAGGGGAACAACTCGCTGGGGAACTACGTGAGTACGTTTGCCATGGATTTGAACGGCGGAGGCCTGTCGCTGGTCAATTCGAATGCGAGCGCGTGCCCCACCCTGGCGACGTCCACCAACCCCAACCCTTGCGGACTTCCCGTGGACATTTTGCTCGACTCGACGGGCGCGACGGCGTTTGTCCTGGATCAGGGTGCGCCTCCATGTCCCACCTGTACGCTAGGCGAAAATAATCCCATTCCGCCCGCGATTTACCCGTATACGGTGGGTTCGGACGGAAGTTTGTCAGCGCCGGGCACGGCGGTTACGTGGACCTGTACCGGCACCGGTGTAAGTAACTGCTCCGACACTGCGACGGCCATGTTGCTGGATGCCGCGGGGCACCTGTTTGTGATCGATTATGGGTCTTCCCCTACGCCGGGATATCCGACGCCTACGGCGGCGAGTCCGAGCTGTCCGCATGTCCCCACTGGCCCTTACGACGTGTGTCCGTCGATCTCGGTGTTTACCATGAGCTCCGGCACTCTGACCTTGGCCCCGGGGAGTCCGTTCTACTTAAGCAAGATCCCGAGCGCGCTCTCGGCTATTGCGTTTACGCCGCCGAACTCTACTACCGCTCAGGAACTTCTCTTCGTAACCAACAACCAGGATATTTGCTCGCAGAACTGCGTGGCCCCATCCCCGCACAATGACAATACGGTGAGTGTGTATAGCGTGTATTCAACGGGCACCCTGAACGAGCAACCGAATTCTCCTTACGCCGTTGCCGCAGTCAATCCCATCTCGGTGCTCGCGGTCAACACGAGCCCCGTGGCACAGCCTACTGTGGGCGGCCTGTTTGTGTATGTGGGCAATGAGGACCCGAATGGCGGCCATTTGTATCCGTTCGAGGTGTGCACAGCGGTCGACCCTGGGTATTGCACGCAAGCGCAAGTGAATCAAAACCTGATGTTTCCCTTGCGAACGTGCCCCGATCCATCTTGCGATGTACCGCCATCCACGGCGGGACAAAGCCCGGTCGCGATGGTGGTGGACCCGACGAACAAATTTCTCTACGTGGCCGCCGCCGGCTCGGGCCAGGTTTATGGATTTACGATCGACACGGGATCGGGCAAGTTGACCGCGCTAAGTCCCAATCCATACCTGCCGACCGGAACGAATCCTGTGTCGATGGCGTTGCACCCGACCGTGGACAACACCGGCCAGTTTCTCTACACGTCGAACAAAGGGTCGACGAACATCTCCGGCTTCACGTTAAGCACGACCAGCGGGGTGATGAACAGTTTGCCCAGCCCGACGGACACCCTGACGACGCCGAGCGGAATGACGGCTAGATAAGGCATTGAATCATTGAATCATTTAGCCATTGAGTCATTTGAAAACCTAAGTTCCACGTGGGTCTTCAATGATTCAATGGCTCAATGATTCAATCGCTCAATGGTTTTATGATTACGTCGGCATCCGAAGAATCAAATAGCCGCCAATGAAGCCGAAGACCAGGTCTGGCGACCAGGCCGCTACTGTGGGCGGAAGCTGGCTTAAGTTGCCCATTGCTTCGAACAGGCCGGAAATCGTCCAATAGACAACCCCGATACCGATGGCGGTCGCAACCCCCGCGACGGCGGAGCGCTTGCCGGCGGATAGCGCGAAGGGGATGGCGAGGATGGCCATCACCAGCGTGATCAACGGATAAGCAATCTTCTTTTGCAGTTGCACGCGCAGGCGCACCACGTCAAAGCCGCTCTGCTCCAGATCGTGAATGTAGCGTCGCAGTTCGTCGTAACTCATTTCCGACGATTGTTTGATTTCCTTCTTGAAGTAAGCGGGCGCTTCCGCCAGTTCGGGGTAAGTCGCGACGTCGAACTTGCGGTAGTTCTCGATGGCGGAGCCGCTCAGGCTGCGCTCCCATCCCTGTTCGTAAACCCACTTGCCCATGGAGTCGGACCAGTGCGCGCGGTCGGCGGTGATGCGATGCGTGATCTGGAAAGTGTGCGGGTCGAACTGGAACACGGAGACGCCGCCGAAAACATTGCGGTCGGGATCGAAGAATTGATAGTAGTAAATGTCGGAGTGCTGGCCGAACATCCACTGGCGCTCGGGGCGCAGGTAGGTCTGCGCGGGCTTGCCCTTGATGCGGTTGCGGAGCGCGTCCTGCCGCTTGTTGGTGTAGGGGAGATAGAGCTGGTCGGAAAGGAAGAGGACGCCGGCGACGAGCATGGAGGCGATCAGGACGGGAACGACGATGCGGTAAAGACTGATGCCGGTGGCCTTGATGGCGGTGATCTCGTTCGACTTCTGCAGCAGGCCGAAGGTCACCAGCACCGCCAGCAGCATGCTGAGCGGCGTGGTGTTGTACAGAAAATAAGGCACCACGTTCAGCAAATATTCGCCCACGGTGAGCGGCGAAACCTGATTCCGGAGGATGTCGCTCAGCAACTCGAACAGCGTGAACACCAGGAGCAGCATCAGGAAAGCGGCGACGATCAGCGTTAAATAGAGCGCGAAGTCGCGCAGCACATAATCGTCGAGGATGGTCGGGAAACGAAGATTGAACCAGCGGCGGCGCATGGGCAAGGAGCGGGGGCGGGACGACTCGCCGTTCCGATGCAGCGCCGTTATACCGGTCATCGACGGCGCTACCGCCGCGGTCTCGGTTCTCCCATTTCTGAACGTCGATATCTTAAATCTCGATGTCTTGAACCAGGCGCGGAAGCCACCCAGTTCGATGGGGCGGCGTTCCGATTGCCAGAGCAGAAAAACTCCTCCGGCAAGAAACACGAGGTCGGCGAGCCAAACCCCGGCGGCCGGGGAAAGGCGTCCTTGCTTGGCGAAAGAGACTCCGATCAAAGAAATCGAATAGTAGAGGAAGACCAGCAGAATGGTGAGGACAAATCCGCTGGATTTGCCGCCTTTCTTGGAAGACAGGCCGAGCGGAATGCCGACCAGGGCGAGCACGATGCAGGCAGTCGGCAGCGCGAGGCGGCGATGGTATTCGATCAAATGCCAGCGGCGCGTCACCGGGTCGCCGGTCCGCGTGCTACGGAGCAGGCCGGCAAACTTGATCTCACCGAGTGTCGTCGGTTCGTGTTCCTGACTGTTTTGTGTTGCGGGAATCTGGATGGGAATGTCGGTGGTCTGGAAGGTGGAGACTTGGTACTGGTCGGGATTCTTGGGATCGGGGGTTTCGTGCGTGGAACCGTCGGTGAGATGCAAGTCCAGAGTATCGGTCCCCTGGCTGACGAGCAGGCCTTGGCGGGCGAGGCTGATGCGGGGCGCGGCGGGATCCGTCAAATCGGCGAGGAACACGCCTTTCCACAAGGCGCCGCCCGACATGGCTTTGACGTCTTGTACGTAGAGGATGATCTTCGGAAAGCCTTCATAGAACACGCGGGGCTGAACTTCGAAAGAAGCCTGAGAAGACTTGAGGCGGTCCTGGAGCTGTCCGAGGGCGGCAAGCGAACGGGGCGCGAGATAGACGCTGTTGCCGAGAGCGAGCAGCCAGGCCACCACCACGAAGATGGAAATCACACGGAGGAAGGTCCACACACCCAGGCCGCTGGCGCGCATGGCGGTCACTTCGCTGTCGGCGGCCAGACGGCTGAGTCCGATGAGAATGCCGACGAGCACACCCATGGGAATGGTGTAGGTGAGCGCGACCGGGACGGTGTAGAAGAAGATTTCTGCTACGCTGGGCAGTGGCGCGCTGTTGCGGACCACCAGTTCGAGGATGCGCCCGAGATCGCGAGTGAAGAGAACAAAAGTGAAAACCGCCGCGCCGATCAGGGCGTGGGAGACGACTTCTCCCAGGATGTAGCGCGTGAGGATGCGCATCCGCAAGGTTGGTTTTCTCATTACGAGTCTAGCATGAGAGCGGGAGCGCGGGTTATCGGGCGATCGGGTCATCGGGTGATCGGGTCATCGAAAACGCTACGCGGCGCGGCTGAACAGGCTGCGGAAAGGTTGATACCTCCGGTAGAGACGCGGATTGCCGCGTCTCCGGCGGCGGAGGAGACGGGGCAAGCCCCGTCTCTACAGGGCGGTGTTCTATGTTCTCGCAGCGGACAAACTGGCGGCGGATTCCGAACGCTATTACACATGCGATCGAAGAAATGCGCGCTTCGGGGCAGGAGATTCTGGATCTCACGGTTTCGAACCCAACCGAAGCCGGCATCCGTCCCGACCCGGAAATCGTGCTGCCGGCGTTGGCGAATCCTGAAGCGATGCGTTACGACCCTCAGCCCCGGGGCCTGCTGGAGGCGCGCCAGGCTGTGTGCCGCTACTATCGCGAGTCACACGAGGTTTTCGCTCTCGATCCCGAGCGCCTGATTCTGACCACCAGCACCAGCGAAGCCTACTCGTATGTGTTCCGTCTGCTGTGCAATCCCGGCGAAGAGATTCTTGTACCGAAACCGAGCTACCCCTTATTCGAGTTTCTCGCCGATCTCGCCGACGTGAAACTGGTTCCGTATCCTCTGCTCTACGATCACGGCTGGCAAATCGATTTCGATTCGCTCTACAAGGCGGCCACGCCGCAGTCGAGGGCCGCGATTCTGGTCCATCCCAATAACCCCACCGGCTCGTACGTGTCGGCTGCGGAAACCTCGGCGCTCACCGCATTCTGTCGCGACTACGGTCTGGCGCTGATCGTGGATGAAGTCTTCCTCGATTATGCGCACGACGGGGCGCTGCGCGATAGTTTCGTGACCAACGCCGATGCGCTCACCTTTACGCTCAGCGGCGTTTCCAAAATTTCCGCGCTTCCGCAGATGAAATTTGCCTGGGTGGCGACGAGCGGCCCGAAAGAAGCGGTGGCTGAAGCAGGAGCGCGGCTCGAAATCATTGCCGATACATTTCTCTCGATGAACACGCCCGTGCAACTGGCCGCGCCGGTACTGCTCGATCAGCGCAAACAGATCCAGCCCATTCTTTTGGACCGTTTGCGCGTGAATCTTGCGGAACTCGATGGCCAACTCGCAAGCCACCCCTCGTGCGTTCGGCTGCAGGTCGAGGGCGGATGGTACGTCGTGCTGCGCGTCCCCGCGCTGGGAACGGACGAAGATCTGGCCATCGACATCTTGCGGAAGATGGGTGTGATCGTGCATCCAGGGCACTTCTACGATTTTGCGGGCGAAGGCCATCTGGTGCTGAGTTTGATTACCGAACCCACGGCGTTTCGAGAAGGGGTCGCGCGGCTGCTGCAGTGCGTCGGAGCCTAGAGCTCAGGACCGGCTCGATCACACCAGCCGAAAAAGGGCTGTGTGCGGTTTGGGAACCGTGTCTTCATCCTCGGGCGCCATCATCTGATCTTGTTGACCAACCGAGTTATAATGGTGTTTACCCTAATAAATCATCGTGGTTTCGCCCTAAGTGGGCGCGTGTCGCACCGATCTAGCGATAGCGCAGACGTGCGAAAACAAGCTGGGTGGAACGCTCTTTGACACGTAACTCGTTGGTTCTTAAAGACTTTACGAATAAGTCGTTTAAACTCAAAGACCTGGCGGGAGATTCCTCCTAACTCCATGATTCTAAAAGACCGCAGAAGGGAGGGGTATCCAACCAGTACCAACTAGTAAACATAGACGAAATCGGGAATCGAACGAACCAATCCTCAGTCGTCGTCCGGGTCCGTCGGCGGCGTTTTGTCGTTCAGAAAGAACTGCGCATCCAACGCTGACGGAATCGTCTGGAACGGCAACGGAGTCTGATTCATGTCGAAGCAATCGGAAAGATCGTCCGCCGCCGCATCCGCGTATCCGAGCGAAGGCAGACTGAATATGCCTTCGATGAACTTCAAGATGCTCCCGAAATCATGCTGGTTCTTGGAAATGTATTTCGCTTTCGCATACGGCGAAACCACAATCAGCGGCACCCGGAAGCCATACGCATAGCCGCATCCCCATTGC
>Ga0209517_10005924_pt1 | contig 15345 bp, 10 predicted proteins | sample PeaSoiMetSII2010_FD_187695 | JGI IMG/M metagenome (GOLD analysis project Ga0209517, IMG submission 187695) | Peat soil microbial communities from Weissenstadt, Germany - SII-2010 (SPAdes) (version 2) | ecosystem: Environmental > Terrestrial > Soil > Wetlands > Peat | place: Germany... | reverse complement strand
TGGCCGCAACTGCGGAATCCACGCCACCAGAAAGTGCGCAGATCGCCCGGCCGCTGCCTACAGTCTGACGAACGCTGGCAATCGTGGCGTCAATAAAGTGCTGCGCCGTCCAGGTCGGTTTCGCGCCACAGATGACCAGCGCAAAGTTGCGCAGAATGTCCGTCCCATGCTGCGTATGGCGCACTTCCGGATGGAACTGCACCGCCCACATCTTCTTTTCCTCATTCTCAATGCCGGCTAGCGCATGGGGTGAACTGGCGGTTTCGTGAAATCCCGGCGGCAATTCGACGGCTTTGTCGCCGTGGGACATCCAGACGTTCAGTTTTCCGGGCAAGTTATGGAACAACCTTGAGCCGGTCTTGAGGTTAACCATCGCGTGGCCATACTCGCGCTTGTCCGCCGCCTGCACCTTGCCGCCAAGCGCGTGCACCATGAGCTGCAATCCGTAGCAAATGCCCAGCATGGGAAGACCCATGGTGAAAACGCGCGGGTCCACGGCGGGCGCGTCTTTGTCGTAGACCGAAGACGGACCACCGGACAAGATGATGCCGACCGGCGAGTAGCTGCGGATTTCGTCGAGGCTGGCGGTGCAGGGCAGGACTACAGAAAAGACGTTCTGTTCGCGGATGCGTCGCGCAATCAACTGCGAATATTGCGCTCCGAAGTCGAGGACAACGATAGATTGGGTTTCCACTAACGAGTGTCTCAAAAGTTGAGGGCTGGTGTAAAGAGAAACACTTCCGGCCGCTAGCCTGGCGCAGGCACATCGCTGAGAATCAACTCGGACGGATCGATGCTCCCGCTGGGCTGAATGTTGAGTGCTGACGGCTGAAAGCTTGGCTCCGGCAATTCCAGAATCGCCACATAAGCGGCGAGGCGTCCTATGTACAAAAAGTCAGCGGTAGCAAAGTAAAGCAGAGTGATCACGATTAAGCCAGCCAGCACGACCCGTCCTGGAAGGACTGTCGCCAGCCCCAACGGGATTGCGGCGGCCATACTGGCCACAATGAAAGCCGCGACATGGGCCAGACCGAAAGAAGTGCCAACGGCGAACACCGGCCCGCTCCGCAGCCGCAGAAAATCCACGGCATCGGCGATCGCGCCAAAAGCATCCTGTCCGTTCGCGACTGCAAAGACCGCCGCCAGCGAAAGAAACCAGTTCACTACCGACCACGCCACCCAAACCAGCGTAAAGATGATCATGACAATGAGCGAACTTGCGTCGGGAGCCGTCTCATCTGGGCTGGCAGCCAGCCCTCCCACCACAAATGCGGCGACAAAACCGACAATCGCCGCAAGGGCGACCGCAGCCCGGAGGAAAGTTAGCCCCAGGAGAGGATTAAGTCGCCAATTGGTGGCCTGCTCGGTTGGCTCACGGAAATGCGCCAGCAGCGCCTGGATCATTGCCGCCCTCGCCAATCCCGACACTATGATCCATGCCACTACGAGCGCAATCGCCAGCACGATGAAGGCTTCCACCAGGCGAAATCCGCTGCCCCGCACGATGTTTCCGACGGCTTGTGAAATCAGTACCGGATGCCGGGTGCGGAGCAGCAGCAAGTCGCTGTGAGTGACAGGTAAAGTATCGAGATATTCGAACCAAGCGAGCGTGATCAGCAGCGCCGCAGCGGAGCCGAAACTCCAGCGCCAGGCGATTTCCGCGAAACCAAACGAGAGGCGGCGGAATACGGCGCGAAAGCCTTCCATGGTTGGCGAACGCGGATTCATTGAGGCTAGGATAACGAGTTTTACCGCACCACGATATTGACCAGCTTGCCGGGTACGACAATCTGCTTCACGATCTGCTTCCCGGCGATGGCGGCCCTGATCTTTACGTCAGCCAAGGCGGTTTCGCGAATCGTATCCTCGGGACTGCCTGCCGGCACCACCACCACTGCGCGCAACTTGCCGTTGACCTGCACGGGAATTTCAATCTCGTCTTCTTTCGCCAGCGCCCGATCATACTTCGGCCAGGGCGCTTTGAGCAGACTTCCCTTCTCGCCCAGCATTTCCCATAGCTCATGCGCGAGGTAAGGCGCAAATGGAGCCAGCAAAAGAATGAGATCACGCTGGACGTCCGCGAGCAGCGACTTGGGCAAGGCTTCCGCGGGCGACCGAGTCGCGCGGTCTTCAGCCAGATAAAGGTCGTTCACCAATTCCATGATCGCGGCGATCGATGTATTGAAATGCCAGCGTCCCTGGAAGTCCTCGCTTACACGCTTGATGGTCTGATGTAACTTGCGCTGAATGGCCCGCGCCGCGGGCGGTAGAGCCGTTGCTTGCACCGTCTCTTTCTCTTTGGTTTGAGGCACAGCATTTTTCGCCACGTACCGGTACACCCGCCCCAGGAACCGCTGGACGCCTTCGACTCCCTCATCCTGCCAGTCCAGCTCGCGGTCCGGAGCTGTGGCAAAGAGCGTGTACATGCGTGTGCTGTCGGCCCCGTAACGCGCCACCATCTCATCCGGCGACACTACGTTGCCCAGGCTTTTCGACATTTTTGCGCCGCCCTTAATGATCATGCCCTGCGTAAACAGGCGCTCGGCGGGTTCGTCGTTGGTGACCATGCCCATATCGCGCATGAACTTGGTCCAGAATCGCGAATAAATAAGATGCAGAATCGCGTGCTCGACTCCGCCGATATACTGGTCAATCGGAAACCAGTAGGCCGCGTTCTTTGAATCAAAGGGCGCATGTTGATTGTGCGCGTCGGTGTAGCGATAGAAGTACCAGGACGAATCTACAAACGTGTCCATGGTGTCGGTTTCGCGGCGCGCCGGGCCGCCACATTTCGGGCAGATGGCGTTGACGAATTCCGGCACCCGGCCCAGTGGCGAACCGCCGGTCAGCGTGATGTCCACGTTTTCTGGCAATAGGACCGGCAAGTCCTTCTCTGGAACCGGCACAATCCCGTCCTTCTCGCAATACAGCATCGGGATCGGCGTGCCCCAGTAGCGCTGTCGCGAGATGCCCCAATCCTTCAGGCGATAGGTGACCGTCGCCTTGCCAAATCCGTGCTGTTCCGCATAGGCAGACATCTCAGCGATGGCTTCCTGGCAACCGAGTCCGCTGAACGCGCCAGAGTTCACCAGCGATCCCTTCAAATCGGTGAACGGAGGCACCGGTTCGGTGACAGTCTCATCCATATCGTCGGGCTGGGGCACGATGACAAGCCTGACTTCCAGCGCGTATTTCCTGGCGAATTCGTGATCGCGTTCGTCATGTGCCGGCACGCTCATGATCGCGCCCGTGCCGTAATCCATCACGATGTAGTTGGCCACCCAGATGGGCAGCTTTTCGCCGTTGTAGGGATTCACCGCAAAGTGGTGGATGTTGATTCCGTGCTTCTCGATCGCGCCAATGTCGCCGGCTTCTTTGGCTTTGCGCTGCTCGGCGATAAGCTGTTCCACTTGCGCCCGCAAGGGGTCGTTGAACTTGGCCATCCGAGTCACCAGCGGATGCTCTGGTGCAAGCTGGATGGAAGTCGCGCCGAAGATCGTATCCACGCGGGTGGTGAAGACGGTGATAATGTTCTCGGGAGAGTCGGCAGCGCCGTCGAGCTTGAAATCCACCAGCGTGCCTGCGCTGCGGCCGATCCAGTTGCGCTGCATGGTGCGCACTTTTTCCGGCCAGCCTTCGAGCTTGTCGAGGCCGCTGAGCAACTCCTCGGAATACTTTGTGGTGCGCAGGAACCACTGCTCCAGTTCTCGCTGTTCCACGAGCGTATCTTCGTGACGCCAGCAGCAACCCGCCACCACTTGCTCATTCGCCAGAACCGTCGCGCACTTTGGGCACCAGTTCACCTTGCTCTGCTTGCGATAGGCCAGGCCTTTTTCGTACAGCTTCAGAAAGAACCACTGGTTCCAGCGGTAGTACTCAGGCAGACAGGTTGTGACTTCGCGCGACCAGTCGTAGGCAAAGCCGAGGCGCTTCATCTGCGCCTTCATGTTGGCGATGTTGCGCAGCGTCCACTCGCGCGGCGGAGTATGGGCGGAAATGGCTGCATTCTCCGCGGGAAGTCCGAACGAATCCCAGCCCATGGGATGCAGCACGTTATAGCCGTTCATCCACATATAGCGGGCCAGCGCGTCGCCGATCGAATAATTGCGTACATGCCCCATGTGCAGCGCGCCCGAGGGATAAGGCAACATTTCCAGCGCATAATACTTGGGCTTCGCGGAGTCAAGTTCGGCCGCGTAGAGAGATCCATCCTGCGGCCAGCGCTCAAACCATTTGCCCTCGATGCGCTGGGCATCGTAGCGGTCGTCGGCTCGCACCTCGTGATCGGCGGACGTGGTTTCTTCCTGCGGCATAGAAAGGAAATTCTAGATAAGCCTTAGATTTTACAACGAGAAGCAGTGTGGCGCAGACACTCTTGACCGCGAATGCCGAAAACCGGGCAAACATTCAGCGATAGACATCCTTGGGGTGGCCGACCTGCAGCACGACTACGGTGATCCTCTCATCCTGGAGATCACAGATCAGCCGGTAGTCGCCGACCCGGTAGCGCCACAGCCCACGTTTTTCGCCTTGGAGAGGCCTTCCCCACTGTCGCGGGTTTTCCGTACCTGCGAGCCGCCCCCGCAGAAAACGGACGATTGCCTGCTGGGCCTGGCGATGGAGCTTGGTGATCTGTTTTTCTGCGGTGCGGGTAATTTCAATCGTCCAAGCCAAGACGCCGCTCCATCTCGTCGAGCGTGATGGTGGGTTCGCGCCGTTCCAGGGCGGCGATGCCCTTCAGATAGTCTTCCCGATCTTCCAAAAACTGCCGGATGGCCTCCCGGGCATAGTAACTCTTGCTTCGGCCAGTCTCCCTGGCAAGAGACGCCAGCTTTTCCTCCAGTTCGGGTTCAAGTCGGACGCCGAGCATGTTTAACATGTTTAACATAGCAAAATTCGGAGCCCATTGCAAGCCGGAGGAACGTAGAACCTAGCCCGCGCAGTTCAGGACGTTGCTGCCCAACCGCCTTCAACGATAGACTTAGATGTTCTGAGGTAAGGATTCCCATGCTAGTTGTCATGCAGGCGCACGCCACCGAAGAGCAGGTGCGTGCGGTCTGCCAGAAAATCGAGTCGCTGGGCTACCGCGCCCACTCCATCCCCGGAGCCGAGCGGACTGCCATCGGCATCACCGGCAACCAGGGCGAAGTCCAGGCCGGTACGCTGGAAGAACTCGCAGGCGTACAGGAAGTCATTCGTGTCACCAAGCCCTACAAACTGGTCAGCCGCGACATTAAAGAGGACAACACGGTCATTCGCTTTCCCGGTTCCGACGCCACCATCGGGGGTGCAGCCCTGGCTGTCATTGCTGGGCCCTGCGCCATTGAAAGTCGTGAGCAGGCATTTGCCGTGGCCGAGCGAGTGCATCGCGCCGGAGCACAGTTCTTTCGCGGAGGCGCCTACAAGCCCCGCACGTCTCCTTATTCATTTCAAGGCCTGGGCGAAGACGGCCTGCGCATCATGGCTGAGATCCGCGATCAGTTCGGCATGAGGATCGTAACCGAAGCCATCGACAACGAATCCTTGGAACTGGTGGAAGAGTATGCCGACGTCATCCAGATTGGCGCGCGCAACATGCAGAACTTCTCGCTCCTCAAACGCGCCGGACGCAGCCGCAAGCCGGTGCTGCTCAAGCGCGGCCTGGCGGCAACCCTCGAAGAATTTCTGATGGCGGCCGAGTACGTGATGAGCGAGGGCAACTACAACGTGGTCCTGTGCGAGCGCGGCGTGCGTACATTTGCCGACCACACCCGCAATACACTCGATCTCAGCGTGGTGCCAGCGGTACAGCGCTTGAGCCATTTGCCAATTGTGGTTGACCCCAGCCACGGCACCGGCAAGCGCAATAAAGTGACACCACTTTCGCGCGCTGCGGTGGCGGTCGGCGCCGACGGTCTGATCGTCGAAGTCCACAATCAGCCGGATAAAGCGCTTTCCGATGGCATGCAGTCGCTCTATCCCGACCAGTTCGACGAATTGATGGCGCAGGTACGGCAGATCGCGCCAGTGGTGGGGAGGACCGTGGCTGGGATCAAGTCAACGGCGCCTTTCGAAGCGGTGACCAAGCGCTAGTTCGTGAGTTTGTCCGACTCCGTCAAAGTTCCGACTCCTGACTTGCGAAAACTTCTCGTCATCTTCGTGCTGCTGCCCATCCTCGGCGGCTTCGGCTGGTGGTATTTCCACGAGCGCGAGCTCACCGACTACGGGCCTGCGTACCGCGAGTACGCCTACGTCACCAACGGCAAGAGCAACACCGTATCTGTCCTCGACCTGCGCACGTTTGCACTGGCCAAGACCATCCGAGTCGGCAGTGAGCCAACGGGAATTGCTGCGAACCCTAAGAAGAATGAACTTTACGTCGTCAACACGCAGTCGGACAACATCGCCGTCATCGACGCCGAACGGAACGCCGTCGCCGCCGTCATCGGCGTTCACGGCCACCCTTACTTCATCGATGTTTCTGATGACGGCAAGCGCGGCTACGTCGCCAATTCCGGCTCGGCGAACGTCTCAGTGATTGATCTGGACAAGCGGGCGGTCGTGGCCAACATTCGCGTGGGCGCATCGCCGGGCCTGGCCCGCGTTTCTCCCGACGGCACGACCGTGGTCGTCAGCAACCGTGGCGACAACACCGTCTCCATCATCGATGCCAAGCGCCTGACCGTGCGCAGCACCATTCCAATCTGCCAGCAGCCGGAGGACATTGTCATTCTTCCCGACGACAGCAAAGCCTTCGTGGCGTGCACCGGATCCGGACAGGTGGCTTCCATTGATCTGAAGACCGACAAATTGCTGGCCCTGATCGATGTGGGCAAGACTCCGGTTCACCTCGCGCTCAAGCCCGACGGCGGCGAAATTATGGTGATCAATTTCGATTCCGACAGCATCTCGATCGTCGAGGCCACTATGAACGAGGTCGGTGGCAGCTATCTGATTGGAACGCATCCCTCGCGTGGCCTGGTCAGTGCCGACAATTCCCGGCTCTACGTCAGCAACTTCGGATCGAATACCGTCGCGGTATACGACATCGACTCAGGAAAGGTAGTGGCCGCGCTGCCCGCAGGTAGCCATCCCGACGCCCTGGCGCTCGCGCAGAGTCAGAATTATCTATTGGTGGTGAATTCCGGTTCCGGCGATGTCACTGTGATCCAGAAACGCACGCCGAAAAAGAAATTCGAACCGGGAGAGTATTCGCTGCTGACGATGATTCCGGTGGGCATTCAGCCGAACAATATTGTGGTGAAGGCATTCGTCCTGACAAGACCTAAACCGTAGCAAAGCGGCCACGGATTTTCACGGATCAACACGGATAAACCTGCGGGGGTTACCCGCCCGCGCCACAGCACTTCTTATACTTCTTCCCTGACCCGCAAGGGCAAGGATCGTTGCGGCCAACTTTGGCCGCGCCGCGCACGACTTGCTGCACCGGCTGCCGATCTCCAGCGCCCGCCATACGGGCTTGTTCCAGTTCACGGCGTTTGCGGCGTTGGAAGGCCTCTTCCAGCTCATCCACCGAGGTTGAAATGTTGCGCGGCTGACGTCCATTGCCATCGCCGCCGGCGGCTCCTGCTGGCTGCCCTTCAATCACCGGACGTCCGGGCGCCGGGGCTTCCGGTCTCTCCAGGATCTGCATCAGGTAGAGATAGCGGACCGTCTCTTCCTGCGAGCGTTGCATCATCGCTTCGAACATGTCGAAGGACTCGCGCTTGTACTCGACCAGCGGATCATGCTGCCCGTAACCTCGCAGGCCAATGCCTTCTTTCAGGTGGTCCATGTCACGCAGGTGATCTTTCCACTGTGCGTCCAGAACGCTAAGCATGATCATGCGCTCGTGATAACGCATGGCATCCGGGCCAATCAGTTTTTCTTTGGCGTCGTAACGGGCCTTGAGCCGCTCAAAGATGGCATCCCCCAACTCCTGGCGGTTGAGGGTCTCCGGCTTGATGCCCTCCGCCAAAATGTCTACGCCGAAGCGCGTGAAAATCGCATCTTTCAGCGCCTTGACATCCCAATCTGCGGGATGCACTTTGGGCGCGCAAAAATCGTCCATCAATCCGCTGAGAATTCCAGCCACGTAGTCTTCGAGAATGATCTCCTTCTGATCGACCCCTTCGAGCAGCTGGTGACGCAGCCCATATACCGCCTCGCGCTGCTTGTTCATCACGTCGTCATATTCAAGCAGATGTTTGCGGGCTTCGAAATTCTGCGCCTCCACCGCTTCCTGCGTCTTCTCGATGCGCCGTGAGATCATGCGGGACTCAATCGGAACACCCTCTTCCATGCCCAGGCGTTGCAGCAGGTTCGAGATCCACTCCTTGGCGAAGATGCGCATCAGGTCATCTTCGAGGGAGAGATAGAATCGTGAAGAGCCGGGATCGCCCTGGCGTCCGGCGCGCCCGCGAAGCTGATTGTCAATGCGCCGGGCCTCGTGCCGCTCCGTACCGAAGATGTGTAATCCGCCGGCGGCGATTACTTCGTCGTGCTCTTTGTCGGTCTGCTGTTTATAGCGGTTGAAAATCTCCGTCCACTGGTCGGTCGGGACAACGTACTCGTCGCCGACGTAATACCAGACGGTGCTTTTGCTGTCGTCAACTACGGCCTGCACCTTGCCTTGAGCCGCCCGCAGTCGCTGCGCGACTCCCTTCTTCACACACTCCTGCTTGGCCATGAACTCGGGATTCCCGCCCAGCAGAATGTCGGTGCCGCGGCCGGCCATGTTGGTGGCAATCGTCACCGTGCCCTGGCGTCCGGCCTGGGCCACGATTTCAGCTTCTTTCTCGTGTTGCTTGGCATTCAGGACCCAGTGCTTCACGCCTTTTTTCTTCAGCAGGTCCGAAAGCCGTTCCGATTTTTCGATCGACGTAGTCCCCACCAGCACCGGTTGGCCGGTTTCATTCAGCTTCTGAATCTCATCCGCCGCAGCAAAGTATTTTTCTTTCTCAGTGCGGTAAACCACATCCGGATGTTCAAGCCGCAGCAGCACGCGATTGGTGGGGATCACCATCACTTCCAGCCGGTAAACCTTGTCGAATTCCGTCGCTTCCGTTTCCGCCGTACCGGTCATGCCTGCCAGCTTCTTGTACATGCGGAAATAATTCTGGAAGGTGATGGTCGCCAGCGTCTGGTTCTCGCGCTCAATCTTGACGTTTTCCTTGGCTTCCACGGCCTGATGCAACCCGTCGGACCAGCGCCGGCCCGGCATCAGCCGGCCGGTAAATTCGTCCACGATGATCACTTCGCCGTCTTTCACTACGTATTCCACATCGTGATGGTAGAGCGCGTGCGCTTTAACCGCAGTCTCAACGTGGTGCTTCAGATCCCAGTTTTCCGGGTCCGCGACATTGCCGATCCCCAGCAGTTGCTCGACCTTCTCCCAGCCTTCGTCGGTGACCGTGATGTTACGGTGCTTCTCATCCACCACGTAATCTTTGGTGTATTGCTTGGGTTCGCCCGGAGCCACATCGATCTCCTCGCCTTTTTCCAGCTTGGAGATGATGCGGTTGACCCGGGCATACTTGTCCGTGGACTCCTCGCTGGCCCCGGAAATAATCAGCGGAGTGCGGGCTTCGTCGATCAGAATGGAATCCACTTCATCGACGATGCCGAAGTTGTGACCACGCTGCACGCAATCGTGCAAGTCGAACTTCATGTTGTCGCGCAGGTAGTCGAAGCCGAACTCGTTGTTGGTGCCGTAGGTCACGTCGGCAGCGTAAGCCTCGCGCCGCTGTTGGTCATCGAGATCATGCACGATCACACCGACGGTCAAGCCGAGGAAGCTGTAAAGCTTGCCCATCCACTCCGAGTCGCGTTTGGCCAGATAGTCGTTGACCGTAACCACGTGCACGCCGCGCCCGCTCAAAGCGTTCAAATAAACAGGGAGGGTCGCGACCAGCGTTTTGCCCTCGCCGGTCTTCATTTCGGCGATTTTGCCCTGGTGCAGCACCATGCCCCCGATCAACTGCACATCGAAGTGGCGCATGTTGAGCACCCGGCGGCCGGCCTCGCGGACCACCGCAAAAGCTTCCACCAGGATTTTGTCCAGCACTTCGTTGGTGGCCTTCCGGCGCTCGTCGTCAAGTTCCTTCAGCCGCTCAAGATCGGCATCAGGCTCGTCGGGAATATTCTTCAGGCGGTCCTGAATTCGTAGACGAAATTCGGCGGTCTTGGCCTGCAACTCGTCGTCGCTAAGCTGCTTCATGGCCGGCTCAAGCGCGCTGATGGCCGCCACGTTGGGCATCAGGCGCTTGATTTCGCGCTCATTCTTGGTGCCGAAGACCTTACCTAACAGGGCATTAATCAATCAATTTTCCTCGCTCCACCCACCGCTCCCAGTATCTTAGAAGCCTAGCATATTAGATGCAGACGGGGCAGGTCGGTCGCCGCAGCCTGGTCCGCCGGATCGAGTTTGCAATATTCCTCTCGGCGACCTCGGCGTTCTGGGCGGTGCGCTGGGTTTTCAGGTATATTTCCGCTGATCCATGTCCACCTTCTACGACCGCTTTCGCGAGTGCGCCCAGCGCTGGCCGAATAACGTCGCCCTCGAAATCCAGCGGCCCGACCGGGTTGAGAGCTATACCTACGCCGAACTTCGTCAGATGGCCGATTCAATCGGCCGCTGGCTCACCGAACGAAAACTCTCTCCCGGCGCGCGCCTCGCCATTCTCGCCGACAATCATCCCCGCTGGGTCGCAGCTTATCTCGGCATCATTGCCAGCGGAGGCACGGCGGTTCCCCTCGACACTGCATTTCACGCCGACCAGGTAGCGACGCTGCTGAGAGATAGCGGAAGTTCAATGCTCTTCTCCGATGTGAAGCATCTCGCGATCGCACGGGAAGCGGTGGGCAAATCCACAATCGGAATCGTGCTGCTGGATGCCACAAATGCCGGCGAAGGCCCCCGCGCTGCACAAACAGACCTCGACCGCATCTTCGCCGCGGGTTCAGGAAACTTTGCGCCGCTCTCGTCAGCAGAAAATGTGCTCGCTTCCCTGCTCTACACTTCCGGCACAACCGCCGATCCCAAGGGCGTCATGCTCGCGCATGGCAATCTCATAGGCGAAGTGGAAGCGGTGTTTGGCTGGGCTGACATTGGCCCCGACGACGCCGTGCTCGGCGTGCTTCCACTGTTCCACGTGCTCTCGCAAATGGCCAACCTGCTGTTGCCACTGGTGAAGGGCGCGCGTGTCGTCTATCTCGAAACCCTGAACACGACCGAACTTCTGCGCGCCCTGTCAGAGCGCAAGATCACCGCATTTGCCGTGGTGCCACAGTTCTTTTATCTGATCCACGAACGCATCTTCAAAGAGGTTGCCCGGCGCGGCAAGCTGGCGCAATCCGCCCTGCGCGTGCTTATGTCCGTCACCCGCTTCGGCCGAAAGCTCGGCGTGAATCTCGGCAAAGTCTTCTTCAAGAGAATCCACCACACCTTCGGCGACAATATGCGCTACCTGGTTACCGGAGGCTCGCGTTTTGACCCCAAGATTGCGCTCGACTTCTACGCGCTTGGCATCGATGTTCTGCAAGCCTACGGCCTCACGGAGACCACCGGCGCCGCATGCGCGAATCTTCCCAACGATAACCTGATCGGCTCGGTCGGACCACCGCTCACCGGCGTGGAGGTCAAGATTCTAGATCCCCAGCCGCAGGAAGGTGTGCCTTTGCCGGTCGGCGAAATCGCACTTCGCGGCACGATTGTCATGAAAGGATATTGGAACCGCCCCGAGGCCACGGCCGAGGTTCTGAAGGATGGCTGGCTTTACACCGGCGACCTCGGCTACCTCGACTCCGGCAACAACCTCTTCATCACTGGACGCAAGAAAGAAGTTATCATCCTCAGCAATGGCAAGAACATTTATCCCGAAGAAGTCGAGGCCCATTACTTAGAGTCGCCGTACATCAAAGAGATTTGTGTGATGGGACTCGAGGGACGGCCGGGCGATCCCACAGCCGACCGTTTGCATGCCGTGGTGGTCCCGAATTTCGAGGTGCTCAAGCAACGCAAGATCGCCAATGCGAAAGAGGTCATTCGCTTCGACATTGAAAACCTGTCCACACAACTGCCCTCGACCAAGCGGATTGGCAGCTACGAAATCTGGCAGGAGGACTTGCCTCGCACCACCACTCGCAAGTTGAAACGCTTCGAAATCGCAAAGCGAGTAAAAGCGAACCAAGGGAAGCAGGGGGCGGAGATCGGGACTGAGAGGCCGCTGACTGAGGAAAATCTCGCCTGGCTCGACCAGCCCGATGTGCAACGCGCACTCGACATCATTCGCCAAGCGGGGAGAAACCAGGCGCAAGCCCTCCGTCCGGACAACAATCTGGAACTCGACCTCGGCCTCGATTCCATGCAGCGTGTGGAACTGCTGGTCGCGCTGGAGCAGGAACTTGGCGGCAACGTGGAGGAATCGCGCCTGGCAGAGATTTACACTGTGCGCGACCTGGTGGACCTGGTGCGCGAGAGCGCTGCCGGTGGAGCGACCTTGGCTCGGCCGCGAGCCGGATGGGACACGCTGCTACGCGAGCAAACTACGGACCCGGAAGTCCTGGCACTGACCAGCTCACGCCCTGTCTCGGAAGCTTTCTGGTTCCTGGTGAGCCGAGTGATTCGTATCGCCGCCGACGACCGCTTCCATCTGCGAGTGAACGGACTGGAGAAGATTCCTTCGCGCGGGCCTTTCATCCTCTGTTCCAATCACCAGAGTTTTGTGGATCCCCTCATTCTCGGCGGACTATTGCCTTGGACGGTGTTTCGCGACACTTTTGCGGTCGGCACCAGTGAGATCTTTGGCAGCGGATTCATGCGAACGTTGGCGCGATGGTTGCGGGTGGTGGTGGTCGATCCCGATGCCAATCTGGTCCCTGCCATGCGCGCCGGGGCGTTCGGTTTGCGGCACGGGCGGGTGCTGATTCTCTATCCGGAAGGTGAGCGTTCGATTGACGGCATGCCCAAGAGCTTTAAGAAAGGCGCCGCTATTCTCTCGATTCACACGCAGGTGCCGATTATTCCCGTCGCGATCGAGGGGTTCTATGACGCCTGGCCGCGCGGAAGACCATTCCAGAAATTCGCGCCGCTGAGGATGAAGTTCGGTGATGCGATTTTTCCTCCGCCGGAAGCGGAAGCCTCAGAGGCGGCCTATGAGAAGCTGATCGTGGAGGTGAAAGCGCGGGTAGTGGCAATGTGGGAACAACTGCGGGGAACGATGAGCACGAGCGCATCCGCGTGAAAGCCTTTCGCACCAGTTAAGGCTCTTAACTGAAAGCTGACGGCTGACAGCTATTTTGCCCGCGGATGCGTCTGGTCGTACACCTCGAGCACATGCTTCATGGAAAGCTGCGTGTAGCGCTGCGTCGTCGACAGCCGTTCATGACCCAACATCTCTTGAATCGCCCGCAGATCGGCGCCTTCTTCCAGCATGTGAGTCCCGAACGCATGGCGCAAGGTGTGGGGATGCACATCCGGCGGCAACCCCTTGGCCACGGCAATCTTCTTCACGATGCGGCCCGCGCTGCGCGTCGTCAATCGCCCGCCGCGCTGATTGATCAGCAACGCATTAGAATTTTTCTTTCGCTTTGCCAGCAGTTGCAGACGCATGGGCAAGTACGCGGCTAAAGCCGACTTGACCGAATCGCCGAACGGTACATAACGTTCCTTCTTTCCCTTGCCGCGAATCAAAATGGCCTCGTTGCTGAGCCGGATGTCATCGAGATTGATGCCGATCAATTCCGAGTTACGAATGCCGCAGCCGTAGAGCAGTTCAAACATTAGGCGGTCACGCTCAGGGAAAGCCGCGACTTCGGGCATCGGCCCATCCAGCACCGTATTCATTTCCTCAATGGTCGGGACGCGCGGCAGTTTCTTGGGCAGCTTGGGCGTGGAAACCAACGCCGCCGGATTCTGCTCCACCACTCCTTCCTGCGCCAGCCAACGATACAGTGACCGCACCGCCGCCAAAGACCGCGCCACCGAAGTCTTGCTCAGGCCTTTTTCGTAGAGATGAGACAGAAATCCGCGGATGGTCACATGATCAATCTGGCGCCAGCCACGCGATCCGATGTAGGCAGCGAAGTTGTCCAGGTCGCCGGTGTAGGCCTTGATGGTATGCGGCGAAGCATTGAGCTCTCGTAACGACCGCAGAAACTGGTCAGCGGCTTTTTCGACGAGGGTGCGCTTTGTGGTCGTTGCCGTCATTCGCTTTCTCTGTGTCTCTGTGTCTCCGTGTCTCTGTGGTGAATAAGCTATCTCGCCTTCGCCCGCGGATGATGCTTCTGATACACGCTCTTCAGTCGATCCAGCGCCACGTGCGTGTACACCTGCGTGGTAGAAATATCGGAGTGGCCGAGGATGGTCTGCACGGTTCGCAGATCGGCGCCATTTTCCACCATATGGGTGGCACAACTGTGGCGCAACATGTGCGGACTGGCGTGCCGCCCCATCCCCGCAGATGCCGCCTGCACCATCTGCCACACGCGCTGCCGGGTTAATTTCCGGGCGCTGCGCCCCAGAAAAAGCAGCGGCGTACTTCGGCCCTTGGCCAGCACCGTCCTTGCACCTTTCATATAAAGAGCCAGCGATTCCTGTGCTGACTTTCCCAGCGGCACGATGCGTTCTTTGTCGCCCTTGCCGCGCACCAGCACGTAGCCGAGATCCAGCTTCAAGTCTTCCAGTTTGACGCCAACGATTTCCGACACTCGCAGCGCCCCCGCGTAAAACATTTCCAACATGGCGCGGTCGCGCGCGGAAATTGCTTCCGCAAGCGGTCCCGAAAGCCGCTGTGGCCCGCGCAGTACGGCTTCCACTTCATCGTGCGCCAGCGACTTGGGCAGCACCTTCCACTGTTTCGGTGAATCGATGTTCAAGGTCGGATCATGTTCAATGTGCTTGTCGAGCAGCAAATAGCGATACAAATGCCGCAACGCCGAAAGCTTCCGCCCCACCGATCGCCCGTCGACGGAATTGGCAAATAATTCCTGGATGAAGTCGCGCACCTCGCTTCGCTGCGCATTGAGCAGCGAGCGCTTATGCTTTTCGAGAAACGCAGAAAACTGTCCGATGTCGGTCGCGTACGCTGAGACCGTCAGCGGCGCCAGGCCTTTTTCTACTTTCAGGTAATCGAGAAAGCCTGACAGTACGCGGGAATTGGCTTCAGACGGCACTGAAGAAGTATGCGCGTTATCGGACGTTGGGAGAAGTGACCACCAGGATACACAATATTTAAACCACAGAGGGCACAGAGAGAACAGGGGAAGTCTCTGTGCTCTCTGTGGTTAACTGAACTCTTTCAACAATTCGACCGCGGACATCGCGCCTTCCGGTGTCTCTTCATGCTTGAAATAAGCGAAAACATT
>Ga0209517_10005923_pt1 | contig 15346 bp, 9 predicted proteins | sample PeaSoiMetSII2010_FD_187695 | JGI IMG/M metagenome (GOLD analysis project Ga0209517, IMG submission 187695) | Peat soil microbial communities from Weissenstadt, Germany - SII-2010 (SPAdes) (version 2) | ecosystem: Environmental > Terrestrial > Soil > Wetlands > Peat | place: Germany: Weissenstadt... | reverse complement strand
ATGTCTCGACGGAGATGCTGACCACCGCCATCTCGGCAATCTCGCGCGCCGGCCTGTCCGGCCGCGTTCGTGTCGCCCATGGCGACGCAACGGCCTTCGATCCCCAGAGATTGTTCGGCATCCCCCAATTCGACCATGTGATGATCTCCTACAGTCTTTCGATGATCCCGGACTGGCGCCGCGTTCTGCGTGCAGCCGCCGGTCACCTCAAGGCCGGCGGTCGTCTCCACGTGGTCGATTTCGGCCGCCAGGAGCGATTGCCAAAGGTAGCGCGCACGCTGCTGCGGCGATGGCTCGCCATGTTCGACGTCACGCCGCGCGATGATCTCGAACATGAGTTGTCAGCTCTGGCTGGCAGTGCCGGCGCAAGGCTCGGTTTCGAAAGGCCGTTCCGCGGCTATGCCCAATACGGCGTACTGACATTCCCGCTCGTGCCGAGGACGCCGTGAGCCCGTGGCTCGCACTGGTGGCAGCCGGTCTCCTCGAGATTGCCTGGGCGTTTGGCTTGAAATATTCCGACGGTCTTACCCGGTTCTGGCCAACCGCCGCCACCGTGGTCGCGATCCTGTTGAGCTTCGCCCTGATGGCGCTTGCGCTGCGGTCGCTGCCGTTTGGCACCGCCTATGCCGTCTGGACGGGCATTGGCGCGGCCGGCAGCATCATCGTCGGAATGGTGATTTTCAGCGAACCCACCGATCCGGTTCGAATCATTTGCCTCACGCTGATCGTCGCTGGAATGGTGGGACTGAAACTTAATTCGCCGGTGTAAGACGCAAAAGGAATGGACTTTCAGCATTTCCGCCGCGCGCGCAGATTTCGCCACCCCTCCACGACGCCGAAAAGGCCGAGCGCGAATATGAAGGGAAGGAAGTGATATAACAACCTGAACATGAGAAGCGCCGCGACCAGGGGCTCCTTGTCGTCATTGCCAAGCCCGATCAGGAACGTCGCATCGAATACGCCAATTCCCGCCGGCGTGTGACTTGCAAAGCCCAGCAAGGTCGCGGCGATGAATATAGCCATGATCGGAAAAATCCCGATATTCGGCCCCGCTGGAATCAGCACGTACATCGCAAGCGCCGCCGCGCCGAGGTCAAGAATCCCGATCACGATCTGCAGCAGCACCAAAGGTCCAGAAGGAAGCCGCACCGGCCATCGCTTGGTCCCGATGTTTCTGGGAGAAGCCCAACACCAGGCGAGGAAACCGGCGACACCGAGAAGCAGCGCAGCTGCCAGCCATCGATTGACTTGCGCCGGCAGGAAATCGACCAGACCGATGGCGTCGGGTGCGTAAAGAAGCCCGATGCCCAGTGCCGTCAGATTGCCCAGCCAGAAGGTGAGCCCCGTCAGAAAGCAGATATTCGCCACATCGAATGCGCCAAGGCCGTTGTACGAATAGATTCGATATCGGATGACCGGCGAAATCAGCGAAACAGCTCCAACACCGTGCGCAATCGGATAGCTTGTAAAGCTCGCAAGGGCAGCGACCCGATAGGGAATGTCCGTGCGTCCGATCGTCCGAAGCGCCAAGAGGTCATAGAGCGTCAGGCTGACATATGACGTGACCACCAGCATTGCGGCCAGCGCAATGAGACCGGAACTCGTATGCCGGATCACGTCGAATACTTGATCGTAATCGATGTTCCTCAGCGTATGCGCCAGCACGAATATCGCAACCGAGGCGATGGTAATGCTGACGACGATGCCCAGGCCCTTCAGCCTGCCGCGGCTGCCGGGCGGTTTTGGCAACATAGTTGCCTTCAGCTTGTTCATCCGATCGGGCAACGACATCCAGTATCGTGCCATCTGATTCGCCATGGTCGATGCTGTCCATTGACACGTTGATGTGACAGCCGCGTTACTGAACATTGCGAACGCCCGGCGATTCAAGAAAAGTTGCAGGCGCAATCGAATTCCCGACTCATTGTGGTCGCATCGCGTTCACGCTCGCTCTGTAAGAGGTCAGCGCAAGCCGACCTCATTGAGGCACCATGAGCGACGAAATCGACTATGACCTCTCACCCGATCAATGGGAGACCCTCAAGGCGCTTCGCGCGCCGGTCTCGCGGCTTTCGGCGTTGAGTCGATTCGTGCTTGAGGATCTCGTCGCACTTGGCCTTGCGACGATGAGCGACGATGTGCCGGTCATCACGCCGATGGGACGCAGGGCCTTGATAAGGGGCTCGTCCAGACTATGGGATGTCGCGGCCTGAGGCTTGGCTGTTCACGGCATCGACGGTCGCCGCCTCTCCGAGATTGGCCGCGACCTGCGAACCAGCAGTGTCGGCGCGCACTTGATCCCGCGCCGACGGATGTCCCGGCAGTGATGTCGCCTCTACGGAACCCAAAATCTGAGCATCCCACCCCTCGATTTGTCTGCCTTAAGGCGCGGTCTTGTGGTGAGCCCCGGATAGGTTCAAAATATGCCGTTTTGGTCGAAATGCGCCTGCCGATCCCCGGAGCGCTCGAGCGCCCGAACACATTTTGATTGGCAGGCAGTCACCGTCTGAGCCGAAAAGTGCAATCCTTTCCGATTGTTAATGCGACAACATCAATCGGAGACGTTCAAATGCGGTTGCCTATGAACCTCGGAGGCGGTTCAACAGGCAAACCGGGGGAAGTCGCTGCGACCGCCCACACCACCCATCCGATGGCAGGTTCATGAACCAACCGATAAAAAACCTTAAGGAGGCGCCTTCAATTGGCCCTTCAAAGATTGCCAAGCCCCGGTCGCGCCGACGGTTTGCGCTGACATCCGGCGTCGTTTTGCTTTTGCTCGTCGGCGTCGTCTGGTGGAGCAGGCAAGGCAGCGCGCCACAACAGGCCGGCGGCGGCCGCAATGCCGCGCCGATGTCGATTGTGCCCGAGGTCGTCGGAAAAGGGGACATCGGGATCAGCATCAACGCGCTGGGTACGGTGACTTCGCTGGCGACCGTGACCATCAGGACCCAGATCAGCGGTTACTTGATGAAGGTCGACTTCAAGGAAGGCGACGAAGTCAAGAAGGGCGATCTGCTGGCTGAAATCGATTCGCGGCCCTACGAAGCGACGCTGGCGCAGGCCAAGGGGCAGCTCGCACGCGACGAAGCGATGCTGAAAGGCGCCCAGGTCGATCTGACCCGCTACCAGGGCTTGGCGGCGCAGAATGCCGTGCCGCATCAGACGCTGGACACCCAAATCGCCCTCGTCGCGCAGGACCAGGGCACGGTGGAGGCCGACCGGGCCTCGGTCAAATCCGCGGAGGTGAACCTGCAATATTGCCGGATCGTATCGCCGCTCGACGGCCGCGTCGGACTGCGCCAGGTCGACCAGGGCAACTATGTGACGCCCGGCGACGCCAGTGGTCTGGTGGTCATCACGCAGTTGCAGCCGATCAGCGTTCTGTTCACGGTGCCTGAGGACAATCTGCAATCGATTGCAAAACGTATCCAGGCCGGCGCGCAATTGCCCGCAACCGCGTATGATCGCAGCAACGCCACCAAGATCGCCGACGGCACCCTGCAAACTTTCGACAGCCAGATCGATCAGACAACCGGAACCATCAAACTGCGGGCGCAGTTTTCGAACGAAGATCGGGCCCTTTACCCAAACCAGTTCGTCAACATCCGGCTGCTGCTCGACACGCATAAAGACGTCACGTCGATCTCGACGTCAGGCATCCAGCGCGGTGTGCCGGGCACGTTTGTCTACCTCATCAATGCCGACAACACGGTATCGGTTCGCCCGGTCAAACTCGGTGTGACCGACGGCGATCGCGTGGAGGTTCTTTCTGGACTGACGCCGGGCGACCGCATCGTGATCGACGGCGCCGACAAACTGCGGGACGGTGCGAAGATCAACGTGCGGTCGGAGGCCAACCCGACCACTTCACCGGACACCAAGTCGCCGGATCAGGACAAGTCGGGCGGCAAGAAGAGGCGTTCCGACGGCGGACAAAAACAATGAGCCCATCGCAGCCGTTCATTCTACGGCCGGTCGCAACTACCTTGCTGATGATAGCGATCATGCTGTCGGGCTTGCTGGCGTTCAGGTTCCTGCCGGTCGCGGCCTTGCCGGAGGTGGACTACCCGACGATCCAGGTCCAGACCTTCTATCCCGGCGCCAGTCCCGACGTGATGACTTCGTCCGTCACCGCGCCGCTGGAGGTGCAGTTCGGACAGATGCCCAATCTGAACCAGATGAGCTCGGTGAGCTCGGCGGGCGCCTCCGTCATCACCCTGCAGTTTGGGCTGACGATCTCCCTGGACGTCGCGGAACAAGAGGTGCAGGCCGCGATCAATGCCGCCGGCAATCTGTTGCCGGCCGACCTCCCCGCGCCACCGATCTACGCCAAGGTGAATCCCGCGGACGCGCCGATCCTGACGCTGGGATTGACGTCCAAAACAATGCCGCTGACGCAGGTGGAGGATTTCGTCGACACCCGTCTGGCGCAAAAGATCTCGCAGCTTCCAGGCGTCGGCCTCGTCAGCATCAGCGGCGGCCAAAGGCCGGCGGTGCGCATCCGCGCCGATATCCGCAAGCTCGCGGCCTACGGACTCAACATCGACGATCTTCGCACTACGCTGAGCAACGCCAATATCAACACGCCCAAGGGGAACTTCGACGGGGCGATGCGCGCCTACACCATCAACGCCAACGATCAGATCAGGAATGCCAGCGACTACAAGTCATTGATCGTCGCCTACAAGAACGGCTCGCCGGTCCGGCTCAGCGACGTCGGCGACGTCATCGATGGCGCCCAGAACGACAAGCTCGGCGCCTGGATGAACGAAACGCCGGCCATCATTCTGAATATCCAGCGGCAACCCGGCGCCAACGTCATCGCGGTGGTCGAGGGCATCAAGGCGCTGTTGCCGCAACTGCAGGCCTCGCTGCCGGCCGCGATCGATCTCAATATCCTGACCGACCGCACCATCACGATCCGCGCCTCCGTGCAGGACGTGGAATTCGAGCTGACGCTTGCCGTCATCCTGGTGGTGCTGGTGATCTTCGTGTTCCTGCGCAATACGCGGGCGACATTGATCCCGAGCCTGTCGGTCCCGTTGTCGCTGGTTGGCACGCTCGGCGCCATGTATCTGTTCGGCTTCAGCCTCAACAACCTCTCTCTGATGGCGCTCACGATTGCCACCGGCTTTGTGGTCGACGACGCCATCGTCGTGATCGAGAATATCTCCCGCTACCTCGAAGAGGGCGACACGCCTTTGCAAGCAGCGCTTCGCGGCTCGGAGCAGATCGGCTTCACCATCATCTCGCTGACGGTGTCGCTGATCGCGGTGTTGATCCCCCTGTTGTTCATGGGAGATGTGGTCGGACGGCTGTTTCGGGAATTCGCCATCACCTTGTCGGTCACGATTCTCATCTCGGCGGTCGTTTCCCTCACGCTGGTGCCGATGGCCTGCGCCAAGCTGCTCAAGCCCGAGGCCGAGGCCCGTGAAAACGCGTTTCAGCGCCATAGCCGCGAAGCTTTCGACCGGATCATCGTGATTTACGGCCACCTGCTCAACTGGGTGCTCGACCGTCAGACCTTCGTGCTGATGATTGCGCTGGGCACCTTCATCCTGACCGGCCTGCTCTACGTCGTCATTCCCAAGGGGTTCTTTCCGCTTCAGGATACCGGCGTCATTCAGGCAATCTCCGAGGCGCCGCAGTCCGTTTCCTACGCGGCGATGGCGGAACGCCAGCAACTGCTCGCCAGCACAATCCTCAAGGATCCCGACGTCGAAAGCCTTTCCTCCTTTATCGGCGTCGACGGAACCAACACCACGCTCAACAGCGGCCGGATCCTGATCAATCTCAAGCCGCACGACAGCCGCAAGGCCGACATCGCCACGGTCATGCGGCGTATCCAGAAAAGCACGGCAGCGCTGACCGGCATCACCCTTTACATGCAGCCGGTTCAGGATTTGACGATCGAAGGTACGGTCAGCAAGACGCAGTATCAGTTCATCATCCAGGACGCCGATCCCGCCCAGCTTGCGGAATGGACGCCCAAGCTGGTGGACCAGCTCAGGCAACTTCCGCAACTCGGCGACGTCGCCAGCGACATCTCCGACAAGGGGCTTTCGATCTTCGTCGAAATCGATCGCGATCAAGCCGCCCGTTTCGGCATCACGCCGGCAACGATCGACAACGCCCTTTATGACTCCTATGGCCAGCGCATCGTCTCCACCGTCTTCACGAACTCGAACCAGTACCGCGTCATCCTCGAGGCCGACCCGCTGCTGCAGACCTCGCTAAAATCATTGGCGGACATCTACCTTCCCTCCTCGGTCGGCAGCACGCCCGTGCCGCTGGCTACGCTCGCCAAGTTCCGCGAGGAAACCGCGCCGCTGCTGGTCTCGCATCTCGGACAGTTCCCCTCATCGACGGTATCCTTCAATCTGGCGCCGAACGCTTCTCTCGGCGAGGCAGTGACGGCCATCAAGCGGGCGCAGGCCGAGCTCGGCGTGCCGCCCAGCGTGATCATCAGCTTCCAGGGCGCCGCGCTGGCGTTTCAGTCGTCGCTTTCGAATCAGCTTTTCCTGATTCTGGCAGCGATCGTCACGGTGTATATCGTGCTTGGCGTGCTCTATGAGAGCTTCATCCATCCCGTCACCATCCTCTCGACGCTGCCGTCCGCCGGAATCGGCGCGTTGCTGGCGCTGATGGCGGCCGGCGACGACCTCACCATCGTCGCCATCATCGGAATTATCCTCCTGATCGGCATCGTGAAGAAAAACGCGATCATGATGATCGACTTCGCGCTCGACGCCGAACGCCATGAGGGCAAGCCGCCACGGGAAGCGATCTACCAGGCCTGTCTGCTGCGATTCCGGCCGATCCTGATGACGACGATGGCCGCCGTCCTTGGCGCGTTGCCGCTGATGCTCGGAACCGGCGCAGGCTCCGAGCTTCGCCACCCGCTCGGCATTTCCATTGTCGGCGGCCTTCTCCTCAGTCAACTGCTGACCCTGTTTACGACGCCGGTGATCTACCTCTGGTTCGATCGCCTGGCGACGCGGTTTGCCGGCCCTTCCGGCGAAGCGCCCCAGCCAACGAATTGAACTCAAATCATGGGCCCCTCAACGCCTTTCATTCGCAGGCCGATTGGAACGACGTTGCTGACCTTCGGTCTTGCGGCGGCGGGAGCCGTGGCGTTTTTCAAGCTGCCGGTCTCGCCGCTGCCACAGGTCGACTTTCCGACCATTTCCGTGCAGGCAACCCTGCCAGGCGCGAGCCCCCAGGACGTCGCAACCACGGTCGCAAGCCCGCTCGAGCGTCACCTCGGGCAGATCGCCGACGTCACCGAGATGACCTCGTCGAGCACGGTAGGTGGAACCCGCATCACCCTTCAATTCGGGCTCAACCGGGACATCAACGGCGCGGCGCGCGACGTGCAGGCCGCAATCAACGCGGCCCGCGCCGACCTTCCGACCAGCCTGCGGGCCAACCCGACCTACCGCAAGGTCAATCCCGCCGACGCGCCGATCATGGTCCTGACCTTGACGTCCGACACCAAGACCCGCGGCGATCTCTATGACGCGGCTTCCACCGTGCTGGCGCAGAAGCTGTCGCAGGTGGAGGGAATCGGCGAAGTCATCGTCGGCGGCAGTTCGCTGCCGGCGGTACGCGCGGAACTCATTCCGCAGGCGCTCTACAAATACGGCATCGGCCTGGAGGACGTGCGGGCCGCGCTCGCCAGCGCCAATGCGCATAGTCCGAAAGGCGGAATCGACGTCGAAGGCCAACGCTATCAGATTTATGCCAACGACCAGGCCAACAAGGCCGACGACTACAAATCCCTGATCCTTGCCTACCGCAACGGCGCGCCGGTCCATCTCTCCGATGTCGGCGACGTAACCGACTCGGTCGAAAACCTCCGCAATGCGGGTCTCGCCAACGGCAAGCCGGCCGTCCTGATCATCCTCTACAGGCAGCCGGGCGCGAACATCATCAGCACGGTCGATCTGGTGAAGGCGCTGCTGCCGCAACTCAGGGCTTCGATTTCGCCGGCCATCGACATCGGCGTGGCGGTGGACCGCTCGACGACCATCCGCACATCATTGCGCGATGTCGAACGGACCCTGGTGCTGGCCGTGCTGCTGGTGATCGTCGTGGTTTTCGCCTTCTTGCGAAATCTGCGCGCGACGCTGGTGCCGATGGTAGCGGTATCGGTCTCGCTGATTGCTACCTTCGCCGTCATGTATTTGTTCGGCTACAGCCTCGACAATCTTTCGCTGATGGCGCTCACGGTCGCGACCGGATTTGTCGTCGATGACGCCATCGTGGTTCTCGAGAACATTACTCGCTACATCGAAGACGGAATGAGCCCGCTGGAAGCAGCACTCAAGGGCTCCGCCGAGGTCGGCTTCACCGTGCTGTCGATGAGCATATCGCTCATCGCCGTCTTCATTCCGATCCTGCTGATGGGCGGTATCGTCGGCCGTCTGTTCCGCGAATTCGCGATGGTGATCTCGATATCGATCATGATCTCGCTCGCGATCTCGCTGGCAACCACGCCGATGATGTGCGCCGTGCTGCTTCGCCCCAATTCAGGCGAGCGACACGGACGGTTTTACCGGATAAGCGAACGCTTCTTCGACAGCATGCTCAACGCCTATCGGCGCACCCTGACCGTCGCACTCCAGCACCCCGCCTCGATGATGCTGATTCTTGCCGTGGTGCTCGGTCTCAATTTCTATCTCTACAGTGTCATTCCGAAGGGCTTCTTCCCCCAGCAGGACACCGGGCGCATCATCGGCTCGATCCAGGCAGATCAGAGCATCTCTTTCCAGCTGATGCAGCAGAAGCTGACGCAATTCATTACCATCATCAAGAGCGATCCCGCGGTCGAAACCGCCGTCGGGTTCACCGGCGGTGGCCAGATCAATTCCGGTTTCGTTTTCGTCTCGTTGCGCCCGCTCGGCGAGCGAACTATCTCCGCGGACGGTGTGATTGCGCGGTTGCGACGCGAAATGGCGGTCATTCCGGGAGCAACGCTGTTTCTGCAGGCCGTGCAGGATATCCGCGTCGGCGGCCGCGCCAGCAATGCGCAATATCAGTTTACCTTGCAGGGGCCCACCTTCGAGGATCTCAATGAATGGACGCCGAAAATCGCGGCGGCCTTGCAAAACGACCCGAACCTTACGGACGTCAACAGCGACCAGCAAAACAAGGGGCAAGAGTCCGATCTTGTCATCGACCGGGATGCGGCGGCCCAGTTGGGGATCACCGTCAGCCAGATCGACAACACGCTTTATGACGCGTTCGGCCAGCGCCAGGTATCGACCATCTACGTTGCCCGCAACCAATATCATGTGATCATGGAGGTCGCGCCGCAATACTGGCAAAATCCGGAGACGCTGAAGGATGTTTACGTCTCTACGTCGGGTGCGGCGGTTGGCGGCTCGCAAGCGACGAATGCGGTCACGGGGACTGTCGTGGTCGGCAAGGCGTCTTCGGCCAACTCGGCCAACGCCCAGGCCGCCCGCAATCTCGCGACCAATTCGATCGGCGCCACCGGCAAGGGTGTTTCCTCAACCGGCTCGGCGGTCGCCACGGCCCAGGAGATCATGATTCCCTTGTCGGCCGTCGCGCATTTCACCCGAGGCGCAACTCCGCTTGCCGTCAACCATCAAGGCCTTCTGGTCGCCAACACCATTTCGTTCAACTTGCCGCAGAACGGGTCGCTCAGCTCGGCCGTTGATTCCATCAACGCCGCGATGAACCGGATCGGCGTACCCGCCACCATTCGCGGCACGTTCCAGGGGACGGCCAAGGCCTTTCAGGATTCGCTCAGCAACCAGCCCTATCTCATTCTCGCCGCTTTGGTCACGATCTACATCGTGCTTGGCGTGCTTTATGAAAGCTATGTCCATCCCCTGACGATTTTGTCCACATTGCCGTCGGCCGGCGTGGGCGCCCTGCTCGCGCTGATGGCGTTCAACACCGAATTCAGCATCATGGCCCTCATTGGCGTCATTTTGCTGATCGGCATTGTGAAGAAAAACGCGATCATGATGATCGATTTTGCGCTCGACGCTGAACGCAAGCGCGGGCTGAGTTCGCTTGATGCGATCCATGAGGCTTGCCTGCTCCGCTTCAGGCCGATCATGATGACAACCATGGCGGCCATGCTCGGCGCCCTGCCCCTTGCCATCGGCATGGGCGACGGCGGGGAGCTCCGCCAACCGCTCGGCATCGCAATTGTCGGGGGACTTATCCTGAGTCAGGTGCTGACGCTCTATTCAACGCCGGTAATCTACCTGTATATGGACCGGTTCCGGCTCTGGAGCCAACGTCTCAGGGGCGGCGGTACAACTCCGCTCGCGTCTGATCCCAGGCTGCAACCGGGCGAGTAGATGTTGGTTTATCCCGATGGTCGGTAAAGTTTCCCAAAGGATGCTGCGTAGCTTCGGATTCGAGGTGCTGTCATTCCTGCAAGCAGGGGCCGCAGCCTCGGGATCGCGGCGGCCGACGCGCGAGGGAGCGCGGGAGACAGTCTCAAGCCGGGGAGGATTTGGCAGCAAGGCGCGCGTGACTGTCTCGGCTCTGCTGCTCGGTCCGGCGCTGTCCGGCTGCATCATTGGAACCGAACGGCCCGATCTCAACCTTGATACGCCTGCGGCGTATCGCGAGGGCGGCCGCACGGCGCCCGACGCTCACCTGCCCGCCCTCGATTGGTGGCGCGGCTTCCGGTCCAGCGAGCTGACCGCGTTGATGGACGCAGCGCAGATCTACAACCTCGACATCGCGGTCGCCATTGCCCAGATCGTCCAGGCTGATGCCCAGGTGGGGGTGGCGGGTGCCCCCTTGCTGCCCTCGGCGACGGGGGCAGCCACGGCCGAACAGTCACTCAGCGCGGCGAGTACCACGCCCGGTAACGTCGGCCTCTCAAGAACGTTCTCGCAGTACAATCTTGGGCTTAGCGCAAGCTACATGCTCGATTTCTGGGGCAAGAACCGCGCTGCGCTGTATGCGGCCGAGGAGAGCGCGACCGCCTTCCGCTACAATCGCGAGGTCGTGACGCTCACCGCGATCGTGACCGTTGCCAATACCTATTTCCAGATCCTTGCCGCCCAGGATGAACTTCGCGTCGCGCGCCGGAACCTCGCCGCGGCCGAGCGCATCCTGGCGCTGATCAAGCAACAATTTGCCGGTGGCACCGCATCGCAGCTCGACTTATCACAACAAGAGGCGCTGGTCGCGACCGAGCGGGCTGCAATTCCTCCGCTTGAAATCACGTTAAGACAGAATATCGCCGCCCTCGCGGTGCTGGTCGGACGTGCGCCGGCGAATTTCACGGTGAGGGGCGGATCCATGACGCAAATCGCGATTCCGCGCGTGACGCCGGGCCTGCCCTCGGAACTGCTCAATCAGAGGCCGGATATCCGTCAGGCCGAAGCGCAGCTTGCCGCCTCCAATTTCAGCGTCGAGTCGGCGCGCGCTGCGTTCTTCCCGCAGATCCAATTGACGGCTCAAACCGGCGTGCAAAGTGCGGCGCTTGCGGCGCTGTTCGGACCGGGCGCCTGGTTCTACACCTTGTCCGCTGGCCTGACGCAGCCGATCTTCGATGGCTTCCTGCTGGAGAGCCAATTGAAGCAAGCCAAGGGCGTGCAGCTTCAAAACTTGCAGGCCTATCGCAAGGCCGTCCTGTCGGCCTTCTCCGACGTCGAAAAGGCGCTCGTCGCGCTCTCGCAATCGACCTTGCAGGAGCGCCTCCAGGTGGAAGCCGTGGCCAGTGCCCGCAAGGCTTTCGAGGTATCCGAAACCCAGTTGCGCGCCGGCACGGTCAACCTCATCACAGTCTTGCAGACCCAGCAAACGCTTCTCACCAACGAAAACAATTTGGTGCTGGCGCGATTGACCAAGCTGTTGGCGGCAAGCAGTCTGTTTCAGGCGCTCGGCGGCGGATGGACCCCGACCGGGGAGCTGTCCTCGCTGCAACCGCAAGATGGTTCCGCACAGCCGCGGTCGGCGAACTAGGCCAGCTGCCTTTCTTGCCGTCGGCGGCGCCGGGCAGGCGCGGCGATGTCTGCGGGCTGAAGTGGTGAGTAGCCGCGATTCCCCAGAGAAAACATGGCTTTAATCGTCGTTGTATTCGGTCGCGATATCGCTATACTTCTTGGCTCGGCTGCGGCCGTTTAGTTAATTGCATTATAGGTGACGAGGCCCGTCTGCTCAGGCGGGCCGTCGCCGTTTAGGGATCCATGACTTAAGGGCTCCATGGCTGTTCCATGGTTTAAGGATACAGGCGATGACTCGTTCGAACCGGGTTGACCATATCCGGATTACCTCGCATCCGGCGCCCGGAGGAAAGCTCAACTTCCCGATCCACTGGGGTGCTGCCAGCGCGCGCGAGCGCGGGCCGATCATCGGCACGGTATCCCGTCCGCAGGATCGCAACGTCATCGGCAGCCATGGCGGCTCCTATTCGGTGTACCGCGCGCTCGCCGTCTCCTCAGGCGCGCTCGATCCGATCCGGCGCCCGGATCTCACCAACACTCACCCTGCTGAGACAATCGGGCCATTCCCGCAATGGACCGATCCGCAACGGATCGTTTCACTTGACCCTTGGGGACATCTCGCCGCCGAAAATTTCGCAGCCGAGATCGCCGAAGGCATCGATATTCGCCCGAGCATCGCGATCACCCGCGCCCGCCTCGACTTGCCCGAGCTGAAGGCCGCGATCGAAGCCGGACGGCTCAAGCATGACGGCGAGGTCGTTCACAAGAGCGGCAGCGTCTCGGTGGTCAAGATCGCGATCGATCCGGTATGGTATCTGCCGGGCCTCGCGCAACGCTTCGCGACCACCGAAAACAATCTGCGCCGGCAATTGTTCGAACAGACCGCCGGCATGTTTCCCGAACTGGTGACGCGGCCCGACCTTCAGGTCTTCCTGCCGCCGATCGGGGGTACCACGGCCTATTTGTTTGGCGACGTCACCAAGCTGCCGGACCACCGCACCAGGATCACCTGCCGCGTGCACGACGAATGCAACGGCTCAGACGTGTTCGGCTCGGACATCTGCACCTGCCGCCCTTATTTGCTTCACGGGATCGAGGAATGCGCGCGCGCCGGGCAGACCGGCGGTCTCGGCATCATCATCTACAATCGCAAAGAGGGCCGCGCGCTCGGCGAGGTCACGAAATTCCTGGTCTATAATGCCCGCAAGCGCCAGGAGGGCGGCGATGCCGCGGCCCAATATTTCGAGCGCACCGAATGCGTCGCCGGCGTTCAGGATGCGCGATTCCAGCAATTGATGCCGGATGTGATCCACTGGCTCGGCCTCAAGCGCATCGACCGCTTCGTCTCGATGAGCGACATGAAGCACGATGCGCTGACCAGTCAGGGCATCGAGATCGTCGAACGGATACCGCTTCCCGACGACCTCGTTCCAACCGATGCCCATGTGGAAATCGCCGCGAAGAAGGCCGCCGGCTACTATAGCCCGGAGCCGCCGCAGCCGCAGGACTTGACCAACTCGGTCGGCCGCCCGCTTGAAAAATATTGAAGCGAGCGCGGCCGTGTCGCTGGCAAACCCCGAGACATCCGCCGCACTGTCGTTGCTGAATGCCAAAGCGGTGCGCGAACGCGGCCATCGCATGCTGGCAATCGGCCTTGACGACAAGCTGCCAAACTTCCGCGTCCATTTCGACAAGATGGAGAGCGTGCTCGACCTGGTGCTGGAAGCGACGCGCAACGCTTATCCCACTTTCGAAGTGCCGTTTCATTCGCGCTGGCGGCATTTCGCTCTCGACCATGACAACCGCTGGGCCGATCTCGCGGGCGTAACCAACTGGCCCGATCGCGCGGCCCGGGCGCGGGCGGAATTCGACCTTGCCATCGTCAGCGTCTTCCTTGACGCCGGCGCCGGCCCGGCATGGCGCTACCGCGATCCAAAAACCGGCATCACGATCGGGCGTTCGGAGGGCTTGGGACTGGCGAGCCTTGCGATGTTCGAGAGCGGTGCCTTCTCGGCCGATCCGCGCGAACCCCTGCGCGCCGATGCCGATGTCCTTGCAAATCTCACTGTGGCCGATCTGAAGCGCGGCCTGCAAGTCTCAAGGACCAATCCCCTCATCGGCCTTGAAGGCCGCGTCGATCTGTTGCGCCGCCTTGGAACGCTGGTGGCAAGCAAGCCAGAAATATTCGGCCGTCTTGATAAATCGCGCCCGGGCGGACTGTTCGATCGATTGGCGATGCTCGCGGACAACACGCAGCTACCTGCCCCAACAATTCTCTCCGAGCTATTGCAACAGCTCGGGCCTATCTGGCCATCACGCCTCACTTTGGGCGGTATTGCGCTCGGCGATTGCTGGAAGCATCCCGCGTTGACGACCAACGATGCGACCAGCGGGTTTGTGCCGCTGCACAAGCTATCGCAATGGCTCGCCTACTCCCTGATCGAGCCACTGCAAGCCGCGGGCATACGCGTCAACGATATCGATGGCCTGACGGGTCTGGCCGAATATCGCAATGGCGGGCTGTTCATCGATACCGGCGTGCTAACGTTCCGCAACAAAGAAGATGCGGGCCGCGAACATGAGGTGGCGTCGTCGCTGGTCGTCGAGTGGCGCGCGCTGACGGTGGCGCTGCTTGACCGCGTCGCTGATGGCATGCGGCAGCGGCTTGGACTCGACGCCACGTCGCTGCCGCTGGCGAAAGTTCTTGAAGGTGGAACCTGGGCCGCGGGCCGGCGGCTGGCGCGCGAATGCCGCGCGGATGCTTCGCCTCCCGTGAAAGTCATTAGCGACGGCACTGTATTCTAGCGCGTTTTCGAGCGAAGTGGGTACCGGTTCGCGTAAAGAAAACGCGTCAAAACAAAGGGTCATGAGATAGCAACATGGACGGTGTCACGATCGTTAACCACCCGCTGGTGCAGCACAAGCTGACGCTGCTGCGGAAGAAAACCGTTTCGACCAAATCGTTTCGCGAACTCCTCAAGGAGATCGGGATGCTCTTGTGTTACGAGATCACCCGCGATCTGCCGCTCGCCGACGTCGATATCGAAACACCGCTCGCGCACATGAAGTCGCCGCAGATCGCGGGCAAGAAGCTGGTGCTCGCGCCGGTGCTGCGGGCCGGCGTCACCTTCGCCGAAGGCATGCTCGATCTGGTGCCGAACGCGCGGGTCGCTCATATCGGGCTTTACCGCGAACCCGAAACCTTCGTTGCCGTGGAATATTTTTTCAAGGCGCCGAGCGACCTGCACGAACGGCGGGTCATCGTCATCTCGCCGGTTCTGGCAACGGCGAACACCGCGGTCGCGGCCGTGGACCGGCTGAAGGAACGCGGCGCAACCGACATCCGGCTGGTGTGCCTGATCGGCGCGCCGGAAGGTATCGAGAGGATGCGCGGCATTCAC
>Ga0209517_10005922_pt1 | contig 15346 bp, 11 predicted proteins | sample PeaSoiMetSII2010_FD_187695 | JGI IMG/M metagenome (GOLD analysis project Ga0209517, IMG submission 187695) | Peat soil microbial communities from Weissenstadt, Germany - SII-2010 (SPAdes) (version 2) | ecosystem: Environmental > Terrestrial > Soil > Wetlands > Peat | place: Germany... | reverse complement strand
GCGCGGCTCTGCGAGCCGCCGCTAAACAGGGAACTTATTGATCGATGGCCGCCAAGTGCCTCGCGCCGCAGAGGCGCACCGAGATCCTGGCCCGCGCTGGCTGGGGTGGAGGAGGAAGGGATATGAGGCTCTTGATCCTGGTTCTAACGGCCGCGGTTGCCGGCACGGGCTGCACGGCGGTTTCCCTGGAGCGGCACACGCTGAACCAGATCCACTCGACGGCGGACGAGCGCTACCGGGAGGTCCTCAACTCCCTGGCCGCGGTGGCCGCCGACGCCGCCGAACTCCCCTCGTTCGCCCTCCTCGCCGACGGGGCCACACGCGTCCAGGACACGGAGAGCATCAACTCGATAACGACCTGGGCCCGGGCAGTCGATGGGTTCGCCACAGGGTTCGCCACGGAGAGCCTCGGGGTTACGGTGGGCCGAAGCCCACAGGAGCAATGGACCCTCTCGCCCATCGCCGAACACTCCCGCCTGGAGGCGCTGCGCTGTGCCTGTCGCTGGGTGCTGTACGGCCCCGAGCGGGCCTGTGCTAGCTGCCCGGGCCTGCTGGCTGACCCGCGAGACGATCCTTCGCCGGGCCCGCATTTCGGCGTGGCGGACCGGCTGGCGCGGCTGCCCACGGGCTGGCTGCACGTCGGCCAATTGAAGGACGTCCCGGCGAGGGCCCCTTACAAGGGGCACTGGGGCAGCACCTGGGTCTGGGTCATGCCCGAGGGGACGGAAGGGCTGGCCGGCTTCACCCTGGTCTTCCTCGACATCGCCACGCTCGATCAAAGCGCGATCGAGCCGCCGCCCGTGCTCGTGACCCTCGCCCGGGAGCGCCTGGAGAAAAACCTGTCAACGGACCCGTTCGAGCCGGGGAAAGTTCCCAGGCTGGTGTTCCCGGAAGTGAGAGTCATCAGGCCGGAGTATCGTGCGCTCATTGCGGCGCGAATCCAGTCGCCGGTCGCCGTGGAGACGGACGACGCGCGCAAGGGGAAGGACGAGCGGCCGAAGAAGCGCGTCGTTCCCATCACCTGGGAGGAATGGATGGCGTACACCACGCCGTACGAGGGGCAGCGAGCCAACCTCACGGCCCAAGGCGGGGGGACGGTCTCGGGCCTGCCCGCCCCGCCCATCCCGCCGCCCGGCACTCTGCGGCTGGAGAGTTCGCGGGTGCCCGAGAGTCTGCGGCTGCCGGAGTCCATCCTCCCGCCCGGCGGCCTCCCGCTACCCTCACCCTGAGCCGGCGCCGTCCGATCAGAATCCGCCACCTGGGCCTCGGCAGCGACTCCAGAGGTTGAGGTTACCCAAAAGAAAGACCGACGGCAACGATTTTCCCCCAGAACGACTGGGTAACCTCCTGAAGGGCCGCATCGGGTCGCAGGTCCGGCTTTGCCACCTGACATCGAGGCACCGTGACATTCACCGCCCCGTGAGCCCCAGCTTGCTCAGGTCGTGGATCAGGTCGTGGTCGTGGTCCGCACGGCCACAGTTCTCGCCGATGTGCGCCAGTTCTTGCTCGGCCGCCAGTGTCATGGTGGTCCTTCTTCCAACTGAGTCCGATGAGGAACAATCGTGGAACGGATCTCGTCGCGCCTCTTCCCTTTCCGCACACCCCCGGTGCTGCAGGTCTGGCTACCCCATTCCGCTGCCAGCCGTGGTCTTGTCCCGGTAGTAGTCTTCGAGCCGGTACTTGTCGATCAAGCGATAGAGCGCCCTGCGGCTGATCCCCAGCGCCTGGGCGGCGCGGACCTTGTTCCCTCGCTCCTGCCGCAGCACCTGGAGAACGTGACGGCGCTCGACCTCCCGCAGGTAGCAGTGATCAGATGCTGTGCCAACAGTCACCGTCGTCGTTTCCGCCAGATGTTCGGGGAGGTCGTCGAGGGCGATGAACCCGTCCCTGGCAAGGATCTGCGCCCGCTCCAGGACATTCGCCAACTCCCGCACGTTGCCCGGCCAGTCGTAGTGGAGAAGGGCCTCCAGGGCATCGGGGCGAATTTGACAACGGGCCGGGCCGACTTGCCGTGTCGAGAGGAAGTGCTCCACCAGGTCCGGGATGTCCTGGATGCGCTCCTGGAGCAGCGGTAGCTCGATCGTCACCACGTTGAGGCGGTAGAAGAAATCTTCCCGAAAGCGGCCCGCCCTGACGCACTTTTCGAGCGGTTTGTTGCTTGCGGCCACCACGCGCACGTCCGCGCGGTTCTCCTGTCTACTGCCGACCCGTCGGTAGTGTCCGTCTTCCAGGACGCGCAAGAGCTTGGCCTGCACCCCCAAAGCCATCTCACCGACCTCGTCGATGAACAGAGTGCCCCCTTCGGCCACCTCCACCAAGCCCGGTTTGGTCTGCAGCACCCCGGTGAAGGCGCCCTTCTCGTGGCCGAACAACTCGCTCTCCAACAGCGTCTCGGTCAGCGCGGAGCAGTTCACTGTGATCAGCGGGCGGTCGCGGCGCGGGCTGTTATAGTGCAGGGCGCGGGCGACCAGTTCCTTGCCGGTGCCGCTGGCGCCCTGGACCAACACCGCGAAATCCGTGGGGGCAACCTTTTGGACGAGTTGGACGACCTTCTGTAGGGCCGGGCCGGAGCCGACCAGGCGGTAGCGGGCCGACTCGTAGCCGACCTGCTCGACCCGCTGGCGCTGGCCGCGGGCCAGCCGGGCTTTCTCGTACGCCTTCTGGAGGTGGACTTCCAACTCCAGAAGGGCGACCGGCTTCGTCAGGTAGTCGTAGGCCCCCTTCCTCATGGCTTGGATGGCCGTCTCGATGCTGCCGTGAGCCGTGAGCAGGAGGGCTTCCAGCTCCGGCTGCCGGACCTTGAGCCTCTCCAGCAGCTCGATGCCGTCCAGGCCCGGCAGGCGCAGATCGAGCAGGGCAACATCGAAATCCGCCTGGGCCGCCTGGCCCAGGGCGGCCTCGGCGTCGGCTACCGCTGTGACCGCAATCCCCTGGCGCTGGAAGCGGCGAGCCAGTGTCTGCCGCAGCTGGTCGTCGTCGTCCACGAGCAGCAGCCGCAACGGAGGCAAGGGAGGAGCCATCATGGTACTAACTCCGCGGGCGGCTACTCTTCTCGGTCAGAAGCGGTCCCTCCGTCGGAAGCTGTCCCAGCGACCCGTGAGCCATCTGACGGGGTCACCAAGGCTCATAGCCGAGGGGCCGGAACCAAGCCTCTCACCCGGCCGGCGGCTGGTTGCTCGCCGGTGATTGTTCCCGGGGGAGATGCCGCAACACGTCAAGGGCGCTGATGACACCGATCAGAACGCCATCGTTGCCGACGACGAATAGCCGGTGGACCTTACGGGCAAGCAGGTCTTCGATTGCCTTGTGGGCCGGCGTCTCCGAATATCGCAGCTAGCAAACGGGGTGCCGGTCAAGAGGTCTCTGCGGAATGAACGCCCGCCACCGTCGGCCGGCGGTCTAGTGCGACGCATTGGGACATCCCAGAGGACGACAAACTCAAACCAGGGCACCCCTTATCCGCGCGGCGGCACCGCGGACGGGACAACAAAGGCGTCCCAACAGGCCACCTCGGCGTGCCGGCTGTTCGTGAGGCGCGGAGAAGCCTTCGCGGGCCGGCCCTGCCCTGCCCTGGCGCGGGCCCAACGTGTGCGGGTTGGCACACGTCGGGCCCACGTCCGCACAACTCGGCCGTGCCCGGGGGCTGGGTCTTAAGGCCGGTGATGCGGGAGACGTCCAGCAGATCATCGACCAACCGGGTCAAGTGCTGGACCTGGCGTTCGATGACATCCCCGGCCCACCGCAAGTCGGCGTCGGCCGGGCTGAAGTCCTGCAAGACCTGGATGGCATTCGGGATCGGGGCCAGGGGCAGGGCGAATGTGCGGAATTGCTCAGAGTCTCTGGGTGAATCTCAACAGCGCGTGGCGCAAGTCATTCATTGAAAATGAGTTACGACCGCTAACATCAGGCATGATTGTATTTTCTACTAACCTTCTGAGCAATTACGTGCGTTCTGCGTTCGCCCTTGGGCCAGGGGGTTGCGGAGTTCGTGCGCCAGCAGCGCCAGGAACTCGTCCTTGCGCCGGTCGGCTTCCGCCAGTTGTTCCGAGCGCCGGCGCTCAGAAATGTCACGGGCGATGGCCGAGGCACCCACGACCTGGCCGGTGCCCTCATGCGCTCCCCCAGGCAGCCGGCCGGCCGTGAGCAGGTCGGCTCGACGGCCCGACCTGGCCCGCCCGACAGGGGCGCCCGGTGAGGCGTCGAAGTCACAAGCCCCGATCCACGCTGGAGTTCGGGACGAGGAGCAGGGGCACGAAGCCCCGCTCGGCAAGCCACTTCGCCGCCTCGGCAAGGGTGAACGTCCCGGCGTGGAAGCAGAGACCCAGAAGCTCGGCCTCCCCGCCCGCCAGGCCGAAGACCGCAGCCACGCCCTCGTCCAGAAGGTGGTCCTTGCGGCGCAACAGGTCGAACCCGCCGGGCAACCCCAGCAGTGCGACGTGTTCTCCATCGGGGCCCAACTGGGTAAGCCTGCTTTCGCCTGGGCACTGCGCGATGATCGAAGTGGAGTTGTCCATCGGCATTCTCCCTGCTGTTATCTCGATTGCCTAGCCCCGCTCGCCCCACAAATCCGCCATGTTGCGGCACGTGTCGGCGTCATCATCTACCACAAGGATCGTGGGCATCGGCGTCTCTGCGGTGCGGGTTCTTGCCCGGTTCACCCTTGGCATACCCTGCCGGACGGGAGAAGATCGGCGGGCACGCCCTGTGCCACCCGCCGGAGGATGTTTGCCAGGTCGTCCAGACGGAACGGCTTGGCGATGACATGCGCGGCGCCGCGCTGAAGCAGTCCTTCCGGCTCGGAGGCGCCGGTGTCGTCGCTCATGAAACAGACCAGGACTTCGGGATTCAGTTCGCGCAAGACCTCCAGTGTCTGAAGTCCGTCCAGACCGGGCATGTGGACGTCGAGCAGCACCACGGCAATCTCTTCCGTGTGCCGGCGGTAGAGATCGATCGCTTCCCGGCCATTGCGGGCTAACCAGACGTCAAAGCCGTTGCGCTCCAGGCCCAGTTGCAGCAAGATCCGCACCATGTGTTCGTCATCGACCACGAGCACACCGGGCTTTGCGCAGGGTTGCCGGACCGTCGGCTCGGCTGCGGCCGCCTGGCTTTTCTCGTCTGGTCGATCACTGAGCTTGCTTTGTGGTTGTCGCATGGCGCAAGCCTCTTGGCGGTCTCAGTTTGGTTGGACGACGTCCAGGCCGCTGCGGATCTGATGCGCTCCCGGAACTACCAGGGCGGTCGCCTGCGCGAGCTGCTTCAGGTAATAACTGGAGACTCGACCCCCGAGGAGGACGACCCGAGCGTTGACGGAGACCCGAACGGCGCGCAGCGCCCCGTAGCCGGTGGCACGCAGGGCGCCTTCGACTCGTTCGGCCAGGCGTTGGTCTTCCAGGCTCCGCGTCAGGAGCGAGGCGGTCGCCTGGGGAGCGCCCTCTTCCTCGTTGGGGTGCTCAGCGGTAGGCCGCATCAGGGGCGTGGCGGACTGGACCATGGACGGTCCCCCTTACTCATTCGACAAGAAGCCCCGGGCAGCCAGGAACACGATCCCGGTTTGACGGCTCCCTTCGTCCCTTGTTGGCGACGGCAGAGCGTATACTCTCCAACAGACCGGCCAGCGGGAAGGGCTTGCGCAGGTAGTCCACGACGGGCGGCTCGTTGAATTCGGCCATAGCCGGCGGAGCGGCAGCGGTGGCCGTGAGCAGCACGGGAATCCTGGGCGCTGGAGCCTCGTCGCGCAGCCAGCTAAGCACGCCGTCACCTCCACCCCAGAGAAGCTCCAGATCCAGCACGAGCACGGCCGGCGTCCCCTGACGCAGTTTCGCCAGGCAGTCCAGGCCGTCCGTGGAGGTTGCCACCTCGTAGCCCCGCTCGGTGAGGAACCTTCGGAAGACCTCGCACAGCTCGGCATCGCGCTCGGCAATCAGCAGGCGCTGTTTCATGGACAACCTCCCGACTCTTCCCGGTCGGCCCCGTCGCCCCTCTGTTCGCAACAGGCAACAGTCTGGGCATACCGTAACCGGAGCGGCAACGACCTGCCAGTCGGGGCCGTGGAACAAGAAGTTGTGGGGGAAACCCCGGCACGCCACGCCAGGCATCGTCCGGCTCACCATTCGTGCGGCGCCCGCTACAATGAGCGGCGAACGAGGTCGAGGAATGAAGGGGGACCGGCGATGGCCGCGAACAAACGAGGGAAGAAGCGTGCGACGGCACCCGAAAAGGCCACGCCGTCCCCACAGCCGGAACGTCCGATCCGGGTCCCTGAACCAGGCGACGAATTGCCGCCGACAACGGCCGACGAGGATACCTCGGCGAGGGAACGAGGCCGACTGAAGCTGCCCGTGGCCGGGTTGGTCGCTTCAGCCGGCGGGCTCGACGCCTTCAAGAAGTTTTTCGCCGCCATGCCCGCGGACAGCGGTATCGCCTTCGTCCTCATCCCCCACCTCGACCCCCAGCACGAAAGCCTGATGGTCGAGCTGCTCACCCGGCACACGTCCATGCCGGTCGTCGAGGCCGCTGAGGGCATGGCCGTCGTGGCCAACCGCGTCTACATCATCCCGCCCAACAAGGACATGACCATCTCCGGCGGCGTGCTCCGCCTGACCGGGCCGGTGGAGCGCGGCGGCTGGCAGACGTCCATCGATCTCTTTCTGCGCTCGCTGGCCGACGATCAACAGGAAAAAGCGATCTGCATCATCCTGAGCGGGACTGGGTCGCACGGGACGCTGGGGCTCCAGGCGGTCAAGGCCGCGGGCGGCATGGCCATGGTTCAGGACCCCAAGACGGCCGCTTACCCCCGCATGCCCGAGAGCGCCATCGCCACGGGCCTGGCCGACCATGTCTTGCCCGTCGAGCAGATGCCGGAAGCGCTCGTCAAGTACGTGCAGCACTTCTACGTCAACGGGGACAGGGTAGGCGCCGCGGTCGATGAGACCCCGGACCATCTGAACCAATTGCTCGCTCTCCTGCGTACACGCACGAAGTTTGATTTTCGCTGCTATCGCAAGAAAATGCTGGCGCGGCGGCTGGAACGGCGCATGGGACTGAGCCACTTCGACAACGTCGCGGACTACCTCGCCCACCTGCGCGAACATCCCGAGGAGGTCAAGCAACTCGCGCGCGATCTTTTGGTAAGCGTGACCCGGTTCTTCCGCGACCCGGACGCCTTCAGCACCCTGGAGACGGAAGTCATCGCCCCGCTCATCCAGGCGAAGGGTGCCGACGCCCCCTTGCGCGTCTGGGTCCCTGGCTGCGCCACCGGCGAGGAGCCTTACTCCGTCGCCATGCTGCTGCTCGAACAGCAGACGGCGGCGCAGGACCCCTGCCGCCTGCAAATCTTCGCCACCGATGTCGATGAACACGCCCTGGAGGTCGCCCGCCAGGGAATCTATCCCGCGGGCATCTCCGCCGATGTCTCCCCGGAACGGCTGGCCCACTTCTTCACGCGGATGGACGAAGCCGCGTTCCAGATCACCAAACACGTGCGCGAAACCGTGACGTTTGCGGTTCACAACCTGACCACCGACGTCCCCTTTTCCAAGATGGACGTGATCAGTTGCCGCAACCTCCTGATCTACCTCGAACCGGAGGTGCAGAAGCAGGTCATCACCCTCTTGCACTTCGCTCTCAAGGAGGGAGGCTACCTGTTCCTGGGCCCGTCGGAGACGGTTGGCCGGCAAACCGATCTGTTCGAGCCGGTCTCCAAGAAATGGCGCATTTACCGGCGCATTGGCCCGGGTCGGGCGGACGACTTGCCCTTCCCGGTGATGCAGGCGGAGCTACGCCACGCCAGGCCGCGGCCAGCCAGCCGGCCCCACGCTCCTCCCCGGTTGGCGGAGCTGGCGCAAAACGCCTTGCTGCGCCGGTTTGCTCTGGCCTGCGTTGTGATCAACCGCAATTACGAGGTCCTGCACTTCGCCGGGCCGACCGAGGACTACCTCGTCCAGCCAAGCGGCCCCCCTACCCAGGACCTGTTTTCTCTGGCGACCCAGGGTCTCGAACCCAAGCTGCGCGTCGTCGTCCGCCGGGCCATCCGCGAAAACGCCCCCCAAAGCAGCAAAGACGTGATGATGCGCCACGCGGGCGTCATCCGCCGGGTGAACATTGAGGCGGAGCCTCTCAACCTGTCCAAACAGACCGAAGGTCTGCTGCTGATCTCGTTCCAGGAACAGCCGAATCCTTCGGGTGAACCGCTGGCCGAACCAGGAACGCGCGCCGAGACGGCAGAGTCGGATCTGCTGCGCCAGCTTGAGCAGGAGCTGGAGACCACGCGCGATGACCTGCAAAGCACCATCGAGGAGCTGGAGAGTGCCAACGAGGAACTCAAAGAGTCGAACGAAGAAAGCATGTCGATGAACGAGGAACTCCAGTCCGCCAACGAGGAGCTGGAGACCTCCAAGGAGGAGCTGCAATCCCTCAACGAGGAGCTGAGCACCGTCAACAACCAGCTCCACGACAAAATCGAGGAGGTGGAGTCGGTCGCTAACGACATGGCCAATTTCCTCAACTCGACCGACATCGCCACCGTATTCCTGGACGCCGGCCTTCGGATCAAGTTGTTCACGCCCGCCGCCACGCGCATGTTCAACCTGATCGCCACGGATCGCGGCCGGCCGATCGGCGACATCGTCACGAGGTTCACCGACGACGACTTGCTGCGCGAGGCCCAACAACTGCTGCGCGACCTGACGCTGCGCGATAAGGAAGTGCGCAGCGCGGACGGCCGCTGGTACATTCGGCGGATCATGCCCTACCGCACCCTGGACAACCGCATCGACGGCGTCGTGATCACCTTCGTGGACGTCACCGAGCGCAAACAGGCCGCGGACGCGGTCGTCCGGCGCCTCGCCGCTGTGGTCGAGAGTTCCGTGGACGCGATCTTCAGCAAGGACCTCGACGGGACCATCCGGACCTGGAACCGAGGCGCCGAGCGGCTTTACGGGTACAGCCGCGACGAGGCCCTGGGCCGATCGGTCAAGATGCTCGTCCCAGAAGACCGCGCCGACGAATGGACCAAGGTCATGGCCATGGTGGCGCGCGGCGAGCCTGTCGAGCAGCTAGAGACGGAGCGTGTCCGCAAGGACGGAGAGCGTATCCAGGTGGCGCTGACGATTTCGCCGATCCGGGAAAGCGACGGGAAGGTCGTGAGCGCCTCGGTGACCGGGCGTGGCGTCACCGACCGGAAGCGGGCCGAGGAGGCGCTGCGGAGGAGTGAGGAGCGTTTCCGGCAGATGGCCGACCACGCGCGCGACCGTGAAGCCCGCCTCGCGGCCATCCTGAACACCGCTGCCGACGCTATCATCACCACCGACGCTCAGGGCGCCATCCAATCGGTCAACGCTACCGCCGAACGGATGTTCGGCTACGCCGCCGCCGAGATGATCGGCCAGAACGTGAAGATGCTCATGCCCGCGCCCTACCGGGAAGAACACGATCGCTACCTGGCGAGGTATCTGCAAACCGGGGAAAAGCACATCATCGGCATCGGTCGTGAAGTGGACGGTCGGCGCAAGGATGGCTCGACCTTCCCGGTGGATCTGGCAGTCAGTGAGGTGGGACACCTGAAACTGTTCACCGGCCTTCTCCGCGACATCAGCCGGAGAAAGGAGCTGGAGCGCGAGGTCGTGGAGATCGCGTCTCTGGAACAGCGACGCATCGGTCAGGACCTGCACGACAGCGTGAGCCAGGAACTGACCGCCCTCAACATGCTGGCCGGCGACCTGGCCGGGACTCTACGGTCAGATCCCTCGAACGCGTCGCAGTTGGTGGAGCGGCTGGTCCTGGGATTGCAGCGCTGCCACCAAGAACTTCGGGCCGTCATGCGGGGATTGTGTCCCGTTTCGGTCGATGCCGAGGGGCTCATGGCCGCACTGTCCGACCTGGCCAACCGTACCCGGCAGGAGGGCAAGGCGACATGCGTCTTTGACTGCCCCAGGCCGGTCCCCGTCGAGGACAACCGCATCGCGACCCAGCTCTATCTCATCGCCCAGGAAGCGGTCCACAACGCCGTCAAGCACGCCCGGTGCCAGAACATCCGCATTTCCGTGGAGTCGAATCACCTCCTGGTCCTGCGCGTGCAAGACGACGGCATCGGCATCCCAGACCAGCCGACCGAGAAACACAACGGACTGGGACTGCGCATCATGCGCAACCGTGCCGCGATCATCCGTGCGACTTTGACCATCGAGCCGGCGAAGCCCGCCGGCATCGTGGTAACGTGTGCCTTGGCAAGGAAAGAACCATGAGCCGTCACAACAGCAAGAAACGAGCTAGAGTCCTGATCGTCGATGACCACCCGGCCGTGCGCGAGGCGCTGGCCATGCGGATCGGTCGGCAATGCGACCTGGAGGTCTGTGGCGAGGCCGCCGACATGAGCGAGGCCCTGCGCCTGGTCGCCGACACCCAGCCCGACGTGGCCGTTGTCGATATCTCCCTCAAGACCGGCTGCGGAATCGACCTGATCAAGCGGATCAAGGACCGCAACGACACGGTCCGCATGCTGGTCTGGTCAACGCACAGTGAATCGCTCTACGCCGAGCGAGCGCTTCGCGCCGGTGCGCTGGGCTACATCAATAAGGATCAGGCCACGGACAAGATCGTCGAGGCCATCCGGCGGGTGCTGGAAGGCAAGGTCTACCTGAGCGAAGCGATGGTCCAGACGATGTTGCAGCGCACCGTCGGCGGGGAGCGAGCGGAAGTCACGCGTTCGCCGCTCGACGCGCTGGCCAATCGCGAGTTGGAGGTCTTCCGTCTCATCGGCCAGGGCATGAGGACCGCGGGGATTGCCGAACGACTGCATCTGAGCGTCAAGACCATCGAGACCTACCGCGACCGTATCCGGGAGAAACTGGAGCTGAGGGATGGCACGGAGCTGGCCCACTACGCCACGCAGTGGGTGCTGGAGAACGGGTAGGCATTGAAGGGCAAGGCCGCGCTCCCTCCGGACCCCGAGCCTTGAGGCCCTATTTCCGGGCCGGCAGGACGAGCACGCAGGGATCGTAATCGTCGTCCTTCGAGTTCAAGCCCGGCGTCGGCAAGAGTTTCTGAGATTCCCGGTCGTACAGGTAGACGTCCCGCTCACCGGTCCCGCCCAGCCGTTCCGAGACGAAGGCGACGTAGCGCCCGTCGGGACTGAGCGAGGGGGACTGTTCGTGGGCCTCCGTATTCAGGCCGGGCAGCGGCAGGAACTTCTTGTCCGCGCGGTCGTACAGGTAAACGTCGCGGCCGCCCTGGCCGCCGGGCCGGTCCGAGACGAAGGCGACCAGGCGGCCGTCGCCGCTCAGCGACGGCTGCATGTCGGTGCTTTTGGAGTTCATCTCCGGCAGCGCCAGGACGGTCTTCTCCTTCAGGTCGTACAGGTAGACGTCCGTCAGACCGGCGCCGCCCTTGGCGTTCGAGGCGTAGGCCAGGAAGCGGCCGTCGCCGCTGAGGGCCGGCATCCGCTGGTCGGCGCTTTCGCCATTCAGCTTCGGCAGGTCGAGGAGTTTCCGAGTCGTCACGTCGTAGACGTAGACCCCCCAGCGCGGGCTGCCGCCCGGGCGGGCCCAGGCGCTGAAGGCGACCAGTTTGCCGTCGCCGGAGAGGGACGGCGTCATCCGGTGGACGTCGGCCGAATCGTTGAGGTCCGACGCGACCAGTTTCTTCTCGACCCGGTCCCAGATCTCGACGCGCCCGCCGTCGGTGATGCCGAGCTGGGCGGAGAAGGCACAGAAGCGGCCGTCGCGGCTCAGCGAGGGGTGCATGTCGGAGCGGGTGTTGTTCACCCCCTTCTCGATCGAATCGATCGAGCCGAGCAATTGGCCCTGGCCGACGCCGTCGTGCTCGTAGAAGTAGATCTTGGGGTACGGCGGGGCGCGGCGCTCGCGCACCGAGGCGAAGGCCAGTAAGAGTTTCGGTGCGCCCGATTCCGGAGCGGGCTGGGCGGCGGCACCGCCCAGGGTCGCGGCGACCACGACCAGGCAGAGCAAGGAACGGCTCATCGTTTCCCCCGACCTTTCACCGCTTACGGCTTGGCGAACGCTAAGCCGCAAGCGGCTAGACCAGCGCCGCCACCGGCGCCGCACTGCCGATGAACGGCCGGATGCGCGGGTCGGCGTTGGTGTCGATGCCCAGCAAGCGGTACAGGGTCGCCGCCAATTCGGCGGGATAAACGGGGTGAGTGGCGGGGTAGGCGGCCTTGCCGTCGCTCTCGCCGACGACCGCCCCGCCGGGGACGCCGCCGCCGGAGAGCAGCGCGAACAGGCAACTCCCCCAGTGGTCGCGGCCGCCCCACTTGTTCACCTTCGGCGTCCGCCCCATCTCGCCGACCGCGACCACCAGCGTCGAGGCCGCCAGGCCGCGCTCGTGCAAGTCGTCCAGCAGCGCCGTCATCCCCTGGTCGAAACGAGGACACAGCTCCTCTTCCATGCGCTCGATGCCCGTGGAGTTGAAGCCATGAATGTCCCAGGCGCCGTCCCAGTCGTACCACTTGACCTGCACGAAGCGCGTGCCCGCCTCCACGAGCCGACGTGCCATCAGCAGCGACTGCCCGAAGAAGTTGGCGCCGTAGCGGGCGCGGGTCGCCGTCTTCTCCCGCGACAGGTCGAAGGCCTCGCGCACCCGGGTGGAGGTGAGCATCGTCACGGCGCGCTGCTGAAAGGCGTCCATCTTCTCGACGGCCGGGGCGGCGGCGTCGGCCCGCATCCGGTCGATCGAGGCGAGCAACTCGCGGCGGCGCCCGAAGCGCTCGGCCGAGACGTCCGCCGAGAGCGCGAACTGCGGCAGTTGCACCTTCTCGCCCGTCGGGTCGGCGATTTCCACGGGGTCGTAGGCCGAGCCGAAGACGCCGCCGCCGACGCCGCGGCCGTTAAAGATCTTCCCGCCCAGGTGGACGTGCGGCGGCATGGAGCCGGCGTCGCCCCGCAGCCGGGTGACCACCGCCCCGTAGGTCGTCAGGCCCTCCACGGAGCCGGTCAGCGCCGGCCGTGGGCTGTGCCCGCCCGTGAACCCCGTCAGAGAGCGGATCAGGGCGCAGCGGTCCATGCGCTCCGCCATCATCGGCAACAGCTCGCCGATCTGCGTTCCGGGGACCTTGGTGGCGATGGTCCCGAAAGGCCCGCGATAGTCGGCCGGGGCGGCCGGCTTGGGGTCGAACGTCTCGAGCTGACTTGGTCCCCCTTCCAGGAAGATGAAGATGCACGCCGTGTCCGAGCGGCGCTTGGCGGACCGCGGGGCGGCTGGCCCCTTCTCGGCGCGCAACCAATCCGCGAGCGACAGGCCAAGGATCCCCACGCCGCCGACCTGGAGAAGCTCGCGGCGGCTAACCCCCTGGCAGTTCCTGGATGTGACCCGGCCGACGTTCAGCATGGCGGTATCCCCCCTTCATCAGCCCGGCAAGGCTCCGGGCACGCGGTCAACCTCGCGACTCCCTACGCCAAACGATTGTCTCCGGGGGGACAAGTTTCCGCCAGCGCAATGTGGCCTCCCCTCCCTCCCTCAGCCTTACCATTCGAGGTCGGATGAGATAAGAAAGGCGGGGTCGGGCCAGTAACTCCTCGTTATTTCAGCGCCAAGCGCCAGGTGGAACATCATTCAAGAGTGCGCAACCCGGCCCATTTTCTTTCACTTCTTCAGCTGCCGGATCGCCGGATCGAAAAAATCATACCCGTCGGCCGGTGAGTTGACACTAATCAAGGATAACCGTTCTTCGTCGGAGAACCAGGCCATGGCCAGCGTAGGCGCCGGCGCCCTTCTGTCGAACATTCCCCACGTGCCCGGGACCGAGTTGGGCCGGGACATCAGCGACAAGCAATTGTTGGAGCGTTTCGTTGCCGAGCAGGATGAAACCGCCTTTGTCGGACTGGTGCAGCGCTACGGCAAGGCGGTCTGGGGCGTGTGCCGGCGCGTGCTGAAACAAGAACAGGACGCCGAGGATGCGTTTCAGGCGGTATTTGTCGTCCTGTCGCGCAAAGCCGCGTCGATTCGCAAAGGGGAGGCGGTGGGCAGCTGGCTCTACGGCGTCGCCTACAGGACCGCCATGAGAGCCCGAATGATCGCTAGCCGCCGCCACCACCAGGAAAAGCAGACGCCCGCGGCCCAACCCGAGCCGTCGGCGCTGAATGAGGCGGCTTTCCGGGAGATGCAACGGGCCCTGGATGAGGAAGTGCAGCGCCTCGCGGAGAAGCACCGGGCGCCGTTCGTTCTCTGTTGCCTGGAGGGCTTGAGCAAAGCCGAGGCCGCCAAGGAACTCGGCTGGAAAGAGGGCACGGTGTCGGGACGGCTGGCCCAGGCGCGCAAACTCGTGCAGACGCGGCTGACGCGACGCGGCGTTAGCCTCACGGCGGTCCTGACCGCCATCGCGCTAGCGCAAAACACGGCGAGCGCCGCGGCCCCGGCGGTCCTGCTGCCTGCCACCGGTGCGGCGCTGGCGCCCCAGGCGGGAACGGCCGCTGCAACCCTTTCTCCCTCCGCGCTCGCGCTCGCCCAAAGCGTCATCAGCACCATGGCGCTGGCGAAGCTCAAGGCGGGTATCGCGGTTGCCGTGGCGTTGGCGATCATGGTGTGCGGAGCGGGCGCGGCAGTCGTCTCCCTGGGTTCCGAGACGGAGCAGGAACCCGTGAACAACGAGTTGCCCAGGGCGATCGCGGCAGTCCAGAAGGCGGACGGCAAGATCGTCGATGACGACTTCGAGACTTTCGTGCCGCCGCCCATGCCGGTGCTGCCCGTCATCGATGAACAGGTTCTGACCCTGGCGTTTTCTCCGGTGGATTATCGACTGGTCACCGCCGGGACCCAATTTCAAAATCCAGGCCAACTCAAGATCTGGGATGCGGAGACGGCCAAGGAGCTGGGCTCCGTCCGCGGCATCTCAGGCGCACGCTCGGTGGCGTTCTCGCCAGACGGAGAATCGTTGGCCACCGGGGATTTCAGCGGGACGATCCGGGTGCGTAATGCCCGCTCCGGCGCGGAGCGCGCCGCCGTCAAGGGCCACGAGATCGGCGTCAACGGCGTCGCTTTTTCCAAAGATGGCAAGTCGCTTGCCAGCGCCGGCCTGGATCGGATCGTGAAGATCTGGGACACCAAGGAACTCAAGGAACAGAAATCCCTCGCTGGCCACACCGACATGGTTTACACGGTCGCCTACTTCCGAAACGGCAAAGCAATCGTCAGCGGCGGCAAGGACAAGACCGCCATCATCTGGAACGTCGAGACCGGCAAGGAACAGTTCACGTTGCGCGGCCATCTGGCCGCCGTCGAGATGGTCGCCGTCTCGCCGGACGATCGAATCGTTGCAACTGCGAGTCGGGACCAGACCATCAAACTCTGGGACACGGAAACAGGCATCGAAAAGGACACGCTTTACGGGCATAAG
>Ga0209517_10005918_pt1 | contig 15354 bp, 11 predicted proteins | sample PeaSoiMetSII2010_FD_187695 | JGI IMG/M metagenome (GOLD analysis project Ga0209517, IMG submission 187695) | Peat soil microbial communities from Weissenstadt, Germany - SII-2010 (SPAdes) (version 2) | ecosystem: Environmental > Terrestrial > Soil > Wetlands > Peat | place: Germany... | reverse complement strand
AACCGTTCGCGAATTCCTCAACGACGACGGCTTGGGCTCACGAGACTTACGCAATCACCAGATTTTCGATTGGGAAGGATTGTGTGGGCGCTTGTGGAGCAGTTCCTACGCCCCCAAGGAGGGTCATCCGAATTTCGCGCCCATGATGGCGGAGTTGCTGCGTCTCTTCTCCGCAAACCAGCGCGATGGCCGCGTTCGCATGGATTACTTCACACGAGTTTATTTCGGGCAGTTCGACAGGAACTAGCGCATGAAAGTCGCTTACAACTGGTTGAAAGAATTTGTCGAGACGGCCGCCCCGGCGGAAGAGATTGCGTCACGCCTGGCGTTCTCCGGCACTAACATTGCGGCCATCGAAAACGGCGCGCACGGCGCGGTCATTGATGCGGAAGTCAGTTCCAACCGGCCCGACTGCCTGGGCATGCTCGGCATCGCGCGGGAAATCTCCGCGATTTACCGCTTGCCGCTGAAACAGATCGCGTCCAAGCCCGCGGAAAGCGCTTCGGCGAGGGCTAGCAACGCCGTCAGCGTGAAGATTGCGGCGCCGGAGCTTTGCGGGCGCTTTACGGCGCGTGTGGTGCATGGAGTTAAGATCCAGCCCTCGCCCGCGTGGCTGAAGAATCGCCTGGAAGACGCGGGCGTGGCCAGCATCAACAACGTCGTGGATATCTCCAATTATGTGCTGCTGGAGCTTGGCCATCCGCTGCACACGTTCGATTACGATTTGTTGCGGAATCACAGTATCGTCGTGCGGCGCGCCAAAGCCGGCGAAAAGTTGAAGACGCTCGACGGCATCGAGCGCACCCTCGACCCCGGAATCCCCTTGGTGTGCGATGCGGATGGCGCCCGCGCCGTGGGCATCGGCGGCATCATGGGCGGCGGCGAAACGGAAATCTCCTTTTCCACGAAAAACGTGCTGATCGAGTGCGCTTGGTTTGATCCCATCTCGATTCGCCGGGCCACACGGTTTTTGAAACTCCACACCGAGGCCAGCACACGCTTTGGCCGCGGGGCCGATCCGGAAATGGCGGAAACGGCTTCGCGGCGCTGCGCAGAATTGATTTTGCAGCTTGCCGGCGGCGAACTGCTCGCTGGGGTCGTGGACGTGTATCCAGGAAAGCGCGCGGCCAAGAAGATCACGCTGACGCGCGCGGAATTCCTGCGCGTGATGGGTGCGGACGTTCCCGACAAGGATATTGAGGCCATTCTCGGCGCGCTTGGCTTCGCTCCCGTGCGCATCGACGACAATCGCGGCGCGGCGAATTCGCTCCTGGCCGCCTGGGAGTGCACGCCGCCTTCCTGGCGCGCGGACGTCGAGCGCGAAATTGACCTGGTCGAAGAAGTCGCGCGCATCCATGGTCTGAGCAACTTCCCGCCGCGTTTGCCGGCAGCCCGAATCGCCGCAGCGCGCTTGCCGCATCACGAAGCGGAGACCCGTCTGCGCGAGCGCCTGATTGGGCTCGGTTATCACGAAGCGATTACCATCCCGCACGTAGCGGAAGAGCGCAACGATTTGTTCCGTCCGTCGGATGCGCAGGTGGCGAAACTCGCGAATCCTCTCTCCGAAGAGGCGGGCGTGCTGAAGTCCACCGGTCTCGTGACCCTGGCCGGCGCCATCGAGTGGAATTTGAATCACGGGCAGCGCAACGTTCGATTGTTTGAGATCGGGCGGCAGTATCGCCTTGTGGATGGCAAGCCGGTGGAGACGCGCGTCCTCACCGTTGGCGCCACCGGCGCGGCTCGCGAGCAAGGTTTGTACGACCCTGCGCGCGAATACACTTTCGCCGATTTGAAAGGCGACCTCGACGCCATCGGCGTCCTTTCCGGCGGCTTCCGCTGGGAGGACGGCGGTCCGGAGTGGTTAAACGCCGCGAAACGCGGCACGTTGCGCCTTGGCCACGAAGGCCATCAGCCAATTGGCTCCGCAGGGCTACTGGTGAAGCGCGTCGCCGACAAATTCAAATTCCGGCAGGATGTGTTTCTCGCCGAACTTGAGTTGGGCCCGGTCTATTGCATGTTCTACGGCGTGAAGAACAACCGGCGATACGAGCCACTGCCGCGCTTTCCCGCTGTCGAGCGCGATTTCTCGGTGTTCCTCGACGATGGCAAGACCTTTGCGGAAGTGAAGAAAGCGATCGAGGCACTGAGCATCCCAGAAGTGACCTCCATCGCGGCGGCCGATCTTTTTCGAGGCAAAAATGTGCCGGCGGGAAAATACTCGCTGTTGGTGCGCGTCACGTTCCAGAGCCGCGAAGCCACATTGACCGAAATGCAGATCAATGATTTTTCCGGCCGTATCGTAGGTGCGCTTGAGAAAAATCTGGGCGCTTCTTTGCGCGCTAACTAATCCGAAAAATCCTACTCCGTTTGTTTCAGCGCGCGTTCCACTAAAGTGAGGCAGCGCTCGGCCTGTTCCTTCAGCAACTCTTCGCGTACGCCCTTTTCCTTCCGGCTGCTGTGCAATTCGTCGGCGATGGCCAGCGCAGCAAGCACCGCCGCCTTCTGCGTGTCCACCGTCGAAGTCATCCCGGTGATGGCCTGCATCTTCGCGTCCACGTAGGCGGCGAGTTGTTGAACATAGGCTTCTTCCAGATCGCCGACAATGGTGTAACTCTGCCCGTAAATCTGAACTTTGACGCCTCGGCTCATGGCTCTTTCTCTCTCACTGCGACCACGAAGTGGGATTGCGGTCCCAGCGGTGCGCGCGAAGCTTCTTGTGCAAATCGGGGGACACCGGGCCTGCGGTGCTCGCCGCGAAGTTGGCCTCCACATTTTTGAGCTTGCGCATGCCCGGGATGATCGTGCTCACATCCGGATTCGTCAAGATAAAGCGCAGCGCCAGCTCCGCCATTGTGGACCCCGCGGGAATCAGCGGGCGCAGCGCCTCCGCGTGAGCCACGCTCGATTTCAGGTTTTCCGGCACGAAGTAAGAGTTACGCCAATCGCCCGCGGGCCACTTGGAATCCAGCGTGAGCGTCCCGGTCAGCGTGCCTTCATCCAAGGGTACGCGCGCGATCACCGCCGCATCTTTCATCCGGCAAATGGGGAAGAGAGCGTCCTCGGGATTCTGGTCAAAAATGTTGTAGATGGTTTGCATCGCGTCGGCGTAGCCCTCCAACACCGCGCGAATCCCGTTACAGGGCTCCCAGCGATTGACGCTGATTCCGCAGGCGCGCACCTTACCGCTCTTTTTCATGTTTTCGATAGAACGCGGCAGGCGCTCGTCGTTCAGCCAGCGGTCTTCCCAGGTGTGGAACTGCATAAGGTCTATGGTCTCAACGCCAAGATTCTTGAGGCTCTTCTCGAGGTACACTTCGATGTAGTCCGGCGCGTAGCAATCGTCCAGGGTGAACGCGCGGCGGCTGGGCCATTTCTGGTTTTTTGGCGGAATCTTCGTCGCCACATAGAGATGTTTGTCCGGCCCGCCAACGCTGGAATTGTTTTTGTAGTGGGCGATCACTTTGGCAAGGATCTGCTCGCTATTGCCCGCACCATAGGCCCACGCGGTGTCGAAGAAATTGCAACCGAGCTCGATCGAGCGGTGCAGCGAGGCGAGTGTCTCCGCGTCGTCGGAACCTGTCCAACCGGCCAACCCCCACATGCCATAACCAATTTCGCTAACCTGCCAACTAGTACGGCCAAAGCGGCGGTAGTTCATCGTGTTCCCCTGACTCCGAGGGACATTGTAGCGGAGATGGGAGTGGAATGGCGCGCATGGTGATTCATTAGAGTCAGCGCTGAGATTTGCTGAGCGGGGAGGGAAACAGCGCGCCGTAAAATGTATAGAGATTCTGGACTTGACTGGAAAAGTGATGAAGGAAGCGCTTTCGGGAGCGAAAAGGGGTAGCACTCCGCGGGACCAGATTTTTGCGAATTTCCTGGATGGGAGGAAAAGAGGCATGCGACTTGGGAAGCTGTGCGTGGCAATCCTCTTGGTTTTGATGGCCCCTTGGCCGGTGAAAAGCACCACCGGCAGCGGCGCGGTCACCGGCAAAGTCACCTACACGGGCACAGCGGCGAAGGCTGAGCCCATTGACATGTCCAAGGAACCTGCTTGCGTGAAGTTGCGCGCCAAGCCACTTCTGACCGAAAAAGTGGTCACCGGCCCGAGCAACACTCTCGGGAATGTCGTCGTGTACATCTCCTCCGGCGCGGATGACGCACCCGCACAAGAAATGAACGAAGTTCACTTTGACCAGCAGGATTGCCGCTACAGCACGCATGTGTTGGCGGTGCGTGTTGGCCAGAACATCCGCTTTTCCAATAACGATCCGTTCTCGCACAATATTCATCCGCTCGCAAAGGTCAATCGTGAATGGAACCGCATCCAGCCGGCGCAGACTCCCGCGTTCTCGTACGCTTACGACAAAGAAGAATTCATCCCCGTCAAATGCAACATCCATGCGTGGATGCAGGGGTATCTCGCGGTGTTGAAGACCAGCCACTTCGCCGTGACCAGTGAAGATGGCACTTTCACGCTGCCGGAGCTTCCCCCCGGGAAGTACACCCTCACCGCCTGGCACGAAGTGTATGGCACGCAGAGCCGCGAGTTCACCATCACCGGCAGCGAAACGCAAACCATCAATTTCCTCTTTTACGCCAAGCCCTGAGCAGCGGCTGGGGCGGAGATCACAGTCGACAGTTAACAGTTTACAGTTCCGGGCAGAGACCTCCAGCCGGTTGGAACCTCCGGGTGTGGAGAAACCAAAATAGGCTTCGTGAAGAACATTAGGTGAGGAGTGGTTGCATACCCCACCCCGGATGTTTTTGTGAAGCGTGTCAAAACAAAGGGGTTGCAGGCGCAAGTGTGCGCAAGTGTGTGAAAAGAAAGGGAAAGATAAAGCTTTTGTTTTGCTATGGATGCGGACAGATGGGCGGAGTGTGTGTTTGGAGGAGAACTGCGGGGCGCGAACGGGGTGGTGCCGAGTATTCACAACGCATGGTATCACACTATTTACCAACTGTAAATAGATATCTATGAGGTACTAGTTTCGAAAGTGGTACGAGGAGGAGTGAGAGGAAGAAAGAGCGCCCCAAGAGCCCATACGTAAGCCGAAGTACGGGGCATCCCGCTTCGCCTTGAAGGTTAAGCGGGGGCCCCGCCGAAAATCAGTCGGCCCCTTGGCGCTGAGCCAAACCTGCTGCGGTGACGATCGCGTCGAGTTTCTCACGAATCTCTGGGTCGATTTCGTTGACTGGTACCAGATACGCGAGTTCATGAAAATCCCGCTTCGCCATGAGATTCGGGATCCCGAGTTTCTTGAAATAGTTTTGAAAGAGAGGTGTCAGGAAGTCGTCACTCACTTTTGTCCCAGGGTCCCAAGGCGAGCCTTTGCCCAACGTTGCGAGGGCCTTTTCCAATTCAGACATGGATTCACGCACCGCTTGAAGGCGTCTTTGTGCTTCTGCTTCGCTAAACAGTGGCCCCACCGCAGCAGTGCTAGCACTTTCCTGGGCGTAGGCCTCCAGCGTTTCACGGGAACAAAGGTAGTTTTCGATTTCTCTTTTCCACCACGTGAGTCCCACGGCCCCCAAGTCACCCGGCAATGGACGATCTAGTCGGTCGAAGATTGCCACCCCCTTGAGATGTCCGACAGCCTCTCGGAGGCCGTGGAAGTGCTTTTTTACGTCATTGGGCTGGTTACCCACGTAACGTACAAAAGGACGACTGAGGTATTCAATTGCTTTCTGGTGGCCTAGCCTGTCGGCGAAAGCCCGAAGGATTGCGAGGTCGGTTGACCCTTCAAGGTACAAAACCCAACCCGTTTGCTCGGCTTGGTAATACTGGTCGAATCCTATTTCTTCCAATGCCTTCATCACCTGGCTCCCGCGGTCAACCATCTGGTGAGGTCTGCTTCCAACGAAAGCAATTACCAGATCTCTCCCTGCGGCTTCATTCAGAAGCACTTCGCTATGGCTCGCTGCGATAACTTGGTTGCCGTTTGCCCTAGCTACATCTGTCAATAGCTGATAAATCTGGCGCTGCCGAAGGATCTCCAAGTGGGCGTCGGGTTCATCAAGCAGCACAACCGAGTTGGGATTGGCATACATGAATGCTAGCAGTAGCAGAGTTTGTTGTAGGCCCCGCCCTGAAGAGGAAAGGTCTAAGCGCACTTCTTTTTCCGAGTAGGCCATCTCTAATTCTCCCCGCTCTGGTATGTAGCGAGGCGGTTCTAGCGTAGATCCAAAAAGTTCCAGTATATGGTGGACGAGTTTCTTCCACAGCTCTGGTTTGTTGGTGTAGATCAAATAGCACAAATTCCTTAGTACACCCGCTGTCTGGCCTTCCCCCACCCGGACGTTTATTGCTCCTAGGTCAAGCCGGGTCTCATTAGCTGCTAATCCGGACATGGGAGGTAAGAACGCCACAAGCGCATTCATTGCCTCTTCTGGGATAGCCATGCGTCTTCCTGACTGCTCATCTAGATTCCTGAGGGGGCGGCAGTAGAATGACTCTTCATTTGCGTAGTCGAACTCAAAGCCGCACTTCCAAGGCCTGTCGTTAGTGACACCTTCTACGATGATGTCGACTCTGACGTTGTTCGTGACTTGGCCTTCCTCGGTTTTCTTCACATCGCGGACATGAAGATTGCGCCAAAGGAGTTTTGCGTCGGGGACTGGGACCGCAACAACGTCTCTGCGGTTAATTGTGACTCCGGGACGTTTCTCCGGAAGGCCCTTCCCCTTTCTTCTCTCGTTCCATCTACTAAGCCCCACTTGCCACAGCGCTAGTGCTTGCAACGCAGATGTTTTTCCTGAATTGTTCGGGCCTATAAAGACGACGGGATTTCCGAGGTCGACTTCCACGCTGTCAAAGCGCTTGAAATTTCGAATCTTGATCTTCGTCAACATCAACGCGACCCCCATTAAACCTTACAGGACAGTATCGTAGCCCAGTTCAATTGATTTTCTAAAGGCTCTTACACGCGGGGGAGGCTGGCTCACCGTCGCGAGGTCTTCCTCAGGGGCTTCCGCCAAAAAACGGCGGACGCAAACAATACGCCTCCATCCTACGGCGGGCATGCAGAAGGCGGCCTCTACAGGAGCAAGAGATATCCCTGCAAGAGTTTCTGATGGAAACGTACTACCTACGAGCGCCGATGCGTGGATTGATGGCACGGCGCATAGGAGGCTTGTATGGCCAGCCGATCGAATTGGATGTTTTCCGTGTGTGTCAGCCTGGCGTTACTCGCAGGTATTCCCGGCGCCTTTTCCTCTGGCGCGGGACAAAAGCCGAAAGCCGAGGTGGCCGCCTCAGCCAAGGCGACGAAGGAGGCCGCCAAAGAGATCGCGCGGCGAATTGATTTGAGCGCCGCCATGACCGTGAGTCTCCCGGAGCCGAAGCGCGAGCTGGAAGCTGCGCCGTTTGCCACGCAGGACGGCAAGAGCGGCTGGGTGCTGCGACTGCCCGGCAACCGTCCGATCGCCACGCCTGCCTACGACAATGGAATGCTGTTCGTCGGCGGGGGCTATGGTTCGCACGAGTTTTACGCCGTGGATTCGGACACCGGCAAAATCATCTGGAAAATCCAAACGGGCGACGACGGGCCAACGGCGGCGGTGGTCTCCGACGGCATGGTGGCGTTCAACACGGAGAGTTGCACGCTCGTTGTAGTAGACGAAAAGACGGGACGCCTTCTTTGGCAGGAGTGGCTGGGCGATCCTCTGATGAGCCAGCCCGCGATCGACAAAGGCGTCCTGTACATGGCCCATCCGGCCGCCACGGGAAGGCCTGCAAGGGAGGACGCGCGCTATCATCCGCGCCCTGCTTCGCCCGGCGGGAGCCACCGCCTGCTGGCAGCCGAGCTCCGAACCGGCCGGCACATCTGGGAGCAGCAGATTTCGGGGGATGTGATCACCGCGCCAGTGATTTCTGACGGCATCGTGTATTTCACGACATTCGATGGCACTTCGTACTCCTTAAATGCGGTGGATGGTTCGGTCATTTGGGTGAAGGCGAATGCAGGCACGAGCGCGCCCGTCGTCTCGAATGGTTATTTGTATGAGACACGGAAAGCGCAAGCGGGCAAGGAGACACGCGAGGGCCTGGCCCGCGTGGATGCCAAGCAAGGTATCGCCCGAGACAAAGAACTGCTCGCTGCTGGCAAAGCCGACTATCTCGAGAAGGGCAAAGGCGGCGGCGTGGCGCTCTCCACTACCCAGGTGACCGCCATGGACGCTTCGGTGGGATTCAGTGCGGCGCCCCCGAGTGCGCAGCTTGCAGGAGCCAGCGCCAATGTTGGCGTGGATTCGGTGGTCGGCGCATGGGCTTACCAAGGATCGCGCGCGGCGCTCAGTAAGGGACAAATCCTGAACGCGCAGGGCAACAACATCAATTCCGTGCGCGCCTCGGATGGCAAGCAGGCCTGGCACGCGGAAGTTGTGGGCGCAAACCACGGGCCGAGCAGCCAGCTCTTTTCCCCGCCTTCCGTGGGCCGCGATTACATGTATCTAGCCGGGGCCGGTGGTTATCTGCTCGCTGTGCGGCAGAGCGACGGCAGCGTGGGCTTTTCCTACGCTCTCCATGCCCCAATGGCCTTTCAACCCGCGTTGGCCAAGGGCAATGTCTACGCCGGCACCTCCGACGGTCGGCTGATCTGCCTTAAAACCGGCAACAAGGATGCAGACGGCTGGTACGCCTGGGGCGGCAATGCCCAACATAACAAAGTGCAGTAAGACCCGGCAGCGGGAACGGCTAGTAGCAACAGTCGGAGACTCAAGGAAAGGCCCCGGAGAGATCCCTCCACTACGCGGCCCGACGCGCCACAATTCGGCGCGATAGAAGAAATCGGGCCGCTTCGGTCGGGATGACAAAGGGGGCGAGCATAAGCGGCGCGTTGGACGTGCGCAGGCAGTGGGAGGATAATACCGGGTGGAGCGGTACTTCGAGGCAGGTGAGGACGCGAACGCCGTTTGAACCGTAACGAATCTCTGGGGTGCTGCGGATAGTCAGCTTGTGTGCACGGCCTGTCCCGCTGGCGGGTTCCCGCAGGAGCCCGTGAGCGGGGCAGGAAAGCCTAATGGTTGGCTCGTGGCGCCCACTTATTTCAGAGGTTCACGGCCTAGCTACCCACGGCTGAGCGGTCCGCTCCGTTTTAGCTTCCCGTGGTTAGTTTTCAGTTTTAAGTAAGCAACAGCGAATTAAACGATGGGAGTCGGTTTTTGCGGGGAAAGCGCGCTTGCGCTTCCGGAACGCAAGACTTAGAACTGAGGACTGATAACCTACCTCATGCGCATTCTCTTCATAGGGGACATTGTCGGGTCGCCCGGACGGCAGATGGTTCATGACCGACTGGCGGACCTGGTCGAGCAGCGCCAGATTGACCTGGTGATTGCCAACGGGGAGAACTCCGCCTCCGGATTTGGGATTACGCCGCGCCTCGCTGAAGGCCTGCTCCAGAATGGCATCGAGGTCCTGACCGGTGGAAATCACAGTTGGGACCGCAAGGAAATTCTGGAGTACCTGCCGCACCAGCCGCGACTCCTGCGCCCGGCGAATTTCCCCGAAGGGAATCCCGGAACGGGCCTGTATGTAGGCACGGCAAAGAACGGGGTGAAATTCGCGGTGCTGAACCTGCAAGGGCGGATTTATCTGCCGGCGATCGATGACCCGTTCCGCAAAGCCGACAGCGCGCTGGGGAAGCTCCCCGCGGAAGTGGCTTTCGTCCTGGTGGATATGCACGGGGAAGCCACCAGCGAGAAAGTGGCGATGGGCTGGTATCTCGACGGCCGGGTCACCGCGGTCATTGGCACGCACACGCACGTAGCCACAGCGGACGAGCGTGTCCTGCCAAACGGCACCGCCTACATTACCGACGTGGGTATGACTGGGCCGCACGACGGCGTGATCGGCATGGACCGCACCGGCATTCTCAAGAAGTTTCTGGATGGATTACCGGCACGCTTTGAAGTGGCGGCGGGCGACATCCAGTTGAATGCGGTGTTGATCGAAACGGATGATGCCGGACCGCGAAATGAGGCGGGACGCTTGCGCGCGAAGTCGCTGGAACGCGTGCGCCTGCGTATCGACTAGGCCAAGTTATTGTCACCTGCGCGGCCTACGGACTATCGCAAGACATTTGAGGGGCCCCTCTGGTGCTGCGGGAGAGGCAACCGCAGCGGTCCGGCTGCAATCTGAAAGACTATGCGTAGAAATGTGGGAAAATTCGTGGCGTGCGTCGCGGGATTGTGCCTCGCCAGCGTTCTGGGGGCCGTCGCTTCCCAGGTGGACGACCAACTGACTGCCCGCAAGCGCGTTTTCAAGCCCATCGGGCCGGGCCTGCGTGCTGTGAAGCGCGGCCAGGACGGGAAATACTATGTGCTGGCGTCGCCCAGCGTTGGTGTGGCTGTTTTTGATGACAAGGAAAAGCAATTGACCGTGATCGGGGCGCCGGTTGCAGCGGGCACCGACAAGGCCGGTCGTGGGGGCATCACCTTCGGCGAAGACTGCGATGTGGATGCGCAGGGCGATGTTTATGTGGTGGATCGCGGCGATAACCTGGTCGTCGAGTTCGCGCCTGACGGCAGGCTGCTGCGCTCGATTCCTGTAAATGGGCCCGTTTCCGTGGCAGCACTGCCCGAGGGGGAAGTGGCGGTCAGCAGGCTGCACGGAGAGCACCTGGTGACCGTCTATGGGCCGAACGGCAAGCTCACCCGTGAGTTTGGAGAGCCCGAGGAATTTTCCTCGCGGCAGGAAATTAACTGGCTGCTCAGCGAGGGCCGCCTGGGAACGGATGGGCAAGGACGGCTGTATTACGGCTATACGTTTCGCCCGGAACCTCTGGTGCGCCAATACGATCGGGCTGGTTACACCGGGGTGGACTTTGAGTTTACTGGATTGGATGCCTTTCCGGAGGCGCAAGCGGCGCGCAAAGAGATCGACAAACAGGAAAAGAAACAGACTCCCCCGTATTTCCTTGCGATCCTGACGGCGTTTGGCGCAGACCCGTTGAGTGGAGAGGTTTGGATGGCTTTGCACAACACTCTGCTCCATTTTGACAAGGAAGGGAATCGCCTCTCGGAGTATCAGATCTATACGCGCGAGGGAGCGCGGTTGGAAGCGAACACAATACTGGTGGAGGAAAACCGTCTGTTGATCGGCGCGGACCCGCAAGGCGTCTTCGATTTCGAGCGGCCGGACCGAAAACACTGAAAGATTGCTGGAGATTTCCTCAGGGCTGCTTGCACATTTTCAGTGCATTGCAATTTCCCGCGAAAAAATTCGCGCTGAAATGCGCGGAAAAAGCCACAGAATTTTCATGCTTGCACAAAACTGGTGCTTGTGGAAAAGTTGTGAATGCCATGTGAACGGCGGTGCAGCCCTTCGCACATTTTTCGCTTGCTCCATTACGGACAGTGCGCGAGAATCCATCCCAGTTAAGAAGCAAGTGCCACGAGGTCGGGGCTATTCTGAAAGGGCCGCGCGGGAATCCAAGGGGCGCGTATCAATCGTTCCAGCGTGAGCACGAACTCCAAAGCGTGAAGCTTTAGGGCACAAACTTGCTTTCCACAGCTTATTCACACCTGTGGAAATAGCTTAGGATTTGGTTTTTCCCATCACAATGACTACCGCAACGCAACTCGGACGTGAGCGCGAAACACAACAGAATGTCTGGGACAAGTTTTTGGAACTCAGCAAGTCCCGGATTAGCATCAATACCTACACCACCTGGTTCCAACCCACCCGGCTGAACCGCATGGAGGGGGAGACCCTTTTCATACAAATCCCCAGCACGGTCTTCCGCCAGGTGCTGACGCGCACCTACGGCGAGATTGTGAAGGCGGTCTTTCACCAGATGGGCACGCCCAACATGAAGGTGCAATACGTTTGCACCGAGGAAGAACCCGTGCAGGCTGCGCCCGCGGCCATTGGCGCGAAGCAATCCAAGCTCGATTTCGAGAGCAGCGACCACCAGTTGAATCTGCGCTACACCTTCGATACCTTCGTGGTCGGCAAGTCCAACGAGTTTGCGCACGCCGCTTCCCGCGCGGTCGCGGAGCAGCCTTCCAAGGCTTACAACCCGCTTTTCCTGTATGGCGGAGTGGGTATGGGCAAAACCCACTTGATGCATGCCATCGGGCACCTGATCAAGAAGCGTAATCCGGCCATGCGCTTAAGTTATGTCAGCGCGGAAAAGTTCACCATTGAGGTCATTAATTCGCTTCGCTTTGACCGCATGATCAGCTTCCGCGATAGGTTCCACACCGTTGATGTGCTGCTGGTGGACGATATTCAGTTCATTGCCGGCAAGGAGCGCACCCAGGAAGAGTTCTTCCACACCTTCAACGCGCTGTATGAACAGCAGAAGCAGATCGTGATTTCCTCCGATTGCCTGCCGAAGGACATCAATTCGATCGAAGAGCGGCTGCGCTCGCGATTCGAGTGGGGTTTGATCGCCGATATCCAGCCGCCGGACCTGGAAACGAAAATCGCCATCCTCCAGAAAAAAGCGGAGAACGACCGCTTTAACCTGCCCGATGATGTGGCGGAATACATTGCCCGGGCGATTAAGTCCAACGTCCGCGAGCTCGAGGGGGCGTTGACGCGCCTGATGGCTTACGCTTCTCTGACCGGCACGGTGGTGTCGCTGGCCACGGCCCAGCAGGTGCTGCGCAACATCATCGCTTCGCAGGAGAAGCGCGTCACCATCGACCTGATCCAGAAGCGCGTTAGTGAACACTTTAACCTGCGCGAGCAGGACTTGAAGGTGAGGAGCAATACCCGCGCTATTGCTTTTCCTCGCCAGGTGGCCATGTACATCGTGAAGCAGTTGACCACCGCATCGCTTCCGGAAATTGGCCGCCAGTTCGGCGGCAAGCACCACACCACGGTGTTGCATTCGATCAACAAGATCGAGGAGTTACGCCGTTCGGACAAGGAACTGAACCGCACCATTACGCGGTTGATGGATGCGCTGCAGTAGAAGTGTTTCTTCCCTCTCCGCAATGGGAAAAGGACCCACGACGCTCGTGGGTCTTTTTCTTTCTAAGATGTCCTTGGAGCTGAGACCGGGCAAGTTGGAGAGTCCGGCTAAGCCAATTGCGTCACCATGGCCTGGGCATGCCGTCGTGCCCCAGAAACTTCCCGGAAATCTCCATTGGATTGCCGGCGAGCACCCTGCGCATTCCTGCAATGCTCTCCCTTGGTGAAAGTGGCGCGTGGGCGCCGCCCATGTCGGTCTTCACCCAGCCCGGGTCAAGCAGCACGACGCTGATGCCGCGCGGCTCCAGCTCTTTTGCGAGAATGGACAAGGCCATGTTCAGGGCCGTCTTACTACTGCGGTATTGATAGGAAGTGCCGGCTTGTGCGACCGAACCATCCTGCACACCGCGCAGCGAGCTCAATGACGTGGAGATGGCGGCAATCAGCTTACGTTGGCCGGCCTCGATGTTTTCGAGCAACGCCTCCGTGACACGCAGCACCCCGAAAACGTTCGTCTCCAGAGCCTCGCTCCAGCCATCGTAATCGATCTCGCCAATGTGCTGGCCTTCGCGCGGATAGATGCCCGAGCTATGCAGCAGCACGTCAATGGGCTTGCCGTCCAACTTGTCGGCAAGGTCCTGCACAGACTCATTGTCTGTCACGTCCAAGTGATGCACCACGACTGCAGGACATTGCACGGCAACTTGCTTCAATTCGGTGCTCTTGCCTGGTTGCCGGGATGTTGCCAGCACTTCCCAGCCGTCACTAGCATACTGACGGACAAATTCAAGACCCAGACCGCGGTTTGCGCCAGTGATCAGAATTGTGGACATATGTGTAGCCTCCTCGGCTCCTGCTGGGAGCACGTCAGTAGAAAGGAAAAATTGTGGATCACATTAAGGAAATTCAAGCTTTGCTCTTTCCATTGGATGCTACGCGCAGAAAATTGTCACGAGAACGCCATAAGGAGAAGCTGTGAACTACGCGTGGGAAAGATGCGGATAAGCTGTGATCAGGTGTGGAGTAAATCCATGCGGCTCCCGAACGTGCCTGTTTTTTCCAACGATCCGCAGAAAATTGCACTTCACACCGCTCAAACAGATTGCAGGCAGGCCTGCACTAGAGGAGCTTTCCCACCAATCCACAGCAGTCATCATCACAACAAGCTATGGAGCAATTCTTCTTTGCATGAAAGCTTGTGAAGGAAGTGATGACTGTGAATCAGTCGTCTTTGGGTTGGGTTTGCAGACGGCTTGAGCTACGACGGGAGCCTCCATTAAAAGCCGCTATTTCCACAGAGAATCCGCTGCGTGTGGCCTTTATACTTTGCGAAAAAACGAGTACAGTACGCTAGCGGGTAAACTGGACGGGGGAAACGCATGACCGCAACGGGAACCGCACGCGAGGAAAGCCAAGCGATGGAATTCAGCGTAACGAAATCGGTGTTGCTCAATGAACTCACGACAACACAAGGCGTGGTGGAGCGCAAGACCACCATTCCCATTCTCTCCAACCTGCTGGTGGAGGCAAAAGGCAGCCGCCTCACAATCACGGCGACGGACCTTGAGCTGAGCGTACGTACTTCTTGTGAGGCCAAGATTAAGAAAGAAGGCGCCGGGACGATCCCAGCCAAGAAGCTTCTAGAACTCGTGCGTCTCCTGCCTGAAGGTGAGATCAAGTTCAAGTTACTCGACAATCATTGGGTTGAAATTGTCAGCGAGAAGAAAAAATACAAGCTGGTTGGTATGGCCAAGGAAAACTTCCCCGCTCTCCCGATGATGCCCCACACCCTGGTGAACATTCCTGCCGTCGTCTTGGAAAACCTAATCGGCAAGACCAAGTTCGCGATTTCCATGGAGGAATCACGCTACACGCTGAACGGTGGCCTGCTGATCCTCAAGCCGGACACGTTGGCGATGGTGGCCACCGACGGCCACCGCTTGGCGCTTGCGGAAACCGACCAGAAACTAGTTGGACTTAACGGCGAAGTGCGCGTCCTGATTCCGAAGAAAGCCATGGATGAAGTGGAAAAACTCTCCAACGCCGCGGGCTCCGATGCGCAGATGGAGTTTGCGAAGGATGAAAGCCACCTATTCTTCCAGGTTGGCCATCGGCTGCTGATTTCGCGGATTCTCACTGGGCAATTCCCGAATTACGAAGCGGTACTGCCACGCGAAAATAACAAGACTATCGCGCTGGAACGCACGGAATTGAGCGATGCGGTGCGCCGCGTTTCGCAACTCGCCGACCAGCGATCGCACGCCGTAAAACTCTCCGTCTCGACCGAAGGCGTGGAGATTTCCGCCTCCAGCCCCGAATACGGCGAAGCGAAAGAGATCATCGAAAAAGAGTACAAGGGCGATCCCATCGCCATCGGATTCAATTCCACCTACATGCTGGATTTTCTGGCCGCCGCCGCGGACGGGCCGATC
>Ga0209517_10005914_pt1 | contig 15361 bp, 13 predicted proteins | sample PeaSoiMetSII2010_FD_187695 | JGI IMG/M metagenome (GOLD analysis project Ga0209517, IMG submission 187695) | Peat soil microbial communities from Weissenstadt, Germany - SII-2010 (SPAdes) (version 2) | ecosystem: Environmental > Terrestrial > Soil > Wetlands > Peat | place: Germany... | reverse complement strand
CAATCCCGGCATCGTGCTGGCGTTTTCAAAGCTCGCCGCGCAGCCGGACATCGTTGCGTTTCTGGGATCGATCCGTTCGACCCAGGTGATGGCGATGGCGCCCGATGTGCTCAAACTCGGCAAGCCCGTGATGATCGGCGGCACCAATCCGGATCTGACCCATATGGGCAATCCGTGGCTATTTCGATTCCGTCCCAATGACAGCTATTCCGGCCGGGTCATCGCCGATTTCGGCGTGAACACGCTCGGCAAGAAGAAGTGGGCGATCGTACATTCGACCGACGCCTTCGGTACCGCGGGCGGCAAGGCGCTGGCAGACGCATTGGGCAAGCTTGGCGCGCCGCCGGTTCTCGATCAAGGCTATGCCAACCAGAGCCAGGATTTTACGCCGGTCGTGCTGGCCGTAAAGCAGTCCGGCGCGGATGTGCTCGGCACTTACTTCACCTTCGAAAACGACCTCGGCATTTTCGCGCGCCAGCTGCGCCAACTCGGCGTCAATATTCCCTGGGTGGGTTCGCCCTCGGTGGTCGCGGTGTCATCGACCAAACTGGCGGGTCCCGCGCTTTACGGCACCTATGGCGTGGCCGATTACGCCGAAGAATCCAGCGAAGCCTCGAAAGCCTTCGGCAAGGCCTATCGCGATACCTACAAGACCGCGCCGGACATTCAGAGCTCCTGGACCTACGATGCCATCACCATCTTGTCGGCGGCGATCAACAAGGTTGGCTCGACCGATCCGGCAAAAATCCGCGAGGCCATTCTCGCGCTGAAAAAATTCCCCGGTGCGGAAGGCGAGTATAATTTTGACCAGAACGGCGACGGCCTGCACGGCTACAACGTCGTGCGGAACGAGAAGGGGACGATCGTCTACGACAAGCATATCGAATTCAACGATTGACCGCGTGACCGGCTCGTCTGCTTGCGGAAGGGCCGGCCGCATTCGATGCGCAGAAAAATACGCGCGATGGCTCGCGTCGGGCTGATCGATCCAAGAAGATTGGCCTGCGGCAACAATCAACAACAGCAAGGCCCAAAATTCTTCCACCGGGCATTTCCATGGACCTCGTTCTGCAATTGCTCTTTACCGGCATAGGCATCGGCGCCGTCTATGCGCTGGTGGCGCTCGGTTTCGTGCTGATTTTCCGCGCCACCAATGTGGTGAACTTTGCCCAAGGCGAGTTCTCGATGGTCGCCGCCTATCTGATGGTGGTGTTCGCGGTCGATCTGGGATGGCCGTACTGGTTGTCGTTCCTGCTGGCGCTGGCCGGCATGGCGCTGTTGGGCGCGATCTTCAATCTCGGGGTCTATTATCCGCTGCGTCATCGCACTTTCTTGCCTGTCATCATCGCAACCATCGGCGCCTCGATCCTGCTCGCCAATTCGGTGCTGGCGATCTACGGGCCGCAGCCGCAGGTGCTGGAGGGGTGGTTCGAGACGCCGGGGATCCAGCTTGGGCCGGTTTATCTCGACAGCCAGTATCTCCTGATTATCGCGGTGACCGTGGTGCTCGTGATCTTCAACTACTGGTTCTTCGAGCACACCATGCTGGGCAAGAAATTGCAGGCGACCTCGCAGGACAAGGAGATGGCCTCGCTGCTCGGCATTTCCGTCTCCACCATGATCATGATCACCTTCATCTATTCGGCGGTGCTCGGCGGCCTTGCCGGAATCCTGGTAGCACCGATCCTGTTCGTGTCGATCCAGATGGGATCGACGATCGCGCTGAAGGCCTTTGCCGCCACCATCATCGGCGGATTCGGCGACGTCACCGGCGCGATCATCGGCGGCCTGGCGCTCGGCATCATCGAGACCTTTGGCGCGGCCTATATATCGGTGCCGTACAAGGACGGCTTCGCGTTTCTGGTGCTGGTGGCGTTTCTGGTGTTCCGGCCTCAGGGCATCTTCGGCGAACGCGTCGCGGAGAAGGCATGAGCGCGCCCAGCGAGAACATGCCGATGGCGGTCGCCGCGCCGCGCGCGAGGCCGCTTTTGCTGCGTCACCTGCCGTATTTCATCGTCTCAGCCGTCCTTGTCGCTCTTGCCGGCACGATGCAGTTCGACGGCTACATCCACAACATCCTGATGCAGGCGACTACGTTCGCGATCGCGGTGTTTGGGCTTTCGGTCGTGCTCGGCCTGTGCGGGCAGATCAACCTGGCGCAGGCGGCATTTTTCGGCCTCGGCGCCTACGCCGTCGGCCTCGGCACCTCGGACTATCATCTCAGCTATTGGCTGTGCCTTGCCGGCGGATGCGTGATCGCGCTTCTGGCCGGTGCGTTTCTGGGCATGTCGACGCTGCGGCTCGGCGGGCACTACCTTGCCATGGTGACGATCTCATTTCAGCAGATCGTCACCCTCGTCATGATCAACTCGATATGGCTCACTCACGGCCCGGACGGCGTTCCCCGCATCGGGCGGCCGGAGCTGTTCCAATCCTCGCAATCCTACCTCGCCTTCTGCGTCGCAATGCTGGCGCTGGTCGGTTACGCCGTCTGGCATCTTGCGGAGACGCGGCTCGGCCGCGCCATGCGCGCGGTGCGCGATAACGAGCTTGCTGCCGGCGTCGTCGGCATCGACGTGTTTCGCACCAAGGTTTCCGCCTTTGGCTTGAGCGCGGTGCTCGGCGGACTGGCCGGTGGCCTGTTCGCGGGCGGCTTTGCCTATGTCAGCCCCGACCAGTTCTCCTTTGCCGAGTCGGTGGTGTTCCTGACGATGTCGCTGCTTGGCGGCGCTGCTTCTCCGATCGGGTCGGCGATTGGCACCGGGCTTTTGATTTTGATCCCGGAATGGCTGCGGTTCCTCAAGAGCGTTCCCGGGCTCTATCTTGCGATCTACGGCCTGTCCGTCATTTTGATCATCCGCTACATGCCGGACGGCATCTGGGGTTTCTTCAATATTGCGACCGAGCGCTGGCGCGCCAAGGCCAAGGTGAAAGCCGCCGGTCCCGCGCTGCAGCTAGTTCCCGCGACCGTCGGCGGCGATATCGTTCTTTCCGCCAAAGGCCTCTCGAAACATTTCGGTGGCCTCAAGGCCGTCGATGACGTCGATATCGAAGTCAGGCGCGGCGGCGTTCATGCGCTGATCGGGCCGAACGGCTCGGGCAAGACCACGATGCTGAACGTGCTGTCCGGCCTCTACAAGGCGACCGCCGGCAAGGTCACGCTCGACGGCACCGATGTCACGGACATGCCGCCGCACCAGCGCGCCGCCGCTGGCCTCGGACGCACGTTCCAGAACATCCGGCTGTTCCGCTCGATGACGGCGCTGGAAAATGTCGTGATCGGCGCCGAGCGGCCGGGCAATACGCTGATCGGCAAGGGTGGCGAGGAGGCCCTCAACCAGCGGGCTATGTCGGCGCTGACCTTTGTCGGTTTGGGATCACGCGCCAACGAATTGATTTCGAGCTTTTCCTATGGGCATCAGCGCCTGATCGAGATCGCGCGTGCGCTTGCCGCCAATCCGACCCTGCTGCTGCTCGACGAACCGGCGGCTGGGTTGAATTCCAGCGAGAAGCTCGAACTTCACGCGCTGCTCAAGCGCATTGCCGCCCAAGGTCTCACCATCCTGATCATCGATCACGACATGACGCTGGTCTCCGAGGCCGCCCAGCACATCACCGTGCTCAATTTCGGACGCCGCATCGCGGACGGCGAATCCATGGCGGTGCTGCGCCATCCCGACGTCGTCTCCGCATATCTCGGAACCGAATAATGGCGCTCTTGCAGATTAACGATCTGATCGTGCTCTATGGCGAGATCGAAGCCCTGCGCGGGGTATCGATCAGCGTCGATGAAGGGCAGGTGGTGACGTTGCTCGGCGCCAACGGCGCCGGCAAATCGACCACGCTGCGGGCGATCTCCGGTTTGATAAAGCCGGCCGCCGGCGAAATCCTGTTTGACGGCAGGTCGATCGCGGGGCTGGGGCCCGAGGCGATTGTGCGGCTCGGAATCTCCCACGTGCCGGAGGGGCGGCGGGTTTTCCCCGGCCTCACCGTCAAGGAAAACATCATGCTCGGCGCGTCGAACCGGCGCGTCGGCAAATCGGAACTGTCGCGCGAGGCGGACGCCATGTTCGATCTGTTTCCGGACATCCGTCCCTTTGCCAATGCGCTCGGCTGGACCTTGTCGGGCGGCCAATTGCAGATGGTTGCGGTTGCGCGCGGTCTGATGGCGAAGCCGCGGCTGTTGCTGCTGGATGAACCATCGCTCGGGCTCGCGCCCGTCATCGTGCAGGCAGTGTTCCGGATCATTTCGGAGATTCGCCGCAACACCACGGTCTTGCTGGTCGAGCAAAACGCGCGCATGGGACTTTCCGTCGCCGACCGCGGCTATGTCCTGGAAACCGGACGCATTGTGCTTGGCGGCAAGCCCGACGAATTGTGGGGCAATGAAGCCATCCGCGCCGCCTATCTCGGCGGTCATGCCAAGGCAAGCGTGTAAACCGGCTAACCAATAAGAAGAGCGACGAGCCCATGGTCACACTACAAGTCCCCAATCTGATCGACTTTGTTGCCGATGTCTTCGGCCATGCCGACTCTTCGCCGGAGGAAGCCCGGCGCATCGCAACCTATCTCACCACCGCCAATCTCACCGGACACGACAGCCATGGCGTGATCCGGGTGCCCGTCTATATCCGGTGGAAGAAGATGGGCTCCGTCGTTCCCAACCAGGCCGCCGAGATCGTCGTCGACACGCCTTCGCTGGCGGTGGTCGACGGCAAGTTCGGTTACGGACAGACCGTCGCGCCCCAGGCAGTGAAGATCGGCATCGAAAAATGCAAGAAGTCCGGTCTTGCCGCCGTCGCGTTGCGCAATGCCGGCCATATCGGCCGGGTCGGCGACTGGGCGGAAATGGCGGCCGCCGAGGGCCTGGTATCGATCCACTTTGTCAATGCGGCGGGATCGGTGCTGGTTGCGCCCTATGGCGGCGTCGAGCGGCGGCTTTCCACCGCGCCCTATTGTGTCGGCATTCCGCGCCGGGGGCAGGGACCGGTCGTGCTGGATTTCGCGACCTCGATCGTCGCCGAAGGCAAGGTGCTGGTCGCAAGCCGTGGCGGCAAGAAATTGCCGATGGGCGCGCTGATCGATCTCGACGGCAATTTGAGCGAAGACCCGGCCGTGCTGTACGGGCCATATGAAGCCAAGGGGCCGCGCGATCACAGTCAGGGCAAGGGCGCGATCCGCGCGTTCGGTGAGCACAAGGGATCGGGTCTGGCTCTGATCTGCGAGTTGCTCGGCGGCGCGTTGACCGGTACCGGCGCGACGGGACCGAACCGCCGCTTCGCCAACGGCATGTTCGCCGTTTATGTCGATCCCAAGATCGTCGATCCCGCCAATTTCTTCGACGGTGAGATTTCGCGCTACATCGACTATTTCAAGAACACCAGGCCGGCCGCAGGCGTCGAGGCGGTGTTGATCCCGGGCGAGCCGGAGGCGAAGATGCGCACCGAGCGCACCAAGAACGGCGTGCCTTTACCGGACGATACCTGGGCCGCGATCGTCAATACCGCGCGCGAGGTCGGCGTAAGCGAGGCGAGCATCCAAAGGGCCGTGGAGTGATTTTTCCGCCATTGCGAGGAGCCAACGGGTCGCGCGAACGCGCGCCCGATGACAGGCTCCGCGACGAAGCAATCCAGCTATGCTTGCGAGATGGATTGCTTCGCTTCGCTCGCAATGACGGTATTGGCGACAAACTGGAAGGAAAAGCAATGGCGAATAAAGTCAAAGAGATATGGGCGTCGGGCAAAGTAGTGGTGAATGCCTGGCTTGCGATTCCTTCCGGGTTTTCGGCCGAGGTGATCGCGCAGTGCGGCTTCGACAGCGTCACCGTCGACATGCAGCACGGGGTGCAGGATTATCAATCGATGGTGCAATGCTTCCAGGCGATGCACGGCCATCCCGTGACACCCATGGTACGGGTGCCGTGGAATGAGCCCGGCATCGTCGGCAAGGTGCTCGACGGCGGTGCCTATGGCGTAATCTGCCCGATGATCAACACCAGGGAAGAGGCCGAAAGGCTCGTCGCCTACAGCAAATATCCGCCGCGCGGGACGCGTTCGAACGGCCCGATCCGGGCCGGCTTGTACGGGACCGCCGGCACCTATCAGAAGACCGCCAACGACGAGATCGTGTTGCTCCCGATGATGGAGACCAAGACCGCGATCGAGAACATGGAATCGATCCTCGATGTCGAAGGCATCGACGGGGTCTATATCGGTCCTTCCGATCTCGGCCTCTCCTATGGGCTGGTGCCGAAGCTCGACCGCGAAGAGGCAGAGATTCTCAGGATTTACGAGAAGATCGTAAAGGAGTGCGGCAAGCGCGGTCTCCATCCCGGCATTCATTGCAGCGGCGCCGATGGCGCGCTGCGCGGGATCAATATGGGTTTTCGGCTCGTGACCTTGTTCAACGACAGCGGCTTGATGGCGACCTACGCCAAGATGCAGATCGCAAAGACGAGAGGCGAGTCCAACGGCAAGGCGTAACGCAATCGCGCTGCAATACCCTCATGGTGAGGAGGCGCTCTTGCGCCGTCTCGAACCATGAGGCCCAATTTGTTCATATGCGGCCCATCCTTCGAGACGCCTGCTGCCGCAGGCTCCTCAGGATGAGGTGGTGTATGTTGCGGCACCTTGAAGACCAGGAGAACCGACATGACCCCAGCACCCGTCATTCGCCTGCACCCCGATGATGGCGTGCTGATCGCACGTTCCAGCCTTCCGCCCGGCATGGTCGTGGCGGACGGGGTGACTACGGTCGAACGCATTCCCGCCGGCCACAAGGTCGCGATCCGCGGAATCGCGGTTGGCGAGCCGATCCGCCGCTACGGCCAGATCATCGGCTTTGCGACCGCGCCGATTGCGCCGGGGAGCCACGTCCATACCCAGAATTGCGGCATGGGCGATTTCGCCAAGGACTACGCGTTTGGGGTCGACGTCAAGCCGGTGCCGAACTTCGATCTGCCCGCGAGCTTTGACGGCATCCGCCGCTCCGACGGGCGCGTGGCGACCCGCAATTATATCGGCATCCTCACCTCGGTGAATTGCAGCGCGCATGTCGCGGGCCTCGTGGCGGATGTCTTCAAGAAGAATCCGTTTACGGGCGAAAATCCGCTCGCCGATTTTCCCAACGTCGACGGCGTGGTCGCGCTCACCCACAAGACCGGCTGCGGCATGACCCAAAACGAGCCATTGGCCCTGCTGCGGCGGACCCTTGGCGGCTACGCGCGCCATGCCAATTTTTCCGCCGTCGTCGTGCTGGGGCTGGGCTGCGAGGTCAACCAGATCGGCGGCCTGATGCAGGAACAGAAGCTCGCCGGCCGCCTGCGCGAACTGGAGATTCAGCAAATCGGCGGCACCCGCAAGACGGTCGAGGCCGGCGTGGCCTTTGTGCGCGAGGCGCTCACCGACGCCAACAAGGTGAAGCGTGAGCCTGTAGCCGCGAGCGAGTTGACGGTGGCGCTGCAATGCGGCGGCTCCGACGGCTATTCCGGCGTCTCCGCCAACCCCGCGCTCGGTGCGGCAAGCGATCTTCTGGTGCGGCACGGCGGCACCGTCATTCTATCCGAAACGCCGGAGACCTATGGCGCCGAACATTTGCTGACGCGGCGCGCGGTCAGCCGCGAGGTCGGCGAAAAGCTGGTGGCCTTGATGCGCTGGTGGGAAGAATACACCGCCCGCGAGGGCGCCGAGATGAACGCCAATCCCAGCCCCGGCAACAAGGCCGGCGGCCTCACCACGATCCTGGAAAAATCCCTCGGTGCGATGGCGAAGGCCGGCAGCACCAATCTCGTCGACGTCCTGAACTATGCCGAAGCGGTCACCAAGAAGGGCTTTGTCTTCATGGACACCCCCGGTTACGACCCGGTCGCGGCCACGGGGCAGGTGGCGGGCGGCGCCAATCTCGTCTGTTTCACCACCGGGCGCGGCAGCGTGTTCGGCTGCAAGCCCGCGCCTTCGATCAAGCTTGCGACCAACACGCCGATGTACGGGCGCATGGAAGACGACATGGACGTCAATTGCGGCACCATTCTCGACGGCGAGGAGAGCGTACAGCAATGCGGCCAGCGCATCTTCGACCTGATGCTCAAAACCGCCTCGGGCCAGCCGACCAAGAGCGAGAGTTTTGATTTCGGCGGCGCCGAATTCGCACCCTGGGTGCTTGGGGCGACGATGTGAGCTGTCGTTCCTGCGAACGCAGGAACCCATAACCACAGGCCGCAGTTTTGGCGGAAGGTTTAGCCGCGTTGCCCTATTGAGAAATCACGCGGTATGGGTCCCAGCTTTCGCGGGGACGACCCGACCTGCGATGGTGACGAATACTCTGGATTTATTTCCGCTTCGGCGGCGTAGCAGACATGGGCGGACTCGCTGCTGGCTCGACCCGGTCGCAAATGACCCAAAGCGGTCATCGCCTCAATCGGGTCCGGCCCACAGCGCTGTATTCTGCGCGATGGCTAGCTCAGCGCCATCACGGAGAGCACGCCAAATCCAGCGAACACAGTCTTCAGTTCGCAGATCGAGCTCAGTGTTGGAACGGATAAATTTTAGGAAGTCTGCGCGCATTTCGGAATATTCGGTCACTACGTCGCCCAGCTGCAGCGACGAGGTTCGTTTCAGTTCGTCCAATTCTGCAATCAGACTCTGGCAACTCCCGACGAAGAACGTGGGGTCATCGTCTAGTCCACCAGGATCATCGAATCCCAGCGGCAGCCAAAGAGAGTTATCCCACCATGGAAAGTTTTTCCCCGCTAGCTTTCCACAAGCGCCGGCCGCGAACCCAGCGTCTTCGTCCGCGTAGCCCTCCAACTGCACGGCATGCCGAAGAAACTCCATGACGGTCGCACCGTTGAGGCAAGAAATCGTTGCGACGGCGTCGGGACGTTCTAGCCAAGTTGCTAGCCCCACTTCCAATCCCCTCGACGACAGAAAGCCAGCGATTGACCCCTCAAAACCTTGGAGTCCGGCTGACCCCACGATCAGGTCCTTGGCCATGGTTCCCCCACGAGAAAAACGCATAATCTGAATTGAAGCACAATCACGAAATGTCCGCACCTGGCACATCGCGTGATTTCACTGTCCTGCGGAATTTTGTCGCTATCGGGGAATAGCGGACATAGGTCCGTAGGGCGGGTTGGAGGCGACTTGTCCGCCGTAGCTCGAAGAGCGAAGGCGGAAGCCGTAACCCGCCACCTCAGAGAACGACGGGCCACGATTTGTCAATTTGTATGGGGATGCCCGACCTATCGTGTCGGGAGACGGCCGGTTACGCCGTCGGCTTCAACCCGCCCTGCGGACCTGCGATGGCGACGAATACTCCAGATTTATTTCCGCTTTTGGCGGCGTAGCAGACTTGGGCGGACTCGGTGCTGGGTCGACCCAGTCGCAAATGCCCCGAACCGGACATCAGCCCCCGTCGCAACGCTTCCCCATCCCGGCATGCGCTGTTAGCGTCTGTTGAACCTGAGGTGGAATGACGCGCGAAGCGGCATTGTTCGTTCATTCAGGCAAGGTTGGGAGGGAAATGCAATGTTTTCGCATGTGATGATCGGAACCAACGACCTAGAAAAAGCCAAGGCGTTCTATGACGCGCTCCTAAGTACGCTCGGCGTAGCGCCTGCGATGGTCGACGGCCATCGCATTTTCTACCGAACCAAGACCGGCGTCTTTTCAGTGTCGAAGCCGATCAATGGCAAGCCGGCGACCCCAGCGAATGGCGGCACTATCGGTTTTGCCTGCAGCTCGACTCAACAAGCCGACGCGTGGCACGCCGCTGGCATCGCCAATGGCGGGACCTCATGTGAAGACCCGCCGGGCGTGCGCGAAGTCCCAACGGGCAAATTCTATCTCGCTTATCTACGTGATCTGGATGGCAACAAGCTCTGCGCCCTGCACCGGATGGGCTGAGGACCCAACACGTTGATCGTCGGGCACTTGGAGTTCGCCCACGCCGACGAGGGAATAACAGCAGACTTTGCTGCGGAGCATGAGCCTCCTATTGGCACATCGCATCATTTCGCTACCCTGCGGAATTTTGTCGCTATCGGGGAATAGCGGACCTACCCCGCCGCCGGGTGAATGAGCGCGAGCGAGGCCCGGCCATGTTTTCGATAAATCGAGAAATCGGAATCCAGCGTCAGGACGGCATGTCGATCATGGATTTCCGACATGCGGACGATGCACGCGTCGGCCAGCGATATCGGAATGTTCCGATATTTTTGAAGCAGCTTGCGCAATTCCGCGATATGTTCATCGGCCCGAAATGCGACGCAGAGCGCGCCATTTTCGACGAGCGCCAACATGGCGTCCTGGGCCTTTCCGTAGCGCGCAAGCAAGAACATCGCCTCCGCGAGCACGGGCTCACACACGAGAAGAGGCGCGTCGAGTTCCTCGATGCGCTCAGTGACCCAGCGGTGGTGCTGTTCCGCCCGGTCGAAAAAGGCGACGAGCGGTCCGGTGTCAACGATGGCGGCGGTCATTGCGGCCGAAGCCTGCGAGATGCCTGGGATTCGAAGCGAGGTCGGCAATTCCCGAATCGATCGTCCCGCGCGCGGGCTTCATCAGGCCGGCGAGGCTCGGCTGCCGGCGCTTGCCGCGTGGCGTTTCCAGGACCCGCCGCAAACCTTCCTCGATCAGATCCTTCAGCTTGCGGCCGCGCAGCGCCGCCTCAGCCTTGGCTTGCCGGTACAAATCGTCAGGGACGTCGACGGTGGTCTTCATTTGCCTGTCCTGATACATAAAAGAATAAAACCATATTTATGCCAGCTTTAATGAAGATTCAAGCCGTGGGGCGGGTTGGAGGCGACTTGTCCGCGGCAGCTCGAAGAGCGAAGGCGGAAGCCGTAAACCCGCCACCTTAGATAACGACGGGGCACGAGGTTTCCGGCTGGTTCGCCTCAGTCTGCCATTTCCAGCTCAAGCCGGGCGTCTTTTTTGGTTTTGGCTTGCGATACTTCGATCGAGACCCGTTCTCCCAAAGCATTGAGATAGCCGAACAGGCGTTCGTAGGCATATCCGGCAAAATGCCCCCGTAAAAGTTTCGACACATCCGGTTGCGCCAGACCGAGCAATGATGCGGCCTTAGCTTGCGTCAGTCCCTTCGATCTGATCCGCGCCGCAATACGCAGCACAAGGTCTGCCTTGATCGAATGCTCGGCAGCGTTGGGCAGGCCGATGTCCGCGAACACGTTGCCGCTGCTCTTTGTGACTCTGACTTTTTTCATCGCTCTCTCTCCAGACTCGCTTGCTCGGCTTCTTTCAATCTGCGCTTGATCTTGTCCAGCTCTGCTTTTGGCGTCGCGATGCCCTTCTTGGATTTCTTCTGAAAGGCGTGAAGCACGTAAATCACGCCCTTTATTTTCACCGTGTAAACGGCGCGAAAGGTGTTGCCGTCAAAATCAGACACGATTTCGAGAACACTGGCGCCCTTGAACCCTTTCAGCGGTTTGGCATCGGGATGTTTGCCGCCCCTCTGAGCGGTGCGAAGCGCAAAGCCGATGCCATATTTGACCTCCGCTGGAAATTCACTCAGGTCATCCCGCGAGGTGCCAATGAACTCCAGCGGCGTGTCGGTTTTGCTCATCGATTTCAGCTTTATAGTATATATACTATATTGGGCGGTGGTCAACCAAATGTCGACGCCGGATGCGGCAGGGTCCCCGGCTTCAACCCGCCCTGACTGATGTGGCTTGTGTGATTTGCCCGTCGGGTGGTTTTCGTAAACTCGCTTTCGGCCGCTTGTCCAGCCCCCTCCGCAAAAATATTTCTGTTTTTCCGAAATGCAAATCAGATGTATATCCAGCCCCATCCCGTGCCGCTTCAGGAGGGGCGTTGCGCATCGTCACGACGTTGGGTGCGGGAGGCGGTGGACGCGGCCGGATGTCGGCGACGATCGGCATCCGGCCCGCGGACGGCGAAGTCGTGTGGTCCTGACGCCCCGACGCTGGCGTCAAGCCGGTGGAGGCAACTTCGCCGGCGAGGGTGGCAAACAAGCCCGGTCACCCGAGAGCACGAAGGAAACCGTTAAAACCATTGCGCGGGGAATGCCGGGTGTTTCCGGTGTGACCGTGGTGACTACGCTTGTGTGCATTTTCATTTCGCACACAAGGCTGCGGGCGCATCCAGCGCCCGGCATTCCCTGCGCCCTCTTATGGCAGAGGGCATCTTCGTGCATCAGCTCGGACGCTCCGCGCCGCGAGAATGCGAACGCGTGTTTCTTTCAACCGTCGTGCCCGGCCTTGTGCCGGGCATCCACGTCTTTCTTATTCCTTGATGTGACAAGCAAGACGTGGATGGCCGGGACATAGGCGAGCGGAAGCGACGCCGTCCTTTGGACGGCTATGCCCGGCCATGACGAACCAAATAGCCGCTTGGCTGGGCAGTCCTTGCCCGTTGTTAGTGCTTGATGTCGGCCGGAACCGGTGTTCTGCTTAAAAAAGCTGCTGGAGCACTCCTCTCGTGTCGATCTTCGTCGCACTGCACCACGTCACGCACTACAAATACGACCGCCCGATCGACCTCGGCCCCCAGACCATCCGGCTGCGGCCGGCGCCCCACACGCGGACACCGATCCTGAGCTATTCGCTCAAGGTCACGCCAACAAATCATTTCGTGAACTGGCAGCAGGACCCGCAGGGCAACTGGCTTGCCCGCTATGTATTTCCGGAGAAAGCCACTGAGCTGAAGATCGAAGTCGATTTCACGGCGCAGATGACCGTGATCAACCCGTTCGATTTCTTCGTCGAACCTTATGCCGACAGCTTTCCGTTCGACTATACCGCCGATCTTAAGACCCAACTTGCGCCTTACCTTGCAACCATCGAGCCCGGGCCGCTTTTTGCCGCCTACGTTGCGGATATCAAGCGAGAGGCGACCAGCACGGTCAATTTCCTGGTCGATCTCAACGCGCAACTGCAGAAAAAGATTCGCTACATCATAAGGATGGAGCCCGGCGTTCAGGCGCCGGAGGAAACGCTTGGCGCCGGCGCGGGCTCGTGCCGCGATTCGGCGTGGCTGTTGATTCAAATCCTGCGACACCTCGGGCTCGCCGCGCGTTTCGTCTCGGGCTATCTCATTCAATTGCGTCCCGATATCGATCCGGTCGAGGGGCCGCGCGAAGTCGAGAACGATTTCACGGATTTGCATGCCTGGGCCGAGGTCTATCTGCCCGGCGCGGGCTGGATCGGATTCGACGTCACCTCGGGCATGCTGACCGGCGAGGGGCACATTCCCGTCGCCGCCACGCCGCACTACCGTACGGCGGCACCGATCAGCGGCGCGGTCGGATTCGCCAATGTCGAGTTCGGCTTCGAGATGAACGTTAAACGGATTCGCGAGGCGCCGCGGATCACCCGGCCGTTCTCGGATGAATCCTGGGCGCGTCTCGACAAGCTCGGCGAGCAGGTCGATGCCGACCTGAAGGCCGGCGACGTGCGCCTGACGATGGGGGGCGAGCCGACCTTCGTTTCGGTCGACGACCTGGAAGCGCCGGAATGGAATATCGCCGCGGTCGGCCCGACCAAGCGCGGCCTCGCCGACGAACTCATTCGACGCTTGCGTGTACGCTTCGCGCCGGGCGGCCTGCTGCATTACGGGCAGGGGAAATGGTATCCCGGCGAAAGCCTGCCGCGCTGGGCGTTTGGTCTGTATTGGCGCAAGGACGGCGTGCCGATCTGGAAGAACTCCGACCTGATCGCCGGCATCGAAGGGCCGCACGCGGCGCGGATCGAGGAGGCCGAGCGCTTCGCGGAAGGCACGGCGAAAAGGCTCGGTGTGGATGCCGAATTTATCATGCCGGCGTTCGAAGACCCGGGCCACTGGCTGCAAAAGGAAGCCGGACTGCCGCCGAATGTCGATCCCGGCGACTCCAAATTGTCCGATCCGGAGGAACGCGCGCGGATGGCGCGGGTGTTCGATCAGGGGCTCAACGCGCCCAAGGGATTCGTCCTGCCGATCCAGCGCTGGAACGCCGATGCAAGCAAATCTTCCTCGCGGTGGAAGAGCGAGCGCTGGAAACTTCGCCGCGGCAATTTGTTCCTGACCCCGGGCGATTCTCCGCTGGGTTTAAGGCTGCCGATCGCCTCACTGCCGCATATTCCCGCCGAAGAGTATCCCTACATTGTCGAGCAGGATCCGCTGGAGCCCCGCGAGGAACTGCAGGTCTACGACGTAGCGTCGGCAGAAAACGCCCCGCATCAAGAAGTTCACGAGCAAGAGCTCAAGGGCGGCGGCGGTGTTCGGACCGCGATGTCGATCGAGATTCGCGATCATGTGCTCTGCGCCTTCATGCCGCCGGTGGAGAAACTGGAGGACTATCTGGAGCTGGTCGCGGCGGTAGAGGCCACGGCCGAGGAAATGCAGATCAAGGTCCATGTCGAGGGCTATCCGCCGCCCTTCGACCCGCGCGTCGAGGTCATCAAGGTGACGCCCGATCCCGGTGTCATCGAGGTCAACATCCAGCCTTCGACAAGCTGGCGCGAGGCGGTCGATATCACCTTCGGCCTTTACGAAGACGCTGCAAAGGTCCGGCTCGGTGCCAATCGCTTCCTGATCGACGGCCGGCATACCGGCACCGGCGGCGGCAATCATGTGGTGGTCGGCGGCAGCCGGCCTTCGGACTCGCCGTTCCTGCGCCGCCCTGATCTGCTGAAAAGCCTCGTGCTGTACTGGCAGCGGCATCCGTCGCTGTCTTATCTGTTCTCCGGCATGTTCATCGGCCCCACCAGCCAGGCGCCGCGCATCGACGAAGCGCGGCATGACGGCCTCTATGAGCTGGAGATCGCGCTTGCCCACGTGCCGCCGCCGGGGATCAAGGCGCCGTTGTGGCTGGTGGACCGTCTGTTCCGGCACATTCTGGTCGACATCACCGGCAATACCCATCGCGCCGAAATCTGCATCGACAAACTCTATTCCCCCGATGGCGCCACCGGCCGTCTCGGTCTGGTCGAGTTCCGTGCGCTCGAGATGCCGCCTGATCCGCGGATGTCGCTGGCGCAGCAACTCTTGATCCGCGCATTGATCGCCAGGTTTTGGCGTGAGCCGCAGGAAGGCAAATTCGTGCGCTGGGGCACGACGCTTCACGACCGCTTCATGCTGCCGCATTTCCTTTGGGAAGACTTCTTGGACGTGCTCGCGGAGCTGAAGCAATCCGGTTACGAGTTTTCGCCGGATTGGTATGCAGCTCAGCTGGAGTTCCGTTTTCCGGTGTTCGGCAGGGTCCACCATGGCGGCGTTTCACTTGAGGTGCGGCAGGCGCTCGAGCCCTGGCACGTTTTGGGCGAAGAGGGTACCGCCGGGGGCACGGTGCGTTACGTGGATTCGTCGGTGGAGCGGCTGCAGGTCAAGGCGTCGGGCTTTGTCGAAGGCCG
>Ga0209517_10005913_pt1 | contig 15361 bp, 10 predicted proteins | sample PeaSoiMetSII2010_FD_187695 | JGI IMG/M metagenome (GOLD analysis project Ga0209517, IMG submission 187695) | Peat soil microbial communities from Weissenstadt, Germany - SII-2010 (SPAdes) (version 2) | ecosystem: Environmental > Terrestrial > Soil > Wetlands > Peat | place: Germany... | reverse complement strand
GTCCGTCGCGAGTCTGAGCGGCTTCCTGGCCAAGCTTGACGAGGTTGGCATCCTGGCTGGGGAACGCGCGGGGCGCAACCAACAAGCTCTTCTTCCGGGAAGCCAGTTATACCTGCGCTGGAGCCTATTCAATCCGGATCATCTGTTCGCGCGTTGGCTTCCCGCGCTGCGCTGGATCTGGACTACGTGGTTTTTTTGCGCTTCCGTCGCGCTGATGGCGGTGGCGTCCGCCGCCGCTCTGCTGGATTGGGCGGAAGTTTCGCGTTACGCCGCTAACGCGCTGCGCGAGCACTACTTCGCTGTCTTCGTGGCTGCCTGGCTGGTGACCATCGCTCACGAGTTCGCGCATGGGATGACCGCGAAGGCATTCGGCGGCCGCGCGACCGAAGTCGGTGGGCTGCTGGTTTACTACTGCTTTCCGGCCTTGTACTGCAATGTTTCGGGCCTGCATATGATTCCGCAGCGCGGCCGGCGAATGTGGGTGATCGCGGCAGGCATTTATTTCCAACTGTTGGTTGGCGCCGGTGCGATGTTGTTCTGGTTTGTATTTCAGCCGGACACAATCGTGGCCGGCGCCGCCATGGCACTGGCGCTGGGAAGCCTGCTCGATCTGGTGTTCAATGCGAACCCGCTCATCAAGCTGGACGGCTACTATTTCCTCAGCCAGTGGCTGCGCATCCCCAACCTGATGGATCGTTCTCGCGCGCGGTGGCGAATGTTGCTCGGCGCGCGCGAACCAAACGGCGTCGAATTTTCGCCTCGAGACAGCCGCATCCTCTTGCTGTTCGGATTCTTTTCGTTCTTCTACGGCCTGGCTTTCCCGGCTGCGATCGCGTGGTACGCCGCGCAATATCTGATGGACCGGTTCGGCTTTAGCGGACTGATCCTGACGATCCTGTTGGTCCTGGCATACTGCTGGGAACCAATAAAACGAATCGTCATACGAAAAGGGGGACATATGGCAACCACTGCATCAAAGAATCGGGACTGGCGGCGATTTGTGCCCGCGGCAATCGGGATGGTTGTGTTGATGGCGCTGTCGATGCCATGGACGGCATCGGTCGGAAGCTACGGCGCGCTGGTGGCGATTCCCGGGCGGGAAGCGATCGTTCGCGCCCCCGAAAACGCTTCGTTAGTCGCGTTGAACGTGCAACCCGGGCAATCCGTTTCACGCGGCTTGGCGATTGCAAGACTGGGCAACCGGGACGTAGAGGAGCAAATCGCTCAAATTCGAACAGATCTGGCCCGCGTGAATGGGGACGCCGATCGCCTTTCGGGAGAGATACTGGTGCAGCAGCAGGCCGCGGCCACCTCCGAATGGCAGCTGGCGCAACGGCACCGGGAACTGAATGACATCAATAGCGAAGAGCAGCAGATCCAGAGCCGCGCACCATCCCGGTCCAGCGCCGATTTCATACCGGCTTCCACATCGGCGCCGGGTGGCCAGCTTCCGGCCTCGCTCGCTGTTTTCGAAGTGAACATCCAGCAACTGCGGTCGAGGCTCGCCGAGGCTGACCGGGAGTGCGATCGCGCGCGCCAGTTGTTCAAAGCGGGCCTGATTGCCGGCGCGAAGCTCGACACGGCCGAAGCCAGCCGGTCCAGTATTGCCTTCGATCTCACGGCGGCCGTCGACCGGTTGAATGGGGCTTTGATCGAGCACCGCCGCCGCCGCGCGGGAATCGAGACGGACATGAACGTGGCGAGCTCCCAGCTCGCGGCGGGCCGGGCGCAATCCACCAACCTGGGCCTTCAACTGGACGCGGCGCGGAGGCTGCGGACGTCGCTTGAAGAGAGATTAGCTCTGCTCGAGGCGAAGCGCGCTCTGCTGGCTCTTTCCGCTCCGGTGAGCGGCACCCTGTTTGGCGACGACCTGCCGAGGATGCTTGGGCAATATTTCGCCCGGGGTACTGAAATATGCCGCATCGCCGATACCCGCGAGTTGTTGGTACGTGTGCAAGTGCCTGAGCAGGAGGTTGGAGACGTCGCAATCGGTCAGACGGTGCGGGTCAAGGCGCGCGCTTTTCCAGACCGGATCTTTCAGGGCGTGGTCTCGAAGATTGGCGGCGAGAGCGAAATGGATGGCAACGGTCAGAGATCCTATCGTGTGGAGCTGACGATTCAGAATGACGAAGGTCAATTGAAGCCTGGCATGACTGTTTTCGCGCGAGTAAATTTCGGGCGCCGCATGGTGGCGTGGTTGATCGGGCACAAGCTCAAGCAGGCCCTGCGGCCGGAGGTCTGGATGTTGTGATGGTAGAGCGCACCAGATGGATTCGCTCTGCGGCCCGGTTGGTCCTCGCGGGGCAGTGGTGATTGACGGTGTGCATTTTGCGGCATTGAAATTCTAACGTCAGTGCTCATACCGATAGAATGCTCTCCATGATTGGCTCCGAATTGTCCGGAGTAGACAATTTCGCGGCTTAGCGTGTTACCGCTGGAATTGATGTAAAAGCTTCCGACGCCGGGAATCGAATTCCCAGCGCACTGATAGCCCCGCCAGGCGGCGCATCGAACTCGACCGTGCCCACTTGATTCACGGTCGCCGCGAAGAGGTCCGTCAACGTAAATGAACTGTGACCGTCCGGCGGTAGTGCAATCGATGCGGATCCGATTTGGGTTCCCGAAGCATCACGGATGATCACGGGAACGTTCGCGGCTGCGCCTCCCAGATTCACTATCGCGACTCCCGTCCCGCGCCGTTGGTGTTGTCGAACACCAGTGTGTAAGCGCTCGCATTGCGTGCGTCCACGGGAACGATCGTCTCCTGGTCCCAGGCGTCATAACGAAAACGTATGAAACCACTCACCGTTCCGCTACTCGCCAGTCGCGCTGACCCGACCTCCAGCGCAGCCCCTCCGGAACTTTCCACAACCAGTCGCGAATATCCGCCGATCGTCTGATTCAACGACGCCGAAGTAGACATCGTTCCGGATTGCGGTAACGCAAGGGGTAGCGCCAGCGGACTCCCGTTGTCGTCATAGAACTGAAGATGAGCATCGGCCGGCGACCCTGACGTATTCACCAGCTCGATGGTGGTGGTCCATCCACCACCTGCGGCCAGATGCGCGAATGCTCCTCCCGAATCCGTCGATGCGAGTACTGGGATCGTCGAGAAATGAAATGACGGCGGGAAGCGCAATCCAAGGACGCTGATCTTCCCGCTCGGCTCCGCAGAATCCTGCCGCGCCAGGATCTATGCTGTCACTGTTCGTCACCGGCCTCGGCACGATGACGCCGTCGCCCGCCGACGGCTGCGTGATTCCCGTTCCGATTCCGGCGCAAGACCTTATCGTGCAGGTGACGTTCGCGCAGTTAAGTCAGTTCGGCTGGAATGGCAACACGCCTGCCGAAATTCTCTATGCCGGCCCGGCGCCGCTCGAAGTCGAAGGGCTCGCGCAGATCAACTTGAGAGTTCCCAGCGGCACCGGGTCGCCGGTCACTGTCCAGATCAACGTACTGTCTCCGGACGGCACGCAGACGTTTTCGAGCCCCGGCGCTCTGCTCTGGATCCAGCACTAGCGCCGCCCTTGAATCGCCCAGCCCCTCTCAACGTCGCTGGCGACGAGGCAGCCGCGAGCACATTTCCGAAACCCCTGCCTATTTGAAGATGACCGGGATGTTCGTCTGGAATTGGGAGCCGTTTATCGCAGCATTGAAGCCCGCGACATTCCCAATGCTGTACGGCATCGCGTAAGTGGACACCTGAAGGGACGTAAAGACGGCGTTCGTCGGCATCGCCAGCAGGATCGAGGGCGGAACGGTGAACGTCCCCGCCGTGGCCGGCGCCGCGCACTCGAAGCCGACGTAATATCCGCCGGCCGCCGTTTCCCCTGCGTAACCTTGGATGTCGACGTAGCCGTTCGCATCGCCGCCCGTCCAGGTGATGGTGAGCCCGTTGGCCCGGGTGATCGGGCTGGTGAGCAGCGCGGACATGTTGGTCCAGGTGACTTGCTGCGGTATCGGGAAAGTAAAGCTTAACGGACCCACGTCGGCGCCTCCCGCGCCGTTCGAAAAGCCCCAAGTTCCGCTGGGATACGCCGCGCTCCCGCTGAGCGACTGATACTCGCCGCTTTGCGAAGCGAGCATGATCGCTGGTCCTGAAGGCGGAGTCAGTGTGAGAGTGTTTCCCGCGTCCAGCGGCGTGACGTTCGGGCCTGGGCCATTCGCGCTGGGATTGGCGTTGATTCCCGTATAACAGGTGCCGAAGCTCGGCTCGACGTTTACCGACTGAGCGAGCGCTTGTAACTGCGCCTGAGTGGCCGAGAAGATGAAGGCCTGCGCGTCGCTGTGAGTGGTGGATGTCGTCGTTCCATTGGCATTGGGGTTGGTGTTGACGCTTTGGCTCACACCAAGGAACAGGACCTTGGTGCTGGCCGCACTGAGGGCGGAAGGCGGGATATATTCCGTCGGATCGGAGCAGGTGGCGCCATCCGTCGCTGCCAGCGCAATATCAGGTCCGTTGCTCACGATCGGCGTGGTGCCGTTCATCGTCTCCACGACAATCGAGACGTTGCATCCCAGCGGAGCATCCATCGGCACCACGAAGTTGATCTGATCGAGCCCCGGAATCGAGCCCGGCGCGCGTCCCCAATAAGTTACCGACGGCGACAGAACTCCGCCGATGTAAACCTGCGGCGCGGCTCCGATATTGCCGAACGGCGGAGCATCGGTGTCGCTGCCGTTATTCGGCGTCGCTCCCAACCCCGTGCCCCATACCGTCAGGGCGTCTCCGGGTTTGGCCGTATAATTTTGGCCAACCGCCTGAAAATTGGCAAAGGTCACCGCCGCGTTCGAGGTGACTCCGATCCCGTTGTTGGTGAACTGGTTGAGATTGTTCGAGATGCCGAAGGCGCTCTGCGTCACAGTGACCGAGGCTGCGAATCTTAGCCCTTTGTACAACACCGTCAAGATCCCGTTCCCCGTGGGTGTATTCGACGGCATCACCCCGACGACAACGTCCGTGCGGGTAAAGTAAATCGGCGCGTTTACCACAGTCCCGCCGACGTTTACCGTAATCGAGGTTCCCGATAATCCGGCCGTGGTCGGCAACGGCAGCGAGGCCACCGACAGGGTGGCTGGACCCATGTTGTTGCCATAGACAGCGAACAGCGCCCCCTGCGCGAGCGCATAATTCGGCACGCCCGGAGGAATATTGCTCGCCACATTCACAACGCCGGTGATCGAAGGAGTGTTGGCCGGCGGAGTGTAAGTGAGCTGCACGATGCTGCTCTGATAGGCGAACGTTCCCGTCGCACTGCCGAGGGTTCCGACTACCTGGGCAACCGAGCCGCCGGGAGCAGCGAAAGACGCCTGGTCGAATGCGCCACTGGTGGCGCTGAAATTCGTGGCCTGCATATCGATCAGGATCGAGCCTCCAGCAGTCAATTCACTCCCGTTGTAATGGAATGGCGTCGTGAAGACGATCGTCATATCGAATGGGCACGGACCGGGCTTGGCGCAGCCGGCGTCGCTCAAGGTGATGTTGCTGCCGGAGAACACCAGCGTTTTATCGGGCCCGACATTGTTTGCGAACGTCGAGCTCATCAGCGGGATTCCGTTGTTCGAATTCGGAAAATTCGGACTGGTGGACAGATACACGCTCAAGCTGGCGATGGTGATCTTGGTCGGGCCCGCGCCGGGCGCTGCCCGGAAGGAGAGACCGCCGATCGGACCCGCGTTCAAAGGAAGCTGGCCACTCCCAAGCACTTCCTGAATTTCAAGGGAAGTGGCCGTTGCAGGAAAGCTGCTCATGGCGTTTCCGGGTACATTTGCGTTTCCGTTAGGAACCACAATTGGGACTGGGGTCTGGGCCGCGAGTGTGCCCGCCGCCAGGGCAAAGCAAAGCAGTCGTGTCTTCGTGATGGTCATAACGTTTCCTTTTCGCAGGATTGATTCATACCTTCTCTGAACGAATTTCTACACACAAGATCCGCGGATCGAGAAGACTTACGCTAGGCTTGTCAAAAGCGGACAGCAGCCGGACCCGTGGTTCATTGACCAAGTCCGCCGGCAGCCAGGCTTTGGAATATTGAGCGGAGGTGCTTCCGCCCGCATTCGTCTTCCAGTCGGGTATGACCAAAGCGACACCGAAGGCCTGCGATAACCAGGCGATCGCCGCAATGTTGAACGATAGTTTCTTAATACCCGTCACGACGCCTGCACAAATCACGGTGGCGTTTCCCGAGTCCACACCCCGAGAAATCGAAAGTCCGTGTTTCGCCTCTCAGTTAAAGTGGCGTAAAGAGGCCGCAGACGACGCCACTGGTTTGGAGATTTTTCTGAGGCGATTTAGCGAAGGGTAGCTAGTGTGCGCAGAAGAGCCGCGGCCGCAGTTTCGTCCCCGATGTTCTGAGCGATGGCGACAGCCTTCTTCAGGTATCGCTCTACGGTTTTTCGATCGGTCGCGATTTCACCCAGCGCTCGATAGCAGTTCAGCAGTTGTTTCTCGGTCAGTTGATCCGATGCCTTGTCCATCGGCGCTAGAATCTCCGCCTGCCGGAGGTAAAACCGCCGGGCTTCGCTCATCCGGCTCTGTTTCCGCAACAGATTGCCCATTTGATACAAGCTATGGGCGTACATGCGGCGGTAGGCCGAGCTTGAAGCGTCGTCTTTCAACAGCCTTTCACTCAAGTCGAGGTCGCGAAGCGACGCGTGTTCAGCGCGGCCTAGATCCCCTAGGCGCTCCAGTACTTGACTCTCTTTCGAAAATGCCACTCCCAGTTCCATCCGAATCTGAGAATTGGCGGGGTCGGCCCGAAGGAGTGCTTCATCGATGGGTCTCGTCTGTTCGTACAACGCCAGCGCGGCCTCCAATTGCTTCTTGCCAGCTAGAGCATCACCGAGATTCCGATAGGCCAGCGCCAGATCTCGCCGGTAGTGTGCGTTCTTGTCGGGCACTACCGCCGCCACCAGATTTTCACATATGTTCACTTCTTCGCGGTGCAGCGCCACAGCCCCGTCCAAGGCGCCGGCGCGCAACAGGGCCTTCCCGGCTCGGGAATAGATAATCGAGAGATCATGTTTGGTATTTTCATCCATGCCGGCGCGCAGCATTGTGCGAGCCTCTTCCACTGCGCGCTCGCTCCATCGCACTCCTTCATCCAGGCGCCCAAGCTTTGCAAATTCGGTTCCAATGCGGCTTTCCACAACGATCTTCGGCTCAGACAGCCGCGGAGATTGCTTTTCCAGTATGTCCAGCGCGGTCCGATATTCGGTCAATGCGTCTTCATTCCGCTGATCTTCGGAAAGGACATCCCCCATCGATTGGTGCAGCGCTGCGATTCGGGTCCCCGCCTCCGCGGCTCTCGTTTTTTCGGCTGAAATCGAATTCCAAATGCGCAGCGCTTCCTGGTAGCTCCGCAAGGCCCCGGCACGATCCCCCAAATCGGCCATCATCGGATTCCCTTGAATGTCCCCGACGCGCTCGTACGCGGTTGCCAGTTCGCTCTGCAGCTGGACGTCGCCGTGCGCTTCCTCAGCCAACGCGCTGAGATAATCGAGAGCCTTACGGACCACCAACTGCCGCGCGCCCGTCGATCCTGCCAGCCCGGCGATGGCGTCGTCGAATTCGAAGAGAAACGAATTTGCGACCTTGCGTATTTCTGCGAACCTTCGTTCGGCCAGCACTCTTTGCGACTGAGCGATATGCGCTTGTGCGCGGGTCGCAATGAGACCGCCAGTTAACGAAAGGATAACCGCCGCGACTGCGGCGAACGTGAATCGATGGCGTCTCAGCATCTTCCCGGCACGGTATGCGAACGTGGTTCGCCGCGCGTGCACCGGCCTGCCATCCAGATGTCTCTCCAAATCCTCGCTGAGTTCCGCAGCCGACTGGTAACGGCGCTCCGGTTCCTTCCGGAGTGCCTTCATGATGATTGCATCGAGGTCGCCCGATAGCCGTTTTGCAAGCTTTTCGTCAGCCCCTGGATTCGATGCCGACTTCCGCACTGCCATGCTGGGGATTCGTGGATCCGTTTCGCAGATCGCCCGTTGCAGCTCAGTCCATCGGAGAGCGCCATACGGTTTGACGTCGGTCATCAACTCGTAAAGGATGACGCCGAGCGAATACACGTCGCTCGCCGTGGTGATCGGCTCGCCTCGGATCTGCTCCGGACTCCCATAAGCCGGCGTCACGGGGGCGTATCCCGACACGGTCAGATCAATGTCGTCAGACTTGGCTTCCTCGGGCATCAGTTTGGCGATGCCGAAGTCCAGGAGCTTCACCTTACCGTCCGAGGCCACCAAGATGTTTTGAGGCTTTAAGTCCCGGTGAAGGATCAGGTTTTGATGAGCGTACTGCACCGCCAGGCACACGCTTTGAAAGAGACGAATACGATCATTAACATCGAGACCACGATCCCGGCAGTGGACATCAATGGGAACTCCACCCTCCACGTACTCCATGACGAGATACGGCTGGCCCAGCTTGGTGGCCCCGGCATCATGCAAGGCAACGACGTTCGGATGATTCAGCTTGGCAAGAATCCGGCGCTCCAAGCCGAATCTCTGAATCAGCTTTTGAGATAAGAGACCGGGCCGAAGGAGTTTGATTGCAACTTGCCGGTCGAACTCCTGATCGTCGCGCATCGCCTCGTAGACGGCGCCCATACCCCCTTCTCCGATCATGCGCATGATGCGGTACGGACCGATGTGCTCGTCCACCAGGGTCAAGGCGTCGACACGGGGTGCCTGGGTGTCGTTCTGTAATGCGTCTTGTAATAGAAGAGCTTCCACTTCAGCTTGAAGTGAAGGGTCCTCGGAACTCGCCATCGCCAGGAATGCGCTACGCTCTTCTGTCTTCCGCTCCAGCGCCGCTTCGAAAGCCGCTGCAATCCGCTCCCACCGCTCCGGCGTCACCCAGGCCTCCTACCTTTGTCCCCGTCGTGAAATCAGGTTTCACCGATTATATTTCAAAACCGGTACAATCCAATAACTCATTACGGTTATGGCATCCTCCCAGGGCGAAGTCACGCAACTCCTGCATCGTCTTAATGCTGGCGACAAAAGCGCCACCGAACAGCTCATAAGAATCGTTTATGACGATCTTCGACGCATGGCTGCGGCCTGCATGCGCCGGGAACGCGTCGATCACACGCTACAACCGACCGCCTTGGTGCACGAAGCATGGCTGCGCCTGGTCGAGCAACGAGAGTGGAATCTGGAAAACCGGGCGCATTTCTTCGGAATGGCGGCACAGGTGATGCGTCGGATCTTAGTGGATCACGCGCGTGCAGCGAGCGCAGAAAAACGCGGCGGCGATCAAGTCATGGTCTCTCTCGAGAATGCCATAGTTGTGGCCGTTGCGCACCCGGCGCAACTCTTGGATGTCCATCGCGCCCTGGAACGCCTGGATAACCTGGATCAGCGCAGGGCGCGCATTGCCGAGATGCGCTTTTTTGGAGGGCTTTCGGTAGAAGAGATCGCGGAGATTAGCGGCGTGGCTCCACGGACGGTCGATCGCCAATGGCGAGCCGCCCGGGCTTGGTTAAGCCGTGAACTGCAACCAGCCCATCATCCGTAACGCTTGATCGTGGGGAAGCAGCGCCAACGGGAAACGGTCTGATGGGGTCCGTGGTTGGCCAGACGGCGATACCGACGGCCGTTACTTGAGAGTTTCAAATCTCTCCACCCATGCCACCGGGAGCGAGGCGGACGGCAAGCCACCTCACTGTTAATGAGGCAAGCGCCGGTTAACGGTGCGACGCGGTTCGACTCCGCGACTCTCGGCCAGAATGTGGGCATCAGGCGGACGTGGCGGGCCGCGCTGCGAGCGTGCGGGTTCCGAACAACAAGAAAATCGGCGTTTTCGACCCAACGGGAGGCTACCAGGAACGTCATATCTGTCGATGCGCCCATTTGAAAGCCTAGCCCAGGATGCAGGTTACGCAATTCGCATCCTGCGCCAAAACCCAGGATTCGCGTCCGTAGCGATTCTGTCGCTGGCGCTCGGAATCGGGGCCAATACCGCGATTTTCACGCTGATCGACACGGTCCTGTTGCGTTCACTGCCCGTCCGCGACCCCCAGCAGTTGGTCGCCTTCGCACTGAACCCCGATAAGCCTTCCGTCGGGTTTAGCAATCCCGACTATGAATACATCCGCGACCACAATCAGTCGTTCGCGGGAGTGCTCGCTTACGGCGGCGGAGGATCGGGCGTTGCGTTCGAAGTTCCCGATGAAGGCGGTCAGGCGAGCGCGCAATTAGTGTCGAACCTGATCGTCTCCGGCAATTATTTCGATCTGCTCGGCGTCACGCCCGCGGTCGGTCGCCTGTTCACGCCTGACGATAACAAGAAGGAAGATGCGCACCCGTGGGTCGTGCTCGACTACAGCTTTTGGCAGCGGCGCTTCGCAGGAAATTTCGGAGTCGTCGGCCGCCGGGTCACCCTGAACGGATCGCCGTTTACCGTCATCGGCGTGTCGCGCTCGGGTTTCACAGGAGCGTCGATCGGCACTCATCCCGACATGTATACGCCCATCATGATGTATCGCGAGATCCAACGTAGTGCCAGGGATTGGAACTCGCGCCACATGTGGTGGCTAACGATCATCGCTCGTCTCAAGCCCGGAGTTTCGATGCAGGCGGCTACGCCCGAGGTCGATCTGCTGTGGAAGCAGATCCTGGCGGGCGATCCCGAAGAGAAGCCAGAAGCCTATGACAAGGACTACGCGATTCGTAATCGCGGCACGCTGCTCGAAGCCAGCGGCGGTTATACGTATTTGCGTAATCAGCTTCAAAAGCCGCTGATGGTTCTGATGATCGTAGTCGCGCTGGTGCTGCTGATCGCGTGCGCCAACGTTGCGAATCTCCTGCTCGCCCGCGCCACGGTCCGCCAGCGCGAGATCGCGATCCGGCTCGCGGTCGGCGCGGGGCGCGCGCGGCTGATCTCCCAACTGGTGATCGAGACGCTGGTGATTGCCGTCCTCGGAGGGGTGGTTGGAATCGGAATCGCATGGTGGGGCGTGCGCGTGCTGCTGACGTTCTTCCCCAAGCGCTCGGTCCCGCTGCAATTTGATCTGACGCCGGATTGGCGTTTGCTCGCATTTTCCTTCGGAATGTGTCTCCTGGTTGGATTGCTGTGCGGGATTGCGCCGGCGATCCAAACCACGCACCCGAATCTCAGTTCAGCGCTCAAGAACGAGTCCACGGGCGCCGGACGGATCCGCTTCGATCTGCGCCGCGCGCTCGTGGTCCTTCAGGTGGCCATTTCTCTGCTGCTGCTGATCGGTGCGGGATTGTTCGTGCGCAGCCTGTCGAATCTAGAATCGCTCGATCCCGGTTTCCGGCGGGAAAGTGTTTTGCTTATCAGTACGAATCCCTCAGCGCTTGGTTACAAGTCCCAGCATACGCGCGACTATTACGAGCGCCTGATGGACCGTCTTCGCGCCGTGCAGGATGTGCGTGTCGCGTCGCTCGCCAACATCACGCCGCTCGGGGGATCTCGCTGGAACTCCGGCATTTCCGTCGAAGGATACACCCGCCCGGCCGACGAAAAGCCCTGGATCGACATGAACGCGGTCAGCACCGGCTACTTCGCTGCCTTGGGAATACCGATGCTATTGGGGCGCGATTTTCGCCCGGAGGATAATCCGGCGACTTCCCCCGACCCCAAGCCGCCGATGAAAGGCGCGCGTCCGGATGAAGAGCCTTTGCCTCCGCCCGCGCCCGTAGCCATCGTGAACGAGGCGTTTACCAGGAAATTCTTCCCCAATCAGAGCCCCTTGGGCCGCCACTTTACGCAAGGCGACAAGTTCGACATGGCGAAATCGTTCGAGATCGTCGGCGTGGTGAAGAACTCGAAGTATTTCGATATCCGCAAGGATGTGGATCCGATGATCTACGTTCCCGTGTGGCGTTTCAGCGCCCGCAGCGTGACCATCTGCATTCGGACCAATGGGAAACCGGAGCAGGTGATCAACGCGGTTCGCCATGAAATGGCGAACGTCGACGCAGCGGTTCCCGTGTTGCAAACCCAAACCTTCGAAGACCAGTTCGATAACACCATCGCGCAGGAGCGCACGGTCACGACTCTGTGCGGATTCTTCGGGAGCCTCGCGGTGTTGCTGGCCGCAGTGGGATTGTACGGAGTCATGGCGTATAATGTCACGCGGCGTTATCGCGAAATCGGGATTCGAATGGCGTTGGGAGCCGAGCCCACGACCGTGCTATGGCTGGTGCTGCGCGATACGGCATGGATGATCGGCATCGGAGCGCTGATCGGATTGCCTGTGGCGTTCGGGCTCACCCGTCTGGTCCAGAGTTTCCTCTATGGCCTGACGCCACAGGACCCGTTGAGCATCGCGCTCGCGACCGCGGGATTGATCATCGTCACCGGGATGGCAGGATATTTGCCCGCTCTGCGCGCGACCCACGTCGATCCGTTGATCGCGCTGCGGCACGAATAAACCCAAGCCGTCATCGATACGCCCGGTTTCGGAGTCACGGAGGCTGCTCGATTTGCAAACCGGAGCGGAATCGCGTTCCTCCGGTACTCATTGGCGGGCATCCACAGGCGAGCAACCCCTGCTCGCTCCAGGTCCGCTGATTAGTTCCGGTTCCTTGAGCGCGATTCCCATGTGGCGCCGTCGGTGCTCCCGGCCAGGCACCCGTGTCGTCAGGGAACATCGCAGGCCTGATCGGGTAAACCCCTAGTACTAAGGATTTTTCTTAGTCCATAGAACCAAAGTTTGCCTATACTATAAGGCGTTGGCTTTAGTGCTTCCTTAGCGAAAGTACTAGCTGTAGATGTCATTCTTTTTGGAGTGTGCAGGGACCTTATGAAACTTCGATCCATTTTGCTAGTTTGTGCTACAATTTGCACTGTATTTGTTTTGGCGGTGACGATCTGCGCCGTGTCCTATGGCTCTAATTCAAGCCTGTTCGTGCATGGACCTGTGGGTCCGCCGGACCCGGATAGTTCATTCTCGGCCCATGGACCGGTTGGTCCCCCGGACCCGGATAGCTCGTTCAGCGCTCATGGACCCGTCGGGCCCCCGGACCCCGATAGTTCGTTCTCGGCTCATGGACCGGTCGGGCCTCCCGACCCGGATAGCTCTTTTATGGCCCATGGACCGGTTGGTCCGCCGGACCCGGATAGCTCGTTCTCGGCGTAAGAATTGGTTTCTTGCCGTCACCGGGCTCTCACTCGAAAGCTCTAACCATGGAGCCCGGTGATGGAGTACGTATCTGATGTAGTCCAAGGGTTTAGCCTGGTTCTCCAGGTTCTGCTTCTTTCCTTCCTCCTTCTCCAAAACTACTATCGAAAATACATACTCCTGTTTGGGTATCGCCTTACGTACCTGGCGACTTCCATTCTTGAAGTGGCTCTGGTGCATCATTTCGGAACCAAGCTGAACTCGACCTACACATTCGTCTACTGGACCGACGAAGTCGCGCTGGATCTGCTACAGTTCCTGCTGGTGATCGCACTGACTTATCGAGCCATGGAAGGCAATCCTGCGCGTCCGGCGTTTGGGAGATTCTTTGGCGGGGTGGTCGTCCTAATGGTCTTGGTACCGTTTTTGATCTTCCACCGTCCGTTGTTCTCCAACCGCTGGTTTTATCAGACCAGCCAGTTGCTGAACTTCGGGGCTGGAGTGATGAATCTGGCGTTGTGGACGGCTTTGCTAGGTTCTAAGCGGCGCGATCCTCAGCTCCTGGTGGTGAGCGCCGGGTTGGGAGTGGCCGTGACGGCTAACGCGATTTCGTACGGTATTCGAGTATTGGGCGCCAGGGGTGTGCCGCATCGTTTTGCGGACGCCTTGAACACGGCAGCCGATCTGGGCAGCCTGGTGATCTGGTGCTGGGCGTTCCAGCCCAAAAAAAAAGAAAAACGGATCCAACCAGCGGCGACACCGGTGCACGGCGTGAATGATCTTTAGAGGCGCAACACGCCGCGATTTTTTGCGCCGCGGTGCGATGGCGGCCGCGGGGGTTTCCGCGATACGCGGGCAATCGCCGACGCCGCTTCAGGCGACCGGCCGGCATAAGAAGGTGATCGTGATTGGCGCCGGGCTCGCCGGGCTTTCCGCAGCCCTCGAACTGATCGAAGCCGGGCACCACGTCACCATTTTCGAAGCGCGGGAACGACCCGGCGGCCGTGTGTGGACGCTGCGCAATCCATTTTCAGAGGGGCTGTACGCCGAAGCCGGCGCCGAGAGCTTCGGTGATAATCATACTTACGTCCAGCATTGGGTAAAGCGGTTCGATTTACCCACCATGCCGACGTTCTCGACCGGCAATCTGCGAAGTCTTTACTACCTGAACGGCCAACGCTTCGTTCCTGGCAAGACGGCCAGTGAATGGCCGCTCAACCTGCCGGCGGCTGAGCTGAAAGTGAGCTGGCGCGGACTGGCGCGCAAGTACGTCGATCCCGCCGTGCACGATATCGGCGATCCGCTTTCACCGGGCTGGCCATCTCGCGAAGTCCTGGATAAATACGACAGTGTTTCCTTCGCCGAAATGCTCGCCAGGCGAGGCGCCTCGCCCGAAACCATCAATCTTCTCAGGGCCGGGTACAGCGATGTATGGGATAACGGGACTGGTCCCGATTCCGCGTTATGCTCCCTGCGCGACGAAGCTATCGGGCGCAATATGAAGGAGCAGATGCGTATCCAGGGCGGGAACGATCAATTGCCCAAGGCTTTCGCGCGAAAACTGGAAGCGAACATCCATTACAACTCGGCGCTGGTCTCGATCGAGCATAACTTCAAGGGCGTCACTGCGACGTTTGAGGAACACGGGCGCCGCAGCAAAATGTCCGCCGACTATCTGATTTGTGCCATCCCGTTCACAGTCCTGCGCTCTGTGCATATCGCGCCGTCCTTTTCCGCCGCGAAACAAGCAGCCATCCGCGATCTCAGTTACCAGTCCATCAGCCGCGTGTTCCTCGAGACCAAGACGCGCTACTGGAACGCCGAAGGGCTTTCGGGCTACGCCGTCACCGATCTGCCGGTGATGACCGTGTGGGACTGCTCGGCGGGAGAACCGAGTGAGCGCGCGATTCTGGAGTCGTACATGTCGGGCGAGCCGGCTCGCAAAATCGGAGCGCTGGCGGGCGCTGAGCGCGTGAAAGTGGCGCTCGAAAATGTGGAAAAATTATTTCCCGGCGTGCGCGAACAGTTCGAGCATGGCACTTCAGTGGCATGGGAAACCGAACCGTGGACTCGTGGCGGATTCGCGTGGTTCAAGCGGAATCAGATGGCGACTTTGCTACCGCACGTCGCGGGCCCCGAAGGCCGCGTTTTTTTTGCGGGCGAGCATACCTCGCCCTGGTTCGGATGGATGCAAGGCGCGCTCCAGTCCGGGAATCGCGTGGCGCAAGAAGTGAATCAGGCGTAAGATAGTTCTGACCAGCCGGAAT
>Ga0209517_10005910_pt1 | contig 15363 bp, 14 predicted proteins | sample PeaSoiMetSII2010_FD_187695 | JGI IMG/M metagenome (GOLD analysis project Ga0209517, IMG submission 187695) | Peat soil microbial communities from Weissenstadt, Germany - SII-2010 (SPAdes) (version 2) | ecosystem: Environmental > Terrestrial > Soil > Wetlands > Peat | place: Germany... | reverse complement strand
CACGTCCCTCAACCGCCCTGCGGGCACCTTCTCCCGCTCCCGCGGGCGAAGGAATTTGCCTGGAATGGTGGCGGTCATGGACACGCCGCTACAGGAGGCTGAAAGGCGCCACCTGTCCCCGGCCACCGGATTTGTTTTCATCCCCACGTCCCTCAACCGCCCTGCGGGCACCTTCTCCCGCTCCCGCGGGCGAAGGAATTCTCCCACTTGGTGGTGGAGAGGGAGAATGCAAAATCATTTCTTCGGCAACGCGGCCTTGGTGGCGGCCTGAAGGGCGTCCAGTTGCGGACGCAGTTCTTCCTTGGTCGCCTTGTCCATGCGGTCAATGAACAGAATGCCGTTGAGATGATCCACTTCATGCTGAACGACGCGCGCGAGCAGTCCGCCGCCGCGAAATGCCACCGGCTTGCCTTTTTCATTCAACGCCTTCACGTCCACAGATTCTGGCCGCGCAATCTCGCCGAAAATTTCCGGAAAACTCAGGCAACCTTCGCCGCCGGAAACGAACTGGCCGAGCGGTGTGATTTCCGGATTGATTAAAACCAGCGGCATGAAGGCATTCACGTCGGCGGGTTTGCCGTCGAGTTCGAGCGAGGAGGGGCGGTCTTTCACGTCGCGCACGTCAATGACGGTCAATTGCACGGCGCGGCCGATTTGCTGGGCCGCGAGGCCGACGCCTCTGCTGGCGTGCATGGTTTCCAGCATGTCCGCAGCCAGCGTTTTGATTTCCCGCGTGATGGTTTCAACGCGCGCGCCTTTTTGGCGGAGCACCGGATGGCCGTATTTGATAACCGGGAGGATCATACCAGGTGAGAACTGTCACTTTCTTTTGGCCAGGCACGGAGCATTTCTGCGAGGTCCGGGATGCCGGGACTTTGCGCGGTGCGGACGTAATGGCCGCTGGTGGTGACGCCGGTCAGGACGGATTGGGCGTTGTCCAGGCCCAGTAATTTGCCGAGGCAAAACCCCGAATTGAAATGGTCGCCGGCGCCGGTGGTAATCACGGGCCTGGGGGTGAACGGGCCTTGCACCAGCGAGACGGCGCCGTTGCTGGCGGCCAGCGCATAGCTGACGGGATGAATCACCAGCGTGTTCACCGGCACGAGCCGGTTGATTTCCAGCGCCAGCACAGAAAGGGCGTCGAGAGATTTGCCGGACGCCTGCAATCCAAGAACCTCGCCGATTTCGTGCGCCTCTTTCTCGTTCAACCCCAGAATCACGTCGAAGTATTTTTCAAATTCCGCGATGGTTTTGAGCGCCTGTCGGATGTCGTCGGGTTTGCGCTTTTCCGGATCGGCCAGGTCGAAAAACAGCACGCGCCGTTTGCCTTTCATACCGGGACAGATTTCCTTGAGCGTCGCCTCCCAGATTTGACCCATGTGGGTCAACATGGTCCAGTTCACGAAACCCACCAGATCGGCGCTGGTGAACCGGGCGGTGAAGTGGTCGCGGCCAAAGCGCGATTGAATGTTCGGCCAGTTCACCTCATTGAGGGACGAAATTTTGCCAATCATGACCTTGCCGTCGTCGAATTCCAGCGCATCGGTGTGGCCGGGTTCGGCGATGGAATGCACATCGGCGCGTTTGGCGAAGTCGGCGAAGACCGGGTGCAAATGGGGCCAGCCGAGAGTGCCGAGGTAGGTGACCTTGAGGCCGAAACTGGCGAGGGCATTGGCCATGATGGGGCCGTTGCCGCCGAGCTTGGTGACGCGGTTGACGATTTCGATGTTGGTACTTTTGCCCGCCGCCGCCGCCAGGCGCTCGGCCAGTTTTGAAATCGTCGTCACCCGTTGGAATGAATTCTCGCTGTCGCGCTTGTCCACGACGTGCAGGATTTCATCCACAAAACCGTCCAGGCCCACGAAAACCGTCAGGCGCCCGGCGGTGGCGGCGCCGGCCAGTAATCGCTGAGCGCACTGTTCGCGCAATTCGGGTGTGTTCATGCGTCCGGAGATTTTGCGAAAACCGGCTGGCGCGCGCAATTTTTAATCCGGGTTGACGCCGAGAATTTGCAGAATCCGTTCCAGTTCCTTGTCGCTGAAGAAGGAAATTTCCACCGTGCCTTTGCCGGCCGCGTAATGGAGTTGCACCCGGGTGGCGAACACTTCGCGCAGGCGGTCTTCCAGGTCGGCCACGTGCGGGTCACCCGCGGGCGCGGCCACCGTTTCCGGTTTGGCTGCCACCTGACGTGAACCACGTCGCAGCAACCTGGCCAGCAGCCCTTCGGTCTGGCGGACATTCAGGCCTTCCTTGACGACGCGCTCGGCAGCCAGTTTTTGATCTTTCTCACTGGTCAGTCCGAGAATGACTTTGGCATGACCGACCGACAGCCGGCCGTCGCGAATGAAACCTTGAACGGGCAAGGGCAGTTTCAACAGGCGGAGGGCATTGGCCACCACGGCGCGGCTCTTGCCGACCTTGCCGGCGATTTCCTCCTGGGTGAGCTGGAATTGCTCGGCGAGTTGCGCGTAGCCGTGGGCTTCTTCGATGGCGTTGAGATTTTCGCGCTGGAGATTTTCGATGAGCGCCAGTTCGAGCACCGCACGGTCGTCGGCCTGTCGGACGATGACGGGCACTTCCGACAGTTGCAGCAGTTGGGCGGCGCGCCAGCGGCGTTCACCCGCAATCAATTCAAAATAACCGTCGCGCTCGCGCACGATGAGCGGCTGCACGATGCCTTGTTCCCGGATGGAATCGGCCAGTTCGCGCAGCGCCTCGGCGGAAAAATCCTTGCGCGGCTGGAGCGGGCAGGGGCGAAGCCGGTCCAGCGGGACGCGCTGGACGTGCTCGTGCGTGTCGGGCGCGGGAGCAGGCACCGGGGTTGGAGCAGGGGACGGAGCACCCGGCGCCGGGGCAGGTTGGGTCAGAACCGGACTGCCGCCCAGCAACGCGCCGAGGCCGCGTCCCAAAGCAGGTCTTGCCATGCGCTCAGAATGTCAAATCAAGTCCAACGCCTCAAGTCTAATGTCCAAAGTTCCAAATCCACCGAACTGTGGCGCCGACTTCCGGGTCGGCTTTGTCACGCATAGAACCTGTGGTAAAAAGTTAGATTCAACGACCGTCCTCACCCCGGCCCTCTCCTCCGAGGAGAGGGAGGAACGTTCGCCGTCTTTCTGGCAAATCGAGTGGCAGGATTTGCCAGGTGGTCATCCATAAAACCAAGGACGGACTAGAGCTGTTCCTTCTCCCGGGGGAGAAGGCCAGGTTGAGGGCGGGCGTCAAAACAAACTTCCTTTTCCCACCCGCCCTATTACACTCCAGGCATGGCTGGCGTGGAACTCGCTCGTCAACTCCGCAAAAAGGAAACTTGGGCGGAAAAATTGATGTGGCGCTGGTTGCGCGACCGGCGATTCAGCGGCTACAAATTCCGCCGCCAGCATCCCGTCGGGGATTATGTTTTGGATTTTTATTGTGAGGAGGCGCAGTTAAATGTCGAACTGGACGGCAGCCAGCATGGCTTTCCCGACCGGCGGAAGCACGACATGGAACGTGAGGCGTTTCTAAAATCGCGTGGTATCAAGACGGTGCGGTTCTGGAATTTCCATTTGCGACGTAACACGCAAAGCATCCGCGACATGATCTTCAACGAGCTACAATCTCGTGCGCCACATCCGTTGCCGGAATACACGAGGCCGATAGAACCTGTGGTAAAAAGTTAGGTTCAACGACCGTCCTCACCCCGGCCCTCTCCTCCAAGGAGAGGGAGGAACGTTCGCCGTCTTTCTGGCAAATCGAGTGGCAGGATTTGCCAGGTGGTCATCCCTAAAACCAAGGACGGACTACAGCTGTTCCTTCTTCCGGGGGAGAAGGTCAGGTTGAGGGCGGGCGTCAAATCCGGACGACTTTGGACTTTAGACTTTGGGTATTGGACTTTACCTTGAATCCGTGAGCCGCAAGAGCAAACGCGTCGCCGAAATGGTTTCCGATCATCACGGGCAGAAACTGGACCCGCATTATCTCGGCTATTTCCATTGTTTCAACCAGCAGCTTTTTTACGAAGCCCACGAGGTATTGGAACATCTTTGGCTTGGTGACAAGCACGGCCCGAATGGCCCCTTTTACAAGGGGCTGATTCAACTGACCGGCGCATTCGTCCATTTGCAGAGAAACCATCCGCAGCCCGCCGCCGCGTTGTTTAAACTCGCCCTCGCCAATTTAAATAAATATCCGCGCATTCATGAACATTTGAACCTGGAAATGACGTGTCAATTGGCCCGGAAATGGCTGGAAGAGCTGGAACGGGGCCGGTTTGGCGTTAATCCGTTGACAAGCCAGACGGCGCCGAAACTGGAATTGGAAATAAAAGCATGAAAGGCAAGAGTAATGCGAAGCTTGCCGGGAGCGCCGGCATCATCCCGGCCGGTAGTGACGCAAAACATGGATTCTCACCGGCGGGATGCCGGCGTTCCCGGAGATAAACGTTGAGAAATTGAAAGTAAATGGTATGGGACAAAGGCGTGTTGTGCTCGCGGGCGGCAGCGGTTTTCTGGGCCGGACGCTCGCCAGAAAACTGCTCCAAAAGAATTACGAAGTGGTGGTGCTGACGCGTTCCCCACACGAACGCACGGACGGGATTGTGGAAATGGTGTGGAACGGAAAGTCGCTCGGGGACTGGGTGCAATATGTGGACGGTGCTCATGCCATTGTCAATCTGACCGGTCGCAGCGTGAACTGCCCGCATACGCCGGAGAATGTTCGCGAGATCAAAGAATCACGCATCAACTCTGTGAACACCGTCGCGGCGGCGATTCACAACGTAGCGCATCCGCCGGGCGTGTGGGTGCAGGCCGGGTCGCTCGCCTTTTACGGCGACCTGGAGGATCAATGGTGTGAGGAGAACACTCCCTCCGGCCAGGGTGAAGCGGTGGAGACCTGTCGGCTTTGGGAAAGTACATTCAAGATCGTTCCCCTGGCCAACACGCGCCGGGTACTGCTGCGGATTGGCCTGGTGCTGGCCCGCAATCGCGGCGCGCTTTCCGTGTTGGGCAAATTGACCCGATGGTTTCTGGGCGGTGCGGCGGGGAACGGCCGGCAATACGTCAGTTGGATTCACCGGGCGGACATGAATCAAATGTTCCTGGACTCCATCGAGCGGGATGATGCGATTGGCGTATTTAACGCCACCGCACCCAACCCGGTCACGAACGCCGAATTCATGCGCGAACTGCGCCGGGCCATGCACCGCCCGTGGTGTCCGCCCGCGCCGGTTTGGGCGGTGCGGTTTGGCTCGCGATTGATGCAAACCGAACCGTCGCTGGCACTCACCGGGCGGCGTTGCACGCCCAGGCATTTTCTCGGAATCGGCTTTAAATTCCAGTTCCCGGAATTGCCCGGCGCGTTGGCCGACATTTACGGGTAATCTCCATTCGTTCGCAGAAGCCGACGTGAGGATGCGCCAACCGATGGCGGATGGCGGATGGCGGATTTAACTGGAGCCTCGTCACCCCGGCTACTACAGGCTTTAATCAGGCCAGCGATTCGGCCAGCACTTCGGCCATGTGACGCAGCCGGACGGTGGCCAGGTGCTGGATTTGCTGTCGGCAACTGGCGCCGGAGGCCACGACGGTGGTTCCAAACGGCTGGTTCATGACCTTCTGAATCAGCGGTTCCGCAACCTTGATCGAAAGTTCGTATTTCGATTCGAGCATCCCGAAGGCGCCCGCCATGCCGCAGCAACCCGAGTCCAGGAGGGTCACGGTCTTTTCCGGCAGCCGCTCGGCCAGTTGCCGCATGAGGTTGGGATTGGACAGCGCCCGGGCATGGCAATGCGGGTGAATAATCAACCGCCCGGCCCGGTTGTTGAAGGTAAGTCCGCCCGGTTCCCAGCTCAGGAAATTTTCAATGAAATCCTCAAACAGGAAACAACGCCGCGCGACGTTCTCCACATCCGGCAGCTTCAACTCCCGGTAATCCTCCGCGAACATTGAAAAACAGGACGGTTCGAGAAAAATAATCGGTGTGCCGCCGGCATCCGCATTCAATAACGCGAGATTGTGCCGGCCCAACCTGGTGACTTCGTCAAGATTGCCCTGGCTGAAGGCGGGCCGCCCGCAGCATTGGCGCTGTGCCAGCACTGTGACCTCAAAACCCGCCGCTTCGAGCACCGCCACGGCGGCGGTGCCGACCTGCGGCTCGTAATAGCGCATGAACGTGTCGTCCCAAAGGATGACCCGGCCGCGGGTCGGTGGCGCGGCGGGTTGATGTTTGGCAAACCAATGGTCGAATCGTATCGGCGCGAAACGCGGCATCGGGCGCCGGGTGGTGATGCCCCAGATGCGATTTCTGATCAAGCGCATCGGAAAGAATTCCATCAGCGCATTGGCCAGCCGCGGCATTGTGCAGCCCCAGCGACCCAACTGGTCCACCGAACTGAACAACCGTTCGCGCAACTTCAAACCATCGCGGCGGATGCGCGCGTTGAGCAGTTCCGCCTTCAACAGCGCCAGGTTCACGTTGGAGGGGCATTCCGTGGTGCAGGCTTTGCAGGACAGACAATTGCTCAAGGCCGCCTCCATTTCCTGCGAGCGCAACGGGTCGCCTTTGATTTCCCGCAATTCCAACGCTGCGCGGATCGCGTTCGCCCGCCCACGGGTGGACATGATTTCCGTGCCGGTGGCGATGAAAGTGGGGCACATGCTAGGCGTTTGTTTCAGGCAACCGCCGCAGCCATTGCACTGTTCCAGATTGGCGGTGAAGGAACCGTCCTTGGCCGCAAAAGCGAGCTGCGGTTCAAACGGCAGTTTTAACGAATAACCCGCGCCCATCCGCAAATGCCCGTCAATTTTGTAGCGGCCATCCGAAATGATTTTGCCCGGGTTGAACAGATTGTCCGGGTCGAAGGCCTGCTTGATTTCCCGCATGAGCTGGTAAAGCTCTTCGCCGACCTGGTCTTTAAGGTATTCCGTGCGGGCGATGCCGACGCCGTGCTCACCGGCCAGCGAGCCTTTGAACTGCGAGATCAGCGCCGCCACTTCATCGGCGATCTGCCGATATTTTTTCAAATCCTCTGCGCTGTGCAAATCCAGCACCGGCCGCACGTGCAACAGCCCCGCCGCCGCGTGGCCGTAATAGGAAGCCGGGACGCGCACCCGCGCCATCAACCGCTGCAAGCCGGCAAAGTAAGCCGGCAAATCCCGCGGCCGCACCGCCGTGTCTTCAACGAAACAGGCGGGTTTCGCGGCGCCTTTGCAGCCGGTCAGCAATGACAATCCCGCCTTGCGCATCGCCCACACCAGGTCGGCTTCGGCCTGGGTCCGCAAAATCAATTTGCGCAGACCCAACCGGCGCTTTTTCAGTTGCGCAAGCCGGTCACCGGCATCCTCGAAAAACTCGACAATCAAGATCGCCTCGCAGGGATTGACGTCGAGTTCCAGCAAATCACGCACCGCCTGAAACTCGCGCTGACCCCGGGTTTGTTCAAACAACAGGCTGTCAATGTGCTCGATGGCGGCCGGCATCAAGTCGAGCAATTCCGTGGTGGCCTGCATCGCTTCGGTGACGGAGCCAAAAAAGATCAGGCCGACGCCGCGCTCGGGGGGCAGCGGGACAATTTTCAAATCGGCGGAAACCACGGCGGCGAGCGTGCCTTCGCTGCCGGAAAGGATATGGACCAGATTGCCGGGCTCGTTCGCGGCCCGCGCCAGCGCATAGCCGGGCCAGCGTTTCAACAGACCGGGCGGAAAACGCTCCGCAACTTGCAGCGCATTCAGCGCCAGCAGGTCCTCGATTAAATTCCGCTGCCGGGGCAGGTTGTCGGAGCCAGGACCGATTTTCAGGACCTCTCCATCGGCCATGACGATCCTCAACTCGTTAACGTGCATTCCCGTGGTGCCGTAAAACGGCGCATGCGCGCCCGATGAATCACTGGCAATCATACCGCCCAGGGTCGCGCGCGAACTGGTCGCCACGTCCGGACCAAAACAAAAACCCTGCGGCCGGAGGAAATCGTTCAACTGGTCCAGTACGACGCCCGCGCCAACGCGGATGCTGCGGTTTTCCGGGTTGAACTTGCTGATCAGCCGGTTGTACCGCGCGAAATCAATGACCAGGCCTTCGCCCACTGCCCCGCCGGCCAGTCCGGTGCCCGCGCCGCGCGGAATCACCGAGACGCCCGCCTGCGCCGCCGCCTGGATGATGGAACTGGCTTGGGTCGCGTTTTTCGGAAAGGCCACGGCCAGCGGCACAATCTGGTAAGGCGACGCGTCGGTGGCATAGAGTTGCCGCGTCAGATTATCGAAGGCGACTTCACAATTCGCCGCATTCAATGTGGCCATCTGCTGGGCGGGCATCATAGTAACGGCCCACAAGCTATCGCCGTGACCGCCCGTTGACAATTTCATTAAATCACACCGTGAGCGGGCAAACGATCGGAAGCATTTCCAACTAAGAATCAGCGACCAGTTCAAACCGGGCGTGCCGGGCGCCGGGGTTCCCATGGTGAAAAGGAAAGCGGGCGGAAGAAATCGGAAGCCGCCCTCTCCTCGTCCGAGGGGAAGTTCGGGGCGAGGGGCGCGTTTATTAAGCCTTAATGTTCCAGGAAACAGGCGTTGGTTGCCCCGACTAGCCCAGCCGCCAGACGATGCGCGCCTTGTTCAAGTCGTATTGCGACATTTCCATTTTCACGCGGTCGCCGACGGTGAGGCGGACGAATCGCTTGCGCATCTTGCCGGAAATGGTTGCGAGCACCTGATGCTTGTTGTCCAGTTCAACGCGGAACATCGTCCCGGCCAGCACCGTGGTAATGCGCCCTTCGACCTGTATGTGTTCTTCCATGAAAAATGAATTCTGGAGAGAGAACAATTCAGGGCGACGCTCAGTTCAAACGTCGCCCCGGACAAATGGATTGTCTGTGATTAGTAACGCTCCCGGTGGCCGCCGCCGCCGCCGCCACCACCGCCGCCGCCGCCGCGAAAGTCACGGCGCGGGCCGCGGTCGCCCCGCGGACGCTCCTCTTTGGGGCGCGCAATGTTCACCGTGAGCGCGCGGTCACCCAGCGTTGCGCCATTCATGGCCGCAATCGCTTTCTGCGCTTCCTCGGGCGTGGACATGGTAACGAAGGCGAAACCGCGTGAGCGGCCGCTCATCCGGTCCATCATGAGGTTGGCTTCGACGACCGTGCCGTGGGCGGCAAACGCCTCCTGCAGGTCATTTTCGGTCGTGTTGAAGGAAAGATTTCCTACAAACAATTTCGTACTCATTTGATGATTTACTGTTCAAACTAGCATGCCTATCGCGGACCGTTCCCGACTGCCGGGTTTCAAATCATCACTGAACCAGGTTCACTTGAGGATTTTCCATGACCGTTAGAGACAAGTTATCCAACAGACGGAAGAATAGTAGCCAATCTCCAAACCGCTGGCAAGCTAATTTGAAACTGTTGGAATACAAGGTGTTAGAACCAGTCTGCCGGGAAGCTGTTTCGGGCGCCGGCCGAGGGAAATGAAAAATGGCGCGGCTATCGCAGGGTTGGTGATAGAAACAGAAAAAGCGTCAGTAACAGAACCGCGCAAAGGACAAGGCCCGCCACAATGGCAGTAACCACGTTGACGACTTGATTTCTGTCCCGCAACAACATAGTCAGTTATGAGAACAACCTCTAACAAATGTTCCGGCAGGATAAAAGAAATAAGGAAGAAAGTTGTTCACACCCTTTTCGACAGGCTTTGACTTACATCAGACGCCGGGCCTGGCGCTTGGGGAAAGCGGCCCTGGTTTTTGGCAGCGGAACCAGCGGATCTTCCACCGCCAGAAAATCTTTCAGGAAAACCGGTTTGTCATGACGGCCGCCGCGCTGGTAATCGCGCCAAAGCGTTTCGGCAACTGGTTTCGAGTCAAGCCGGAGTTCACCCGTGAGAAATTCAAAGAGCAACTCCATCAGCCGCACCAGCGCAATGCTGTCCGTTCGTCCCGTTCTTCCGTACAGACATTCGCTGAAATGGAGGAAGGCGCGAAAAGGGGACGGGTTTGGAGTTTCGGCTTTAGCCGGCTGGCCGTTCGCCGATGCCCCGGCTGGACCGCCTGAAGGCGGAACTCCCAACCTACACCAAATCAACGGCGTGGTTTCGATGAAGTTGCCGCTGTTACCGACCAGATCCCAATAGCGCGCGAAACGCCGCAGCTTCTGCATCGTGGCGAAATCAATCAGCTTGTTCTGTAAAATTTCGTACGGCGGGTGCGGATGATAGACCATCTGCCATTCAACGTCATGCCGGAAAATTGGCGTGCCACGCAGCCGCTTCAAAATGCCGACCTGGATTTCCTGCGGACCGAGCGCGATGAGCCGGTCGAATCCGGCGGCAAAACTTTCCAGCGTTTCACCGGGCAAGCCCGCAATCAAATCGGCGTGGAGGTGGACACCGGTTTCACCGCGCAGGAAATGGAAATTGTCGGCGAGTTTTTCGTAATTCTGCCGCCGGCTGATGCGATGGCTGACTTCCTCATTGAACGTCTGGATGCCGACCTCGAATTGCAGCGCGCCGGGTGGGAACCTGGCAATGATTTCGCGCAACGATTCGGGCAGCCGGTCGGGAATCATTTCGAAATGGAAGAAATGGCCGGGCTGGTAGCGTGTCAGAAAGAATTCCAGAATCGGTTTGCTGAAGCTGACGTTCAGGTTGAACGTGCGGTCAACGAACTTGAACTGTTTCACACCGCGGTCGAGCAGCCGTTGTAATTGTTCGAGCAAGGCGGGCAACGGAACCTGCCGCACCGGAATATCGAGCGACGACAGGCAAAATTCGCAGGTGAACGGGCAGCCGCGCGACGCCTCGACGTAAATGATGCGATGCGCAATGTCGTCGTCGGTGTACAGGTCGTAGGGCAGGGCGAGTTGAGAAAATTCCGGTAATTCGGCAGGAATGATTTTGGGCAGTTGCACCTCCTCTTCCGTCCTTCGGACACCCTCTCCTCCATTGTCAATGGGGGAGAGGGACGGGGCGAGGGGGTGCCGAGTTTCAGATTGCTCGCTGGAGTCGGTGGAGATGGCTTTTGGGGGATTGGTGGGGACGCGCTGCTGCGCGTCCTGTTCAAGCGGCAGCGCGGCCCTACCAAGCAAAACCCGGCATACCTCGGCAAATTTCAAGTCCGCTTCGCCGGTGATGACATGGTCGGCGAGCTGAACAATGGCCTGAGCTTCGGTCTCGTAACTGACTTCCGGGCCGCCGAGGATGATTTTGATGTCCGGCCGGACGCGCTTGATGGCGGCGATGACTTCGGTGGCCGGCTCGACGTTCCAGATGTAAATGCCGAAGCCGATGATTTTCGGATTTCGCGCAAGCAGGATTTCCGCGATGTCGAGCGGGCGCTGGTTGATGTCGAACTCGGCAAGGCAGGCACGCGGCTGGAGCTCACCCAGATTGGCCAGCAGATAACGGAGGCCGAACGCGGCATGGATATACTTCGCGTTGAGCGTGGTTAAAACAATGTCAGGTTCCCTTTTTGCCCGGAACAAGCGAGCCTGCGAGCGCAGTTGCGGATATAAAAAGGCAGCCACGTTCCCAGTCTAGCAACGGACAAACCCCGGCGCAATGAGCGGAGTGGACGATTCCTCCGGCGGTCAGTGCGTGGTAAAGGCCTGGAAAATCCTGGCGAAGGCCCAGGGTTGGGGAGAGTTGGAGACGGAGAAGCTGTTGGTGCCGGAGACAGCGCTTTTTTTGCGGGGCCGGGCCGCGTCGTCATTGATGGACCAGTAGTGTAGCGAGCAGATCCACGGCGCTTTGTCGGCGAAGGCCTTGAGAACTTTGGCGTCGTCGAGGGTGAATACTTCATCCCGAGAGCCGTTTTTACCGAGGCACGGGCAAAGGCCGACCTGAATGGCGGGATCAATTTTCTGGAGCTGAGCGTAAGCGGCGATAGCTGAATCAACGCCGAGCTGGCCCTCGGATTTTCCCCGGTTGATGAACTCCTTGCCGAAGAACATCACCATTAGATTGGCGGAATGGACCTTGACGCCTTTTTTGACGGCGTCGGCGAGCAACGACCGTGAGGCTTGGGAAAGGCCGTCGGGATCAACGGGCAAAGTATAGGAAACAATCAAGCCGGGGGTTTTCTTTTGCAGGCTGGCGAGGACAGTGTTACGGCGTTCACTGTCCTGCCGGCCCCGGTCAAGGTTGTGGCCTTCAATATCGAAATCCAGCCAGGTGAGCTTATATTGGTCGATAACCTTCTGGTAGGCGGCTTCCAACTGGACAGGGTCATCAATCACATTGGCGAGTTCCTTGCCGGCCTCGCCGCCGAACGACATGATTACGTCGCCGCCTCGCCGGCGGATGGCATCAATCTGGTCGTGGTAAAAGTTCAGCCCGATGGGAATACGGCCATCCCACGATGGCTCCCCGTGATAGACGGTTTTATTGCCATCACCGTTCTGTCGCGCAATGATGAAAGCAAGCGTGTAAAACTTCTGGCCACATTGGTCCTCACAATCGGTAAGCTTGAAGTTGTCGCCGGCGCCCACAAACATGTAAGGCGCAAAAACCCGGGCTGGCCAGCCGGCGTGGAGGTTCGGGGTGACAATTGCCACCAGTGACACTGTAACGGCAGCGAAAGCGATGAATTTCATTGGCACGGCCGTTTCGCGTTGAGCATGGTTAAAAAAATGTCCGCCACGTTGGCAGTTTAGCAATGACCAAACCGCGACGCAACGCATAGCCGCGAAGCGGTGTCGGAAATCAGCCGGGGATAACGTTCCCGGGCAAGGTGAAAAAATGTTGCATCGCGGCGCGACGATGGAATATGAGCGGATACTTCCGCCGTCCCGCCGGGATGGATTTTGTAATGGGGATGTGAACCCGGCACGTTGTGCCGGGCTAATTTCCGGTTGTCCCTGCCGGGACGATGAAACGCGGACGAGGGCCGCAGCTCGCCTGGATTGGCCGGCAGATAACGCAGATCGAATGCGGCGTGGATGTATTACGCGTTCATCCGCGGCTAAAAACCGGCGCCCCAATTTTCATTCGACCGGGTGCCTGGGCCCTGTTACTCCGACGGGAGCCTTTTCGCACCAGCCCAGCCATTGTGGGCAAGGAGCTGGGCGGCTAAAAGGAAGCCAGCCTTTTTTCATCCGTTTTTACGCTATACAGCAGGCTAAAAAACGGGCAAAAAGGAAACCTGCCTTTTTTCATCCGTTTCATCGCTCATTCTTCGCTTGAACCGGGAAAAAAGGTAACCCGTCTTTTTGCAACTTTGTTTTGCGCTAGACCGCAAGCAGAAAAAAAGGCAAAAAGGGAGCCTCTATGACACCCGACGATATTCTGCTGGAAGCGGAGGACAAGATGATCAAGACCGAGCAGGTGATTGTGAACGAATTCGCCGGCGTGCGCACCGGCAAGGCGTCCGCCACGCTGGTCGAAAATATCATGGTCGAAGTCTATGGCGCGCAGATGCGCATTCGCGAACTGGCCAGCATCACCACGCCGGAACCGCGCATGCTGGTGGTCCAGCCGTGGGACGTGAACTCGTTGCATCCGGTTGAGAAGGCGATTCAAAAGGCGAACATCGGTTTGAACCCGACGATCCAGGGCAAAATCATCCGGCTGGCGTTTCCGGAATTGAGCCAGGAACGGCGGCAGGAATTCGTCAAGCTCATCAAGAAGATGGCCGAAGACGGGCGCGTGGCCATCCGGCACGTGCGCCGCGACGCGATGGAGCAGTTGAAGAAGCATGGGCACGACAGCGGCATCAGCGAGGACCAGGAAAAACAGGCGGAAAAGGATTTGCAGAAGCTGACCGACCAGTACAGCGCGAGGATTGACCAGCACGTCACGAGCAAGGAAAAGGAAATCATGACGGTCTAGGAATTTAAGATTTACGATTGATGATTTATGATTGATTTCGAAAGCGACGATACACTGGCGTTTTTAAAATCATAAATCGCAAATCGTAAATGGTCACCGCGGCGGTGCGTTGGTGGCGGGTTCAAAATGAATCACGGTTTCACCGGGCTTGGCGTAGCCGAGTTTTTCACGCGCCAGGCGTTCGACCGCGTTGGGATCGTTCCGCAATTCGTCAATCTGGGCCTGGAGCTGTTTGGACTTGGCCTCTTCAATCTGTAACTGGGTTTGCAGCCGCATAATGTCTGCGCGCATCCGCTCATTTTGCTGCAGCAACGGCAGAAATTTCATGCCGATCAGCAGCAACAGGGCCACGATGACCAGGCCCGCAGCCACTTTTGTTAAAACACTCCAAATGCCGAGGTTTACATTCACGCCGCGAGTTAATCACGAGCTTCCGGCGGGCGGAAGCAGATTTATCTGGCAAAGGTTTTCCACGAGCGGAGCTTGCCGTCGGGGCCGAAGGTCAGCCGCAGAAAATAATCCGGCACCCAGGTCTCGGTGTAACTGGGAGTGTCCGGGCCGAAATAACCGCCCGGCCCCAGAAAATACGGCTCCGGCGCAACGATGACGTGGCTGCGTTGCGTGAGCCATTCGTCCACAACCGTGCCGTCGGAGAGCTTCGCGGACTTGTCCGGCGGCCCCAAATCCAGGATGGCCTGGTCCGGCGTGTACTGGCCGACGCGGGCCTGCCAATCCACCGTCTGCGTGACGCACCCCGTGAACAGGAGCGACGCCAGCAAAGCCAGGAAAATCCGTTTCATGCAAGTAAAGCTACACCTCCGGCGGCTGAACGTAAACCACGGGCAATGATGGTGCCAGGATTGCCGTTACCTGAATGCGGGCAGCGTCCTAATTCGGCAGTAGGGCACGACGTCAGGAGTGTTTGTTCGGCCAACTCGTCACCTCGTCGTCTGGAAATCAGGACAGTGCCCGGATGCGGATTCAGTTGTCAGGACGGCGGCAAATCCAATTTGGGAAACTCGCACCGAGCGGACTTTGCCCGATACCGGCGACAGCCTTTGACATGCCTTCCGTTGTGGCTGCGTCCACCCCTCACTGCCCCGGCAACAACCGGTAGAAACGATGAGGAACGGCCAGCGCATTGGTGCTGGTGTCCACCCACAGCTCTATGGGTTGTTCCAAAGTCAGATTGGTCAACGTAATCCAGGAGTTGGTGTCCGCCAGGTCGCTTGTGTACTGAATGACGTAAGTGTTGCCGGGGAACCCTGTGATGGTAATGGAGGCACACATGCCCATCACCGTACCCGCCGGGCTGACCACCAGCAGGGCCGTGTTGGTCACGCTGCCCAAGTCACTGCTCACCACCACCGAGTATGATCCGCCGTTCGTAAACTGGACGCTCGACAAATTGAAATCCGGATTAGTGGCGTCCGCGATGGCCACCCCGTTCAGGAACCATTGATAGCTCAGCAGTCCCGATCCGATGGCCCCCACCGAAAGACTGGCGCCATAACCCCAAACCACCGTGCCCCCAACGTAAGGTGTTGTGATGCTCGGCGACATGCTCAGG
>Ga0209517_10005908_pt1 | contig 15364 bp, 6 predicted proteins | sample PeaSoiMetSII2010_FD_187695 | JGI IMG/M metagenome (GOLD analysis project Ga0209517, IMG submission 187695) | Peat soil microbial communities from Weissenstadt, Germany - SII-2010 (SPAdes) (version 2) | ecosystem: Environmental > Terrestrial > Soil > Wetlands > Peat | place: Germany: Weissenstadt... | reverse complement strand
GATGTGAAGAATATGACCTGTGAGGTCTGCCCGATTACGGCCAAGAAGTCGCTCGAAAAAGTCGCAGGCGTCAGCGCGGTCAAGGTCGATTTCGGTAAGAAGACGGCGATAGTCACCTAAGATCCCGACAAAACGAAACCCGAGGTACTGACCCGCGCGACGACGAACGCAGGCTATCCGTCTCCGGTACGGAGGTAACGTGGCGATGAGCGAAATTGTTCTGGAATCCGTATTGACGTGTCCGCATTGCGGCTTCGCCAAGCAGGAGACCATGCCCACGGATGCCTGTCAGTTCTACTACGAATGCGGCAATTGCAAGACGATGCTACGCCCTAATCCAGGCGACTGCTGCGTGTATTGCTCGTTCGGCACGGTGAAGTGCCCGCCAGTGCAGAGGTGCCGTGGGAACTGCGGTTACGCGTAAAGATGGCCGTCGCGATCGGCGAATTGATTCTGGCCGGGTTCCAAACATGGCCAGAATAAGGGTCCAACAAGGGTCCAAAACTGGGTGAATTTGACTGGTTTTAACCACCTCGGCATGAGCTAAAGGCATTGAAATCAATGGGACTTAGCAAATTTCAGTTGGGCTCATAACCCAAAGGTCGCTGGTTCAAATCCAGCCCCCGCAACCACTTAGCCGACAGGCCAACCCAAGATAACCCAAAATAACAGCGCCCGCTAAAACGCCGAGGGTTGCTGAAGCAATTCTCCAGGCGAAGAGTAATTTCTTCGACATCGGCGCGCGTTCGGACTTCCGGGACCAGGGCCACGAACTCGTCGCCGCCGAGACGGGCGAGGATTTCGCAGAAACGCGGACACCACGACGCAGAGATTGGCCCGGAGTCATGGACACCATGGAGATTCTACGAAGGTTTCGCCTCGCCTTCTGCAACTGCGTGCGAGTAACGAATGAGGAATAATCCTGATGGTACAGAGAGGGAACGCGTATCCCTTGGCTGCAAAGCCATGGAATCAGAACCCGTTGCCGGACGGTTTGGAATTCAGCCACTTGCACCACGGGGTGTTAAGTTACTCATTCAATCAGACGCCGTCGATCTGACTCAACGCGCGTAACCGGCCAGCTTCAGCACATAAGCATAGTTCCCGGGCAGATGCTCCGGCAGCGTCACCTGCAGATTACCGCCCGCTGCCTTCGTATCCAGCTGCTTGGCATCGCCCAGCATTGTCACCCGGATGCCCGGCCGCGCGGCCATACTGTCAATCGTCGCCGTCCGCGCCTTCGGAGTCCCCAAAACCGTCGCGTACAGATCACTTCCTTTGCGAGTGAACCGCAGATCGTCGCCTTCGGCAGTCTTGCCCACGGCGCGTTCCCACGGCACGGTGTCGTAGATCGCTTCGCCGTTCTGCTTGAGCCAGGCACCCAGCGCTTTCAACCGCTCCACCTGCACGGGAGGAATGGTCCCATCGTCTTCTGGCCCCACGTCCAGGAGCAGGTTGCCATTCTTACTCACAATGTCCACCAACAGCGAAATCAGATCGGCGGAAGCAATGGTCTCCGCCTCCCCCTCGGCGCGGTTATACCCAAACGACCGCCCCAGACCGCGGCACTCCTCCCACTTCTTCGCAGCGATCTTGTCCAGCTTCTGATACTCCGGCGAAATAAAATCCGCGTGCTTAATTCCGAATCGATCGTCCACTACTCCATCCGGCACGGTGTTGTAGTAATCCGCCTCAACCTGCATCGGCCGGCCTGTCTTCGGCCAGTCGATGTCGTTCCAGAGAACCGCCGGGTGATAACGATAGATCAACTCATGAATCTGTGCGAATGCGTAGTCCCCATAGGCCTTCGTTTCCGGCTTCACGCTCTCGTAGTCCGGGGGCGTCTCGATGGGACCAGAGTTAAATGTCCAGTCGTACCCACCGGAGTAATAGAGCCCCATTTTCATTTCCTCTTTGCGTACGGCCGCTGTCAGCTCGCCCACAATGTCACGCTCTGCGTGCCGCTCGTTCTGCGGAATCGAAGGATTCGGATTCACCGTCGTGCTCGGCCATAGCGTGAAGCCCTCGTGGTGCTTCGCCGTCAGCACCACATAGCGCGCCCCTGCGTCGCGGAAGGTCTCTGCCCACTCGTCGGGATTCCACTTCTTCGACTCGCGGTTGAAGATGGGAGCAAAGTCGTAGTAGCTGAAATTCGCCCCATAGTGTTCGTTGTGATAAGCCTGCGTCGGCGAGCCCGGAATGCGCAAGACGTTCAGGTACCACTCCGCGTAGGGGTTGTTCTTGATGTAGTCCACGTTCGAAAAGTCGTGCTTGGGATGCGACAACGGCGCCCAGCCCGGCACCGAATACAGTCCCCAATGGATGAAGATTCCCAACTTCGCCCCCGCATACCACTGCGGCAGCGGATGATTGTCCAGCGACGCAAGCGTCGGCTCATAGTTCATGTGCTCTTGCGCCGCATACACTCCGGTTGCCAGCATCAGCAACCCTGCCAAGATCAAAAAGTGTCCAACTTGACGGATCATTGCCATTCTCCCTCAGCGCAATGCCATGTGGCAGCGCATGCCTCATGGCATAATAACTACCGGCAACGTTTTTGCCAAACTAAGTGATGGTGCACGCCATAGCCTAAATTCAATTGGCCATCAGGCGATTTGCAGATCTGTTTCGCCTTCGGCTTGAATTGCGACGAACTTCCCGTTTGCGATTTTGCGGGTTGCAATAACGAGACGACGCTCAACAGAGCGAGGGGACTACGACCCGGATGACGATCTCTCGACTACTGGGTCGTCCGCAGATGACGAATTCAATGGATTGGGTCACAGGGCTTGCCGTCGCACATCGCACCGGTAATGCCTTTACCTTCGGTGATAGTATAGATGCGGTCAACGGCGGGCAGTGTCACCTTTTCCACGGTGCCGCTGGGCCAGTGAATCTCCAATTGATCGACTTTATCCAAGTCGCCCAAACCAAAGTGGACGCGCATGTCATTTGACGAGAGATAGCTTCCGCCGCTCAGAACGTCTCCGCGCTGACGCATCCGGTTTGCGGTCAGGTAGACGGATGCGCCGACCGCGTCGCGGGGGCTTTTCGGTCCACCGACGAGCTTCATCTCGACCCAATGATGGTGGTCGGGATTGACGTTGCGCAACAGCACCGGGACGCCGTCCATGCTGTTGATGACCACGTCGATTTTGCCGTCGTTGAAGAGGTCCCCAAACGCTGCGCCACGGCCGACGGTGACCACCGCCAGTCCTGTTCCCTCGACCGCAGGCACCAGCTCGAATTTGCCGTTGCCCAGATTGTGATAGAGCAGCGGGCGCTGGCCGTAGCTTTGTCCCCACTCCGGATGCTGATCGACCTGTGGATAAACGTGGCCGTTTACGATGAATAGATCCTTCCAGCCGTCGTTGTCGTAATCGAGGAATCCATCGCCAAATTTCACAAAGGGGATAGCAGACTCGGCAATTCCGGCCTGGTAACTGACATCGGTGAAGGCCCCTTTGCCGTCGTTCCGGAAAAGTATGGGGTAATCATCTGAGAAGGTTGTGCTCACCACGGAGAGATGTCCGTTGTTCTCGTAGTCTCCCACGGCGAGTCCCATATTGGCCGCCTCGCGTCCGTCTCCGTTGAGCGCGAATCCGCTTTCGTAGCTGTCGTCCTTGAAGGTGCCGTTTCCCTTGTTAATGTACAAATAGTTCGGCGTGGAGTCGTTGGCCACCAGGAGGTCCGGCTTGCCGTCGTTGTTGACGTCGGCAAACAGCGCGTCGAGCCCGTAATAACCGTTGGGACCGTCCACGCCCAGCTTCTTGCTGACGTCGGTAAAGGTACCGTCGCCGTTGCTGTGGAAGAGATGATCGTGTGCTCCCTGAAGTCCGCGCGGGCCGCACATCACCTTCACGCCGCGGTACTGGCAGAAGTCGTAACCAGCGGTCTTGGAGCCGGAGAACGGAGCATTTTTCAGGTCAAGATCAATATAGCCGGCTACAAATAGATCGAGATTGCCGTCCCCGTCGTAGTCCCCGAAGGTGGCGCCGGTGTGGTCAATCGCCAAGTCGGCCGAGCCTTCGTCGAGGGCCACACCGGCCCGCATCGCGACATCGGTAAACGTGCCGTCGTGATTGTTGTGATAGAGCCGGCTGGCGCCGACATTGGTCACGTAGAGATCGGGCCAGCCGTCGTTGTCGTAATCGCCGACAACGCAGCCCGTTCCCCATCGGTCGTTCGCCACACCTGCGCTCGCGGTCACGTCGGTGAACGTGCCGTCATGATTGTTATGGAGGAGGGCCGCATGCGGTGAAGGGGCCTTCCCCGCTAGAGCGTCCGGCGTCGACCCGTTCACCAGATAGATATCGAGCCAGCCGTCGTTATCGTAATCAAGAAGGCAGACGCCGGAGCCCTTCGCTTCAATGATCACTCGTTTTTCCGGCGCACCGGTTACGTTCCGCCATTTCGAGAGCCCCGCCTTTTCGGTTGCATCGATGAACACCACCGGACCCGTCTTCACGAAGCCACCGGCCGTGATGGGACGGTGCTGACTATCGAATACCGCTGCCTGCGGGCCGGCGTTGGTCATTTCTCCGCCTGATGCTTGCCCCTGCTGGCCTGCCGCGATTACCGAGGCTGGAGCGATGCGCAGCACGAGAGCGAGCAAGGCGCAAGCTGCCGGCAGCGGAAGAACGGACCGGAACCATAGGGGTCGAATGTATTTTCCAATCCCGCCAAGCAGGACTGAGCGCAAGGGGTGAACGCTTAGCCGGTAGAGTCGCAACCTATCTTTACCTCTTCCGGACATGGTACAACGGCACTGCACGCTGTATCGATCCGGAGAGCTCTACGCGCCGGTGCTACACAGATCGTCTCCGCGCGCCGGATCGCATGCGCCCCGCCAACTCGAACTTCGATACAACGAGCTGTAACCCCGTCGTCTTGAAACTGCCCCGGAAACGCTTCCGTGGCTAGCACGAGCCACGATCTGTGGGGCCAGTTCGCATTCAACGCCACGCTCTCGGGGAAGAGATGTCTTGCCTTGCCTTCATTCCATTCGAGCCGCTGACCGGTGACAACTGGATACGGGGCTTTGTCGTGGGGCCGGATTGGCGGTCTCGACTACTTAACTGGTATTGAATCAATAATGTACAACGACGACGAATCATCTGCAGCTATTTTTTGGAAAAGCCCTTGACAGGCGAACGACCAACTACTATTGTTGGTATTCGGTTAAGTAATCGATAACCTTTCGATTGTGAAGCGTTACCAGAGCGCAGTAGGTAAACGTTATCTCTGATGTGCACCAACAAGTCTAAGGAGGCGGTATGAAGACATTAGTCAGGAGACACGGGGAAAAGCGCTGGTATCGTGGGCTGCTTGTGATGCTCTTGAGCGTTGCAGGTTGGATGGCCCCGGCCGCCATGGCCCAGCAGGCAACCGCAAACGTTAACGGCGTCGTCAAGGATCCAACCGGCGCTGCAGTTTCAAAGGCGCAGATTGAGCTCACGAACGTTAATACCGGAGTCGTGAGGAAAACAGCCACCAATACCGACGGAATTTACAACTTTCCGAGCGTCGTGCCGGGCACCTATAGCATGCAGGCACTTGCAGCCGGTTTTAGCGCGGTGTCACAACCGGCAGTAACGCTCGAAGTCGGCCAGACCGCGACGTTCGACTTTCAAATGAAAGTCGGCGCCACCACGAGTACCGTTACCGTCAACGCCATCGCGCCTACATTGGAGACTTCCACGTCGGAGTTGGGCACGGTCGTCGCACCAAAGGAAATGAACGATCTGCCCTTGAACGGCCGCAACTTCACCGAGTTGTTAACAATCCTCCCGGGTACCGTGAACCTCAATACCGACCAGAACTCGGGCGGAGGCGGCGGGTGGAATGGCGCGTCGATCGGGCAGTTCAGCTTCCCGGCAGTGAACGGCGCCCGCAACCGCAGCAATATTTTCATTCTCGACGGCGCAAACGATCTGAACACACTGTCAGGGACATACAACTATGCGCCAATAGTGGACGCCATTCAGGAATTCAAGAGCCAGGGTCACAACGATCTGGCCGAGTACGGCGGCGCCGCCGGAGCCGCTGTGAGCGTGGTCACAAAATCCGGAACCAACCAGTACCATGGCGCTCTCTGGGAGTACCTGCGCAACCAGGTGATGGATACGCGCGGCTACTTCGAGCAAGCGCGCGCTCCCCTGCGGCAGAATCAGTATGGCGCCTCTGCCGGCGGTCCTCTCTCGATTCCGAAGCTCTATAACGGCAAGAACCGCACCTTCTTCTATGTCGCATGGGAAGGCTACAGGTACGCTTCCAAAAGCGAAACCGGAGCGCTGGCGCCAACGGCCGCAATGGATGCCGGGGACTTCAGCGCCGTCGGCGTAACCATCTACGACCCGGCGACAACGACCCTCAGCGGTGGCCAGTACACGCGCGAAAGCTTCACCCAGGAGTACAACGAAGGGCCGGCCAACACGGCTTTGTGCAACGGCGACATCAACTGCATCCCAAGCAACCGGTTCAGCCCGATCTCCAAGCTATACCTACCGCTCATCCCGACGGGCAGCGCGACCGTCGTCAACGGGCAGAACCTCTTCTACCCCCTAAATAGCGATGCCACCCAGAATTCAGGAACACTCCGGGTCGACCAGAACTTTGGCAACAACAACCAGGTCTCTTTCCGCTACAGCCAGTTCGATCTGTTCAAGACATCGCCGTCGGATACGATTGGCAACGCCTTCGTACACGTCCCCGGTCATAACTACATCGGGCACTGGACGCACGAATATAGCCCAACCACCTTCTCTGACGTGTACTTCGGCAGAAACTGGGGCTTTACCACCACCGGCACTTCTTGGGCGGGTGAGACTCCGGGGTTCTTCTCGCAGTTGCAGCAGGCCGGGATGCCTTCCTATTTTTTGACTCTGGCCAACACGACGTATGCGCCGCAGTATACGGCGGATAGTTACATTGGTCTGGGCGGTTCGCAGTTGCAGGGCTCCGGGTTGGGAGATGACTGGCAGTTTGGCGGCTCATACTCGAAGATCGTCGGCAGGCACACGATCAAGGTCGGCGCCGATTTTGAGACCAACAACTTCACTTCGCCGATTGCATATTCAAACGAGAACTTCTCGGTAAACCAGACCTCGAGCCTCGGGTCGAGTAGCAGCGGCGGCAATAGCTGGGCGTCTCTGCTGCTCGGCATTCCCAGCGCAGGCGGCTACCGGAATATCTTCGAGGATGTTTGGGGTGGCTGGATCGACGGGATCTACGTCGAGGACCAGTTCAAGGCGACTCCAAAACTGACCATCAATCTCGGTTTCCGCAACGACATGGTCTGGACGCCGATCTATGGAACTGGCAAGGGCGGGAACTTCTACACCGGCAATGCCAATCCCATCACCGGCAAGTACCAGCTCAACGCGCTTCCGCCGAACTGCTCGGCAACCCAGGGAGCGCCATGCATTCCGGCGGGCATCTATACCGCATCGAGCACGCCAGGTACGGGACAGCTTCCCGCGAACGCCTACGTCAGCCCGACGCTCCGTGTGGTTAAGAACTCGCTGTTCGATTGGGCGCCCCGGCTCGGCCTGGCTTACCGCCTGAACGACAAGACGGTGATCCGTGCAGCGTATAGCCGGTTCTACGACGAGTGGGCCGACATCACCCAACTCTCACAGAACTTCGGGGGGAACTGGCCGGCGGTCAATACCATCCAAAACAACGGTCTGAACACAGCTATTCCCACGGTCACGGCCGCCGATCCGCTGCAGTTTGGCAATGGCGGATCGGTCGTTTATCCCATAAACGACTTCAGCCAGGTGAGCCAGTGGATGGTGGATCCGAACTTCCAGACTCCGGTCTTCGACCAGTGGAACGTGGGTATCCAGCGGCAGTTGCCGGGCAACATGACTCTCGATGCGAACTACGTCGCTTCAAACGGCAGACATGAGGACTGGGGTCCGACGCTGAACGTTCCTGCGCCCGGACCTGGCGACCAGCAATCTCGCCGGCCGTATCCTTACATGCTGCAGCAATGGTTCGACCAGAGCGTAGGCGACAGCCGTTACAACGCCCTGCAAGTCACCGTGCAGGAACATGCCAACCATGGTCTTACGTTCCTGGCCGCATACACACTGTCGCATGCGAACGCCGACGGCTGCAACCTGGGCGCAAGCTGCGAATCGCAAAACCCATACAATCGCCATAGCGACTATGGCACCTCCGACCTCAACGAGACCAACGTGTTCTCGGTGGCATTCACCGCTGCATCGCCATTTAACCATTCACCGAATAAGCTCCTCGCCAGCGTGGGTGGCGGTTGGGCGCTCAATGGCATTGTGCAGGAAACTTCGGGGCAGCCTTACCAGGTGAACGCTGGCGGCGATCCTTTGAATATAGGTTGCTGTCTCACGGAAAGGATGAACGTCAGCGGCAACCCGAACGCCGGGTCCGGTGTTCACACTCGGGCGGAATGGTTCAATACCAGCGCATTCACGGCGCCCACCGGGTACACCTATGGCAATGAAAAGGTGAACTCCTACGTTTCGCAACATTTCAACGATGTGGATATGTCGCTATTTCGCGATTTCCACGTAGGACTCGGAGAGGACCGTTACTTTGAGTTCCGAGCCGAATCGTTCAACCTTTTCAACAACGTTGTCTGGGGTACTCCGGACAACACCAACACCGACACGACCTTTGGCCAAATCAGAGGCCAACGAAATAGCCCGCGACAGTTGCAGATGAGTTTGAAGTTCTACTATTAGCCCCGCTGACTTCGTGGTTTCGTAATCCGATCCATGAATTACGGGCGAGGCGCCCCTGGGTCTTCCGCTGCGGTCTGCCGCGGCGGAAGACCCCGGCGAGAATACAAATTCACGCAGTCACGGTGGTCGCTCACATCTAATGACTGAAACTCCATTGTGTCATCGCCGCTCGCAACATCGCGGCGGTGGCACTATTCTCTTCAAGGCCCCGATCTATGCTAAAAAGAGTGAAGACGAAGAGGAACGCGTTTGGCGGTGTTGATTCTATTGCTTTGCTCTGTTGTGCTCGTTGGAATCGTATTTGCCCCGGGACTCGTGTCGCCCCCGGCCGTTGATCCGGCTGCGATCATTGACGGCTCCCGGCGAAGCTTTCTGCGCGCCGCCGGTTTGCTGGCTCCGAAAATGCTGTTTCCCTGGTTGCGACCGCGCCGGAGCAAGCAGCTCCAGGATTTCTTCCCGGCTGTTGCCCTTCCATCAGCCATCAGGTTTGAGGACATCGCTCAAAAAGCCGGCGTACATTTTGTGACTGAGAACTGCTCGACCCCGGAGAGACACCAGCCGGAGACCATGCCCGCCGGCATTGCGTTGTTCGACTACGACGGGGATGGTCTACTCGACATTTACCTCGTCAACGGCGCCGAGATGCCATCTCTGGTGAAAACGGGTCCGAAGTATTACAACCGCCTGTTTCACAACAACGGCGATGGAACGTTCACCGATGTTTCCGAGCGCGCTGGAGTCACCGGAGCGGGTTATGGGATGGGCGCGGCGGTGGGCGATTACGACAACGACGGCCGGCCCGACCTGTTTCTGGCCAACGTCAACGGCAATCAGCTTTTTCACAACAATGGCGACGGCACGTTCACCGACGTCACCGCGAAGGCGGGCTTGGGCGGCGCCGTGTACAAGGGCCGCAAGATGTGGTCCATTGCGGCCGGCTGGTTCGACTATAACAACGACGGACTGCTGGACCTGTTTGTGTCAAATTACTGCCAGTGGGATCCGCGCTACGAACCTGTCTGCATGGGTCTGGATGGCCGCGGTTACTGTCACCCCGGCAGCTTCGCTCCACTTCCCAACACGCTGTACCGTAACAACGGCGATGGCACTTTCACCGATGTTTCGGCGGAGACCGGAATTTCAGCCGTGCTGGGTAAGGGAATGGGAGTCGTTTTTGCCGATTACGACGGCGATGGCTTTCTCGACGTGTTTGTGGCCAACGACAACAGCCCGAACCTCCTGTTTCACAATTTTGGGGGAAAGCGATTTGAGGAGGTGGGTTTTGAGGCAGGTGTGGCCTTCAACGACGAAGGGGTCGCACTTGCAGGAATGGGCGCTGACTTCCGGGATCTGAATAACGATGGCTTACCGGATATCTGGCATACCGCGATCGAAAACGAAACGTTTCCATTGTTCATAAACGAAGGCAACGGACTGTTTCGCAATGCGGGTCAGCAGAGCCGACTTGCGAATCTAACTAGGGCGATGTCCGGCTGGTCGAACGGGATCGTCGATCTCGACAACGACGGTTGGAAGGACCTGGTGGTGGCCCGGAGCAACGTGCTGGACAATATCGGGGAGATTTCACGGCATTTTCGCTATGCCGAACCGAACTCGGTCTTTCGTAATCTCGGGAAGGGGCAGTTTGAAGATGTGAGCGCTTCTGCCGGGGCCGACTTTATACAACCAGCCCCGCACCGCGGGCTCGCGTACGGGGATCTTGACAACGACGGACGGATGGACCTAGTAGTGACCGCTCTGGGCGCCCCGGTCAGAGTGTTCCGCAACGTCACCGAAACGCGCAATCACTGGGTCCTGCTCAAACTTGTCGGAACAAAAAGCAACCGGATGGGCATTGGCGCCCGGATTCGGATAACCACCGACGATGGCAGGATGCTTTACAACGAGGCGACGACCAGCACGGGTTATGCTGCTTCAAGCGACCCACGTGTCCATTTCGGTCTGGGCAGTTCGCGCGTGATGAGGGAAATCGAGATCCGCTGGCCATCGGGTACACGCCAGTTGTTGCACGACGTGACTGTGGACCGCGTGCTCGAAGTAACCGAGCCGCGCAATGGCATTCAGCAATGAATGTGATCAGGGTGAAATTATACTCAGAGTGCATCTATGATGAACCGATCGCTCATTTGTTGTAGCGCATTTCTACTATTTGTCGGCGCACGCGCCGCGGCGCAACTGCCGGACACGTGCAAACCGCCGGCATCGGCTACACACGCGCCGGCAGGGACGTCGCCTGCAAGGGTTTATGACGTTGTGGGCGCATGGTTCGCAGAGAGAGGCGATCTGAAATGTGCAGTCGCGGCGTTTAAACAGGCCTTGCGGCTGGAGCCGCGCTTGGCCGAGGCGCATTTCGACCTTGGGCTCGTTCGACAAAGTCAGCAGCAGCCTGCGGCCGCAATCAGCGAGTTCCGCCTGGCTCTGCAGTACGATCCCGCATTGCTGCTGGCGCATTGTGCGCTGGGGTCGTCGCTTGGTGACCCGACCGGGGCGGAAACCGAATTTCGCAAAGCGCTCGCAGTGAACCCGCAATTAGTCTGCGCCCTGGACGGGATGGCGCAGGTTCTGGTGAAGGAGAGACGATACGATGCCGCCATGGATTACTGGCGGCAGGCCCTCCGGATTCAACCGGACGCGCCGGATTTGCAGATCGCTTTGGCAACGGCGACATATAAGTCTACCAAGGCCAGGCAGACCGATGGACTGCCGGCCTTGGATGGCGCCGGGGTGGCGGACGCGATTAGGCTTCTAACGGACTTGCTCAAGAGCCATCCCGACATAACGGCTGCATACTTCACTCTTGGCAACATCTATGCGAACGAGCACCGCAATCGCGAGGCCGCGGACGAATACCAGGAGGTAATCCGCCGAAGTCCCACCGATACGGTCGCGCTGGGCGCGCAGGTCAAGGCGCTCATCGACGCATCAGCATTTACCGAGGCGCTTGCGCCCGCTCGCAATTACGTGCGCCGGCGACCGGACGATCCTTCGGGGCACGTCATGCTTGGCACGGTGTACCAGCAACTGGGCGATTATGCCAGGGCAGAGCCAGAACTTGAGCTTGGAGCCGCCAGGGTGCCCGACGATTTTGAGGCTCGATATCAGCTGGGATTCGTTTTGGCGCGCATGGGAAAGCCCGATCAGGCCCTGCCCCAGTTGCAGAAAGCTTTCGCGCTAAAACCCGGGGATAGGGCGGCCCAGTACCAGCTGGTCGCTGTACTACGCTCGCTGGGTCGAACACAGGAGTCAACACAGATAGTAGAGCAGTTGCGGAGAGAACAGGGCGAAGAATCCTTGAATAGCCAGCTGGCGTCCGAGGGAACCAAAGCGAATGACCTGCTGCAATCCGGGAAACCGGCAGATGCAGCGCAGATTTATCGCCACATGCTCGAAGAGAATCCGGATAGCGCCCAGACGGCTTACAATCTCGCGCTGGCGCTTGAAGCCACGAACGATATGAAAGGCGCTGAAGACACCCTCCGCAATGCGATCAACATCGATCCGAAGCTGGCCAAGGTTCAGACCGAATTGGGCCGGCTGGAGTTGGCGAAAGGCGACTTGCAATCCGCGCAGAAGTGGCTCGAATCCGCTCTTGACTTAGAACCGGGGCTCGTCGAGGCGCGCGGAGATCTGGCGATGCTTTACGCAAAGAAGGGCGATGTGGTATCGGCCGAAAGACTTCTTCGACAGGCCATCGAAGACGATCCGAAGTATGTAAAGGGCCATTTGAACCTGGGGTTGATTCTTGCCCAGCAGAACAGGAAATCAGACGCCGAGGAGGAACTTGACAAAGCCGTCGCGCTGTCGCCAAACGATCCCGCCACAATATCGGCGGCTGGAAAAGTGAAAATGCAAATGGGCAAGTCGAGCGAAGGGATTGCGCTCCTTCGCAAGGTGGTAGATCTGGCGCCCGACCTGGCTGCGGCGCATTTGGACCTGGCGCTCGCGCTCGCCGACAGCTACGACTTGACTGCGGCGCTGGTGCAAACTGGCGAGGCGGTCCGCCTTGCTCCGCAGTCCGGTGTCGCCCATTTCTATCGCGGGCGTGTTCTTTATGATCTGAACCGCGCCACCGAGGCACAGCGTGATTTCGAAACCGCCTGCAGGCTGGCTCCGCTGATGCCAGAGCCGCGGTATTTTCTCGCCCTCATTGACAAGCAGCAGGGCAAGCCCCAGCTTGCAGCAGGTCTGTTCGAAGAGACCGTCAAACTGCAACCCCGTAACGCTATGGCCTGGTATATGCTTGGCCAATCCCTTGAACAGGAGTCCGAGACGGCGAAGGCGCTAGCCGCTTGGCGGAATGCTATCGCGGTCGATCCGAACTTTACTCAGGCGCTGTTTAGCCTGGCGCAAGCATTGCGATCAACAGATCAAGCTGAGTCAGAGCAGTTCATGGCGCGCTACACCGCTGTCCAGAAAGAGCGGCGCATTCTGGACCGCGCGGACTCGCTGGCCAACAACGGTATTGAAGCCGAGTCCGCTCACGACTGGCCCGAAGCGATCCGGCAGTTGAAAGAAGCGATCGCGACGTGTGGTGAATGCGCGGCGAAAGCTGACCTTCACAGGAAACTGGGCATCGTCAACTGTCAGGCCGGCGACCTTGCCAACGGCGAAAAGGAACTGCTGGCCGCGAAGGCGCTCAAGCCGGATGATCCCGTGACCCAGGCTGCCCTTGAGTTGGTCGCCCGGGCTCGAAGCCAGCACTCCGAATCCGCTATCGGCAAGGCGCGTTAGCGTTGGCGGTCTCCTCCACGTCCATTTGCGAGCAATTAGGGCAAATCGGCCTTCAGAGTGATTTTTCCTCCCATAAATCCAGGCCGAACCCCTTGCTCTTTTGTCTCGCAGTCAAGTGCTCGAGGTCCGGCTCGTTTGCTCCAGTTCAGCTCAGCGCGATTCTTATCGCAGCGCCGAAGTCATTGACCCCCCTGGTCTGCCGCGGTAATTCTACGTGCAGTGCGTCTGCGCCCTGGGTCCACTTAATATTCGCTACAGAACCGAGAACGGTCACATTCTGAACCTTGCCTGGATTGGTTTTGCTGGATAATCCGAGCGAGGCAATTTGCAAATCCCCATATGACCATCCGAGGCAGATTGCGTAGATCACGGTATTGGCCTTGTTGCGCGTAAAGCGGAAGTCTTTGCTTCCCAGAGCTTTGATGCTAGCGCCCTTGAACGAGCCGCTCTCTATGTTGTTTGGCCCCTCGCCGTAGACTGTCCAGGGCCGCGTTTCGTAAATTGCCTCACCGTTGATCTTCAGCCATGCTTGAATCTGGTCGAGGACGGCAATTTCTTTACTGTCGATCGTTCCATCCGGCATGCCAGGCACATTCAAGATGAAAGTGCCATTTTTACTTACCGTGTCGACAAGCCAGTGGATCACATCTCGCGGGGGAAGATAGCCTCCATATTCACCTGGTTCGTCAAAGTGCCTGCGTTGGTAGTGCCAATCTCCAATGCATGTCTCCGACTGCCACGCGTACGGCATGATTCCGCTTGTCAAACCGCGTTCGTAATCTGCAACCAACGCTTTTGCCAACTTGTCCGGCACCTGCTTGCCATTGAGGACGGCCTCCATCTTTCCGCGCGTCTTCAAGTTGTGGTTATAAAAATATGCGCCGATATTCATGCCTCCCCAGCCCAGCGGAAGCAGCGAATTATCGAAGTAGAGCAGGTCGGGATCGTGTTGATCGATCAGGTCTCGGGTCCGGTCGTAGAAATGCTTCACGTAGGAAGCGTCGGGCAGCGCATCCTTTGGATGCTTCGCGGAATAGAGCATTTGCGGGTCGAGCCCATCCCACCACTGTCCCTTCCCCTCGGCCTTCGTCATGCAGCCGTCGTATGACACACCTGCGTGAGGTCCGCTTTTGTCGGCGTTGTGTGCTGTCTGGAACCACCACCAGTTGCGCGCCTGGTGAACCGTGACGCCAAGGCGCAGCCCCTGCCGACGCGCCGCCGCGGCCCACTCGCCAACGATGTCGCGATGCGGTCCATGGTTCATTGCATTCCATGGCTGATGCTTGGAGTCCCATGTGTCGAATCCGTCATGGTGATTAGCCAGAGTGATGAACAAACGCGCTCCAGCGTCTTTGTAGCGTTGCATCAGTGCTTCCGGTTCCCAGTTTAGGAGAGTCCATTGCGCGCACAGATCTTTGTAACCGAACTGCGATGGATGTCCATAGTGTTGCGACTGGTACTTATAGTCGCGAGAACCCTCCATATACATATTGCGCGCGTACCAGTCACCGAATTCCGGCACGCACTGCGGACTCCAATGGGCCCAAATGCCGAACTTGGCATCGCGATACCACTCGGGTGCCTCATACTGCAGCATGGAATCCCACGTGGCCTGATAAGGCCCCTCGCCGCTCAGCCCTTCCAAAGGCGCCTGCATTGGAACACCATTCCACGAACCTCCGGGCAGCTCTGGCGGTTCACCCCATGCAGTTGGCGTCCAGTTCGCATTGTCGAGTTTGGTCTCGAGGATCTTGCCATCTACAAGCGCGTAGAAAATGCGTTTGTTCTCAGGAATTGCGCAGAATTCTTCATAGGTCCGTTGAAGTTTGTTGAAGCCGGCAGACGCGTTCAAGGCTGGCTGTCCTTTTGTGGGAATGGCTCGG
>Ga0209517_10005906_pt1 | contig 15369 bp, 14 predicted proteins | sample PeaSoiMetSII2010_FD_187695 | JGI IMG/M metagenome (GOLD analysis project Ga0209517, IMG submission 187695) | Peat soil microbial communities from Weissenstadt, Germany - SII-2010 (SPAdes) (version 2) | ecosystem: Environmental > Terrestrial > Soil > Wetlands > Peat | place: Germany... | reverse complement strand
CCCACTCCTTCGAGAGCAATGCCTGCACCGGCAATTTCTGGCCGCGCGGGTCGCCAATGTATCTGGCCATGTCGGCGTAGGCAATTTTCTTTGCTTCGATCATGGTGTGTAGCGCTTTCACGGAGCCGAAGCCATAGTCCTTCTGGCCTAGGGGAAAATTCTCCATGATGTTGAGCATTTCCAGCGCGGCAATTCCTGTTCCATTAGGAGGCATTTCGTAAACGGTCCAGTCACGATAGGTGGTGGAGATGGGCTCGACCCATTCGCTGGAGTATTCGGCCAAGTCTGCGGCGACCATAGTGCCACCGTGACGCTTCATGGTTTCCAGGATGCGCCGCGCAATTTCACCTTTGTAGAAAGCATCGCGGCCGTGTGCGGCAATCTGCTGCAGGGACCACGCCAGCTCCGGATTGCGATAGACTTCGCCAGCCTTTGGCGCGCGATCCTCCGGCAAATAGAGCTTGGCGGCCGTTTCGTCGCCCCGCAGATAATCCGCTGCGCTTGCCCAGTACATCGCCACCATCTCGGTGACTGGATAGCCGTTTTGCGCGGTGCGGATCGCAGGGGCCAAATCTTCGTTGAGCTTCTTCCGCCCGAATCTGTCTGCGAGCCCCTGCCAGCCGGCCACGGCGCCGGGGACAGTGATGGAGTGGATGCCGGATTCCGGCATTTCGCGCAAGCCAAGTTTGTGAAGGAGGTCAATACTGAGACCTTTGGGCGCCCACCCGCTGGCATTCAGGCCGTAGAGCTTGTTGGCTTTCGCGTCGTACACAATCGCAAACAAATCGCCGCCGATGCCGTTCATCATCGGGGAGACCACACCCATCATGGCGTTCGTGGCAATCGCGGCATCCACAGCGTTGCCGCCGCGCTCCAGAATGCGCGCGCCGGCTTGCGCAGCCAGCGGCGATTCCGCGGCCACAATGCCGTTCTGCGAAATCACCATGGAGCGGGCTTGCGAACGATCCTGGGCGAGTGTGGTGCCGGGAATCATGCTGCATGCAAGATACAGCAAAGCCGCTGGTGATGCGAAAGATCGATTCAAGGCGCGCCCCTCAGTCTGCAGAGTTCAAAACGTTTAGCCGCGCTGAATATCGCTAGTGTGCCAGCACTCTATCGCGGGAGAAGCAGTGCTGCAAGGGGCAGAAGCGAGGGAAGTGGGTCAGTTTCCGGTAAGCGTTAAGCTGGCAAGTGGATTGCTTTCGAGTAGGCCGAGGTCCAGGCTCGATTATTCATCTGATCTGGCGGACCACATCTTAGGTGTTGGTTTCAGAGATGTCCTAAGCAGCGTCATGTAGCTCGCCTGACAATCTTGGAAACGTGCTGGGTCAGCAACTGCTCAAAGATCTGCTGTTGTTCACCACTCTGAAAGACGCGCTTCGGAATCACTGTGAACTGACTCGAGCCATAGTAGAGCACGTAGGAATGTTCATCGATAAGTGCTCTTGAATACAAGTTCCACTGAAGCTGTGAGTCGATGTGCGCCGTGCGGAAATGGATTCCGCCCTCCGAAAAGGTGAGTGAATAGTCGTCTCGAAACTTCGCCTCGCTACGGAAAGCCAACGGCGGGATCACAACGAAGGCTGCGAATAGAATGAAAGCTAGAACTGCAGAGGCCGCCACGCAAATTCCACTAAGCCAACGGTAGTCCGGCAAACGCCAAAAATAAGCTCCAAACAGCGCAGCCACGATGGCGGCAATGATGTCGAATCGAACTCGCAAGCGCGAAGAGTAGTGCGCCCGCAGCGCCCGTACGTAGTCGTTCTCCAGGTAACGGAACGAAAGATTGATTGTCTCACTCATGGGACGCGCTCGACTCTGTCAAGCTACTGATTATGCTGATTCTCGCAATCCTGTTTAAAATGCGCCGAAGACCTGCAGTGCCCGGTTGTTTCGGGTCAAGGATAGCTCCGGGGGTACCAAATTGCGAGCACCAACGGAAAACCCAGGGTCCTGATTAATTGCGTTATCGGAGACTGACCGACGACGGGAGCGAGAGCCCGGGTACAGCTCGCTGGCCGATAAGGGCACGCGGCATTCGTTGCGCCGTGAGTTGGTCCCACGGCCAGAATCCGATAGAATGCTCCCGTGCCCGATTCTCCTCCTCGTAAAACGAAAGCCCCTGCTCCCGATCCTGCCACAGCACGGCTGGATGCCCATATTGCGGGGCGCAATGCTGATCCCTTCGCGGTTCTTGGTCCTCAGCCGATAGAAACACCCGGCGGACGCCGTTGGCTCGTTCGCGCGTTTCTACCGCGCGGATCCGAACTGCAGCTCCTTTGGGGCGGCCAAGCCGATCCCCTGCCCATGAAAAAGGTCCGGCCAGAAGGCATTTACGAAACGGAACTTCCGCTGGTGAGCGATCTGGCGCCAGTGCCTTCCAGTTATCGCCTCCGCTATCGCACGGATTATGGGGCGGTGGTGGAAGTCCACGATCCCTATGCGTTTCCTTATCTGCTCAGCGAGTTTGATCTGTACCTGATGGGAGAAGGCCGGCACTACGACACGTACGAGAAACTCGGCGCGCACATCAAGACAGTGGATGGCGTTTCCGGCGTGCATTTTGCCGTGTGGGCTCCCAGCGCGCGGCGCGTCAGCGTTGTAGGCGATTTTGACCGTTGGGACGGCCGCGTCCATCCCATGCGCACGCGCGGCTCTTCCGGCATCTGGGAATTGTTTTTGCCCGATCTTGGCGAAGGCGCGATTTACAAATACGAAATCATCGGCCCGCGCGGCGAGATGCTTCCTCTGAAGGCTGATCCCTATGGTTATTTTGCCGAATTGCGCCCGAACACCGGTTCCGTCGTGGCTCGGCTCGACAATCATCCCTGGAACGACGCCGATTGGATGACGCAGCGCCCGCAGCGCAAGTGGCTGGAGCAGCCCATTTCTGTATATGAAGTTCATCTTGGCTCCTGGCGCCGCATTCCCGAAGAGAACAACCGCTGGCTCAGCTACAACGAGCTTGCGGATCAACTCATTCCATACGTAAAGGATCTCGGCTACACGCACATCGAGTTGTTGCCCATCATGGAGCATCCCTTCGACGGCTCCTGGGGCTATCAGACGCTAGGCTACTTTGCCGCCACCAGCCGCTTCGGAAAACCGGCAGACTTCATGGCCTTTGTGGACCGCTGCCACCAGGCAGGGCTTGGTGTCCTTCTCGATTGGACGCCCGCGCATTTCCCGCGCGATTCTCACGGCCTGAGTCTCTTTGACGGCACACATCTGTACGAACATTCCGACCCGCGCCAGGGGACGCATCCAGACTGGGGCACGCTGGTTTACAACTACGGCCGCAACGAAGTGCAGAATTTCCTCATTTCCAATGCTCTGTTCTGGCTGGATAAATATCACATTGATGGCCTGCGCGTGGATGCTGTCGCCTCCATGCTCTATCTGGACTATTCGCGCAAAGAGGGCGAGTGGATTCCCAACCGCTATGGTGGCCGCGAGAATCTGGAAGCGATCGACTTCTTCAAGCGCCTGAATGAAGTGGCGCACCTGCGCTTCCCCGGCGCGTTGACCATTGCGGAAGAGTCCACATCCTGGCCCAGCGTTTCGCGTCCCACTTATCTTGGCGGCCTGGGCTTCAGCCTGAAGTGGAACATGGGCTGGATGAACGACACGCTGCATTATTTTTCCAAAGATCCCGTTTTTCGCCGCTACGAGCACAACAAGCTGACCTTTTCGCTGCTCTATGCGTTTACCGAGAATTTCATGTTGCCCTTCTCTCACGATGAAGTGGTTCACGGGAAGAATTCGCTGCTGCACAAAATGCCCGGCGACATGTGGCAACAGTTCGCGAATCTGCGCCTGCTGCTGGCCTATCAGTGCGCGCATCCTGGGAAGAAGCTGCTCTTTATGGGGCAGGAATTCGGCCAGCGCAATGAATGGTATGAAGCGCGCAGCCTGGACTGGCACCTGCTTCAGTACGATTCGCATCGCGGCGTGCAGAAGCTGGTTCGCGACCTTAACAAACTGATTGCCGCGGAGCCCGCGTTGCATCAGGTGGATTTCGAGTGGCAGGGTTTCGAGTGGATTGACGCCAACGATTCGGACAACAGCGTGTACTCGTTCATCCGCCGGGGAAAGAATCCTGACGATGTGATTCTGGTCGTGTTGAACGCCACGCCCGTGGTGCGCTACGGTTATCGCCTCGGCGTGCCGCGCGCGGGCCACTATGAAGAAGTGCTGAACACCGACGCCGCCATCTATGGCGGGTCAAACGTTGGCAATCTTGGCGGCATGAACGCCGACGAACACGCCTGGCAAGGGCGGCGGCACTCGCTGGCGCTTACGCTTCCGCCGCTCGCTGCTGTTTTCTTAAAGTGGCGCCAAGCCTGATGAGTTTATGGAGTCCGGGATTTACTCGGCCTGGAAATCTGTCCTCGAAAAACTGACAAATCAAAACTGAATACTTATTACTTTGCCTGTTCCGACAGGATGCGGCCCAGGATGAACGCAATACCGCTAAAGGCCACCGCTTCAAACACGCTCGTCCATTCGTTCCCGATTGCGCCGTAGGGATCGGCGATGGCTCGCGGGATGTGCAGAACGATAACCCACGTAAAGATCATGGCGCCCAATAGTGTGGCGGCGAGTCGAGCCTTGACGCGGAAGATCATCCCCAATCCCGAGGCAATTAGTGCCGTGCCCGCGAAATAGGTCCAGAAAACATGCCACGGAATCCACGCGGGCACCAGTGAAGAGACAAAGGGGACGTACAAGAAATGGTCCACCCCGAACACGGTCACCATAATCGCCAGCGGATACATCCCCAGCGGTATCAGTTTTTCCAGCAGTCCAAAGAAGGACGAAGGCCTGTGTCCGCTTTCGCCTACACCGTCAGGAAAAATTCCAGCCACAACGAAGGCGCTCCCGGAAAAGGCCAGCGCCTTAAACGCACCTGTCCAGGCTCCAATATGGGCCGCGCCCGGCTCCATGATGTTCGCGGGTATCTGCAAGAGAACAACCAGCAACAAAAATAAACCGCCCAAAAGAATGGCCGCGAATCGCGCTATTTTGCCGGTCAGGATCATTGCGCCGAGAACGAAAAGGATTGCCCCGAACAGAAAAACAAAAGCGAGGCTCCCCGGAATCCAAGAGGGCCACAGGGGCACCACCACAGGAATAAACTGCCTAAAGTAAAAGTGCTGCAGACCAATCCCCATGAAACCCAGGGCAAAAAAGATTCGCCCGGTAGTGATGATTCTGTCCGTTGAAGCGGTGGCTGAGTTCATAGCTATCCTCCCTCCTCGCGAGAATCAGTCGTCGTTTCCCCCTTATCTGGACGCGTAGAAAAGATAGTCGGCGGTGTACGGGACGCGGAGTTCCTGGCCGGCATGTGCCGCATCGCAGCCGGAGGCGGGCGCTTTGCCGCCCTTGGTGTTGAGGCGTTGAATGGAAGTGGCACGAGAAAGCACGCCATTGCCGTCGTGGCTGACAATGTTCACAAGCAGCCACGGGATGGAATCGCGATCGGGCGAAGGCGCATTTGCGACGGCCTTGCCCGTGACGCGACTGCCATCGCTCGCTTCCCACGCCGGGCCAGCAAAATGCTTGCCGAATGGCTTGCCATCCTTGTTGAAAAGCGTGGCGTCGGGAGCTTTCAGCGCCCAGGCGAATTGCGATCCATCCGCTTTGCAAGTGTAAATCTGGTCGCCCTTCGCGTGAACTTGCAGAAGAAGCTGTTCGCCAGCGGGCGGCTGGAGTTGCGAAGGCATCTCTTGCGCCGCGGCTGCACACGAAAACGCGCTGCTCGCGGCGGCGATCAGCAGGACAGATTTGATTCTGCCAACGGTTTGGTGCATCGAAGATATCCTCTCGTGGTGACAACACGAACACTTTGGGCGCACGGGAATATAACTCGACTGCTGCGCCACAGTCGTGCGAAATCTTTTGCGTTTGGGCTCTCGAGGAAGAGATGGCCCAGGCTTAACTCGTTGAAACAGTTCCCGCTAGCCTTCTTCAGCCGCTAACTCCAGCTAATTCTGTGCTCTTCATCACACGCCTATGGCCTTCCAAACTGATATCCTGACCTCGTATCGCTCGTATTCATACCTGAGCCCCCGCAACCTGCCAGACCTGAGGGCTGGCCGTGTTGCCGCCAGGAGAAATCTCCATGCCCACCCAAAAAGTCGTCATCCTCGATGGCGCCGCGTCTTCCGATCACGACCTTCCGCCAGTTCTCAGCGTTTTGTCTGACGTGCTCAAGGGAACCGGTGCTCACATCGAGACCTTTGCTTTGCGCGAAATGAAACTGGCCCACTGCCTCGGTTGCTTTAAATGCTGGGTGGAGACGCCCGGCATTTGTGTTGAGGCGGATGCCGGCCGCGAGATCGCCAAGGCCATCATCCAAAGCCATACGACGGTTTTCTTCACGCCCGTGACTTTCGGAGGCTACTCGCCGGATCTCAAGAAAATGGTGGACCGGCTCGTCCAGATCGCCTCTCCCTACTTCCAGATGGATCACGGCGAAGTCCACCACCCGCCGCGCTATGCACATCGCCCCCGTCTTTTGATGGTTGGAGTCCAGCGGCGCCCCAATCCGCATGAGGCGCATATCTTCAGGACCCTCGCCGGGCGCAACGCCATCAATTTCCATCCGCCCAGCTACGCTGCGGAAGTTGTTCTTGCCACGGAGGACACCGATTCGCTCCGGCAGCGGTTCCAAACACTGTTGGGCAGGTCCGACGTTTTGCCCTTCGGCGAGCTTGCCGCGTCGTTGATGCCGACACCGGTTACGCCCGGTGCGCCTCTTGCAGGCCTGGACGGCGCGCGACGAGCTTTGCTCATAGTGGGCAGCCCGAAAACCAACTCGCCGAGCACATCGAGCGTCCTTGGAGGCTACCTGCTGGACCACCTCAAGAGGGAAGGTTGGGAGACCGAATCGCTGACACTCCATGCCAGGCTGAATCGGGAGGAAGGCCAGCGCGAATTGCTTTCGTCCGTGGAACGTGCCCGTTTGATCCTTTTGGTTTTCCCTCTCTACGTCGATGCCCTGCCCTATCTTGTGACCAAGGCACTGACCGTGATTGCAGCTCATCGGCCGCCAGGCCGCGAGCCTTTTTCGCAACGGTTTGTGGGTATCGTGAACAGTGGCTTTCCCGAAGCGCATCAGAATTCGGTGGCATTGGCCATTTGTCGCGAGTTCTCCGAGCAATGCGGCTTCGCCTGGGGCGGTTGTCTTGCTTTGGGAGGAGGCGGGATGGTGGGCGGCCAGCCTCTCAGCGAGGCGCAGCGTTCGCGACCGCCCCTCAAGCACGTGTTCGCAGCCTTGGACCGGACTGCCGCAGCCTTGGCACAGGGACTCCCCGTGACGGCAGAAGCGGTGAGAATGATGACTAAGAACCCCATTCCATTCATGCCGTTGGCTCTCTGGCACTGGTTGTACCTTCGGATCGGCGGCAGGGGGTTCGAGCAAGAGGCGGCTAGGAATGGAGTGACCAAGCATGGGCTGCGTGCGCGCCCGTACGAAGCTCAGGACGCCTTCTGACAGGTTTGACGGTTCCCTTCTTTACCAAGGTCGTCAACTCAACGACTGTTTTCCACTTTTTCTCTTCGTTCTTGCTCCGCCCCAGAAGTAGAAAACCACAGCAGCAGCGGCCAGCAGCACCACGATGATCGCCAATGCTGCGGGGTGCCCGTGTAGCCGGATAAACGTGATGATTTTCCTTCCATAACGCGCGGCCAGGTAAGCCAGAATCATGTACCGGCAGATTCGCCCGAGCGCGAGCGCCGCCAGAAATTTCCTGACCGGATATTGCATCGCGCCAGCAGCAAGCAGAAATGGCACCATGGGCGCAGGCGGCGGTAACAAAGCGGGGATGGCAATCGCGCCGAATCCCCATCGCTCGAAGATCGCACAAACTTTGTCCACTTTCCGGCGAGAGAACCTGCGTTCGAGCGCGGCTTTCCCACCTTTTCGCGCCAGCCGGTACGTGGCAAAGCCTCCAATCAAGGAACCCGCTGTGGCCATCAACGCGTAATAAAGCCACAACTGTTGCTGGTGCGCGGAGAGCACAAGTGTTGCTACATCCATGGCGCCTGGTGTCGGCAGAGGAGAGTTGTCCAGCAGCCCGAGGGGAATCAGGCCTATGCCGCCGAGGTGAAACATCCAATGCCGCAAGCTGCGTTCTACTGTTGGCAGCGATGCCGCTAATAAATGACCGATATTCAAGTAGAATCCACTTTCCCGATGACCCTAGTGATCGGGAGTAGTCAAATCCTGGGCGACTCGGTCCCAATCGTAAAATCGGTGAATTACAAAGCCGTTGCTGCCCGGCCGAACGCGGCTTTCCAAATCATGCGTCGCCTGCTCACCACTCGCGCGGGGCGTCCCACTAGAACTCCCGAGAGCGTACACTCCCCCTGCCAACCTGGTGAGTCAAGTGCGATCAGTTTCCGAGAACCCCATCATCCTACAGGATCTTTCTGACGCGTCGCCTTCACAGCTGTCAGGATGCCGACTCCCAAAAGTATCACCGCGCCCGCGAAAATCCAGTGTGCAGGCATGTGCATCAGGTGAGCGGCGTAAATCAGACCGATAATGACTATAGCGAAACCGCCCGAGTAAAGACCGAATGACATAGCGTCTCCTCGTCCCATATTAGTTCACCTGAATGGCTGCTTCTGTGCAGAAAGAAACACATCGCCATAGTGGCGCGTGGCGCAAGTCAAACGGGCCGAAGCCCGTGTATTTCTGCATTCGCATACCGCACCACCGCTTTCCAAGGTGATATGCTCACCTTGTGAATCCCCAGTTCGCTCCCAACCAGGATCTTGCGTGGGGCAGGCAGTAGCACCTTTACTTCGCACAAGGAAGCATCAATGGACAAAATCGGCCAGTCGCGCCGCAACTTCGTCAAGACTTTAGCGGGAGCTGCTGCGCTCGCGTCTGTTCCAGGCATCTGTAACGGAGTTGAAACTTACCCATTGTTAGGTGCGTCTCGATTCCAGATGCTGCCGCTCGGCGCAATCCGCCCTCTCGGCTGGCTAAAACGCCAACTGGAAATTCAAGCCAATGGTTTGACGGGGCACCTCGACGAATTCTGGCCAGATTTGAGCGCCGACAGCGGTTGGCTGGGCGGCAGCGGCGAATCGTGGGAACGTGGCCCGTATTATCTGGATGGCCTTGTTCCGCTGGCGTACCTTTTGCAAGATGCGCGCCTGCTCGAAAAAGCCAATCGCTGGGTGAATTGGACACTCGCCCACCCGCAAGCGAACGGACAATTCGGACCGACTCGCAATGACGACTGGTGGCCTCGCATGGTTATGCTCAAGGTGCTCACGCAATATCATGAGGCCTCGGGCGATCCTCGCGTCATTCCGCTCATGCAAAGCTACTTTGCATATCAATTAAAAGAGTTGCCGCGTCGTCCGCTTCGTGATTGGGGGAAATATCGCTGGCAAGATGAAGCCCTCAGCATCGCGTGGCTCTTCCGGCGCACCAGCCAGCCTGAACTGCTCACTCTCGCGGACCTCTTGCGTGCGCAAGGCTATGACTGGACCGCGGAATTCACCCATTTCCCGTACACGCACAAGTTGATCGCGCAGGAACTTGGCTTCAGCGAGAAGGAGCCTTTGCCGGAACGCGCCATGCAATCGCATGGCGTGAACAATTCCATGGCGTTGAAGGCCGCGCCTGTCTGGTCGCTTTTCTCAAACAGCGTGGACGATCGTCGCGCCATTTATACACAACTGGACGCGCTGGATCGCTATCACGGTTTGCCAAACGGAATGTTCAGCGCGGACGAGCACTTCGCGGGGCGCAATCCATCGCAAGGCACGGAACTCTGCGCTGTGGTCGAGGCCATGTTTTCCCTGGAACAAAGCCTGGCCATCCTTGGCGACGCCCGTTTGGGAGACCGCTTGGAGGAAATTACGTTTAACGCCTTACCGGGAACTTTCACCGACGACATGTGGGCCCACCAGTATGACCAGCAACCCAACCAGATCTCCTGCACCTTGCGTAAAAGGCCCTGGTCCACAAACGGGCCGGAAGCCAATCTTTTTGGCCTGGAACCGAATTTTGGTTGTTGCTGCGCAAACATGCACCAGGGCTGGCCGAAATTTGCCGCGAGTCTTTGGATGACGGATTCGCGAGGCGGGCTTGTCGCTGGCTTGTACGCTCCGTGCGAATTGCGCACTAAAGTAGGCTCGGGAGTCGCTGTGGTTTTGGAAGTGAGCACGGATTATCCGTTTAAGGAAAATATTCAAATCAATGTGCGCGCCGAGAGGCCCGTGAAATTCCCTTTGTCACTCCGAATCCCGTGGTGGGCTACGGATAGCTCCATTCACCTTAATGGCAAATTGGCCCAGGTCACAAAAGTAGACGGCTTCGCCACTCTTGACCGGACGTGGAAGACGGGCGACCGCATTGAAATCAAGTTTCCGATGCGGCCTCACCTGATCGATTCGTCAGAGAATTCGGTTTCCGTATTGCGCGGGCCGCTCGTCTTTTCTCTCCCATTGGAAGAGAACTGGCAAAAGCTCCGTGACCGTGGAATGACCGCCGATTGGCAGGTCACCAGCACCTCGCCATGGAATTACGCCTTGGACACAGCGAGCGTAGGGGATGCCACACTTCTTGAAACCCGGACTGCTTCCGAAGGAAGCCCTTTCACTTTGCAGAACACCCCGATTCGCATCAGGGTGAGGGGGCGGCGTTTGCCCAACTGGAAGGAAGAGGAAGGTGTCGCCGGTGAACTTCCCATAAATCCGGTTGCGAGCGGGGAGAAGGAAGAGGAACTTACGTTAATTCCCTACGGTGCGGCAAAGCTCCGCATCACGGCGTTCCCTGAGCTTGCTCGCAAAACTGGCGGCCCGAGCTAAGCTTCGCTGTCACCTTTGGAGAAAAAGATCCCACCATGCCTCAAGACAAGGAAGCGCTGTATCAGGAGCGACTCAAGCGCTACACGACCGCACTGCATAATGGCAAGCCCGACCGCATTCCCATTCGACCTTTTGTAGCGGAATTCACGGCCAAATACGCGGGCTATACGTGTCAGCAGATCACCCACGATTATCGGCTGGCCTTTGCGGCGGCCCGGAAATGCGCGCAGGATTTTGATTGGGACGCCGTGGTCAGCAACATGGTCTATGTCTGGACCGGTCTGACGCAAGCCATCGGCTTGAAATATTATGGCGTTCCCGGCATCGATGTCTCCGCCGATACCGGCTTTCAGTACCGCGAGCCTCCCGAAGAAAAGGCTTTCATGCACGCGGATGAATATGACGCCCTGGCGGAAGATCCCACGGGATTCCTGTTTAATGTCTGGATGCCCAGAGTTTCCACCGAAGTCAGCCCCATCGGCACGCCTGCCACTTACCGCAACAACCTTTCTTTCTTAAAGGGTGGCATGGCAATGCTGAATTACTTCTCTGCCTTCGGCACGCAGAACGAATTGCTGCGCAAGGAGTGCGGAACGGTTTCGGCCATCGCGGGCATCTTGAAAGCGCCGCTGGATATCATCGCGGATAAGCTTCGCGGTTATTTGGGCCTGGCAAACGATTTGATGAAGCAGCCCGATAAGGTGTTGAATGCCTGCGAGGCTTTGATGCCGCATCTGCTGCATGTGGCGCGAACCAGCGCCGATCCCGATAAGCAGGTTCCCATCGGCTTCTGGATGCATCGCGGTTGTGTGCCCTTTATTTCCAGGAAGCATTTCGAGACGATCTTCTGGCCCACGCTGCGACCGATCATCGAAGAGCTTTGGAAAAGCGGCTATCAGACGCTGTTCTATGCCGAGGGGAAATGGGGACACCACCTCGAAGCCTTTGCCGAGTTGCCGGAACACAGCATGGTCTACCACATCGATCAGGACGACATCGTGAAGGTGCATCACGTGCTAAAGGAAAAATTCTGCTTGAGCGGTGGAATTCCCAACTCTCTGTTGGCGTTCGGCACTCCACAAGAGGTTCGTGACCGCTGCAAACTGGTGATCGACACAATTGGCCGCGAGGGCGGCTACATCATGGATGCCAGCGCCATAGTGCAAAACGACGCCAAAATCGAGAATATTCAAGCCATGACGGATTTCACCCACGAGTACGGGGTCTACTAAGCGCCTCTGGATTGGCTGCCATTTTCCTGGATTCAAAAAAGCTTTGGTTCCCCTGGAAGGAGAACTCCCAATGAGTGAAGACCAAAAACCGATTCCCCCCGGCATCTGTTTTCCCTGGGAAGAGAAAGTGAAGCAGTTGCCGGAAATCGTGGGCGACAAAGAAATTGTGAAGCAGATCTGGGAAGAAAACGAAGCGCTGGCTTACACCTATATCTGGCATTGCCTGCTCTCGTTCTAACGCAGACCGATTCCGGGAACGCCAATCTGAAGATTGGCGTTCCTCAGAGACAGCTTGCTTCCAGACATTTGGTTTATCAGTCGCTGGAACTATTGCCGGGGTCCGGCTTCTCGTGGATGGCTCTTTCAAGGCGATCGTGCAGCCGTTTGCTGTAGCCCACCGGCAACTCATACGTGCGGTTATCGGCAGTGAGAATCAGGACATTCCGCGTGGAATCCAGAATCGCCGAGCACACTTCGCAATTCTCCAGGTGCTTCTCGATCTCCGCGAGCACTTCCGGCGTGAGCTGCTGGTCGAGGTAATCCGAGATATGTTCCCAAACTTGTTTGCACTCCAGCTTCATTGGAACAACCTCCCGAAGAAGCTTTTCCGCGCCGGAACGTTTTCTTTCAGGTACGGAACAAGTGTCTTCTGCAACATGATGCGCGCGCGGTGCAGCCGCACCTTAACAGCAGAAATGGTGATGCCCAACGCCGCGGCAGTCTCCTCCTGGTTCATTTCCTGCAAATCGCGCAACACAAAAACCTCGCGGTAGATTTTGGGCAGCGTTTCCACGGCCTCACGCAATTTGTGCCGCAATTCCTTGCGCTCCAGCGCTTCCAGGGGAATCTCCCGCCAATCGGTCAGAAAGGCCGGCGTGAAGTCGCCCTCCCGTTCCTCGACTGTGTCTTCCAGCGAATCCTCGGCTGCACGTTTGATCTTGCGCAGGCGCTGCCGTCCTTCGTTCATGGCGATCGTAATCAGCCAGGTGCTGAATTTGGAGTCGCCGCGAAACGATTTCAGGTGGCGAAATGCGTTGATCATCACTTCCTGCGCGGCGTCTTCGGCTTCCGCTTCGTTGCGCAGCATGGTGAAAATGGTGACGTACACCATCTTCTCGTAGGGCCGGATCAACTCGTGAAACAAGTCCGTCTCCCCGGCAAGAATGCGCCGGATCAACTCGGCTTCGTGCTGGCGATCTTCCTGCATCGTCAGAATGGGGAATGTCCGTTGTTGCGGCTCTCCCGTTTCGGCTCCTTTATCGCATAACCAAGCTTTGCCCCTGATGCCCAGAATTGCGGGACAGTTCCGCTCCCAAATGGGAGTCACACTGAGTGTAAAGGTTACACCCCCGGGCGGCCAAGATTCTCCCGTGCAACCCCTACAGCCCTGCTAAAATCCTATACTCTATAAGAAAAACTGTGTGTGGAGGATAGCCGTGAAGCTCCCGAAAGCCAGCATGCTGCTGCAAGCAAGACCCCTTTCGCTCCTGGGCGCTGCCCTTCTCCTGGCGCTTCCGGTCATCGCGCAGGACTTTCCTGGTCCGATGGCGTCGGCTCCCAAAACCAAGTCTTCGCCGGCCGTCGCATCTAGTCCCGCTCCCGCGCAAGACCCCGGCCCGGCCCAGCGACTGCATTCGCCCGGCGACAATCCCATTATCAATGAACCGCCTGCTCAGCCGGTGGACCAAATCATAAAAAGTTTTGCCGAGCATGAAGCCGAATTCCGCCTCGAGCGTGACAATTACACCTATACCCAGAGTTTTTCGATCATGACCATCGATGACGATAACCGCCCCGATGGCGAATACCGGATGGACAGCGACATTATCTTCACGCCCGAGGGCAAGCGCTTCGAAAAGGTAAAGTACGCCCCGCCCGATACCTTGCGACGCATTATGCTGAGCGAGCAGGACCTGGACGATGTGCGCAACGTGCAACCCTTCGTGCTGACCACCACGGAACTGCCTAAATACAACGTCACCTATGTGGGCCGGCAGCAGGTGGACGAACTTTCCACCTATGTGTTTGACGTGGCCCCCAAGACCATTGAGAAAAACCAACGGTACTTCCAGGGGCGCGTTTGGGTGGACGACCACGACCTGCAGATTGTGATGACCGATGGGAAAGCAGTGCCAGACATCATAACCAAACACAATGAAAACGTCTTTCCGCGCTTCCGCACCTACCGCCAGAACATCGAAAAGGGCTTCTGGTTTCCCGTGTTCACCCGCGCGGACGATTATCTGCACTTCAGCAGCGGTGACGTGCACATCCGCATGACCGTGAAGTACACAAACTACAAGCGTTACGGCAGCACCGTCAAAATGGGCGAAGCCAAGGAAATCAAGAATCCGTAGCGGGTTACAGTCCTTGACGGGAGAGAGGGGTCAAAAGGTCACCAAGCCGCCTTTTCCTCGCAAAACTCGCTATTTGCCGGGATTGGCTGGAACTTTCCGCACAGCTCCTTCGTATTTCCATGCAAAGGAGCTTCAACATGAACCTTTCCATTCGGGGATTCCTCAGGACAGCCGCACTTCTTGCCTTGGCCGCATGCGCCTTGGCTCCTGCCGCCAGCCTCGCGCGGGCCGCTACCGACACCGACCAGTGGATCCACATTCGCGTCACCAGTAAAGACGCCAAAGGCGAGGTGGTGCGCATCAACGTGCCCATCGAGTTGGCTGCAAAAGTTCTGCCTGCCATCAATAAGGACCAACTCCACAATGGCAAGGTGCGCATCGATTCCGCTCACATGGAAGATGTGGACCTGCACGTGATTCTGGATGCCATCCGCACCGCCAAGGACGGCGAGTACGTGACCGTGCAGAGCAATGAGAACAACGTCCGCGTCTCCAAGAGCAACGGTGTGCTGTACATCTACGTGACCGACAAGGAGCACCCGAAGAAGGCTTCCAAGGAAGATGCGGCGAAGGGCGCCAAGTCGAGCGAAGCAGTAGAAACCAAGGTGGAGATTAAGGTTCCGATGAAGGTTGTGGACGCGCTGTTTTCCGCCGGCAAGGATGAGCTGGACCTGGTGGCGGCGTTGCGGGCGCTTTCGGCACACGGTGACACCGAACTCGTGACCGTGAAGGACACGGAAAACGATGTGCACATCTGGATCGACTCCAAGAACACGGCTGAATAGGCAGACGATAGGGAGGGACGCTCATGCTGGTACTGGCAAAAGTCGCATTGGGATTGGGCGCAACGCTGGCGATGACCACAGCCTATGTTTTCCACGAGGGCGTGATCCGCGTGGACGTGGATGAGCACCATCGGGGCGGAGAGCACGTGCACTTCTGGG
>Ga0209517_10005903_pt1 | contig 15375 bp, 12 predicted proteins | sample PeaSoiMetSII2010_FD_187695 | JGI IMG/M metagenome (GOLD analysis project Ga0209517, IMG submission 187695) | Peat soil microbial communities from Weissenstadt, Germany - SII-2010 (SPAdes) (version 2) | ecosystem: Environmental > Terrestrial > Soil > Wetlands > Peat | place: Germany... | reverse complement strand
GAGCATCATCGACATTCAGACCGGGCACCAGCCGCTCTGCAATGAAGACGAGACCATCTGGATCGTCTTCAACGGGGAAATCTACAATCACCGCGAACTCCGCCAGGGGCTGGAATCCCAGGGCCATCGGTATCGCTCGCGCAGTGACACCGAAACCATCGTTCATCTCTACGAGCAGTATGGCATCGATTGCGTGCAACACCTGCAGGGAATGTTTGCCTTCGCCATTTGGGACCAGACCAAGCGCACACTTTTTCTGGCCCGCGACCGCCTGGGCATTAAGCCCTTGTATTACCGCTACGACGGCGAAACCTTGTTGTTCGGCTCCGAGATCAAAGCGCTGCTGGCTTATCCGGGGTTGCGGCCGGAGTTCAATCGCAAAGCGCTGGCGGAATATCTGGCATTCGGTTATCTCGCGGGCGAGGAGACGATGTACTCCGGCATTCGCAAGCTCATGCCTGGGCACACGCTGACCATCGATGGAGGCGGTGAAATCAAGATTTCCGCATATTGGGACCTGGACGTGAATTCCGGCGAAGAGGGCAGATCGCGCGAGAATCGTGGGCGCGAATATTATGTGGGCGAATACCGCGAACGCCTGGAAGACTGCATTCGCACCCACCTGATGAGCGACGTTCCACTGGGTGTGTTCCTGAGCGGGGGATTAGATTCCAGTGCGGTGGCCGCGCTCACCTCAAAGATTCGAAAAGACCGGATCGAGACTTTTGCCGTGGGCTATGGAGAGGAAGAGTTCAGCGAACTTCCGTTCGCCCGGACGGTCGCCGAGCATATTGGCTCGGACCACCATGAAGTGCGGCTTAGCCGCGAAGAATTTTTCCAGGCGCTGCCGTTTTGCATCTGGCACGAAGACGAGCCCGTCGTGTGGCCTTCGAGCGTCGCGTTGTATTTTGTTTCGCGGCTGGCGCGGGAGCGCGTGAAAGTTGTGCTCACCGGCGAAGGCAGTGATGAGACGCTGGCGGGTTATACCCGCTACGCCTGGACGCTGCTCAACGCGCGAATGGATGGCGTCTACCGTTCGCTCACTCCGTCCGGCTTGCGAGGCATGCTGCGGAAGGGGATTCTCGCCAGCCCACTCTCGGCAACGGCTCGCAGAAAGCTGGAACACACGTTCCTGCTGCGGGATGGTTCTTCGTGGTCCGCCTTCTATTTCGACAACTTTTATTCGGCATTTTCCGCCGCCGAGCAGGATGAGTTGTTGACCCCCGAGGCAAAACTGGAGACGAACGATGCCTATTCCGGCTCCTTGCTTTACTGGGATCAGTCGAAGGGCGAAATGCTGCACCGGCTCTTGTACACCGACATCAAGACTTATCTTGTCGAACTGCTGATGAAGCAGGACCAGATGAGCATGGCCGCGTCCATTGAGAGCCGGGTGCCGTTCCTCGATCATACTCTGGTGGAATACACGGCCAGCATTCCGGCGAAGTACGCCACCAAGGGCATGGCGGGGAAGTTCATCTTAAAGTCGGCAGTCGAGGATCTGCTGCCCAAGTCGATCGTCTACCGCCAGAAAATGGGATTTCCGACGCCTTGGGCTTACTGGCTGGCGGGGAAGCAACTTGAAACCATAGAGGAGTTGCTGATGGAACCGCGGGCGCTGGATCGCGGGTATTTCCGCGCGGATGCGATTCGATCGTTGTTCAGCGAACATCGCGCCGGCCGCCGCGACCACGGCAATCGCATCTGGCGTCTGCTCAATCTGGAGCTGTGGATGCGCGTCTGCCTGGACCGCGACCCGGTCGAACCCGCAATCGAACTAGGTACGGCGGTAGCCCGCCGATGAGCCTCAATGGTGCTGGCGCCCCTGTCGACCGCAGAGGCCCCCATGTTGGGATCACTATGCTGAGATCACCATGTTGAGATCGCTGAAGCTAACGGCCCTGCGGCTGCTTCGTGGCGGCGGAATGTTCGAATTGGCTGCGGGCAGTCGCTGGCGCCGCCAACGTCTGCTGATCCTGTGCTATCACGGCACGTCTTTGGACGATGAGCATCTGTGGCGGAGCGCGCTGTATATCACGCCGGAGACGTTGCGGCAACGGCTGGCTTCGCTGAAGCGCGGGGGCTACGCCGTGTTGCCTCTGGGGGAAGCCTTGGAGCGGTTGCGGGCTCAGACTCTGCCCGCGCGCAGCGTAGTGCTTACGTTTGATGACGGCACCTACGACTTTTACGGCAAGGCGCTTCCGCTGCTGCAGGAGTTTGGCTTTCCCGCGACCGTCTATTTGACTACATACTATGCACTCTGTGAGCGGCCGGTATTTAATCTGATCTGTTCCTACATGCTGTGGAAGCGTCGAGGGCAGGTGATGGCCGATACGCGGGAACTCGGGTTGGAGGGGCCACTGGATTTGCGCAGCGAGGCTGGCCGCCACAGCGTCGTGCGCAGCCTGATTGACCTGGCGGACCGCGAAAACATGACGGGAGTGCAGAAGGACGATCTCGCGGGGCGGCTCGCGGGTTTTCTGGGAATCGACTACGGTGCTCTCAAGGCGAAAAGAATTCTGCAAATTATGAACGCGAACGAGGTGCGCGACGCCGCCCGAAGCGGAGTTGATATCCAGTTGCACACTCATCGTCATCGCACGCCGGAAGACGAGGCCTTGTTCTCGCGGGAGATTCGCGACAATCAAGCCCAGATTCTTGCGTTGGCATCGACCCGGGCGGTTCATTTTTGCTATCCCGGGGGCGTGTACCGGACGCAGTTCTTGCCGTGGTTGCGGGCCGAGCGGATCGTTTCGGCCACCACTTGCGATGCCGGACTGTGCACCCGCCAGAGTGAGAGTTTGTTGCTGCCTCGATTCATTGACAGCCAGGCCCGCACTCAGGTGGAGTTTGAAAGCTGGGCTGCAGGGATCGGGGATCTGCTGGCGTTCCGGCGGGCCGCGACGCAAAAATATGTTCCGCGAGACTGAACTGGAGAGAACGGGCTGCAAGCTCGCAAAAGCATGAGGGACTTATCCAAGAGAGTATTCCTTAGGAGCGGAGCGCTGCGCCTGGCGGCCGCTTTTCAAGATACTGGGGCGGCGATCCTGATGTACCACTCCGTGCAGGAAGATCCGTCTCAAGGGGCCGATTCGCTCGGTGGAATCATTCACTCCCGGACGGTATTTCGCGAGCAGATGGAATTGCTGGCGCGCAAGTTCCATCCCTTGGGTCTGGATGAGTTGGCGGTTCTGCTGCGCAAGAAAGAAGAGATTCCCCAGCGATCAGTGGTGGTCACCTTTGACGACGGCTATCGCGATAACTTCGAGAACGCCATGCCTATTTTGGGTGAGGTTGGCATACCGGCGACTTTTTATGTCACGGTGAATTGCATTGCGAACGGCCAGCTCCCGTGGCCAAGCCGAGTTCGTTTTGCGCTGCGCACCAGCGGACGCAAGAGTTGGACCGATCCCGCAGGCACGGCGTGGCCGCTGGAGAGCGCGGATGAACGGGATCGCGCCTTCGCGAAGGCCTGCGAGTACTGTTGCCGGCTGGCCGGCGCCGCTCAAGAGCAGTTGGTTGCCGGCATCGAGAAAGACCTAGACGCATTTATTCCGCAGGGCATTTCGCGAGTCATGATGAATTGGGATGAGGTGCGGAAGTTGGCCGAGCGCGGCCACGTGGTTGGATCGCACACCCTCTCGCACCCGAACGTCGCGCAGATTACCCTCGCGGATGTGCGGCTTGAGCTGGAACGATCGCGGGCCTGCCTGGAAAAAGAGTTGAATGCGCCGGTAATGCATTTTTCGTATCCCTGTCCAGCTCTGTCGCCGCATTGGAGCGAGCAAACGGTGGAAGAGTGCAGGCGAGCCGGCTATGAGACGGCGGTCGTTACGGATGGTGGTCTGGCGCGCCAGAAGGACAACCCGCTCTGCCTGCGGCGAGTGCGGCCCTCCAAAATCGTCGAAGGATTGCGCTGGAACCTCGAGTGGGCATTCGCCGGACGAAAGATGTAAGCCTGGCTGGTTCGCGGCTCACTGGACAACGACTCGGACAACGATTAGGAAAACAAATTAGGGCAACGATTGGCAAGAATCCTGATCCTCGATGGGCACAGTTCGGCAGCCCTGGCATTTACACGTTCGGCTGGCCGGGCTGGGCATTGGGTTGCGGTGGGCGGGAATGCGGGTATGTTCGCCGCCGCCCAGCTCTCGCGCTATTGCAAACTGGATTTTTCGTATCCGGTTCCCACCGAGGATGCGCGAGGTTTTGTCGATGCCATCCTGAAATTCGTAAACGATCAGGCTGTGGATCTCGTGGTGCCAATGACCGACTGGACGATCCTGCCGCTCGCCGAACACCGCGAACTTTTTTCTGTCAATCAGAGTTGCAAGGTGGCCCTGCCATCGCGCGCGTCCATTGAAAAAGTTTCGGACAAATATCAGACGTTGCAGATTGCGCAGTCGCTCGGCATAGGCACGCCGCAGACCTGGCTGATCGAGTCGGAACGTGATCTTGAAGCCGTGTCCGGAAATCAGTTTCCCATGGTGGTGAAGGACCGTTTTTCGATTCGCTGGCGCGACGGCCGGGCGATTTTCGGCGGAGTCTCGTATGCCTTTTCGCGAGACGAACTGCAGCGTAAAGTGAACGACCGGTTGGCAGCCGCTGGAGATGTGCTGGTGCAGGAATTCGCGGCCGGCACGGGGGTTGGATTCTCCTGTTTCGTAGCTGGCGGCGAGGTTCGCATTCCGTTTCAGTGGAAACGGATTCGCGAAGTCGACCCTCGCGGATCGGCCAGCAGTTGCCGCGAGTCCAGTGCGATGGATGAACGAATTAAGGATGAAAGCAGCCGGCTGATTCAGCGGATCGGATTTGAAGGGATTGCCATGGTTGAATACAAGGTCGATTACAAAGTCGAGGACAAGAAGGTCGCGGGCCAGACGGGCCCAGTCCTGATGGAAATCAACGGGCGGCCGTGGGGCTCGATCGCGCTTCCCATCGCCAGCGGCGTGGATTATCCGCGGTATTTGACCGAGTGGTGCCTGCGGGGAGAATTGCCACCGAGGGAAATACCTTACCGCACCGGAATCACCTGTCGTCGCATGGTCGGCGAGCTCACTCATCTCAGCAACGTTCGCGCGGGAAAGCCCGCCAACTGGCCCCTTCCGTATCCCAGCTTTTGGAGCAGCCTTTTGAAGATGGCCGTGCCCTGGTATCCAGGAATGCATTACGACGACTTGTGGCTGACGGACCCGAGGCCTGGAATTGCCGGATTGGCGAACTGGTTTCGGGTTCGAGGCAAGAAGAATTAACGCCGCGACGGATTATCCGCCGGAAGCGGGAAGGCGTCCGCCGTCAGATTTCGAACGCAAGTTTGCAGCAACCGATAGCAGCTGCGCGTGGCGTCGACATCGCCATAATATGGGTCGGCAATCTCACGATTTTGCCCGGGGCCATCGAGGTAAGCGCTCAACATAAAAATCTTGTGCTTGGAATCTGGGTAGAGTGCCAACAGCTCGGCCAGGTTCTGAAAATCCATGGCGAAGATTGCGTCCGTCTGCTCGACCATTTCCGCGGTAAGAAGCTGCGCCTGGTGATTGTCGAGCGAGATTCCGAAATCCGCTGACGCAGCCAGGGCCCAGGGATGCGCCGCCTTGCCGGGCGTGGCGTGCAGTCCAGCCGACGCGATACGAACCCGGTTCGGAGCGCGGCGACCTGTTTCTTGCTTCATGAGACGTTCCGCCATCGGGCTCCGCATGATGTTGCCGAAGCACACAAAGAGGAAAGACTCCGCAGTTTTCGGAACCACAGCTCTCGAAGCCCTAGTTTTCGGAACCACAGTTCTCGGAGTCAAAGTTCTTGCGCCCCGCAACCCCAGCGTATCGAAAAGCCGCAGCCGAAGGTAGGTAGCGCCCGCCTTCGGACCCAGACGAAGGAAGATGCCGCGCTCCTTCAGCACGGAAGCGGGCACGAGTTTCCGGAGAATCGCTTTGTAGCCGGGGGATGGTTCCGCGGTTTTACTCATCAGCAAGGTTCCGGGAAACTGTTGGCGAGCACGTCATTGCTTGTTCTGGCTTGTTCTGGCAGCATTCAGCGCGTTTCGCTCAGGCTTGCGATCGAACCGTCACCGCGGCCCGCAGAGCTTCCGCTGGCGAGTTCGTAGCCCAGGGACTGCATGAGCTCTCCCCAGGCGGATTCGATGGCGGCTACAGATTTTTCGGGCAGGGAAGACTTCCAGCCTCCCGCCGTGGCCGAACGCACAAACGGCTTATCGCTGCGCGTCGCCCGGGTCAGAACCCAGTCGCGGGCCTGCATTTGCTCCAAGGAGCGCATGCGCTCGGGCGAACTCAGTTCGACTGCGCGCCGCAGCTTTTCCGGCCCAGCGTCGATCGATCGAAAGTCGCAGTTCTGCAGGAAGGCGGCGACCCGCGCCAATTCCGCTTCCGGCTGCTTCTTCATGCTCTCGTAACGCAGCAGGATAAAGCCGGGCGCGTGTTCGCGCAGGCGCAGCCAGCTCAGAACGTGATCGGCCCACGATCCCCACTTGGCGTCAAACTCGGCGTTGATGAAGCGCGGAACAAACTCTTCGAGGGGGTAGTTGTCCGCGATGTTTCCCGCCTTGATGTTGTGATGGTAAAAGGACACGGCGACGTCGCGAGGATCGCGCACGATGTAAATGATCCGGCGGTAGTGCGGCTGGAAACACTCGTGGCTTTTCAGGATGCGCGGACGCGGCAGCCGCCGCATCACATGGTCGGAATTGAAATAAATCTCGGGCAGCAACGATTCCAGGTTGGCGAAGGTGATCGGCTCGTCCTGGTGGACGAGGTGGCCGATCAGGAAGCGAGTCCAGGTGTTGCCGGATCGAGGATAAGAGACGAGAAAAACATCATCCGGGAAAACGGTGAGGTTCCTTCCGGCCATTTGACGGCCGGTCAGCACCCGTCCCACCTGCGAAATCACGCGCACTACTCGCTGCCAGTTGCTGTTGAGATTCTCCATAGTTTCACGCCGTGGCTATAGTTCCTCCATTGGAACTTCGAAGGAAGTTGTTTCGACCGTCGCCAATTCCTTTTTGGCGCTAATCCCGTCGACCTCCCAAAGGCGACCTCTTGAGAAGGCCCAGGCCAGCCCGATCCCGTAGGGAGTAAGGCCAATCAGAATTTGGAGACCGACCTGCAAATAAGTGCGCGCGAAAAACCAGTGCCTCATCAGCAACAGCGCTGCCACTGAGGGTGCGCACAGCAGGATGGGTAGAGTATAGGCCCGTCGCAGAAAAAACCCGACCCGGAGATTGAGTCTTCGGCAAAGGTGACGGGGCAGGAAGAAGAGTGCGGTGCAGGTGAGAGGGATGGCCGTTCCCAGCGCGTCGCCGACCAAGCCCAGAGGCGGAATCAGAGCCACACTGAGGATCAGGTTGGCGATCGCTTCCATCCCCGTGACCCAGGCCAGACTACGATGTTTGGCCATGCCGTATAAGATCCGTGGAGAAGCGGCTTGCGCCAACATGAAAGTAGACGGGATCAGCACCGTTACCATGACCGGGTAGCAAAGTTTTACGTAACGTTCGCCCACCCAGGCGGCGATGACCGATTTCCCAAGGATAAGCAGCGTGGCCGTGATGGGAAAGACGATCAGCGCGCATGCGCGATTGCCCACAATCAGGATTCTCCTGAGCCGCCACATATCGCCCTTCGCGTCGGATTGACCCGACATGGGAACAAAGACTTGAGCCAGGCTGCTGACGATTTCCCCGGTGCAGTCCACCAGGCGATCACCGATGGAAAAGTAGGTTACCGCCGCTACTCCAAGCATCTTGGCGATCACGATTTCATCGGTCTTGAAGCGCAGTTTGTACGCGATCATCAGAATGAAGGTGACGCCGCTGTAGCTCGCGATCTCGCCGAGGGCGCCGCGGTCCACATACTTCCGCCCGAAACGGATCGGTAGCACGCGGAGAGCGATGACGGCGCGCACCGCCGCGAACAGAAGCGGAAGGGCGACGGTGATCGAGGCGACTGCGATTAATCCGTATCCGAAATTCAGAGCGAGGATGATCAGGACGGCGCGCAGAAGCGTGGCCGCGAGGTTGGTCACATTGATGAAATAAAAGCGATTGAGCCCCTCCAGAATTCCGGTGAAAACGCCCGCCGGAAAGCCCAGGGCAACGGCTGTACCCACCATCAGGAACAGCACACGGGCGGTGCCCACAAAACCGGGCGGCATGTGGAAGAAAGAATCCAGGAATCGGCTCACCACCAGAGTGGTCACAATGGCCGCCGTGCCGATCGCCGTGTAAACCGCGAGCGACGTATTGATCAGGCGGGAGACGCCCTCAATGTCGTTGGTTGCCGTGTAGGTGGAGACGTAGCGAATGATGGAGGAACGAATGCCCAGATCGAACAGGCCGTAATACCCGGTGACGGAAAAAACCAGGACCCAGGCCCCGTAAGCCGTATTTCCGAGGCGATGCAGAATGAACGGCGAGAGAAACAGGCCCACGAGGAGGTTGCAGCCCAGGCTGAACCAACTCGATCCAACGTTCTTGATGAGTTCGCGTTTTCGCATGCTGATTGAGTGGGGAGCCCGGGTGCGCTTTTCTGTCGTGAACCGTTTTCTATCGCGAACCGTTTCTTATCGCGAACCGTGGAGAACCGGTGCAGTAGTCAATTCGTATCCCAGCGTGGTCATCAGATCGCCCCACGCTGCCTCGATCTGGCCAACACAGGCCTGCGGCAGCGAGGCTTTCCAGCCTCCTGACTTCGCCACCCGCACAAAGGGAATATCCTGGCGGCGATTTTTCGTGGCAATCCATTGGCCGGCCTCGGATTTTTCGAGTTCGCGCATGCGGTCGGCCGAGCTGCGTTCGACGGCGCCCTGCAGTCGTTGCGGATCGGCCTCGATCCCAAGAAAAGCGGCGATGCGCAGGAGTTCTGCGGCCGTGTCCTTGATCATGTCTTCATAGCGCAGAAGCAGAAATTCCTTCCGGTTCCCCCGCGTGTAAACCCAACTGGCCACATTTTCAGCCCAAGTCCCCCAATCGGCCGAGATCAGGCGGCCGCAAACGAAATCGTCCACGTAGCGGTCCAGCGGGTAGCCGTCTTCAATCTGCCGGTACTTGCGCTGAAAATCGTAATAAGAGAGGGCTACGTCGCGCGGGTCGCGGACGATGTAGATGGTCCGCGGATAGCGGTGGTCAAAATACTGGTGCGTCTTGATGATGCGTGGCCGGGGCGTGCGCTTGAGGGCGCGATTGGACTGCGAAGACGTGTCGGGAATCAGTTGCTCGATGTTAGTAAAGCTCACCGCCTTGTCCGGATGCACCAGATTTGCGATCAGAAAACGTGTCCAGGTATTTCCCGACCGCGGATAGGAAACCAGAAACGTATCGTCCGGGTATACACGGAAGTTGCGCTCGGCCTTGTCGGTGCCAAGCAAATACGTGATTGCGACTTTGAGTCCGTAGATCATGCGGCGATTTCCAGGAGCACGGCAACCGCGTGAGCCAGCGGGTGCGTGAGGCCTTTCCCTTTACCTGTACCTTTCTCGAATTTCATTTCGGTCATGGGACCTGGTCGGACGGTCATTTCGAAAGCGTTTCTGATTTGACGTTCGTCATTTAACCGCGCGTTGGCGGATCCAACCCTTCACATCCACTTGTTTTCCGTCCACACGGACTTGTTGGGAGGAGTTCGCCTGCTGACGTTGGGCGTTGCGCTCTTGCCGTCGCGTGTAAGTTCGATAAGTCCAACCGACGACCGCCGGAAAGTAGAGCAAGCCCAGTTCGGCCCAGCGCAGTTTGGGCTGATTCGTAACCGCCCGCGCCAGTCTGACCTCGCTCAAAGCTTCGCCATAGCTTCCGGCCAGAAGCCGCTGCTTGGCGCACTCGACGTGAATTTCGAAATCGAGGGCCTTCAGCTTGGCTTCGATCACGCTCCGCTGCGAATCGAGGGCTGCACCACTCGTGGCGAACTTCTGGTAGGCGCGGATGCGGCCTGCTTTCATGAGTTCGCGACTGGCCGCCAGGCCGTTGCCCACACGATGTCCCACCTGCACTTCGCGAGCATATTCCATGCCAGTCCCGATCGCGGCCAGGCGCAGCCAGAGATCAAAATCCTCACAGTAGCTCATGCTTTCGTCAAACTGCCCGGCCTGCAACAGAGCGCTTCGCAAAACCACGATCGAGGATGTATTGATCGTACACTGCTCACTCAACAGGCTCTCCAGGTTGACTTCTCCAGATTGCGGAACGCGTTCGAAGGCGGTTCCGATCAGCGTATCGCCGCGCAAATGCAAGGCATCGGAATAGACCAGGCCGAGTCTCTTGTTCCTCTGCAGACGCTCGACTTGGCGGGAAAGATGCTGCGGCAGCCAGAAGTCGTCGGCATCGAGAAATGCTACATAGGTGCCTTGGGCCGCCCCAATCCCCAGGTTGCGGGCCGCACTCGGCCCCCGGTTTGCCTGCTTAAAGTAGCGAATCCGCTCGAGATAAGGCTGCAATTCCTGTTCCAGACGGCCGGTGTCAGGCGAGCCGTCGTTGACCAGAACAACCTCAAAATCTGCAAAAGTTTGCGCAAAAACGGAGTCCAGGGTTCCGGCAATGTAAGCGGCCGCATTGTAGGCAGGGATTACAACACTGACCTGGGGCGGTTTGGCCGCTGGCTTGCTACCTAAAGGACTGGGAATCGCGGTCATTGCCGTGTTTCCACTCGGGAGTTTAACGCTGCTTTCATATTCGCTTTCAGAGTCCAAGATTACACTTTTTAGGTTACAGTATGGTTGCAGTTTGTCATGCTTAAAGGTTATCGAAAGTGCTCGTTTCCCCGGCAAATAGGGCTGAATCCGACCCCAGCCTTGGGTGTTAGAAATACCTGATTTGGGGGATTACGCCTTGTGTTTGGCAGATAGAAGATTGCTTGTGGAGGGGCGTTTGGCTTTTGCGTCAGGCCCGGGTATTGTGCTCCGCCCGGGCGAGGTAAATTTGAAGAATGATTGACAAGCTCATCTCCGCGGCGCGCTATTTTTCGAACCGGGATGTACCGGGCCCGGGATTGAGCGTGAATTCCGACGACACGTTTCTGGTGTCGTACCCGAAGTCGGGAAATACCTGGATCCGCTTTCTGGTGGCGAATTTTGTCTACCCCGAAGCTGGCGTGACCCTGCTGAGCGCCGACCGGTTGATCCCCAACGTTGATGGGCAATCGAAGAAGTACTTCAAGCAGATGCCGCGCCCGCGGATCATCAAGAGTCATTATCCGTTTCAACACACGTACAAGCGGGTGATTTATGTGGTCCGCGATCCCCGCGATGTGGTGTTATCGCAATACCACTACCAGATCAAGCGCGGAGTGCTGCCGGTGGGCGCTCCGATCGAGCCCTTCGTCTCCAGGTTTCTGGCAGGAGAGGTTTGTCCCTACGGTTCGTGGGGAGAAAATGTAAGCAGCTGGCTGGCTGCCCGGAGAAAGAATCCGGATTTTGTTTTGATCCGTTACGAGGATCTGCTGCGGCAAACCTCTGCTGAACTTGCCCGAATGGCGCAACTGCTCAAGATCGAACCCATGCCCGATCGCATCGCGCTGGCGGTGGAGCGGAGCACGGCAGATCGTATGCGCCAATTAGAGAAGGTGGAAGGATCGCAGTGGGCTTCGACCAAAGGTACCCGGCAGGACATGTCGTTCATTCGCGCCGCCAAAGATCGCCAATGGAAAACCGCACTGCCGCAGGACTGCGTAGCTCAGATCGAGAACGCGTGGGGGGAATGGATGGAGTCGCTGGGATATACTGAGAACGTCGGCCAGGGTGCGGGACTGCCCGCCTCGGAGGCTGGATCGGCTCTGAATTTGAGGTCGCCGATTCTCGCGTAGAAGCCCTCCGCTGAGGAAAAAGGGAAAGACCGGTTCGCCAGGAGATTGCCAATGCTGCTGCCTAATTTGAAAACGAGCGCGTCTGAGACTCAGTCTTCTAAGACTCATGCTTCTGAGACTCAAGCGAGAGACGGGAGCCCGCGATTTGCGAGAATTCTTCGTCCGCTCTTGTGCCTGGCGGCGATGCTTGCCTGCGCGCTGCCTGGTTTAGCCGCCTCGAATGCCAATGGTGCGACGCACCGCAGCTCGCAATCCAGCTTCGGGAAGTTGCTCTCTCCGACGACTCACACCGGCAGCTACAGCAAAAACGGCTTACCTCGTTCCACGCCTAAGTCAGCGGGTCCAGTTGCCAAGCCCGTGCGATCAGGTCAGGAACGCCAACTTGATCAAATGATGAAACAGGACGTGTCGCTAATGGGCAAGGCAAGCCGGGATCACAGCAGCGCGGCAAAAAGCTATAAACCGCTGTCTTCTGAGGGATCGGGGCAGGGATCCGGAATCAATTTTTCGGCGCGTTCCAGCCAGTCCGGCCGAGCCAAACGGCACTAGCGAGCCGGTTCAGCCAGACGAAGATGCGGTTCCACCAGGGCGAGCACTTGCTCCTTGAGCAACGGGCCGCTCGCCAGTAGTCCTGACAACAGCGGATTGCGGCGATTGGCGGTCAGGTCAGTCCTCTCCAGCGTGCTGACAAAACCCCCGCCACTCAGCACCAGAGCCGCCCCAGCGACCACGTCCCACTCATTCTTCGGCGTTAGCGTGAACGTAATATCCGCCAGGCCCGCCGACACCAGCGCGAGTTTGTAGGCGACCGAACCCATCGGCCGAACCTTGAAGGTGGTGTCCTCGAACTGCTTCCAATCGCCGCGCTTGACCTCGCTGCGGCTGGCGAGGATCAGGGCTCCGTCGAGGCTGGATCGCTGGCTGGGATGCGCGGGCTGCCCGTTATAGAGCAAACCCGCGTCGACTGCGCCCAGGAATGTTTCTTTAGTGGCAGGATTGTAGATTCCTCCCGCCACCGGTTTGCCATTCTCGACGAAGCCGATCGAAACGCAGAACTCCGGCAGGCCCATCACAAACTCGCGCGTGCCATCCAGGGGATCGACAACCCACACGCGCGGTTTGTCGAGGCGGGAAAGGTCGTCCGCACTCTCCTCTGAGAGCCATCCTTCGCCTGCCCGCAACAGATTCTGACGCAGCGCCGCGTCGACCGCCCGGTCGGCTTCGGTGACAGGATCGTGGCCGGCTTTAAATTCCGCCTGGACTTCGCCGGGAGTGAAGCGGTCAAAAATTACGCGCGCCGCATCCAACCCGGCCTGAATGCGATCCAGAATGTCGGCATACGAGGAAGTCATGAGGTCCCTTAATGGATTTCAGATTCCAGGATTTAGAATTTCAGGATTTCAAATTCTAAGATCTCAGATTTCAAGATTTTAAATTCTAAAGCGCGGGCCAAAGCATTCGCGCTCCGGTCAGCAGCAACAGAGTACAAAGAATGCGGCGCAACCACAGCATGGGTACACGGGTTGCGAGATGGGATCCGATCAGCCCGCCAGGAATCGATCCGATCAGCAGCGACATCACCAGCTTAGGATCCACGTTGCCCAGCCGGAAGTGCAGGAAACCAGTGACCCCGGTCAACACCACCGCGTGCACCACGTCGGTTCCAACGTTCACCTTGGGAGGATAGCTGTAGAAAAGGAGAAGCAGCATCATGATAATGCTGCCGGAGCCGACCGAAGTCATCCCCACCAGAAAGCCCGCCAGCAGGCCGATTACACTCATCCCGATGAACGACTTCATGGTCGGCCGGCGATTGGCGACTCTTTCTTCGATGCGTCCTTGAAACAGCAGAAGCGCGGGAATCACAAGCAACAGGATTCCAATGGCGACCTTGATGAAGTCGTTCACGCCGTTCCCGTACAGATGACGGATGTGGGTCAGCAGCGCCACTCCGCCCATAGATCCTGGGACGCTGCCGACTGCCAGAGCGATTACGACCTTGCGCCGGACGGTTCCTTTGCTCAGGTGCAGCAGGCCGGCCGGAATTTTGGTGAAGAAGTTGAAGAGCGCGTCCGAGCCCACCGCCATGATGGCCGGTACGCCCAGCCCATAGATCAGAACCGGCAGGAGCAATACGCCGCCCCCCACGCCGGTGAGCCCGATGAGAACGCCGACCACAAACCCCACCAAAATTTTGGCCGCAATCAATACCATGAAAACGAAAATCCCCGCCGCACGTTGGTTGTACCTGATTTCCCTCAGGGTTGTACCTGATTTACCCCAGCCGGTTCAGCCCAGTCGGTTGACCTTAGATCGAAGTATTGTTGACGCCGATGAAGCCTTCGCGCTCCAGGTGCAGAATGATCTCCTGAGCCGCTTCTTCGGCGGACAGTTCTCCGGTGTTGATCGTCACCTCGGCATCCTCGGGCACTTCGTAAGGATCCGAAATCCCGGTGAACTCTTTAAGAATGCCGGCACGGGCCTTGGCATACAGACCCTTGCGATCGCGCTGCTCGCAGACTTCCACCGAAGTCGCGATGTGCACCAAGATGAATCCGCCATAGGGTTCGATGGCCTGACGGACATGCTTGCGGGTCGCATCGTAGGGCGCGATGGGAGCGCAAATCGCGATGCCGCCATTCTTGGTGATTTCTGAAGCCACATACCCGATGCGCCGGATGTTGATGTCGCGGTGTTCTTTCGAGAAGCCCAGTTCCGATGACAGGTTCTTGCGCACCAGATCGCCGTCGAGCAGAGTGACCGGCCGTCCGCCGACTTCGAGGAACTTGGTGAGCAAGACATTGGCGATGGTCGATTTTCCCGAGCCCGAGAGCCCCGTGAAGAAGATGGTCACACCCTGTTTGGCCCGCGGCGGAAAGCTGCGCCGCAACTCGTGCACTACCTCCGGATACGTGAACCAGGCGGGAATTTCCCGGCCTTCGTTCAGCCGGTCGCGCAGTTCGGTGCCCGAGATATTCAGAACCTTGTCGCCCTTTTTGACTTCATCGTCGGGCACGTAGCGGTCCTCATCCTCGAGGTAAACCATCATGTTGAAGGGCACCATGGTTACGCCGATATCGGCTTCGTGCTTCTTGAATACTTCCTGCGCCTCGTAAGGGCCATAGAAAGGCTTGCCGTCGGTGTCCTTGCCGGGCCCGGCGTGATCGCGGCCCACGATGAAATGCGTGCAGCCGTGATTCTTGCGAATGAGCGCGTGCCAGATGGCCTCGCGGGGTCCACCCATGCGCATCGCCAGGGGCAACAGCGACAGCTTCTGCGTTCCCTGCGGATACTTCGAACTGAGCAACTGGTAACAACGCACGCGGGTGTAGTAGTCGACGTCGCCGGGCTTGGTCATTCCCACCACGGGATGGATCAGCAAGTTCGCCTCAACCTGTTTCGCGGCGCGGAAGGTGAGCTCGACGTGGGCGCGGTGCATGGGATTGCGGGTCTGGAAGGCAACCACTCGCCGCCATGCCAGACGCGAGAACTCGGCCCGCAACTCGGCGGGAGTAAAACGCAACGTTCGGAAATCGTAGTGCGAGGGCGCCTGCAGTCCCTCGATTTTGCC
>Ga0209517_10005902_pt1 | contig 15376 bp, 14 predicted proteins | sample PeaSoiMetSII2010_FD_187695 | JGI IMG/M metagenome (GOLD analysis project Ga0209517, IMG submission 187695) | Peat soil microbial communities from Weissenstadt, Germany - SII-2010 (SPAdes) (version 2) | ecosystem: Environmental > Terrestrial > Soil > Wetlands > Peat | place: Germany... | reverse complement strand
AACATAAGGCTGAAGGGCCAATAGAGGTCTTGTCAAATTCGAGAAGGCGGACCTGCCGACTTCCTCCTCGGTACTGTCATAAAAAGCCTTTATCGAAGACAGGATATACAGGCTGGATTCAATCTCTCGCCCTACGGTCTCAAAGTGGTTTTCTGCTTCATGTTCGAATTCAGTCCGTATAACCTGCATATCCCAGTGCAGCGACAAAAAGAAGCCCACAATGGAAATCGTGACTCCAATCAGAACGGTCGCGATCGGGCCGCGACAGCGCTGCGCTTTAATTCCAAAGCTCATGATTTCCATTCCTCTAAAATGATCGAGACAGGCGTAAATTGATTTTATCGAGTATAATGGAGATTATCGACCGGAATTTTCTATTCGATCAGTCTATTCTTTCTTTCGCCGGTGCTAATTGCGGCCGACGGTCTCGGCGCCCGATCCCTCACCGTCACAGTCCAGCGGCAGTCTAACGAAGAAAACAGTACCCTTGCCCGCTTCTGAATCAAACGTGATGGTCCCGCCGTGTTTATCCACGACGACCGAATGGGATATGGCCAGACCCTGGCCGGTTCCTTTTCCTACCTCTTTGGTTGTAAAGAAGGGATCGAAAATCCTGAGCCTGATATTTTCAGGAATCCCTGTCCCGGTATCGCCGATACCGATCTCGGCAATATTGTCCCTGGTCCGGGTGGTTATGGTAATAGTCCCTTTCTGCTCGGATCCGTTTTTTTTCACAACGTCGTCTATTGCATGGCTGGCATTTATTATCATGTTCAAAATCACCTGATTAATCTCCGCTGGAAGACATGGGACAGGCGGCAGGTTGGGATCGAAGTCCGTCACCATTTCAGCTACATACTTCCATTCATTTTTGGCAACCGTAATGGTGTTCTCGATCGCCTTGTTCAGGTCAATATTTATTTTGGAATCCGTGCCGGGGTGAGAAAACTCCTTCATCGCGCGAACAATCCTGCTTATGCGCTCTATTCCATCGATGGACTGGAGGACAGCCTTTGGGGCTTCTTCTCTCAAGTATTCGAAATCAATCTCTGCCGAGACCTCCTCAATTTCTTGAACAAGGTCTTGGGCCAGATTTTCAGACCTGAGGCGATCCAGGAGTCGATCCTGAAGATCGTGGATACGCTCCAGACCTATGCAGGCTTCATGGAGAAATCGCGCGTTATCCCCGACATACTGCGCCGGAGTATTGATCTCATGAGCAATTCCGGCAGCAAGCTGACCGATCGATTCAAGCTTTTGGGCCTGGACCAGTTGACCCTCAAGAATTCTTCTCTCCGTAACATCGGAGCCTAAAAGAAGGATGCCCGGAGGATTGTTTACGGCGCCATTGAGCGGGCTGAACGTAATTTCCAGAAAACCTTCCTTGCCGTCGTTTCGCAGGAAACGGCAATTGTGCAGCTTTGCCGGCTTCGCCCCGGTTCCGCAAATGGAGATAGTCTCGGAGATTCTTTCCCAGTCCCACTGAATCCCGCATTGATGGAGAGTTTTGCCCATAGCTGAGTTGTTTCCAATAGCGAAGGTCTTTTCAGCTGTGTTGTTCCATCTCATTATTTTACCTTCGGCCGTCAAACCGATCAGAAAAGATGGTATTGAAGCAAACACCTGTGCCATTTCAGAATTAGCACATTGCAGTTGTTCCTCGGCTTTCCGGGTCTTGGTTATGTTCCTGGCCAGATTTATCAGTCTTGTTACCGTCCCGTTGCCGTCCTTAATGGGTACCGATCTCACCTCCATTATCTCTCCCTCTGCCGTCGAGATAACCGCGGTCCCGGGTTCTCCGGAATTAAAAGCATCAGGCGCGGGGCAACCTTCACACGGTTCTTCCCGGCCGTGTAATTCCTTGTAGCAGAGATGTCCAACAAGAGATGATGGTTCATTCTCTTTTCCGGCCCTGGCGGCATAAGCTCGATTTGCCCAGACCGCCTTTAAATCGGGCGACAGCAGCACCAGGATATCGGGGATGGCGTCTAAAAGAGCTTGAAACTCCTGGTAGAGGTTCCTATATTTTTCTTCATTCGCGTGGGAGGCGGCCTCCGACTCCCAAAGGGATGCCTCCATCGATCTGCGCAGTTCAACTTCCTTTTGGAGTTCCTCGTTGGCTTTTTTGACGGCACTCAGATCCCTGGCTACTGAAACGCTGCCTATACCATTGCCGGCGCTGTCTTTGAGCAGAGAAGTGGAAATCTCGAAAGTGGCAACACCTCCATGTTTTTTTGCCATGTCAATAACGTAATTCTTAACGGAACCATCACGCCGCAAATCAGTGAGCATCTCGTCGAGGCGGTTTTTGTCCGGATACAACTCAAAGGCTGATTTCCCTCTCATTTCCTCAAAGGAGTATCCTAATAGTTCGGCTGCTACCGTATTCCATTTTATGAATCTACCATGTTCGTCTACTATTGCGATGACATCAGGAGAGCTTTCAAAGATATTCTCGAGGTATTCGTTGGTCGCCGCAAGCTCCGCAGTTCTTTCTGCTATTCTGACCTCCAATCCGTCATAAGCTTCAAGAAGTTCCTGTTCCGCCATTATTTGCTCGCTACTTCTCTTTTCGAGCAACGATGCCATATCATCGAACGATTTTGCCAGTTGCCCAAGATCATCTGGTGTGTGCGGCAGACTGGTCCGTGTGGTCAGATCGCCTCCACCGAGCCGCTGCACTGCGGAGGTCAAACGTGCTATCGGCTTTACGAAGCTCAAATATCCTAAGATTCCTACCAGTAAAAAGGATATAACGGTAGCGATCCCCAACAATGACAGGTTCATCAACATCTTGAAATTGGCTTTTTGTATTATCTGATCTTTAGGGATTCCGACAAGCATATACATATATGGAGCTGTATCGTCCCGCATACGCAACTGTTTGAAAGCATAGATCCGATGTACGCCGTCGCTTCCGGCTCTATCGACAATCCCTTCGACCCGGTTGCCGGACATTTGTCGCAAATCATCTTCTGAAATGGCTTCCCCGGCAGGAGTTGCAGCGTGCTCCGGAGTTCTGTATAAACGCACTCCTGCATGGTCCACGATTGTAAACGAGAAACCTTCCGGCAACTTGACTTTCCCTATAAAACGAGAGAATTCATCAAGCTTAAAGCCTGCAGTCATGAAAGCAGTCAGAGAATTATTTGCATCCAGGACGGGAAGAGCATAACTGATAACATGGGAATTGCTGACTCTTCCGAGCATGTACTCACCAGGGGAAAATTCAAGTGTCCTGTTTGCATCCCTAATGTCTTTTTGATTAGCAATGTTGATACCCGGATTAAGAGGGCGGGAAGCGGCAACAAAATCTCCACTCGGAGTCGCCGCAGCTATCAACGAGTAGAAAGAATAGCGATGCTGCAGTTCACGAAATAAATCATTGCACGCGTTTGCATCCAACTGGCGGACTTCAGGCAAAAGAGCAAGAGCGCCGAGCATCTGTCTTGTGGCAATCGCGACCTGCTCCTGTTGGGCTGCCAGGCTTTGGACCAGCAGCACGGCATTGTTTTTTTCATCTTCGATCTGCCTGGATCGTTGTTCAAGACTCGAAAGAACTACTATTCCGAATGCGGGCAGGAAAACGCAGATTAAAAACAGTCCCAGCTTTTTCCTGGTTGATATCGATCTTAACTTTTTGCCGATCATCGCTGTCGCCTCTCTGGGGATCGCGGGCATGGCCACCCCGCATCAAGAGCCTGTCCCGGATTCGACATGATATCCGTGACAGGCTCTTGCGGAGCAGTAGACACCTCACTCAAAAATCTCGCAGCTCGTCCTCCTCGAATGGGATAATCTTGTCAGACTGCATTCCGGAGGCTGCCGGCATGCTTTTTCCATTTGCTCTCTTGCGATGGCGCATGGATACCGTCTGTTGCGACAGCACTATGCCGCCGGCATTGAGTGCAGTTGGTCTGCCGCCGGCTCTGCTAAGCTTCGATGCCTTGGCGTGTGGCCTTCCCGCGCTGCGATTCTGCATCCCGCCGCCTGCTTTTGCCCCAGCTACCAGAGACTCCAAATCGGAAATCATTTCCTTCATCGGGTCTGCCTTTGCGCTTATCTCCTGGGCTACCTGGGCATTTTCCTCGGCGCTCCCGGCATTTTGTTGAACTACTCGGTCCATTTCATGAACCGCCCTTGTAAGATGGTCTATCCCTTGCGATTGTTCCCGGGAAGAAGCCGCAATTTCACCCACAAGCCCGCTTGTCTTTGTCACCATGTCCGAGACTTCGGAAAATTCGCCGTTATTTTTCTGAACCAGAGATGATCCGATCTTGATTTTTTTAACTGTGCCCTCGATCAGTGCGGCGGTGCTTTTTGCGGCATCGGCCGCTCTCATTGCCAGGTTTCGCACTTCATCGGCGACTACGGCAAACCCTGCTCCGGCTTCTCCGGCCCTGGCAGCTTCAACAGCGGCATTGAGCGCCAGGAGATTGGTCTGGAAGGCAATCTCGTCTATGGTTTTGATGATCTTTTGTGTTTCCTCGCTGGCCCTGGATATCTCATCCATTGAGACCGTCAATTGGCCCATCGTGCCATTGGCGCGCACTATGATATCCTTTGTTTGTCTCATTAGCCGGTCGGCGTCATTGGCGCTTTCAGCATTTCTCGCGGTCATGGAAGATATCTCCTCAAGCGACGAGGTAGTCTCCTCGATGGCTGCTGCCTGCTGGGAGGCGCCCTCCGCCAGCTGCTTGCTTGATGAAGACATTTTAGCAGATGCCGACGTTACTGTTTCCGCAGTTGAAGTAAGGCCTGCGATTGCGAGATTTATCGGACGCGTTGTGCTTCTGGCTAACCACCAGCACAGCAGTGACCCGAGAAGGGCGACGAAAGCCGCAACCCCTAAAAACAGATTGCGTAACGCAAGCATCTCTTTTGCAATATCATCGAGATAGATCCCTGAACCTATAATCCAACCCCATGGCTGAAACACTTTTACAAATGAAAGTTTTGACACGGGTTGGCTTTCACCCGGTTTGGGCCACATATAATCCACAAAGCCCTCGCCCTTATCCTTGCACGCTTTGGCCATCTCAACGAATAGGACTTTCCCGTTCGGGTCCTTCAGGCCGCTGAGATCCTTGCCGTCCAATTCGGGTTTGAACGGATGCATAACCATCCTGGGGCTAAGGTCATTTATCCAGAAGTATTCCTGACCGTTGTACCGGAGAGCTTTGATTCTGGACGCCACCCTTTTTTGGGCTTCCTCGATTGTAAATTCTCCTGATTTTACTCGACCGTCATATTCAGCCATCAGGCTGAACGCCACCTCGGTGGTGCCCTTTAGCAGCATTTCTTTCTCGGAGCGCACTGAAGTTTCAAGCCGGAAATAAACCCAAACCAGGACCAGTGCTACACAGATAAGTCCGCCTATCCCCAAGGAAAACATCTTTGTTGAAAGCTTAATTCGTTGCATTTTAAATCCCTTTCTGACGCGCGTAGATCCACGCTGTCTCCGCGCTCTTGTGCCTGCTATCGAAACATTTCTTGCTCTTTGGGCAAGAATTCCTCAAAAGACGTATCATCGGCTCCCAAACGGCGGCCTACTGCGCTGGGTACAGCTCAATGGCTCCCCCCCCCGGACGCTCCAGGCATAAAAGGGTTCGGAATACGCCATCATCTCTATGTCATCTGGTGTTTGGGAAAGGATGGAAGCCCCGGCGCACTCTGGGGCGGATATCTCCCGGTTTACTATAATTTCGGCAGGAATTAACAAAATGTTGAGAACAAAATCCCTCCCTTGGACAAACACGAATAATACCGGCCTGAGAGAGAAGACATGAAGATGAGATCACGGAGCAGTGATAATTCGGCTGGTTTCGCACGCACGGCAGGAACCGGAACGGCTCTGTGCAGCGTCGGAGAGGGATAGAACTCCGACGATATGCGACGGGTCACCGGAGTACGCGTAAAGACGTTGCACATCTTTCAAAAACATGTGGCGGATCGCCTCGCTCAGGAGCGAGTGCTCATCGCAAGATGCAACGGGGGACTTCATGATGGATTGCGCCTCGGACTCCAGGTCCGCTCCGTGGTGATAGGCGACAATAATGTCAGTTTTTGAGATTACTCCGGCAGGCATGCCTTGGGGGTCTTGGATCAGGACGGCTCCCAGGCGGTGGTCCGTCAATTCCTCGATCACCCTGACCAGGGAATCTTCCTGCCGGCAGGCCGTTACGGGAGTCCTCATCACGTCCCGCACGGTTAACATCTGCGTCCGGTCGCAACGGTCGGGGAGTTCCGACTGGCGGACCGCCCCTTTGGAACATGCCCTGCAATAACGGTAAAGAAGCGCGACCACATCCGGGTAAGAGAGTGTCCCAATCACCGCGCACGGCTCTGCGCCCTGCACCAGCAGTTGATGCACACCATTTCTGCGCATGAGATCCAAAGCAACGCCCAATTCATCGTCGGGGAAACAGGCAAGCGCAGGACCATTCATGATGTCCATTGCCCGGGAATCCGCCATGGATAACCCCCCGTAAAAAGCCCCGACGATGTCGGTTTTAGATATTACCCCGACGGGACAACCGGTCTCATCTGTGGCCAGAAGCGCATTGACCTTGAATTTGATCAATTTATTGATGCACTTGTCCAGCGAAGCATCGTGTGGCAGTTGTATCACCTGCCGGCGCATGGCTTCTTCGACAAGCAATCCCTTCAGAATACTACCTCGCGTACTGACAACCGGCATAATCTCACAAAAATTTGTTCAGCATATGATAAAATAGGTCTGAAATGTAAACGACACCGACCACATTCTTCCCCTCGACAACCGGAAGACGGCGGATGTGGCGCTTTATCATCAAATCCGTGATGACCATCACGTGGGTTTGCGGCTTGACCGTCACCACATTGGTGGTCATGATGTCTGAAACCCGAATGGATTTAACGCGATCCAAAAGCTCGCCGAAAATTGCCTGGGCTTCCAGGTCTTCTATTTCGTTCCAAACATGAATATGCTTCGGTTGGACAAAGAGAAGTATGTCGTACATGGAAAGCATGCCCACGAGTTGGTCTTTTTCGTCGATCACCATAAGCCCAAAGATTCTCTTTTGTTCCTCCATGCTTGCGGTATGAAACATCTTTACCGCCTCGGCAATGCTTTGTGCCGGGCTGAGGGTGTGAAACCTGGGACTCATGATATCGCGGGCAAACATCGCGTAAAGGCTCCTTTGACCAATGAGATATTCAATCCAGGGACCTAAGTCAAGGTGCGAACAATAATTCCCATCCGCGCAGAACTTGACGCCTCTCTCCGGTGATTATACATAAATAGTAGTCAATCGCCAGTTGGCCGCAGAAAAGTCCTTCTCCGGCCACAGAAGTCTGGTCAACGGCAACTATTTATTAAGGAGGCAGAGGAGGTGCAGATGGCAAACGCAACTGGAACTCAATTGGCTCAACTCATTCGGGCCAAAGTGGAGGAATTGAACAAGGCATGCAACGGAATTAATGAGGCTACGGCATCAAGTGCGCCTTCAGGACGATGGTCCCCCAAAGAAATTCTTTCCCACCTCCTGGGGCCCGACGGTCCAGGGTATCTGCCTATCCTTCAGGCTTTTCTCGACGGGGAAACGCCGAGGATCGACATCGATCCCGGTAATTCATTTTTCTCCGGAAAGCGAGCCATGATGACCTTTACTCAACTACTCTCGGAGGTCCAAACAGAATACGACCGGATCTCTAACTTTGCAGAAGGATTGTCCGGGGGACAGCTTGACCGCAAGGCGCACATTCCCATATTCAAAGAATCGCCGCTGGGAGAATATCCCACACTGGAAAGCATGATCGGCGGCCTCGGAGGATTCCATCTTCAATTTCATATCGACCATATGAGAGAAATTTTGAAGGCCCTTTCAGGGTAACCCCACCCGAAGGCGCGGAGGGCTCCGAAGCGATTTTTTCACGCGGAGACGCGGAGGGCGCGGAGACGAAATTTCTGAAGACCACACCACTCTCCTTGATGCGCTGCGCCAATTTAAGTCTATCTTAAGATTCGGATGAAGTAATTTCTCTTTCTCCGCGCCCTCCGCGTCTCCGCGTGAGAAATTTCTTTCTTCGGTTGGAAAAAGTTCGTCGGATAGAGTAATCTTGCTTTTTTCGCGTCTTCGCGTGAGCTCTCCGGAGCTGGCTTGTTCCAACTTTTTTACCGGGGCTTTTTTTCTATGCTGACCGTTAAGAGCGTGCATACATATTACGGAAACATTCATGCCCTCAAAGGTGTTTCCCTGCATGTCCGTAAAGGAGAGGTAGTCACACTTGTGGGCGCCAACGGCGCCGGGAAAAGCACCCTGGTCAACACTATATGTGGCTTGGCAAGGCCATCCAGGGGAAATATCGAGTTTCTTGGAGAACAAATTGCGGGCATTGCCCCGGAGAGCATTGTGCGTAGAGGGATTGCGTTGGCGCCGGAAGGCCGCCAGGTCTTTGCCACAATGTCTGTAGAAGCCAATCTGCTTCTGGGAGGATTCATTCATCGCAGGGATCCCGAACGATTGCGCAAGGACATGGATCGACTTTATAATCGTTTTCCTGTCCTGAAGGCTCGCCACCGTCAGCTGGCTGGAACTCTCAGCGGAGGCGAGCAGCAGATGCTCGCAATCAGTCGGGCGCTCATGTCCAGGCCGCAGCTTCTGATCCTCGATGAGCCTTCGATGGGTTTGGCGCCGCTGGTCACAAGGGATATATTTTCCATTATCCTGGAGATCAAAGAGGAGGGCGGGACAATTCTGCTGATCGAGCAAAACGCACGGGCTGCGCTCAAGATTGCAGACCGCGGTTATGTCATGGAAACAGGAAAGGTGGTTTTAGAGGGAGAAGGTCTTCAGTTGCTCGAACACCGGGAAGTGAAACGGGCTTACTTGGGCCGTGGTGCTGTTCAGTGGCCAGTGGTCAGTGGATAGCCATAAGAGAAACCCTTTTCCTGACCACCTTCGGTGCAGCGCTGGGCAATCGCATTGGCTGGCACGCCAGATGGGCACGCGCCACTGAAGACTGCTTTAAAATGACAGACAGAAGACGACTGATTCACGATCGTTTGTGAATGCCAGAATTCCGACGACTTGCGTCAAAAACACCAATTATTCGTACAAAGCTTTAAGAAGCTAATAGGTAAATTTTTTCTTCCCCTTCTGTGTCAACCGGAAGATGGAGTCGCTGGTTTGATCGAGCAGTCCGTTTAATTCCCTGGAATCCTTGTCCCCGAGTACTCCTGCGGATCGCAGTCGATCGTACTTCTCCTTGATCTGTTTGAGTTTGTCCAGGATCGGTTTTGCGTCTGGGAATGTGATTGTTTTCCGGTCGACGTCCTGGGCCAGCCATTTTTCCTGACTGGCGATTCTGCCGGGTATATCCATAACCTCACCTTGCTTCAAATAAGGTTTTATTTCGGTCATGCAGCCGGCAACCAAAAAGATCGTCATAAAAAGGATGATAATTCGCACATCTGCTCCTTGCGGCAAGTGGCTTAAAAGTATAGGCATTTTACCGGCAAAATGGAACCTGTGGCCTCGTGCCGGCGCACCGGATTTACATCCTCCCCTTTTTTCTCAAATTTTAACGGAATCTTCAAGTTCAAGCCCTCACAGTCCGACTTATTAATTAGTGGCATGAACATTGCTCCAAACCATGTTAACTAAGAACAATCAAACCCAGGGGTGGACTATGATGTACCAATGCATACGATGCCGTGAAACTTGGGGAACGGGGAAACCGGAACGAGACGGCTACTCGCACGGGCTTTGCGCAAGATGCCTTAAGGAGGCTCTGACGCCTCTCTACCGCAAACGACAGGCTAAGGAAGGCAACTTTGATTGTTTCGGTAAGGCATCCGGCTACTGCGACCAGTCCGCCTGCAAGTATAAAGGCCTCTGCACTGAAGCCTGATGCCTCCAGGCGCCCCGGCAACCGCCCCAATGCGCCCGGTGAACCATCATGCGCGGCCGCGTTGCGCAGGGCACATTGCCGTGTGGCTGACACAGCACCGTCGGTGTCCATTCATAAACGTCGCATTTAAGTCTGTCTTACGAACTGATTTTACCACACATTGACAATCCGGTATTATCCCGTTTTCAACTCCCGGCTGCCCTCTTGCGTTTATTCCACCTTTGGCGCATCTTTCATCATCGCATTGCGAACCTTACTATATGCAAAGTGCACAAATTTTTATTATTGGAGGGAACCAGATGGAAAATTATCACTCTGACGATTATGCTGCAGGATGTTGCGCATGCGAGGATAAGACACTGGAAGCGGCAACCGGTCTCACCTGTGCGGACAAGAAAAATATTTTTACAAGAAGAGAGCAGGAAGTATTGGGCAAGATAAGGGAAGCCTCCCGTCTCGCAGGCGCCCTCAAAGATGAAATCAGGCAAACTGATGAGCGCAGGCGAGAGGCGGCCCTGCTCGAGTTGGGACACCTGAGGCAGATCAGGGGCGAACTGGAGCAGGAAAGGCTGGCCGCTGCCGAAGAACGCATGCGGATGTTGGGGCACTTGTAAAAAGAAGCTCACCTCTCATGGGACAGGAGAATATAGAGCGCAGATACAAGTGAGTTTAGAAACGGGTTTGGATGGAAAAAAAAGGATACTCACCGGTGACCGCCCGACAGGCAGGTTGCACCTTGGGCACTGGGTGGGAAGCATTGCGGCGCGAGTAAAGCTTCAGCACGAGTATGAGACGGTAATCATAGTCGCCGATCTGCACATGCTTACCACGAAAAGAAGCAGGGATGATATAAGGCAAATCCTGTTCAATGCTCGAGGCCTTGTGCTCGACTATCTGTCATCGGGGATTGACCCGGAAAAAAGCGCCATATATCTCCAGTCAGCGGTCCCCGAAACCCATGAATTGCATACATATCTGCAAAATCTCGTAACAGTGAACCGGCTCCTGCGTCTTCCAAGCATAAAGCAGATGGCGCAGGACGCCAACATAGCTGAGGAGTCGCTTCCCTTCGGTCTTCTTGGTTACCCGGTCCTCCAGGCAGCGGACATCCTCCTTGCCCGGGCTCATCTTGTCCCGGTAGGCAGGGACAATCTGGCTCATGTTGAGATCACACGGGAACTGGCCCGCCAGTTCAATTCAAATTACGGTCCGGTGTTTCCCGAACCGGAACCGCTCCTAAGCGATATTGCGGCGCTTGTCGGCACTGACAACCGGGGGAAAATGTCCAAATCGGCCGGAAACGCAATTTTTCTAAGCGATGATGAACAAACGGTAGCCGCCAAAGTCCAGGGGATGTTCACCGATCCCAAACGCATTCACGCCGATACTCCCGGTACCGTCGAGGGAAATCCTCTGTTTATTTATCACCGGATTTTCAATGCGAACCGCACGGAGGTCGAGGACCTCGAGAAGCGCTACACAGCCGGGAAAGTCGGCGATAGAGAGGTGAAAGAAAAACTCGCCGGGGCCTTGAACAATTTCCTGGGCCCTTTTCGACGGCGGATGGCATTCTATCAAAGCAAACCCGGCATTGTTGACGAAATTATTTGGAACGGAACACTCAAAATGCAGCGAATCGCCGCGGAAACTATGCGGGAGGTCAGGGAAAAGATGGGACTCGACCACGTCTGGAAATCGCTGCATTAGGCCACGCGCCGCGCGTGGCCAGTCGTCAGTCGTCAGACAGAATTTTTCCCCGGCCACTGAAGACCTTTTTTGACTGTTCTCAACCGACCACTGACGACTGACGACTGTTCTTTTGCAATATTTCCGAAGCCTCCCGCATGAGCTTCGATATTGGGAGCTTACGCGGGCAGGCTTGCTCCGCTCGGGCATAATCGATTCGAGTAAGCTGCGCCCGCGCCTGGCCGGGAAGACCTGAAAAAACCTCGCGCGCCAATTCGCGTTCGCCGTAATCGCGATAGTACATCAGGCACCTCATAACATCGCTGACAGGTGCCGCTCCCCCGACCGCCTCATAGCAGATGCGGCCGCACCCGGCGCAGTAGCTCTGGTGAGTTTCGGCGGCAAATTTTTCCAGTAACTCGAAATCGCTTCGGGTAAGGCTTGTCTGGTCGCGCGCTGCCGCCACGTTGGCCGAAAGAATTGTCAGGCTAGGCATCAGGGAGCAGACGCTCGCAATGTTCGGGTTTTCAAAAACAACCTTGATCTTGGCCTGTTTGTCCGTAAAGCCGCGCTCCAGAAATCTTTCGGTCATCTTCAGTTCGGCTTCGCTCTCAATCATCACCTGTCGGCCACCCTGCGTCTTCATAGCGACCAACCCAATTCCCTTATGAGCACACGCCGCGATGGCTTCTTTCATATCAGGAGAGTTCATGAGCCGGAAACTATAAGCGAACATTATCACGTCAATCCAATCAGCTTTGGAAGCATCAAGCAGACACTTTTCCATGTTTGCGTGAGTGGCGAATCCAAAAAATTTGATCTTCCCCGCCCGCTTTGCCCCCGATACCCATTGCCTCACAGGCTTGGGCTCGGCTATTTCGCTGAAGTCGCCTATTCCATGAACGTGCAACAAATCGACATGATCTGTGGAGAGCCTTTTCAAGCACTTGTCAAGCGCCGCCGTCATGGCTTCGGGCTCACCGGCGTGCAGCTTTGTCGCCAGGAATAAATCCTTTCTTCCATCGGTGTTTCGAGCGAGAAAGTGGCCGTAGCCTTCCTCGCTCTGACCATTTCCATAGTTTTCGGCGGTATCCCAGAAATTGATGCCCCAATTGAGGGACTGCCTCAGCAGCAATTGATTGTTGATCGTGTCGAACCCCCCTCCAAGCGCGAGGACTGACACTTCGGCACCCGTTTTGCCGAGCTTTCGTTTCGGGAGGGCGAGCTTTCCTGCATCAGCCTGTTCAGGAGCGCCCTCAGCTTTGCCCATGTTCAATCCGGTTGAAGCTATTCCCGCAATTCCGATGGTTTTCATGAAATCGCGGCGACTCAAACCTTCATCTTTCTTTTTTCCCGACATTTCGGCATCCTCCAGTAACTGACAACTGGCCGCTGTTCTTACACCAATATCTGCGAAGCCTCGCGCATGAGCTTCGATATTGGGAGCTTGCGCGGGCAGGCTTGCTCCGCTCGGGCATAATCGATTCGAGTAAGCTGCGCCCGCACCTGGCCGGGAAGACCTGAAAAAACCTCGCGCGCCAATTCGCGCTCGCCGTAATCGTGATAATACATCAGGCACCGCATAATATCGCTGACAGGCGCCGCTCCGCCGACCGCCTCATGGCAGATGCGGCCACACCCGGCGCAGTAGCTCCCGTGAGTTTCGGCGGCAAATTTTTCCAGCAATTCGAAATCGCTTCGGGTAAGGCTTGTCTGGTCACGCGCCGCCGCCACGTTGGCCGAAAGAATCGTCAGGCTCGGCATCTGGGAGCAGACGCTCGCAATGTTCGGGTTTTCCAAAACGGCCTTGATCTTGGCCTGCTTGTCCGTAAAACCACGTTCCAGAAATCTTCCAGCCAGTTTCAGTTCGGCTTCGCTCTCAGTTTTCACCTGTCCGCCACCCTGCGTTTTCATTGCGATCAGCCCAATTCCCTTATGAGCACACGCAGCGATGGCTTCTTTCATACCCGGAGTGTTAATAAGTCGAAAATTGTAACTGAACATTACCACGTCTATCCAATCTGCTTTAGACGCATCGAGCAGACACTTTTCCATGTTCGAGTGAGTGCTGAATCCAATAAATTTGATCTTCCCCGCCTGCTTTAACCCCGAAGCCCATCGCCTGATAGACTTGGGCTCCGCTATTTCGCTGAAGTCGCTTATTCCATGAACGTACAATAAATCGACATGATCAGTGGAGAGTCTCTTCAAACACTTGTCCAGCGCCGCCGTCATGGCTTCAGGCTCTCCGTTGCGCAGCTTCGTCGTCAGGAACAGGTCCTTTCTCGCATCGGTGTTTCGAGCGAAAAAACGGCCGTAGCCTTCCTCGCTCAAACCATTTCCATAGGCTTCAGCGGTATCCCATAAATTGATGCCCCAATTGCGGGACTGCCTTAGCAGCAATTGATTGTTGATGGTGTCGAACATCCCTCCAAGCGCGAGGACTGACACTTCCACGCCCGTTTTGCCGAGCTTGCGTTTCGGGAGGGCGGGCTTTCCAGCATCAGCCTGTTCAGGAGCGGCGTCAGCTTTGCCCATGTTCAATCCGGTAGAAGCTATTCCCGCAATCCCGATGGTTTTGATGAAATCGCGGCGACTTAAACCTTCAGCTCTCTTTTCTTCCGACATTGCGGCATCCTCCAGGCACTAAAGTGAAAACACTCATGAGCTTGAGACATCGTGGGGACACTCAACGGTGAGTCTTCTCGTTCACCGGTCAGTGTTCTCAACTTTTCTCAGGTCGTATATCGGAGTCATCTTAAGATCGTCTATTAAGAAATTTTCAGGTTTTTTCGAAATCAGATCGCCTCCGACTTCAATGAACCGAAGCTCTGCGTCAACTGGAAATCCCTTTGCGGCAGACCTTTCCAAAAGGCTGCCGGTTGCCCCATACTCCTCCTCAGCCTTGCTTTTATGGAACAGCTTGCGCCATTCCATCCACTGGGCGGAGTTAGACCGGGAGTGGTCAATGAAAACGTAATATGTAACTTTCCCGGGGCAATCCTCTTCCAGATAAAGGGTATATTCAAGAGGACCGGACAGGTTCTGTTGGCTCTTGATCCTTGATTTTTCGCCATTTTCGATGAACCAGCCTGCGGGGCAGGATCGGGCCTTCCAAAAATCTTTGATTTTTCCAAACACGTAATGCGGATCGCTTTCATCTGCAACGAAATTGCCGTTGACAAAGGCTTCCGGAGGCGTGAATTCGCTAAGATCATTTAAGGAGCGCAGCTTCAGTGCCCCCTCACTTGCCGCCCAAACCGGACAAGCGGTGAAAATCGCACAAACCGTCAAAAAGATGATAAATATCCTGGACATGAGACCCTCCTTTGACATTTAGGCTCCGGTTCACGCAACAAACGATTCGTCCAGCCGTATGTTACCAATTATATAAGGGCAGGGCCACATCAAAAGGGTCTTTACTTTTGCCTTGCCGCGCAAGCGGCACTCGATGCTGCTTCGCGGCGAAAGATGAATAGTGCGCAAAGGACAGCAAGGCCTGCAGCAAGGAATAGTGCCTGGAATCCCTCAATTTCCCCTATGTAGCCGAGTATTATGGAGCCGGCGAACGCACCGGCGTCTATGCCTCCTGTATAGGCCCCGGTGATTTTTCCTCTCACTGCCTGAGGTTCCCCTCTGATGGCATGGGCGTTCAATGCCGGATAGAGCAATCCGTGGCCGCATCCGGTCATAAACCCAGAAAAAAAGAGCAGATTGCTTCCTCTCATGAACACGAGCAACAGCAAGCCTCCGCCAACAAGTAAAAGCGAATAGGGTATGATCTTATCTTCACCCT
>Ga0209517_10005901_pt1 | contig 15380 bp, 13 predicted proteins | sample PeaSoiMetSII2010_FD_187695 | JGI IMG/M metagenome (GOLD analysis project Ga0209517, IMG submission 187695) | Peat soil microbial communities from Weissenstadt, Germany - SII-2010 (SPAdes) (version 2) | ecosystem: Environmental > Terrestrial > Soil > Wetlands > Peat | place: Germany... | reverse complement strand
CCGCCATGCGGCCCGCGAGCCATTGCCGCGCCGCCATGTCGTCGGGCGTGTAGGTGGGGCGATGCACGCCGGTCTTGTACTTGCCGAACTCCGCCAGCCGTTTCAGATCGGCGAGCAGGCGCGCGCCTTGAATCTCGGGCATCGGACCTCCCTGCGATAATGGCACGATCCTAGCGCACGCTGGCGCGCCACGAAAGGGATTGCCCTATCACAGATAGAATTTTCTCGTATAAATACTCCCAATACGATTATGAGCCGATAACAACTTGTTATAGAGTGTGACGCTGGTCACACCGTCGGCGAGTGCGGCAACTAGACCTAATTTGTAGGGGGCAAGAATCGCGGCCGAACCGTTCATCGGGAACGCGCCGCACCATGAGGGGACAGATGGGCAAACGTATCTTATTGGTCGATGACGATGCGGCTGTGCGCGATTCGATTGCCATGGTGCTCGAGGGGGCGGGCTTCCAAGTCGATCAGGCCGACCAGGGGGCAACCGGCATGCGGCTGCTGCGCGAGCATGAACCCGACCTTGTCATCACGGATATCCTGATGCCGCAAAAGGAAGGCATCGAGACGATACGGGAGATCCGGACCATGCTGCCGCAGACGCCGATCGTCGCGATTTCCGGCAGCGCCGAGCCGCGCGCGGACTATCTCAAGATGGCGCAGACCTTCGGCGCGAGCGCCGTGCTGGCGAAACCGTTCGACCCGATGGTGCTTCTCGATCTCGTCAATCGCCTGCTGTCCACGCGCGATGCCGGTGCGGCCGCTCCGCAGTAGCCGGCGCCGTTCTTTTCAATATCGCCGGCGCCGTTGCTCGCGCAGGGCGATGTAGATGCCGGACGCAACGATCAGACTCGCGCCTGCCCAGGTCCAGAGATCCGGGAGGTTGTCGAAAATGACGTAGCCGAGCGTCGTGCTTCCTACGAGCTCGAGATATCCCAACGGAGAGACCAGAGCGGCGGGACCGAGCCGGAAGGCGTGAATGATGTAATAGTGGCCGACGCTGCCGAACATGCCGAGGCTTGCCAAGATCGCCGCATCGGCCAGGCTGCGGGGCATCTCGAAACCGAACGGCACGAGCAGGCTGGCGGCGAGGGTGCCGACGAGCGCGGCATAGACGATCCCGGTCTCCGCGCTGTCTCTCACACCGCTGCGCCGGGTCGCGATCTGATACAGCGCATAGGAGGCCGCGGCGCCCAGCAGCAATAGGGTTGCCGCCGACAGTTGGCTGCTACCCGGGCGCACGACGATCAGTACGCCGACGAAGCCCACGAGCACGGCGGACCAGCGCCGCGGTCCCACGCTCTCGCCCAAGAGCGGCACCGACAGTGCCGTCACGATGATCGGCGACGAGAAACCGATCGTGGATGCGGTGGCGAGCGGCACCAGCCCGATCCCGCTCACCGAGAACGCCGTCGAGGCCAGCAGCAGGAACGAACGCGTGATTTGAATGGCGGGCTGATGCGTGCGGAAAATCTGCCAGCCGCGGCTCGGCAGAAACACGATCAGCATCGTCAGAAGATGTCCGGCGAAGCGTGCCCAAACGATCTCGATGACGGAATAGTGCGCCGTGAGCAGCTTGATGCCGGCGTTGAGGAATGGAAACATGCTGACGCCCAGGCACATCAGCAGGATGGCCCTGAGCGCATCGTTCTGCCGCGGGCTCGGAGCGTCAGTGGTCATGACGGCGACGCGGTCGCGGGGACGAAAAAATGCCGGGAACCTTGCGGTTCCCGGCAGTTGAACAGGGAGGCTTCACGTCTGGGAGACGTAAGGGTCCGAAGACCCTCTTTCCGGGTTTGGGGGCCCGGAAACCTGATACCGCGCGACCCGCGCGGTGAAACTGGTGCGATCCACACTCGTACTGTGCAAGATGCTGCGCCGCACGCGAGTGAGCTACGGTCAATAGCGGGATTCTCCGTTGCAAAAACCGCAATCCTCGATTCACCCCGGATTTCCGAGGCTTTCCAGCCCTGGTTTGTGGGTGTCACGATCCGGTTTTCGGGCGCAGCGGCAGCGAACCGCGTGCCCGTGCGCTCATCCGTTCCGCGACTCCGCGACCTTGCGCAGCAGGAAATCCCGGAACACGGCGATACGCTTGGAGCTCCGCAGCTCCTCGGGATAGACGAAATAGGCCTCGACCTCCGGGCCCGCGAGGTCCGGCAGCACACGCACGAGATCGGCCGCCTCATGCGCCATGAAGTCGGGCAGCGCCGCGATACCGAGCCCGCTCGCGACCGCCCTGAAGATCGCGGGCGTGTTGTTGACGGAGAGAATCGGCCTGCGCTCCGAGCCGGGCCGGACGCCCGCTTCCAGAAGCCAGTTGGTGTTGCGCGTCGGCGGGCGGGCATCGGTGCCGTAGATGATCACGCGGTGCCGGTCGAGCTCCTCGGCCTTCTGAGGTACGCCGTACTTCTTCAGGTACTCGGGCGCGGCATAGATGTGGTAGCGCACCGTCAGCAAGTGCCGCTGCACCAAATCCGGTTGGCGCGGGGCGGACATTCGGATGGCCACGTCGGCCTCGCGCATCGAAAGGTCGAGCTCGCTGTCGTCCACCACTACGCTGAGCTGGATCTCGGGATAGAGCTCGAGAAACTCGCGGATACGCGGCACCAGCCAGCCCGAGCCGAATGACACAGTCGTCGTCACTTTGAGCGGCCCTCGCGGCCGGTCCTTCGACTCCGAGAGCATCGCCTCGGTCATCGCGAGCTTGGCGAACACCTCGCGCGCGGTGCGATAGAGCAAGTCGCCTTGCTCAGTCAAGATCAGACCGCGGGCGTGCCGGTGGAAGAGCGGCACCGAGAGGCTCTCCTCGAGCGCGCTGATCTGGCGGCTGACCGCCGATTGACTGAGGTTCAACGCCTCGCCCGCATGCGTGAAGCTGCCGGCCTCGGCCACGGCGTGGAAGACGCGCAGCTTGTCCCAATCCATGCCCTTGCCCTGAGGCAAAGGCGTGAGGGCAGGGCGCGTCTTGCGTTGCTCGCTCATTCCGCCGCCTTCAATGTCGCTGCGGCCTCCTCGGCGGCGAGGAATTTCTCCGCCTCGAGCGCGGCCATGCAGCCCATGCCGGCAGCTGTGACCGCCTGCCGAAACACCTTGTCCTTGACGTCACCGGCCGCGAACACGCCGCGAATCTCGGTCGCGGTGGAGTCGGGCCGCGTCACGATATAGCCGCCCTCATCGAGCGCGAGCTGACCGTTGAACAGCTCGGTCACGGGCGTGTGGCCGATGGCCACGAAGAAGCCCGATGCAGGGATCGTGCGCTCGACACCGGTGGCGACGTCCCGCACTCGAACACCGGTAACCCGCGCCGGCGGTCCCGGCTCGCCCAGAATTTCCTCGACGACACTGTTCCAGCAGACGTTGATCTTGGGATTCGCGAGCAGGCGCGCCTGCAGGACCTTCTCGGCGCGCAAGCGGTCGCGGCGATGGATCAATGTCACGCGCGAGGCAAGGTTCGCGAGATAGAGCGACTCCTCGACCGCGGTGTTACCGCCGCCCACGACGACGACCTCCTTGCCTCGAAAGAAAAATCCGTCACAGGTGGCGCAGGCGGAGACGCCGAAGCCGCGAAACGTCTGCTCGCTGGGCAAGCCCAGCCAGCGCGCCTGCGCGCCGGTGCAGATCAGCAGCGCCTCTCCGACGTACGTGTCGCCGGAGTCGCCGACGCAGACGAACGGCCGCTTCGACAAATCCGCCCTTACGATGATGTCCGAGATCATGCGGGTACCGACGTGCTCGGCCTGCTTGCGCATCTGCTCCATGAGCCAGGGGCCCTGGATCACGTCCGCGAAGCCAGGATAGTTCTCGACGTCGGTGGTAATGGTCATTTGCCCACCCGGCTGCAGGCCCTGGACGAGCACAGGCCTCAAATTCGCGCGTGCGGCATAGACGGCGGCTGTATAGCCCGCCGGGCCCGACCCGATGATCAGCAGCTTGGCGTGGTAACGCTCGGACATGATTGTCTCGCAACAAGAATGCCGCGCAACCGTCAGAACCCGAACATGTGATCGAGGCTGAAAGCGCCGTCGCGGCCGATCAATCCATGATAACCGAAAAGCCGGCACGTCGTGTCGCGAATCACCAGGTAGGCGCGCTCGCTCGCGCGCGCCCGAGTCGCGGCCGAGAACATCTCGCGATAGCGCCAGAACAGCGAGCCGGAGCACGCGATACGTACCCGTTCGCGCGCGACCTCTCGGCCGCCGCCGTCATGCAGGACCAGATCGGTCTCGCTCAGCGAATGCCATGGCGTTGAGGCTGGGTAAATCAAGTGGCACAACGTGTCATAGGGCGTCTCGCCCAAACGGAGGAAGAGCCGGGTCGAAAGTCCAGGTGGCTGGCCGGCGTAGGACTGGGGCTCGCTCTTATAAGTGAGCGCGGTGTTGAATATGTGGGCGCCGAAACTGGTCTCCGCGGCATGACCGCTCGCGCGGTGCTCGTATCGAAACAATCCGTGCAGCCAGCCGTCAGCAAGACCGCCGTCGGCGAAGTCATAGACCAGCTCCATGTGGCCGTAGCCCGAGCCGAGCGCATGGCCGTTCAACCAAGCATCGACGTCGAGCGCCGCCGACTCGTGGCGCTGCAGTCGGCCGAAGCGGTGCCGCGCAGTTTCATGTCCGCTGCCGTCGTAGAGGATGGCGCTCACCGGCAATTCGCTCTGGCAGGTCGCCATCGGCGTCGGCAATGCCAGCGACCGCCAGAGCTCGCGCGGCAGCACCGGCGCAGGCAGCAAGAAACCTTTGCCCATCAGATTGCCGAGCTCGCCGATGCGCGCGTCCGGCTTCAGGTCCGTGCGCTCGACGTTGACGTGAGCGATGCGCGTTTGGCCCGCGCGAACGACCTCGTAGCGCGGACGCACCATGTGCTTGCCCGCCTGCACCTCGATCTGCTGTGGCCAACGCGCGTCCGGCAGCAGAGCGCTCACCTCGAGCGCGACGCTGGCAAACGGCGCGATCGGCCGGTCCCAATAGCGGATTTCGCTGCGCCCCATGACGTTCAGCCCGACGGAACCTGAGGGAATGGGACGGGGATGGCTATTCTGCACCCAGAGCCGCACGCGCTCGTCCGCGCGCGGCGCGGGCAGTCCCGCATAGAGGTCGGCGGGCCAGGAATTGGCATCGTGCGTGCACGAGAGCGGCGCGTCGTCGCCGTCCTTCCCGAACGTGTCGAGCGCGTACTTCACGACATCGTGGCCCGTGGCACCGACGGCGTGCACGAACAGCTGACCGGTGAAGGCCGGAAGATCGAAGCGCTTCCGGATCTCGCGGCTGTCGAGCACGATGGCGCCGATCTCGGACGGTACCGGCTCGCGCCATTCGGCAAGCGCGTTGCCGCGCTCATCGAAAAGGACCAGCCAAAGACCCACGGAGTCTGCGCCGTAACCTGACCAGTAATTGGCTGTGACCAGCCGCGTGCGGTGACCGTCATCGTCGCGAAAGAACACGAAGTTGGTGGCAAAATTGAGCGGGTCGAGATAGGCGCGGCGGTTGGTCAGAAGCTCGTCGGGCAAGCGAAGCGCATCGAGACTCAGGACCTCCGCGTCCTTGGGCAGGAGGTGGCGGATGTGCGCGACCAGGCGCTCGGCGTCGAATGCGGCGACCAGCACGGCCTCGGCGCCGCTCTCGCTCAGTTCCGTGACGGGCTGCGCGGCGCGGCCGAGCACCGGCTTGCCGATCGTCCCGACATCCTGGACGTAGCTGCCGACCAGCCGCAGTTCCCTGAGATCATAGAACTCGGCAAAGCCGTCGGCGAGACCGCGGGCGTCGTAGAGCGCGAGCTTGCGGTCGCCGATCCGCGCGAGCAGGCGCGGCACCGCGCGCGCGGCCAAGGGGTGCGTCACCGCCTTGTAAAAGCTGTTGCCGCCCTTGATGTTGCTGAAAGTCTCGATGTTAAGCTTCATGGTACCCGCTGCGTCGCCCGCGCCGCCTTTCACTTAGCAAGCGCGCGGGGCAAATGCTACACCTGGGCACCCACCCCAAGAAGAGCGACCCCCTCGGCGATGGCGGTTTCCCAGCAGTCAGTCCCGGACTTGGGCGCGGACGAGCGAGCGTTGCGCCGGACTTTGCTGGTTCTGCTCGCTGTCACCGCAGCCCGCTTGATCTGGCTTCGGATCGGCGGTCTCGACCTCTATCCGGACGAGGCACAGTACTGGCTTTGGTCCCTGACGCCGGATTGGGGTTATTTCTCTAAGCCACCGCTGATCGCCTGGGTGATACGCGCCACCACCTTGCTCTTGGGCGACGATGAGGCGGGCATTCGCGCGGCCTCGCCGCTCTTCCACTTCGGCACCGCGCTGGTCATTTTCCAGATCGCGCATCGGCTCTACGATGCACGTGTTGCGAGCTGGTCGGCGATTGCCTATGCGACGCTGCCCGGCGTATCCGCCTCGTCATTGTTGATCTCCACCGACGTGCCGCTGCTGTTCTGCTGGGCGGTCGCGCTTTACGGTTTCGTGCGCGCGCGCGAGACCGAGGGTTGGCGCTGGTGGATCGCGGTCGGCGTCGCCGCTGGGTTCGGCCTCCTTGCGAAGTACGCAATGGCCTATTGGCTGCTGTCGGCGCTGCTGTTTCTGACCGTGGTGAAGGACGAGCGGCGGCACTTGCCGCGCTTTCTCGCGGCCTCCGCTCTGGCGCTCGCGACCTACGCGCCCAATTTGCTCTGGAACCTCGGCCATCGATTCGTGAGCTACCGCCACACCGAGGCGAACGCCGACATCACGGGGTTCGCGCTGCATCCGGGCGCATTCGGCGAGTTCCTCGGCTCCCAGTTCGGCGTGTTCGGGCCGGTGTTCTTCGCGACGCTGCTCGTGACCGTGGTGCTGCTCCGCCGCGTGCTCGCGGACCGCCGCGCTCAGTTGCTTGCCGTGTTCGCCCTGCCGACCCTCGCCATGATGATCGCGGTGAGCCTGTTGTCGCGGGCGCACCCGAATTGGTCGGCTCCGACCTATATCTCCGCCACGATCCTGGTGGTGGCATTCCTCATCGAGCACGGCCGCGCCGTCCTGGTGACGGGCTCGGTGATCTTCCATGTCGGCCTGATGGCGGTGCTGCTGCCGGCACGCGATATCGCGCACGCCGTGGGCTGGGACATGCCCGGGCGTTGGGACCCCGTGCATCGTCTGCGCGGCTGGGCGCTGCTTGGGAATTCGGTGTCGGCCCTGTTGCGGCAGCAGCCCGATGTCAGCGTCCTGTCGGACAACCGCGAGGTGTTGGCGTCGCTGACCTACTACGTCCTGCCGCGTCCTTTCGATGTCCTGAAATGGAACCTCGGCGGCGGCATTCACGATCAGTTCGACCTCTCAGCCGATGCCAAGAGCCACGTGGGCGAGAATTTCCTGTACGTGGGCCCGCGGCACGAGTTGCGTGAGCTGCCGAGATACTTCGCGGACGTCGGCTCGGTCGGGCACATCACGATCAACCTTGGCGGTGGCACCACGCGGGACTTCCTCGTGGTGCGCCTCGAGGGCTTCAAGGGATACTGAGCGCCGCCGGGCGGCTACGGAGTTTGCTACTTCCCGACCGTGCCGTCCTCCTTGAGGACCGCGCGGTCCTTGGCGCCGGCCAAGGAGCCGATCTCGGCCGCGATTATGTCGATCACCACGGCGTCGACGGGCTCGCGTGGTCGCGATTTCTCGCGTCGGTCGACGGCCGCACTGCCGAGCACGCCGGCGCTAAGCGTCGCCCGGCCTTCCGAAGCCCAGCCGCTCACGCCACGGGAGCGGGTCGCGCGACGGCGGCAGGCCGCGAGCGGCATCGCGCAACGCAATGCCGCCGCGCTCAAAAACGTGCCGCAAATACGCAGTGGCGGCGATCGCGATGAAGGTCGCGGCGATGACGTCGCTCACGTAATGCGCGCCGACCACGGCGCGGCTCACGCTGACCAGGACCGCGAAACCGATGTAGAGCGGCAAATAGCGCGGCCAAAGGCAGTAAAGAGCCGCCGCGATCGCGACCGCGGTCGTGGCGTGCCCCGACGGAAACGACCAGAAATCCGCCTTGGTGCCCCACCAGTCGAAGCCGAACGTCTCGTTGGCGAATAACAGCTTCGGGCGTGCGCGTCCAAACACGAATTTCAGCAGGTCGGTGATCAGCCCGGAGACCGCGATCGAGAGGAAAAGGAAGAGCGCAGCGGCCGCGGCCGCTCCGAGCCGAGCCGCCCAGCGAGCCTCGCCGAACCGGCCGACAAGCCACAAGATCAGCGCAAGCACGGCCGTGCCGATGAGATAGTAGGTGGAGATGCCGAAGCGGGTGATGAAACGGAAAACCTCGACCACCTGCGGGCTCGCTCCGTGGAAATAGAGCGCGACAGGCCGGTCGACGTAGGCGATACAAATCGCGATTCCGATCAGGCTCAGCGCCGCGTAGAGAGCCCAACCCGCGCCCGCCGGGCCGAGCCGCGCCACCAAGCGGCGCCAGACCGCGCCGCTGAGATCGCGCTCCAGCAGCGTCCAATCGAGGAACCAGGCGACACCGCAGACCACGAGCCCGGCGAACACCACGTCCGATAGGAAATGTGCACCTTGGGCCATGCGCGCGAGACCGATCAGCCCTCCCGCCGCCACCGCGCCCCCTCCGATGGCCCGTCGCGATCGCCGATCCCCGGCGAGAAAACTGTAGACGATGAGTCCGAATCCGACCGCCGCGTGACCGGAGACGAAGGAGCAGTTCTTGTCGCACGCGTTCGCAGGCAGCGGCGCCGCCGTGAACTCCTGCGATCCCCCGAATTCGACGACCTGCGACGGGCGCGCGCGTCCCCAGTGGTCCTTGAGCACGGTATTCACGACGAGACCAGGTCCCAGCGCCAGGACCAGCAATACGAATACACCCTGTTTCAGCCCGATACCGGCGACCCGGCGTCCGCGCCACCATCCCAGCAGCAGGAGCAGCGGAATTCCAATCGCCTGCGCCCCTACGATCCAAGGTACGAGTCGATAGAGTGCGCGCACCGGTCCGACATTGGCGAGAAAGAAGCCCTCGCCGGCCCGGAAGAAGAGGCCGCTCGCCCAGAGATCAATGCCGGGCGCCAAGAGGAACAGAGCTGCGGCTGCAGTCACCGCCCCGAGATAGAGAAGTGGCCGCCTCGTATCAGGCGACATTCGAGAGACGTCGAGACATGCGGCGGCGGATCTCGGCGGCCGCGCGCTCGGTATCGTCGGGAGGCGGATAGACCCAGCGCTCGATCGCGCCCGTGAACGAGCGCGCGATGCCCGCGCGCCGGAACAGGTCATGGAAACGGCGAAATTTCGCCGAACCGCCCTCGAGCCCGACGACATGCACGGGCTTTCCCGTCGCGGCGGCCTCGCTCACCATATTGACGGAGTCGCCGGTGACGATGAGCGCGTCGGCATGTGCGAGCAGCCCGAGATAGGGATTCTCGCCGCTGCTATTCCAGAAATAATGCGGTACACCCTGGAGCGGCTCGACGAGCGCCTTGAGTGCCGCGTCGCCAGTGCGGCGCGACGGCGTGATCGCGATGCCGAAGCCTTGCGCAGCGAGCGCAGCGAGTTGCTGGCCCAGCAAGCTTGAAATAGCCGGCGTCAGGCGATAGACGCGATTATTGCCGCCGATCAGTACTCCGACGAGCGGGCGCGATAGCGCCGCGAACAGCGGCGCAAAACGGGCTCGGCCGGCGTCCAACAGCGCGGGTCGCACGCGATGGACAGCGCCCAGCGTCAGCAGCACGTTCTCGCCGCGGGCGGGATCGTGTTGCGGCACCACCATCAAGTCGACGTGCCGGTGCGCAAAGCGAGGGTCCTGCACATGAGCCCAAAGAGTTTGGCCGCGGCTCATCCGCTTCACCGCCAGTGCCAAAGCAATCACGCTCCGGCCGCATGAGACCAGGAGGTCGGGCCAGGGAGGCTCCAACCCCGCGCCCTCGGGCGCGAGGGCAGCCATCGGATGGATCCAGAGCGGGGGTGCCAAGTGCCGCCAGGGCGACCGAACGGCCACGGCCTTCTCGATCACCGGATATCCCACCGCTTCGGCGAGGCCGAGGACCTGGTTCGCCATGCCGATCTTGCCGTCGTGCACTGCCCAAACCGTGGGCGTTCGCCCCGAAACACTCATACCCACTCAGTCTCCCGCGGGCCCGCACGCATCTCCGCTTACCCCTTCGTATCGGTCCGCGCAGGCACTGTTGCGTCGCACGAGGCCGCTTGTAATATTATTACAAAATCCCGCGAGCGGCGAGGCCATCCAATGCGACGGATCAAGCTCGACAGAATTGACCGCAGGATCCTGCGCGACCTCCAGGCGAATGGCCGCATGACCAACGTCGAGTTGGCACGGCGCGCGGGGATCTCGGCGCCACCTTGTCTGCGCCGGGTGCGAGCCCTCGAGGAGGCCGGCTACATCCGCGGCTACCACGCGGACGTCAACGCTCAAGCGCTGGGCTTCGGGGTCACGGTCTTCGCCCAGGTCGGCCTCGCGAGCCAAGCTGAGCCGGACCTCAAGGCCTTCGAGACGCTGGTCGGGACTTGGCCGCAAGTGCGCGAGGCCCACATGCTCGCGGGCGAGGCCGATTTCCTGCTCAAGATCGTTGCGGAGGATTGGGACCACTATCAGCGCTTTCTCACCACACAGCTCACGGCCGCGCCCAACGTGAGCCACGTCAAGACCGCGCTCGCCATTCGCACGTCGAAATTCTCGCCCGGCGTGCCGATCGACGCGGATTGAGCGCCCCGTCCATGGCGGCAAGCGAGGCATTCGATCTCGTCATCTTCGACGGTGCCGAATGCAGGGGGGCCGCACCGAAACGCTGCCTCGCGATCGAGGACAGCGTCCCGGGTGTGACCGCGGCCACGGCCGCGGGCATGACGGCCTTCGGATTCTTTGGGGCCAGCCATTGTCGAGCCGGTAACGGCCAGCGGCTGACGGCCGTTGGTGCCGATCTCGTCTTCGATGCGATGCGGGATTTGCCGGCGCTGATCGCTCAGCGGAACGCGACCTTCACGACCTCGTAGGATTTGGAGCCGCGGGGAGTCGAGACCTCGACATTCTCGCCCACGCCCTTGCCGATCAAGGCGCGCGCCAGCGGCGAGGTGACCGACAGCCGGCCTCGGCTGATGTCCGCCTCGTCCTCGCCCACGATCTGGTAGACGGTTTCCTCGTCGGTCTCCTCGTCGGCAAGCGTCACCGTCGCGCCGAACTTGACCGCCTTGCCCGACAGCTTGGAAACGTCGATCACCTCGGCGCGCGCGATCTTGTCCTCGAGCTCCATGAGGCGGCCCTCGATGAAGCCCTGCCGCTCGCGCGCCGCGTGGTATTCGGCGTTCTCGGAGATGTCGCCGTGCTCACGCGCCTCCGCGATCTGCCGGATGATCGCCGGCCGATCGACGCTCTTGAGCCGCTTCAGCTCTTCCTGGAGACGGTTGAATCCGTCCGCCGTCATCGGGATCTTGCTCATATTCATGGGCTGCAACTTCTTCTCGTGCGTGTGACGTCAGCGACAGTCAAAGAGCTACCCTCCGACCGGGGGTCGGGTCGGGCGCTCGATCATTATCTTGGTACGCCGGTCCGTTTCCTGCAACGCTTGATGCCGAGCGGGCCGGCTAGCCGCTAGGATGACCCCACAAAGTAGGATTGCAGCGATGCGACTTCAAGGCTGCCGGCCCGAAGCGCCGTGATGGCCTGCACTGCGGCGCGCGCGCCGGCCACGGTAGTGTAGTAGGGAATTCCGATAGTTAGCGCAGTCCGCCGCAAGCTGAAGCTGTCGGCGATCGCCTGCGCTCCCTCGGTGGTGTTGAAGATGAGCTGCACCTCGCCGGAGAGCATCTGGTCGACGATATGCGGGCGCCCCTCCAGGACCTTGTTAACAATCTGGACCGCGAGCCCGGCCTGGCTGAGGTACCGCCCGGTGCCCCGCGTGGCGACCAACGTGAAGCCCATTTCCGCGAGCCTCCGGCAAGGCTCCACCAGCCCTGCCTTGTCGTGATCGCGTACAGAGACGAATACCCGACCCGTAAGGGGCAGATCAGTGCCGCTGCCCAGTTGGGATTTGGCGAAGGCGCGGCCGAAATCGGCGTCCAGGCCCATGACCTCGCCGGTCGATTTCATCTCGGGGCCGAGGATGAGATCGACGCCGGGGAATCGCGCGAACGGGAATACGGCCTCTTTGACCGCGACGTGCTTGAGGCTCTGCCGCTTCAACCCGAACTCGGCGAGGCGCGCGCCCGCCATCACCCGGGCGGCGATCTTGCTCACGGGAACGCCGGTGGCCTTGGCGACGAAAGGCACCGTGCGCGAGGCCCGCGGGTTCACTTCCAGCACAAAGACCGTGCGGTCCTTGACCGCATACTGCACGTTCATCAGTCCGACGACGTGGAGCGCCTTCGCGAGCGCGGTGGTCTGCTGCTCGATGTCGGCGATCACTTCGGGTGACAGCGAATAAGGCGGCAGCGAGCAGGCGCTGTCGCCGGAGTGAATGCCGGCTTCCTCGATGTGCTCCATGATCCCCGCGATATAGACATCGCGCCCGTCGGCGAGCGCGTCCACGTCGACCTCGATCGCATCCTGGAGATACCGGTCGATCAGCACCGGGCTGGACCCGGAGACCTTGACCGCGTTCGCCATGTAGCGCGCGATGCCGGCGGGATCGTGCACGATCTCCATGGCGCGGCCGCCGAGCACGTAGGAGGGGCGGATGACGACGGGGTAGCCGATGCGTTGCGCCACGGCCTCGGCCTCCGCGGCAGAAGTGGCGGTGCCATTCTCGGGCTGCTTGAGATCGAGCTTCTGCAGCAGCTGCTGGAACCGCCGCCGGTCTTCCGCGAGATCGATCGCATCGGGCGAGGTGCCGAGGATCGGGATATCCGCGGCCTCGAGTGCCGCGGCGAGCTTGAGCGGGGTCTGGCCGCCGAGCTGCACGATAACGCCCAGCAGCGTGCCGCGGCGCTGCTCGACCCGCACCAGCTCGATCACGTCCTCCGCGGTCAGGGGCTCGAAGTAGAGCCGGTCCGATGTGTCGTAGTCCGTCGAGACCGTCTCCGGGTTGCAATTGACCATGATGGTCTCGATGTCCGCGTCCTTGAGGCTGTAGGCCGCGTGGACGCAGCAGTAATCGAACTCGATGCCTTGCCCGATCCGGTTCGGCCCGCCGCCGAGGATCACGACCTTCCGCCGCGCGCTCGGGTCCGCCTCGTCCTCGGGCGCGGCGATGCCGTCGCCCTCGTAAGTCGAGTACACGTAGGGCGTGAGCGACGGGAACTCGGCGGCGCAGGTGTCGACCCGCTTGTAGACCGGATGCACCTCGAGCCGGCGGCGCAGCGCCGCCACCGCGCGCTCCTCGATACCGGCGAGCTCGGCGAGCCGCGCATCCGAGAAGCCCTGGCGCTTGAGCCGCACCAGACCCGGCGCGTCCTGGGGCAGACCATTGGCGCGGACCTCGGCTTCCGCGGCCACGACCTTGCGGACCTCCTCCAGGAACCAGGGATCGTATTTACAGGCGGCGTGGATCTCCGCGACGGTAAGGCCCAGCCGGAAGGCCTGCGCGATCACCAGGAGCCGGTCGGGCGTGGGCTTGGCGAGCGCCGCGCGGACTGCGTTCTTGTCGCCCGAGCCCGCGCCGACGATTTCCACCTCGTTGAAGCCCGTGAGCCCCGTCTCCATCGAGCGCAGCGCCTTCTGCACGGATTCGGCGAAGCTGCGGCCGATCGCCATCGCCTCGCCGACGGATTTCATCGAGGTCGTGAGGATCGGCTCGGCGCCCGGAAACTTCTCGAAGGTGAAGCGCGGCATCTTGGTGACGACGTAGTCGATGGTCGGCTCGAAAGACGCCGGCGTGATGCGGGTGATCTCGTTCTTGAGCTCGTCGAGCGTGTAGCCGACGGCGAGCTTCGCGGCGACCTTGGCGATCGGGAAGCCCGTCGCCTTCGACGCCAGCGCCGAGCTCCGCGACACCCGCGGATTCATCTCGATGATGACCAGCCGCCCGTCGGCGGGATTGACCGCGAACTGCACGTTCGATCCGCCGGTGTCGACGCCGATCTCGCGCAGCACCGCGATCGAGGCGTTGCGCATCATCTGGTATTCCTTGTCAGTGAGGGTCAGCGCAGGCGCCACCGTCACGGAATCCCCGGTGTGGACGCCCATGGGGTCCACGTTCTCGATCGAGCAGACGATGATGCAGTTGTCGGCGCGGTCGCGCACCACCTCCATCTCGAATTCTTTCCAGCCCAGCACCGATTCCTCGATCAGCACCTCGTGGGTGGGCGAGGCGCGCAAGCCGCCGCGCGTGATCTCCTCGAACTCCTCGCGGTTGTAAGCGATGCCGCCGCCGGTGCCGCCGAGCGTGAAGGACGGCCGGATGATCGCCGGCAATCCCACCAGCTGCAGCGCCGCCATCGCCTCGTCGAGCGTGCGCACGAGCCGGCTCTTGGGGCTCTCGAGGCCGATCCGCTCCATCGCCTCGCGGAACAGCTGCCGGTCCTCGGCCTTGGCGATCGCCTCCTCGCGGGCGCCGATGAGCTCGACATTGTGCCGCCGGAGCGCACCCGCGCGCGCGAGCGCCATCGCGGTGTTGAGCGCGGTCTGTCCGCCCATGGTGGGCAGGAGCGCGTCGGGCTTCTCCTTTGCGATGATCCGCTCGACCATGTCGGGCGTGATCGGCTCGATGTAAGTGGCGTCCGCGAGCTCGGGATCGGTCATGATCGTCGCGGGATTCGAGTTCACGAGCACGATCCGGTAGCCTTCTTCCCTGAGCGCCTTGCACGCCTGCGCGCCGGAATAATCGAACTCGCAGGCTTGCCCGATCACGATCGGGCCGGCTCCGATGATCAGGATGGATTTGAGATCGGTGCGCTTCGGCACTAGCGCAGCTCCGCCATGGCATCCCCCTCCCCCCTTGAGGGGGAGGGTGGGGAGGGGGGTCTAAGCGCGGAGCGCTTCAAGAATGCTCTCAAGCACGGCTTCGGTGTTCGACAGCACGTCCTTGTTCCAAAAGCGTACGACTCTATAGCCCCGCTTCTCGAGCCATTCTGTGCGGATAGCGTCAGCCAGGTTCTCCTCGCCATGTTGGCCGCCATCGATCTCCACGATGAGTCGCGCTTCGGGACAGAAGAAATCGACGATGTAGCGCCCGAGTGGCTGTTGCCGTCTAAACCGAAACCCCTCGAGCTGCTTGCGGCGAATGCGCGACCACAGTCGTACTTCGGCTTCCGTGGCGTTTGCCCGAAGCCGGCGCGCGCGAAGTGAGGCCATGACCCGATGCTCGCGTGATTGTCTTGTGGTGGCATCCGGAAACGCCTCTCGGCCCTTGAGGGAGCGCGAAGGAACGGGGGCTCTCTATGCCCGCGGGCTGAGCGCTTCCACCCCCCTCCCGTCAGCGCTGACGCGCTGCCGACCTCCCCCTCAAGGGGGGAGGGGTACGCGATTGATTCG
>Ga0209517_10005900_pt1 | contig 15380 bp, 16 predicted proteins | sample PeaSoiMetSII2010_FD_187695 | JGI IMG/M metagenome (GOLD analysis project Ga0209517, IMG submission 187695) | Peat soil microbial communities from Weissenstadt, Germany - SII-2010 (SPAdes) (version 2) | ecosystem: Environmental > Terrestrial > Soil > Wetlands > Peat | place: Germany... | reverse complement strand
CTGCTTTGGTCTGTTTCCCCAAAGATCGATCTTGCCAATGAGGATGTTGTGCGCATGGATGATTGAGTTGACCCTTGCGAATTTGGCCGTCGATTCTAGTGCATCGAATTGGACATAATAGCCCGGTTGTGTTGCTCCAAGATCATCATAGAACCTGCATATTCCGGACTGCCGGATTTTTTCGATTGTAATATCGTAGCCGGAATCCTTTGAAAAGTAGTTTATATGCCGGACAATAGTTGCTTCGTCATAAGGTTTATCCCTTTTCCTGTCCGGGAAAAAGGGCCAATCGGGCAGTAATTTTTTCCGGTACTTTCCTAGGTATGAACAGTAGCTGGTGACAGTCTGCGTGAAAGACCCAGGTATACTTATCGTCTCACCGTCAAAAACGATAGCGCTGTGGACCGTTTGATTCGCATCAAGGACATGTTTAACCCTCAGCCCAAGAATTTCTCGCTTTCTGAATCCAAGAAAGTAGGCGAATTTGAGAGCAGTCCCAAGCACCCTCCCATCTATTAACAATTCGTTGCTCTGCTCTATGTCACGTATGATCCCGTGTATCGTGGGATACGGGATTGGAGGTTTGGTCTGAAAAGGATGGAGTGGAACCCATTTCTTCATGGAATTAACCTTTATTTATGGGGCAAATAGGTATAACTAAGTAATAACTAAGGCATAATAACGAATCTGCCGATACTCTGCAATATTTTCTTTCACCTCCTCTAACAGAAATGAAAAAAGTTAAAGGAGCATGTGAAAATGGAAGAGTATTTAACCGTAAAAGAACTCAGCCAGCGGATCAAACTGGCGGTCCAGACAATCTACAACTTCATTCATGAAGAAAAATTTATCCTTGGGAAACATTATTTGAAGCCAACCCCGAAGAAAATCCTTTTCAAGTGGTCGGAAATCAAAGAGTGGATGGGAGAAGGCAGCCAAGTTAAGGGTGAAACAGATGAAATGAGATCGGAGCCGGCAGTCCCAGCCACTCCCCAGAAACCCACCACCCCAGCAAAGACCAGCGCATCAAGACAGACAAAGAGTCTGATCAATATCTAATAAAAGAACACCTTTAACCGCCGCTGTGCCCACTCAATCTGGTATAATGCCAGACGGTGAAAATCAGTGGAAGGAGGTGAAGTATGGAGGAACGGTAAAATGGCTAAAGCACCACAGGCCACGGTTATAGCTTTCCTTAAAAAGAGAAAGCGAGCCGAGAAGGCCAGAAAATCAGGATTGAACCACAATAAAGAAGGTTCGGTCCGCAATGTAAACGGTACGGTTTATGTGGATTTCATGTATTTGGACGAGAGAGTCAGGGAAACTTCAGGCCTCCCGTGGAATGAGAAGAATGCTAAGGATGTTCGGGAACAGTTGGATATGGTTGTAGTCGCCATAAAGGATGGTACTTTCAGGTTCGCAGAGGTTTTTCCGCACAGTAAGAAGGCGGAGTATTTCGCCCAAAAGGAAAAAGACCGGTTCCGGCTACCAACCACACCTGATCAGGTCATCTTTGGGAGTGAAGCGTTGTTATGGCTGGATCTGAAGAGGGGAATGTCGATGGTAACCGGACGGACCTTAAAGGAGTACAAAAGCTATCTAACAATGTACCTGATCCCGTTCTTCGGAAAAATGACATTCGATGAGCTGAATGCCCATGTATTTAACACCTTCATTTCCTGGGCAAAGACACGGCGCTTGAGGACAAAGTCCGTCTGCCAAGAGTCCATAAAGAGGTATTTGGTCCCGATGCGGCAAATATGCGCAGAAACAGCGATCAAGTACGGCTGGACCACCACCTTCAATCCGTTCTTCGGATTCAAGATAAGGCAGGATGTCGATCGGGACCTCGACGTGGATGCAGAGGAAATTCTTCCGTTCTCGATTGAAGAAATCCGGTCCATACGAAAGCAGCTTCCCGAGCATTGGGTGCCTTATTTCGATTTTGGTTTTGCGGCAGGGCTCCGGCCAGGAGAGCAGATTGCTCTAAAACGCAAAGACATTGATTGGGAAAGCGGAATACTTCGGGTGCGCCGTGCAATAACTCTGGATGAAGATGGCAAAGTGATTGAGGGTCGAACAAAGAACCGGCATAGCAGAAGAGATATCCAGCTTACCCCTGCCATGCTGGAAGCTTTGAAAGCTCAGCATCTGATAAATGAGGCCCTAGCCAGTGAGTATTTCTTCTGCACAACCAACGGTTGCAGGGTCGAGTTGAATAATCTGCTCAACCGAGTGTGGCGCCCCGCACTGGAAAAGGCAAAAGTTTCCTTAAGGGGCACAAAGCAGGTGCGGCATACATTTGCTACAATCTCGCTTAGCAGTGGAGAAGACCCTTTGTGGATTGCGAAGGTCATGGGACATTGCAATACGGAAATGATCCACCGGCGCTACGCAAGATATGTGAGAAACGTCAAAGGTGGTCAGGATGGGTCAAAACTGAGTGAACTGCTATGCTCAGGGAGGCAAGGGTAAGGGTGGGTAAGAATGATTTTTGGCAAAATTTTGGCAAAAAATCCCTCCAGAAAACAAAAAGGCCAGCCCAAATTAGGCTAACCCATTGATTTTATTGGAGCCGGCGATGGGATTTGAACCCGCGACCTGCTGATTACGAATCAGCTGCTCTACCACTGAGCTACGCCGGCCCGTCCTTGAAGAGCTTCTATCACAGGGGCTTTTGAAAATCAACTCCGCGCGGCGCGGGGCTGCCGGCAGGGATCTCCCCCTAAAACTCTGGGGAAGAAGATTTTAATTGAAAATATGTAATTATCTGCATATATAGATGCCAACATATGCCGGTTTTCAAAACCGACGGCAAATCACTCTACCGGGCTGATCAATGAAAGCTGCGCCTGCCATGACTGTAGAAAGCAGTTCTTTAATCGCCGATACCGAACGCATCCAGCGCGCGGCCGACATTCTGAAAACCGTCGCACACCCCGCCAGGCTCAGAATAATCGCGATCTTAGAGGCAGGTGAGCAGCCTGTAGCGCAGATTTGCAAGCAGCTCAGCGCGCCGCAACCCTACGTTTCACATCATCTGAACCTGATGAAGGCCAAGGGGATTCTCTCGTCGAGAAGAAACGGCAGCCAGGTACTTTATTGGGTTGCCAACAAGAACGTGATCGAGGTGATTCACTGTGTCCGCAAGCACAGCCAGGACGATGAAGGCTGTGCGCCCGTTATTGTCCGCGAATGACGAAATAAAGACCCGGAAGAATGCAGCAAAATGATTTTTCACTTATTTTTCAGGAGGTAAAATAATGTCGAATTCAGCAGCCCTGGAGCAAAAAATCGATTCCAGCGCCCAACCTTCACCCGAGCGTAAATCCTGCACCTTTATCTGCAGCCACGACACGCTGGACGGCGCCTACCCTTCCCTGGTGCTGGCGGTAAACTCCAAAAGGCTGGGAATGGATGCCGGGGTGTTCTACACCTTCATGGGAATCAACGTGATCCGCAAGGGAAGGGCCGCCAAGTGCAAATTCGTCCCCGGCGGGACAATGGGGGCGATCCCCGGTATGTCCGCTTTTGCGAGCTGGATGATGAGGAAAAAAATCACTGCGGCAGGTATTCCAGCCCTGGATGAGCTGCTGGAAGTGGCTCAACTCGAAGGGGTCAAATTAATTGCATGCAAAATGACTATCGATATGATGGGCCTGCGCCCGGAGGATTTCATCGAGGGCGTCGAAATCCAGACCGCCGAAGAGTACCTGAAACACGCACGGGAGTGCGATATCAACATGTTTACATAACCGCCCCCCGGAGAACAGGGCTGGGAAAGCCGACCAACCGGATTCACCCCCTCCTTTTAAAGAAACCCGGGGGCCGCGGGGAAATTATTCGCTCTCATCGGGGGGCGTGGAGTTTGTCTGAGATTCGCGCTCCCGTTCCACTTCATCGTGGAACGGACAGTTGGCGATCTGGTCCTCCTTTTCCTCCATTTCACGTTTGCTTCTAAAAACCCAACAACTTGAATCGGAAAAGCAGTAGACCGCCAGTTCGCATTCCTTACATCGTTCCATTATCAATGTCCTTCGATTGAACATATTGGTCCCATTCGATGGGGAGCAGGTACTTCTTGCGGCTGTTGCACTCCTTGCACGCCGGCACACTGTTGCTACGGATGGATTTTCCCTCCCGTATGAGCGGAACTATATGGTCCATAGTCAGCTCGGCGGGGGGCGTCTTCTTATGGCAATAATAGCATACCCCCCTGGCGATCTGGCGCTTCCACCACTGCGTCCTGCGAAGCTCCCCGGCTTTTTCTTTTTGCTTTCGGAGTTCCTCAGTCGATATGTATACTGTAAACGGAGCCTGCCCTCCGGTCTCCATGGAGTTTTAAACCTCGTAAAATAGACTTATTTCCATCGTCATTTTATCCCTAAAAGAGTGAAGAGTGAAACTTTCACCCTTCACACTTCTGGAATGGCGCTCGCGGGGGCACTGCCCGCCTTACTCCTTAGCCTCCTTGATCGCCACATAGAAGGTGTTGGCACCGCGTTTTACGAGCAAAAGCAATGGTTCGCCTTTTTTCATCTTTTCTATTGCCTGTTTCCAGTCGCGAATGTTTTGAATCTTCTGCCGGTTCACTTCCTCTATGAGGTCTCCCGGGTGCAGCTTGGCTTCAGCGGCCGGGGACCCTGCGGCAAGATCGGTTATTACAACTCCGCCCTCTTTTTCATCAACTCCGAATTTTTGGGCCAGCTCAGGGGTAAGGTTTTGGACCGTTATACCCAGGGCGCTTTCCGTACTCGGAGCGGCGGCTTTCTTGTGCTCAGCCTCTTCAGGCATGGTTCCAATAGTTAATTTGACAGTAACAGTCTTTCCGTCACGAATGACATCGATGGCCGCTTTGGTCTCCGGCGCCATCGCGGCTACGGAACGTGAAAGCTGGTTGGCGTTTTCGACCGGTTTTCCGTTAAGCGTCTGAACGAGGTCCCCTCTTTTCAGACCGCTCTTTTCAGCGGGGCTGCCCGCAACTACGTCGGCTACGATTACGCCCGTTGTCGCCGTGGTGCCGAAAGACTCGGCAAGTTCGGGCGTGATGTCCTGGATCATGATTCCGAGCCATCCACGAATGACCTTCCCGGTCTTTAGCTGCTCAAGGATCTCTTTTGCCATATTGATCGGCGTGGCAAACCCGATCCCCTGGCCCTGCGCGACGATAGCCGTATTGATGCCCACCACTTCGCCGCTCATATTGAATAGCGGCCCTCCACTGTTGCCGGGGTTAATAGCCGCGTCGGTCTGGAGAAAATCGTCATACTGGCCGGCCCCAATTACACGGCCCTTTGCACTGATAATGCCGGAAGTAACGGTATTGCCCAATCCGAAAGGGTTGCCCACGGCGATAACCCAGTCGCCGACTCGAATGGCCTCCGAGTCTCCAAGTTTTGCCGGTTTAGGCAGATTGCCTTTAACTTTTATCCGAATCAGGGCAATGTCTGTCTTGGGATCCCGCCCGACCACCTTGGCGTCATATTCATTTCCATCGAGGGTTTTAATCCTGATCTCATCGGCCTTTTCGACGACATGGTTATTGGTAAGTATTAACCCATCATCACTTATTATGAAACCCGAGCCAAGCGCGTGGGTTTTCAACTGCCCCTGGGGTATGTCGCCGAAGAAGTGCTTGAACTCGTCGCCGAAAAAATCGCGGAAAGGCGAATTAGGCCCTCCGAAATGCTGCATTGGATTTTCCTTGAGCGTCTGGGTGGCGGAAATATTGACCACCGAGCCCTTGACCGAGTCGACCAGGTCCGCGAAGGATGCCGGGCCCCCGAAGGCCGCCGAATTAGCTGCTGGACCGCAAAAGAGAAAAACGGACCAGATTAAGAGCGAAAAACAGACAATTCCGATGACGCCTGAAAGATTTCTACTACGAATCCGCATTGAAGCTCCTTTCTAAGAGTAACTGGTCAACTATACTTCCGGAAAGGGTTTTTCATTGAAAACATTTATAATAATGTGGTTGCCGGACACTTTGTCAATAAAAAAGCTGCATCCTGAGCGCTAAGACTGGTTAGGGTCTTTCCATGCGTCGCTCAAAAATGCTAGGATAATAATGAAAGATAAACATCAACCCGGCTTGATCGAGAACCAATTTCTTCCAAGAAGCTGAGAAGAAGGGTTTATGAAGGAAAAGAAAATGAATCTGATCGAAGCTTGCGACAAGGCTTTCGGCATCATTGTCCAGGCGCAGGAAATGGATAAGCTTTACCGCAAAGGCCTCAAGTGTCTCGGGGAGGGTAAGTTACGAAACGGCGTCATGAGCCTTGCGGCCGAAGCGGTCTGCGACGAGAATCTGAGCCTCGAGGTTTTCGTTAGCGATGAAAACCTGGTAAGCTTCCTGTGCGGCGCATGGATTCAGTTTCTGCTGGTCGAAGTAGCCGGACTAAAGAAAGACAAGCTCAAAGACCTGGCCCGGGAAGCTTTCGGTGAAAACATCGAGGACAGGCTGCTGCATTGATCTTCAAAAACTGAGGCGCGGCTGTTGGACCCTTGGCCCGCCTTCCCGCCCGAAATCTTCCACCATGGTCTTTTCACCCGGCAGTTGGCCGAAGAATCTCCTCGCTTCAGCGAAATTGTGAAAGAGGACACTGAGAGAGACGAACTGCTTGTCATGCTTATCCGGAGCGCTGGTTATCCGTTGTATCCGCACTGCCTCCGGCATGCCGGCCAGCACCGGCAGCAGGTCTCGTATGGTGCATTCCAGCACCTGAACCTGGAACGCCAGCGGGTGGCGCCACGGCACACTGAGGTCCCAGTAGACCCGGAGCATTTGCTGCGCGACGAGGGAGTGTCTTTCGTGAAGGTCCTGGCAGTCCCGGTGATGGAAAGTTACACCCCTTTCGCTAAGGATTGCTAGCACGTGGTCTTGTCCGGGCAAAGGATTGCAGCAGCGCGCGAATTTGAAAACAGCCTTGTCCAGACCGGAAACCGAAAGCGTGTTTTGTCCGGGGCCTTCCGCCTCGCCCTGATTTCTGGACTCATCGGACCTGTGGCCCTCGAGGTAATAAAGAACAAGCTGGGGGCTAAGAAGGTCCTGGCCTATCTGGAGGTATAATTCCTGGAGATCCTTGACGTTTAGTATTTCCAGGATCAGCCGAATGTTTTCTCCCTCCAGGACGGAAGAGGAAAGTTTATGCCGCAAAATTTCCTGGAGTAAAATGTCCTTGCCTGTCTGCTGCGCAAACCTCAGCCGTTTTTGGTGCAGGCGCCTGTTGATGGCCGTGCGGGCTTTGGGGGTCTTACAGAGCGCCTCCAGATCCTGGTCCACATCCATGGGTTCCGGCGAAGTAAGGACCTCGACCGTATCTCCATCTTTCAACCGGCCCGTGATCGGCGTCCACGCGCCGTTCACCAGCGCGCCCTCACAGTTGTCGCCCAGTTCGGAATGGATGCGATAGGCAAAATCGAGCACGGTGCTGCCCTTGGGAAGATAGTAAATGTCGCCGGCCGGGCTGTAAGTATAGATTTCCTCGGCCTCCGAGAGCCGAATCATTGCCTTTCGATGTGTGGCGGCCCCCCCGTATTCGCCTATATCGCGCAACAGTTCGCTTATTTCCTGCCAGTGTTCGTCGGTAAGCCCTTTTTGCGACTCCCACGCCCGCAGGATTCCCCCTTTTGCCCAATTTTCCATCTCAAGGGTTCGTATCTTGACCAGATAATTGTTTCCGCCGAGATGAACTCGCGTGTGCAGGCTCCGATACCCGTTTGGTTTGGGATTGGCGATAAAATCCCGCAAGCTCCTGGGAATTGCGGTAAGGTTATTGTTCACAAGCCCGAGCATCTTGTAGCAGTCGGTGAGTTCCACGGTGTGAAGGATAATGGCAAAGTCAACGTAATTTTCAGGATAGGCCGGATCCAGGACCCTCTTGAGCGGGTTGTAGTAGTTTCCGAGGCCTTTGACTCGTGTGCGGATATCGGCTGAGAGCCCCGAGGCGGCAAGGATTTTTGAAAGAGAGGTCTCGAGGCTTGTGACGGCAGGCAGCTTGCGCAGGTCCCGCATTACATGCAGAATCTTCTTGCTCTTTTTTGGATAAAGAAAAGAAAGCGCGAGGTGGTAGAGTTCCCTTTTCAGTGGGTATAGATTGAGGCGCGCAGCAATTGGGGCATAAACGTCGATTGTTTCCTGGGCGATGCGCTGCCGCTTGGTCAATGGAAGATAGTGAAGCGTCCTCAGATTATGCAACCGGTCGGCCAATTTTATGATGAGCACTCCAAGCCTGCGGCTGGCGCTGATGAATATTTTGCTGTGCGTCAGGTCTTTGAGTAAAGCCCGGTCCAGATGATACCTGGCCAGCTTGGTGACCCCGTCGACCAGTTCGGCTATCCTTAGCCCGAAGCGGGCTTCCACATCTTCGAGCGACATCCAGGGAACGTCTTCGACAACATCGTGCAAAAGAGCGGCCGCCAGCAGCACCGGATCTTTGAAGTGCATCTCCCTGACCAGGATTTCGGCCACCGCGCAGGGATGGCTTATGTAGGGGGCCCCGGATTTTCTGCGCTGACCGGCGTGCAACTCGGAAGCAAACTCGAGGGCTTCGAAAAAAAGAGCATTATCGGTATTTGCGGGGTCGAGGCTTTTGGACATGCGGGCACGGAACTCGTTTAGATCGAAGAAGTGCGTATCTCCAGCGATTACCGGCAACGTTAAACCCGATTTTCCGTGAAGTTCAGTTTCAGCCATCTTGCCCGCTTTTAATTTTAATCCTCTTTTGGCGCCACGGGGGCGCTTGCTCAATACCTCTCAGAGGTCCAATGAGCAAATTTCTTCTTATTTACCGGTTATTCTATCAGATTAACAGGGGAAATTCACCCCGGACCGGACAATGGCGGGTTTGCGGGCTTGCGTTAAGCAAGACGCATCAAGCGAAACGCAACAACCATTTTGCTTTGAGCTCCATTTTGCCGTTTGTTTTCTTTGCTCGCCGCTCTTTTTCCGGGCTTGAAAAGTATTTTTGAAGATATAATGTAAGTACCCATAACGGACATCGTCCTATCGGCTGCTTAACATGTTAGGTGACAAAGATTTGGAGGCTTATAATGGAGTCTAACGAGTTTGCCGAGATCAAAGAAGTCTTCGTTAAAACCGACAGGACACAGGGCAATATGGTCATCCTGAAACGGTCGGAAGAAGATAGCTATTATTTTCTCATGTTCGTTGGCGACGCCGAAATCACAGCGATAGCGAAGGAAAAAGGTCTGGTCGAACCAAAGAGGCCTCTCACACACGACATTTACCTGACAATGTTGAAACGCACGGGCGCGGTGTTCGAAAAGATCGTGATCTCAGAGATGCGCGATAACACCTTTTACGCGAAAATCTACGTCCGCATTAACGATGAGGTGGTCGACTTCGATGCCCGTCCGAGCGATGCGGTGGCATTGGCCCTGCACGAGAAGTGCCCCATTTGGGTAAGCAAAAAGCTGCTCCGCGTCGAGCTGACCCCCGAAGAAGTCCAGGAATTCGAAATGATCGTCAAGACCGTAAAGTTTTGATTTGCCTGGCTGAATAAGGGTCGCGAAACTAATCGTTTGACTTGCCGCGCCGTTTTGGATAGACACTGACATCCCGTAACGACGCCGCAAGAACACTAAAGCCGGTGCGAGCCGGTTTTGCTGTAAATGAGATCCTAAAACATTCGCAAACCTGTAAGAGGACCCTTATGGCCATTAGTTCTTCTTCAGCCACATTTACCCGTTTTTTCGCACCCGATCTCGAAGCTGCCGATTTCTGGAGCTTAGTGGATGAAAAGCTCCGGGGAGGAGCTTTTGCCGAACCCGACGACTCAGAGATCGAGGCTGCGGGTTTTGCTTCTTGGGAGGATTTTTTCGATTCGAATTTTGCCTACGGCTCATACCGGAAGGCGGAATACGTGGCGTTCAATTTCCGGTTGGACCAAAAAAAGGTCCCCGGTATGGTGCTCAATAAGTTCGTGAGACAGTCGGTGCAAAAATTCCGGGACGAGCACAACGGCAAGTGGCCCAACCGCACCGAAAAGCAGCAAATCCGGGAAAGCATGCAGGAGTTCCTGCTAAGCCGTGCATTCCCTCAGCCATGCTCATCCGAGGTGGTTTGGAGCCCCGCGCACAACTGGATGATTCTCGGAACTGCGAGCAGCAAGATGGTGGACGCGTTCCTGGAGTATTTCGAACGGCATTTCCAACTCTATCCCGTTGCTCTTTATCATGCTCCATGGGCGTTTAACATGCTTGCGCTCACTGGGGCCCAAAAGGACGTTCTGGGCTCTCTTGTTTCGCTCAAATCCCCGACCGCACTTAACGACGGGCGGTTTCTGGGCTCCGAGTTCCTGACCTGGGTGTGGTATTACATCGAGCGGTTGGGCGGCTCGATCCAGGCCGGGGATAAAATAGCCAACGTCCACCTTGGGGACCGCATGGTGCTGGTCCTGCCCGGTGACAGGAAAGAGCGGGTAGTATGCACCACGCAGGCGAATTTTCTCCACGAAGCCCGAACAGGGCTGCGCCAGGGCAAGGTGGTCGATGAGGCTCAACTTTTCTTTATAATAGGCGAAAACGAATACTTCCTGACTCTGGACAGCTCACTGTGGTCCGTAAAAGGGCTCAAGACCCCCAAACAGCTCCCCGACTACGGCCGGGAAGACCCCGATGGCCGATTCCTTGAAAAGATGTACTTTATCGAGGAAGTCTTCTCGGCCTTGGACGCGCTCTTCACGCGCTTTCTTGCCGAAAGGCTGACCCCGGGGTGGGAAACCGACTCGCTTGCGCAACTTCAAAAGTGGATTGATGAAGGAGATACGGCGCCGGTGGGACCGGCAGCCAAGATTTCAACTTGATTCTGCGGCGCTGTCTTCTACCGCGCCTGACCCTGCTTTGGAACCGATGCGCCCTGACTCCCGGCCGCACTCGCCGCCCCGCGAAGCGGCAGCGGCGCAGGATTGAATTACGATACCGGCTGCGGCGGACCGCCGCCCCATTTTAGCGACTGATGAACCAGATCGGCTTAGCCACTTTCACATACGTGATCCGCGAGCATTGGTTGAGCGCTTTTCTTGTATTTGTCTCGCTTGCTACCATATGCGTCGTCCTCGCCTTGCGCTGGTATGTGAGGCGGAGCTTGCGGGAAATGCTGGAAAACCGGTTCGCCGAACTGCACGAACTGGATCTTCTACCGCCGCAGGGCGCCCTGGAACAGCAGGCAATCGAGCTTATAGCCCGGATGCGGGAGCAGGTTTGGGAGCTTCCCGAAAGTGAGCTTCTGCTCGGATTTGACGCTTTCAACCAGCGCGCCCTCAATATCGTGCGCACGATCGGCGCCGTCTATCACCCGGAAGCCGCTCAGCCTGAGTACGAAGCCTCGCTTTCCGATACCCTGGAGTTGGTGAAGCGGGTGAGCAGCCGGCTCGCAAGGCTCGCCTCCACCATCCCGGTAAAGTATATCGGGGACCGCAAACTGAGCGATTTCCAGCGCTACTACCAAGTCTATCTCAAAATAAACGAAAACCCGGTTTTGAAGCTTTTCAAGAAAAACCCGCATCTATATAAGGCCGCCAAGTTCGCCCTGAGTGCAAGAAACATCGCCAATCCGCTCTACTGGGCCGGCAGAGAGCTTACGCGCGAGGGCTATTTCCTCATTCTGAGATGGTTCTACCTGACCTTCACCAGCGAGATTGGCAAAGAAGCCATCCGTCTGTACAGCGGAAAGCGCTTCCAGCATGAGGAGGACCGTGACGCCGCGCTCGTGTGTTATCGCCTGTTTCATACGATGCGCAAATGGAGCGGACCGACCCCGGCTGAGTGGGCTGCGTTCGTGCGCTTTGTCGCGGGCCATTCGGCCCTTGATTCCGACAGCAAGCTGCATATCCTGGCAAGGTGCTCTGAGGACCGCCTGCCCAAGGACCTCGAAGAGCAGACGATATCTACCAAATCGGGAATCAAATGGTATAAAAAGGGCCTGAAGAAACTACTGGACGCCGACGCGGGCCCGTCAGAAGCGAAAGTAAAGCTGGTCGAAAAGGAAACAGGGGATCAAAACGCAGCCGGATAGACTGCCGACTCCGGTTTTGCTCAACCCGCATAAACGCTTGAACCGCTCGGGCCGTTCGATTTGAGTAGGGTATTATATAAATCTATCATACAAGGAAAAACCATATGAAACTGCCCCATTTACGGCAACTCGGAGTTCTAGGCCTCTACCTGGCATCTGTTTTTATCTTCACTTTCTTTGGCTGCGGCTCGCCGGCCGCGAGCCAACCTGAAGAGTTCCGCGGCCTCAAGTGGGGAGCGGAAACCTCTTCGGTTTCCGGTCTCAGCCAAATCGCCGATGAGGGTAACCTAGCTTTGTACGAAAAGAGCGACGAACCGCTTAAAATGGGTGAAGTCGGGCTCGATCAGGTGATATACGGTTTCTACAAGGGCCGCTTCTATATGGGGATGGTCTATTTCCCGGCCGTGGGTTTTAAAAGCATCGAGGAAGTGTTGACCCGTCAGCTCGGCCAGCCGGCCAAACCCGGCGACACTACTTCCAAACTGATATGGGACGGTGACAGTGTCTCCGTGCTGCTCACTTTGGGCGACAACTCCGATCAGGGACGCCTCGTCTACGTCTATAAGCCGATTCAACTTGAAGTCGAACTAAAAAAATAGTGGCGGTGGGACCGCAGCCGGGATATCAACGCTCCGCGAAGTTTGCCCCGATGCCGCCGGAGGGCCCCGCGAGAACCTGCCCCAACAGGGTGCTGAAAAAGGATTGAAATTCCCACTTTGCAGTAGAAACCCCGTGGGGCTGTCACCCCGACGAAGCCTGCCTCGGAAGTGTCCAGTCCGGGGGTCGGGGTCCAGTGTTTTGCTTTAAAAATCAAATAGTTCTAAAAAGCTCTGGATTCCGGCCTTCGCCGGAATGACGAAATCACCCGTCTTCTTAAGGTTCTTTTCCCACCAGAGAACCCTTTTTCAGCATCCTGCTAAGCCGGATCCGGGACCCGGTCCGGGGTGGCAGGAAAACTGGGGCCGCCGCCGGTAAGTCTTATCTTGTCCAGCTTACCATGCTAGTTTCCGTCCGGAAAGGGTCCTTTTCCGCCCTGGGGCGGTGGGACTGCCGGCCGACTTGGCCACTGCCTTCGGCGGTGGCCGCAGAGGCTTCGGGGGGCTCCATCGCCGATCTCGACGCTCCGCGAGGCGGTATCCATATACGCCTCCGCGCAACCCCTCGATTTTCTTGCCAGGGCGAAAAATATCGCGATATGTCACTTGACGGACCCAACGATAAAAGGGGAAAGATTATGGAAAAAATACAATCTCACTTCTGGCCATACGGACTAATAAAATCCACTGTCATCGTCTGCACATTGCTGGCCTCTCTGAATAGGGGGGCATTGGGCTGGAGCGGCTTTGGTTTGGTACCAGCATTCAGTGATTCAAGGAAAGCATGCAATGCCATCGTGTTAGCTGCCGCCCCTTTAAAATTTACGCGTATCGCCCCGGAGATAACAGCGTTGGCTAGGCTATACGATCCGCCAGAATACTCGAAGATGACGTTCTTAAAAACGCAATTCCTAAAATCTAACCCGTCAAGTGGCTGGATGACGTTTTCAAATTTGGAGTTTGATACCACGTTACCGCGCAGCGGAGGGACTACTGGTTCTGCTCCGCCAACGACTATCCCGCGCTCAGCTGATGCGGGTTGCACGAATATAGATGTGTGGCTTCCCAATAAAAACATAACGAGCGCGCCAACCACAAATGATCCTAACGCTACTGTGACTTTGGACATAACCCCTCCTGTAGGAAATGAAACATCAGATTGTACGGTTACACATTATCACTATGGGACGCCTCCGCCAAAACAGCCAGACACATCAGGGGATGGAAATAAAGCGCAGAGTATGTGAAGATTATAGTTAAAGAAGGAAATATCTTTACCGAGGCCGGTAGAATTTCATTCTGTCGGCCTTCCTAATGTCTTTTTGAGCTTCCGATGCGGTTTTGCCTCGGCAATTTCTTTAAACAATTCCTGAAACTCTTCCTCGCTGACTGGATATTCCTTCGCCAATTCGATGAATCGGGCTGATTGCTCCGGGTCGTCCAGTTCCGGTTTTTTCTTCCCGCCCATAGTCGCTCCTGCCTTCAGAAGATGGGATTTACTACCCGAATAGCGTATACCGTTTCGCGTGCGGTGTCAAGCTGAACGTGAAATGCGGAATTTACGGCGTATGTCACACAACGCATACGCTACCGTACTATACTTTACTCTACCATACTCTACTATACTATGCGATACCATACCACACTATAACTCTTTATATCACGCAATAATGATAGTATGGTATCATGCAACTATGTAGCGATGGAACCATGCAATTATTAAGCGAAGCGGGATGCTTGTACTTTTCAGTGGAGGCTGATACGATTTTTGTTGACTCTTTCTTTGACTTGTGATTTAAGGAAAATACGGAAGGGGGTGATTCGCTTTGTTTGATGATACAATCGAACCGGAAGTGGCACTGGAGGCGATAAGTCGCCTCGCTACGAAAAAACTGAAAAGCCTTGATGAGAAAATAGAAGAACTGAAGAAACTACAAGGGGAACGCGATCACTGGCAAAAACTACTGGATCAAGCCCAAAGCATTTTAGGAGTCGCCCAACCCATATCTGCTGCACCGGGAACGGAGACTGAAAAAACACCATCCGACATTTTATCGGCGGGTGCGAACATGCTGACCGATGATTTTGGGAAAAAATCCAACAGGGAAAAGACAAGAGCTTTAATTGTAGCGAATGGCAAACCGATGAAACTCGATGAGATTGTGGCAGGGTTTCGCAATAACGGTTGGAAACTTAGTGAACTAAACGGCGGAGAGGTTTTGCGCGGGATGCTCTGGCGTGAAAAAGGTACATTTACGCGAGTTAAAGCAGGGTTTTACGATGTAATTAACTGAGAGCGGCCCGTTACTAAGCTTTGCGAGGGCAGAAGTAACAAGGCCGCTTTAAGGAGTTAGAAGCATGATAGGCATGCACCGAATAAGGTGCCGCAGCCCACCACTGCCTCTTTGAGCTTTTAAGTAAAGCACAAAAGGCATCAGGTTGTCAAGGGAAAAAGTGGGCCGGTGGAATGGATTCCAACGTACGTTTCGTAGCGTCGCGCTCGCGCGTTCAAATCGCGTCCGGCCCACCTATTAGCTCTCAAGAAAGCACTTTCATTTATAGAAGTCAAGGCTTCTCAGGGAGACCGATATGGCATTTTCAAAAGAAATCACAGATGCAGCTTGGACTAAAGCGGGTGGCAAATGTGAATGTACTCGCAGTTGCAAGCCTCACGCAGGACGGCGTTGCAATGCTCCCCTTGCCGCACACAAATGGCATGCGCACCACAAGACGGCTGTAGCGGCGGG
>Ga0209517_10005898_pt1 | contig 15383 bp, 12 predicted proteins | sample PeaSoiMetSII2010_FD_187695 | JGI IMG/M metagenome (GOLD analysis project Ga0209517, IMG submission 187695) | Peat soil microbial communities from Weissenstadt, Germany - SII-2010 (SPAdes) (version 2) | ecosystem: Environmental > Terrestrial > Soil > Wetlands > Peat | place: Germany... | reverse complement strand
AACGGTGCAATCACGCTCCATTCGAAATCGCTCAGCTCGTACCCTCGCATGATCCAGCTCCCCCAGTTGGGAAGCTTGAATCACATCTCCCCTTCCAGGGGAATCCAATTTATGAGTTCATGACCTAGGCCTCCTCCTCGATCAAAATGCCCGTCGAAGCCAACACTGGGAAACAAAAAGCCGGCCTCGGCTCTCCAAACTCGGCCCCGACGACGTGAAACCCGAATATTGATGGCAGCTCAGTGCGTCGCCGCGGTGGCGTGGTACTTGCTATCCTCGTGTCGCAACGCGAAGCTGGTGCGCCCCACGCTGGCGGTGGGCTAAGTACCGTAAGTTGCCAACCGCCGGAGTAGTGGAGCATCGGTACCGCCAGTAGTCGTGCTCGAAATTTTTTAACTGCCTGCGCAAGACATACAATTGCGATCATTGTCGACCAAAGTCTATTAGCGTGGCGCTGGCGACGTCGGGCGTACATCGGAGTCGAAGGTGCTCGACTCAAACGCTGCGAGTGCCGCAGCGCGGGTGGATCGTCTTGTCGGTGCGGTGCTGCGGTCTCTGCTGAAATCGCGCAGATGGACCGACACCGCCGCCGATACCGCCCCGCCGCCGCTTGAGTTCGCCGATTGGCGCGGATAACCGGCGTTCGCCTTAAGGATTTCGGGCCCATGGCCCCGACGGTAACCGAACCTCAAGGCTTTTCCGCCACCGTTGCGGCCATGACCAACCACTTTGCCGCCGACGACTTCGATGCGATCCGGCTGCGTCTCGCCGAACTGAAGTTGGAGCGCGCAGCGGCAACAGCGGGGGTTAGGCTGCCTGACCGGCCTTACTGCGATATATGCGGCGCTGTTGACCACGCGGACGTTCCAAACAAATGCCATGGTGCGTGCCTAGCCCCCCAACATGACTGACGGCAGCGGAGCAGGCTGCGAGCCTGCGGGACACTTGATATGTGAAGGCGGGCGCGGCTGAGCGTGTTGGCAGGACAACCGATCTAGCGCTGTACGGGTCAGGCGCGGGAGAGCCGGGCGCGAGGGGCGGCGGGCTCACTTCCGTTTGGGGGAAGGGCACGGGGCGCTTGGGGGGTCGCTTGTGTGCCAGCGCGATCATGGCAGGCACGATGGCTCTGCGCAACCTCAGCGTTAGGGATTACCTCTCCTGCCCAGTCTTGCGCCAGGACCTCGAGATTGTTGAAAGATCTACCCCAAACCAGCGGACCCCGGATGGGTAACTCCTACGCTCGCTGGCAGGGGTCGCGGATCGGGAATAGGGTAATTGGGTCATCGCGTTTCGCGCACAGGATCCTCCGGTGATCTGCATAACCAGCGCGCGATTGGAGCGTGATGGTCGAGCCCCGCCCTAACCCAGCGGGGCTGCTTGTCCGGACAAACAGAAATGATGCCGGATTACTTCGAGATTTACCTCACGCTATGTCTGGACGCACGGGAAGGCCCGGCGAGAGCCGTGGAGCCATCACTACTTTAGGCCCGAGACGATGACCGGGGACCATCGAGCACTCAAAAAGCGGCTGGAAATGATTTCGAAAGGCGCGTAACCGACAATAGGTCAAACAGCAGGCTCTCGATGATAAGCGATTTTCGCAGCGCGCCTGACGGCAGCAAGATAGAAACAGATTTGTGCATTATCGGCGCGGGTGCGGCCGGGATTGCAATTGCTCATTCTCTGATCGCGACATCGCTTCGCGTGGCTCTCGTTGAGGCCGGCGGCCTCAAGTTCGATCCCGATACGCAGGCACTTTATGATGGCGATGTCACTGGAGATCCCTGGGGGGTTGAACTGACTCGTACCCGGCTGCGTTGGTTTGGCGGAAGCACTAATGAGTGGGGAAAGGGGTGTATTCCCCTTGACCATATCGATTTTGTTGAACGTTCTTGGGTACCGTCGAGCGGCTGGCCGATTCAACGGCAAGAACTTACGAAGTATTACGAAAAAGCGCGCGCGTTTTGCGCTATCCCGACTTTCCGTTTTGATGATCGGGAGTTGCTCCACCGGGTGCGCCCACGGCTTCCCGTCTTTGACCCCAAAATGCTAACCCACTGTTATGCGATGCTGAGTTTCCCCGGGGGCTTCGGTAAAGCATACGCTCGATCGCTCAAACGTGCGGCTAATATCGAAGTGATCCTCCACGCCAATTTGGTTGAGCTAGTACCGCAGGAGTCGGGGAGATCTGTTGTGCGGGCTAGCATTCGTACCGTTGATGGCAGGTCTGGGACAATTCGCGCACGCTGGTACGTCTTGGCTTGCGGTGGGATTGAAAATGCTAGGCTGCTGTTGTTGTCTGACTCCGTGGCACGATCGGGCTTAGGGAACGAGCACGATGTCGTTGGTAGATATTTCATGGATCACCCAAATATCCACTTTGGCAGACTGCGGCCTGAAACCGGCATGGCCCTAGCCGCGCCCTATATAAAGCGTTTGCGCCGGCGCTTGCCGATTTGGCCCGTTATCCGCCTATCAGAGGAGTTACAGAAGCAAGACGAGCTTCTAAATGGGCGTTTTCAGTTCGTCCTACGAGAAGAAGGAGAAGAGCCGGAGGGAATGCAGGCGCTACGTATATTGAAACGGGGCGTGCGCCAAGGTTTACTCTCCTGGGACATGGGCCGCTGGGCCTATCGCGCGGCGATCGACTGGCGAGGCGTTCTGCCCGCGGTATCACGCCATATTCGTGGGTTTCCGACGAGCGCCGCACCCAGGATCGATATCGAAGGGTTCTTCGAGCAGGCTCCAAACCCGGTGAGCCGTATCGGGCTTAGTCATCGTCGTGACGCGCTGGGGTTGCGCAAGGTTAGGCTTGATTGGCGTCTTACTGATCTCGACTACTATACGTACCGAGCGGTGTCTCGCCATTTTGTGAGAGAGCTCGACGGATATTTCCCGCGAGCTATTCAACTTGCGGAATGGCTGGCGGCTGGGCAGCAGAAGCATGCATCGCCTCGCGGGACTGCGCACCACATGGGTACGACCCGGATGTCGAACAATCCTCGACTAGGAGTGGTTGATCGAAATTGCCGTGTTCATGGCGTAGACAATCTCTACGTCGCTGGTAGCTCTGTCTTTCCCACAAGCGGATGGGCTTTCCCCACCTTTACAATCATTGCTCTCGCGTTGCGGCTTTCTGAACATATAATACAGGAAAGTCGTGGGAAAGTTCCTGGCCACCGAACTGTTTGCGGTGAAGGCGGACGTGCGCCGGCACGCACTGCCTCGGGTTGCTTACCGGTGAGCTGACTGGAAATCGGCACCAAGCAGAGCGACAGCGTCCCCGTCTCAAAATGGGCCACGCATCGGTCTTTCGTCGAGCCGCATTTTACGGCCCGCTCACAGCGTCTTAGGGGAGAGGCATAACCGGATGGCTTCCGGCGTGTTCGGGCCCCTACTCCATGGGGAGCCTCTCAAGGCGCGAACGCAGGTCGCTCGCGACGGCGGACACACGCGGCTGGTGTAGGAAGCTAAGATGCGTACCGTCAATGCGGACCGTTTCAATCGGCGAACACACCTGGCCCCAAGTAGCCTCCACTTGCAGAAGGTGAAACAGCGGCTGCGTCTTTGCTGCGTAGACGATCACGCGACCGTTATAGGGTCTTGGGACGTATGCTTCGTTGGCAGCGTACAGTCTTCGGGCAAATGAAATCTGTTCAGGTGGCCATCCAGTGGTGTCAACAAACGTGTCGATCTCATGCCCATTGGAGATGACCTTGCCCCGTCTATCAGCAATGCGTAAGATGGCGCTTAATCTAGCTCGTACGCGTCTTCCTATATTGTGACGCCCTTCGATTAGATCATTAGCTATCCATTTGGGTATGTTGGACGCTAAGCGCCAATAATAACGAGGATCCCAGATCTGGATGCCGCCGCGAACGTTCGCGAGAATTCCGTCAAGAATTACGAGGAGCGGGACTTGACGACCGACCGCTTGCAGTTGACGCGCCATGTCGAGAGCGATGGGTGCGCCGACCGACCATCCCCCTAGAACCAGCGGACCGTGCGGTTGGAAAGATCGGAGCGCTTCGACGTAGTGTTCAGCCAAGAGTTCGATTGAGTCGGTCAGATTTGAGTGGAGTACCGATTTCGTAGCCTGAATACCGTAAATTTGTTGATGAGGTCCAAGCGCGCTTACAAATTGGCTGTACGATGCGACGTCACCTCCCAGTGGGTGAACGCAGTAGAAGGGCAGACCCGCGTCGCCTTCGTTTAACCGGAGGATTATTTCATTTTTCTTTGATATGAGCCGCCAAATTGACGCCGTAGTCCGAGAACTTGCCGGTTTGGGCGAGCTTTCCGACGTACTACTATGCCGGCGCATGAGCGCCTCATCATGTGCTCTCGGTACCACGTTTTGGTGCCTATGAAGCTCTCTGGGATGAATGATGAATAGTTTTACTTAGCCGTTATTTTGGCATTTTCCGAAGGTACTTAGATCATTACCTAGGTTTCGGTTAGTGCGTTAATAGATAATATTTATCTCACGAAGAGGCAGGAGTATTGAAGGGCAAAAGGGGATTAGCCCCAACGGTTATTTTTGGGATCAAAAGTCGTGAACGATATTCGTCGAAGAAAGTAGTACCCCATTCAGGGTAGAGCCTATGTGCGTATTGCAATGTACTGACTGCAGGCGCTTATGAGCAGGCCGTTCACCACTATCTAGTGAAGTCTGCTCTCTCGATTTCGACATGCATGCAACGAGAAAATCACGAGGTTGAGCATAGCAATGCCCAAGTACGATAACGTTATTACTACGATCTGCGCGCTGTCGTGGGACCGCCTCAGCAACGACGAGGTCCTCCAGGTCGCCAAGGCCTATTACTACTTCTCCATCCAGTTCCGCGAGAACCTCGAGATCGCCTGCCAGCTTCGCCCGGGCGATTCCAAGCTCGCCGCGCTGCGCCTGGGTGAATGCAATACCGACAATCTGTCACCCTGGCCGAACGTCGCCCTTGCCGGCGAAAAGCTCGACCACGACGAATTTATGCGCCGGCTCCTCGCGCTGCAGCCCGTGCCCGATGAAGAGTCCCTCGAAGCGCTCGGCGCGAATTATCTGAGCCAGGTGCGCGCGGTCGACGACCATGCGCGCGCGTGCAGCATCGCCAGCTATGAGGATGGCGGGCTCTCCCTTGTTTTTTCATCGATGCTGCGGGCGCCGCATTGGCAGGGCGAGGGACAGCGCGCCTTCCGGCACTTCCTCGAACAGCACATTCTGTTCGATAGCGAGGACGGCGCCGGCCATGGCAGCCTGAGCCGCCACCTGGTGCCCGACGATGCGATCCTGCCGCTTTGGTCGGCCTTCGCCACACTGTTGGTGCTAGCGGTGCCGTGCCTCGCACAAAGCGCGGCTAGTCCAGCCGCCCAGCCGGAAGCTTGGTCGAGCTCGATACGGCCAGCGGCGGCTGTTTCGGCGTAGGACTTCAAACCCGGCGATATCCAGGAAACAAGAAATTTACTTGGCTGAGGGAAGGATGCACGGCGAGCACCACAGGTTCTGGGGCGGTGTCCACTGAATTGAAGGGTTCGGTCAGGTGCGAAACGAAACGCTGGCCATTCACGGCGGTTATGACGGCGATCCCGCGACGAAGGCCGTCGCGGTGCCGATCTACCAAACCGCTGCCTACGAGTTCGACAGTGCAGAGCACGGCGCCGCGCTGATGACTGAGTTCCCGTATCCGGAAGCGACGGAGCTGGCCGCCCCTTGGCGCGACGCAGCAGTGCGGCTGTATTCGAACTGGCTCGGCTATCTCGCCCGCAACCGGACGCGCCGGCTTGGCACGATCGGGCCCAAAGCGCCGGTCCACCCTGCCGCCGACCTTACTTACGCCGGACCATGACTGCGCTCGCCGCGCGGAGATCGCCGGCTTCGGCGACGTCGCCGCTTTTCCCCAACCGCGCCGAGCGCGAGCAATGGGACGACTTGCTGACCCGGGAGCTGCTCACGGCCGGCGAGCGTCTTGCCAACAGGCCGGTGGCGCCGACCATCGACCTCGATAAGTTCCGCCGCGAGCTTGGCGGCTTCGATTTCCACGCGCCAGCGCCGCTCGGCCAGGTCTTCGGCTGGACCGTCGCGCAGCTTGAGCGTGGCGTCACTCAGGTGACGAACCCGCGCTATTTTGGGCTCTTTAACCCGGCGCCGACATTTCCAGCGCAGTGCGCCGACCGCATTGCTGCAGCGTTCAATCCGCAGCTGGCGACAGCGACGACCTCGCTAGCCGCAGTCGAGATCGAAGCCCATGTCATACAAGCAGTTGCCCGCCGCGCTGGTCTACCACCTGACGCCGCCGGTCATTTCACCACCGGCGGCGCCGAAGCGAACTACACCGCGCTGATTTGCGCGTTGACTCGCGCCGAGCCGCGATTTGCCGAGAAAGGCAGCCGCGCCTTTGCTGGCGCTCCGGTATTTTATGTCTCGCGCGAGAGCCATCTCGCCTGGTTCAAGATCGCGCATCAGGCCGGGATCGGCCGGGAAGCGGTGCGATTGGTCGCAACCGATGGCGCCGGCCGGATGGAACCGCACGCGCTCGCGGAAATGATCGAGGCCGACCGCAGGGCGGGCATGGCGCCGGTGATGATCGCCGCTACTGCCGGCACCACCAATGCCGGGATGATCGATCCGCTCGTTACCTGTGCGGAGATCGCCCGCCGCTTTCAGCTGTGGTTCCATGTCGACGCCGCCTGGGGCGGCGCGCTGATCGCCTCCGACCGATTGCGCTCCTGCCTGGCCGGGATCGAGCGGGCTGATTCAGTGACCATCGATGCGCACAAATGGTTCGCGACCACAATGGGTTGCGGGATGTTCCTTACTTCCGACTCAAATATCCTGCCGGCGGCATTTCACGCCGCGAACGACTACATGCCGTCGCACCACGCGACGCGCGACCCGTATCTCAATTCGGTGCAGTGGTCGCGCCGGTTCCTTGGCCTGCGCCTGTTTCTGTCGCTCGCGGCGGCGGGTTGGGACGGCTATGCGCGGCATGTCGAGCACGCGGTCGAAATGGCGGCGCTACTTAAGGCCAAGCTTCGCGCCCGCGACTGGACGATCGCAAATGACTCGCCCGTCGCGGTCGTGTGCGCCGAGCCGCCCCCGGGTTCGCGAGAGATTCCGCTCATTGTCCAACGGGTGCTTGCCTCCGGGAAGGCATGGATTTCCGCCGCATCATTCGAGACCCGGCCGATCGTGCGCGCATGCGTAACCCATGGCGAGACCGCGCCGGACGACGTTGCCACCCTGGTCGAGGCGCTGGAGGAGGCGCGCAGCTAGGCGATAGCGCAGCGATAGTGCGCGGGATCAGATAAGTTGGAGACCCCGATGCTGGCCAGGGTTGAAATCATTGCGGTAATCAAGGAAGTGGGCGCCGAGCAAGGCAAAAATTTGGCGCCGCTGTCCGACGAGCTTGGCCTGCTCGAGACCGGGCTCGATTCGCTTTGTTTTGCGATCATCGTCGCCCGGCTTGAGGACCGGCTCGGCTTCGACCCGTTCGGCGCCGCCGAAGATACCAGGTTTCCGGTGACGATCGGCGATTTCATCAAGTTCTACGAGGCCGCGGCAAAGCATGTCGGAGCGTGAGGCAAACTCGCTTTGGGAAAGGCTGAGCGAGGCAGGCTCGCTATCCAACCGCTGGCTCCATGGGGCCGAGGCGAGCGTAAACCTTGCGGAGCTATCGCGGGGATCGTGCCTTGCCGCACCGCTCGACGAGTTGCGCGGCGCTTCGGTGTTGGTGCTGACAAAACATCAGCTGCCGTCGGCTCTGGCGCTGATCGAGCTGGATGGGGTTGCGCGCCGCGTCGTTGTTTGCCCGCTGGATCTGCAGCCCGAGCACCTACCGTCGATCATGGAGACCGCCAAGATCGACACGGTCGTCGGCGATCGCTGTCTCGGCGTCAGCCGCTTTGTGCCGTGCTCAACGCAGATCACCCCCGCGCATCGCGTTCGCCGCTGCTGCCAACGCACCGAATGGGTGCTGATGACCTCGGGCACCACCGGCGTTCCGAAGCTGGTCGCGCATACCCTGTGCAGCCTCTCTACCGCGATGACTGGACGCGATCCCCTCGGCGCTGGCGCGGTGTGGAGCACGTTTTATGACATGCGTCGCTATGGCGGCCTGCAGATCTTTCTACGGGCGATGCTCGGCGGTGGCTCGATGGTGCTGTCGAGCGCCGAGGAGCCGGTCGGCGATTTCCTCACCCGGGCTGGCCGGCACGGCGTCACCCATATTTCCGGCACGCCATCGCATTGGCGACGCACGCTGATGAGCTCTCACGCCGACAAGATGGCGCCGCGCTACATGCGGATGTCTGGCGAGATCGCCGACCAGGCGGTCCTCGACCATCTCCGGTCGGCGTTTCCCGACGCCGACATCGCGCACGCCTTCGCCTCGACCGAAGCGGGAGTGGCCTTCGCCGTCGGCGACGGATTGGCCGGGTTTCCGGCCGAGTATCTCGGCCGGCGCGGCGCTGTCGATCTGCGCGTTGTCGATGGCTCGTTGCGGATCAAGTCGGGCGGCAACGCGCTCGGCTATCTCGGCGACGACGCGCCAGCGCTGCTCGACGCCGAGGGATTTGTCGACACCGGCGACATGGTCGAGCCGCGCGACGGCCGCTACTTCTTTGTCGGCCGGCGCGGCGGAGTCATCAATATCGGCGGTCAAAAAGTTCATCCCGAGGAGGTCGAGGCGGCGATCAACAGCCACCCGGGCGTGCGCATGTCGCTCGTCAAGGCGCGGCACAACCCGATTACCGGCGCCATCGTCGTCGCCGAGGTGGTGGTCAAGTCCCCCTCTGAAGCGCCCGAGATGGAAGCGTTGAAGGGCGAAATCCTGGAGCAGTGCCGTACAGCGCTGGCGCGGCACAAAGTACCGGCGACGATCCGGTTCGTACCGGCGATCGAGGTTGGCGCGTCGGGCAAGATCGCGCGCCATGCGTAATGTCATCGTGACCGGCGGCAGCCGCGGCCTCGGCCTCGGCATCGTGCTGCGGCTGCGCGAATCCGGCTATCGCGCGATCGCCGTCGCCCGCAAGGCGAGCGACGAATTCTCCACGGCGCAAAAGGACGGCGGCCCGCTGCCGTTCTGGCCGTGCGACCTCGCCGATATCGATGGGTTAAGTGGCCTGGTCAAAGCGATCCGCGCCGATGTCGGGCCGATTTACGGCCTGGTCAACAATGCCGGGATCGGCACCAGCGGCATCCTCGCCAATATGCGCACGCGCGATGTCGAACGGCTGGTACGGCTCAACACGGTGTCGCCAATGTTGCTGACCAAGCACGTCGTGCGGGCGATGATGGCCGACGGCGCCAAGAGCACTGGCGGCCGCATCGTCAACATCTCGTCGATCGTTGCCAGCACCGGGTTCAGCGGGCTTTCCGTCTACGCCGCGACCAAGGCCTCGCTCATCGGCTTTACCAAGTCGCTGGCGCGCGAGCTCGGGCCGCTGGGCATTACCGTCAACGCGGTGGCGCCGGGCTTTGTCGACACCGCGATGACCGAGGACATGGGCCACGCCGACCGCGAGCGGGTGCGCCGCCGCAGCCCGCTCGGCCGTCTCGCCGGGATCGGCGATGTCGCCAACGCGGTCGAATTCCTGATGAGCGACAAGGCGGGCAACGTCACCGGAACGGTACTGACGGTCGACGCCGGCAGCACCGCCTAGAGCCGTATCTTCCCGGCCTCGATCTTCAGGCGCAGCTCGATATCCAGCGAGACATAGGCGCCCTGTCGGCGGTCATCGCAATAGAGGGCGTCGCTCGTCGCGGCCGGATCGAACCCTTCCGCGGCAAGCTGCTGCTTTTGCGGTTTGAAGGTGCCGGTTAGCGCGATCCCATCGCGCAGCCGCAGGAACACCGGCCGCGCGTAATCCGGCAGGCGATCAACGAGGTGCCGATGCAGCTGCGCGAGATCGAACCCGTCGCCCGGAACGATCGCCGCCATGCCGGCGCGACCCTCGGCGCCGGGGACAGCGACCCCGTAGACCGCGACCTCGGCGACGCCAGGGCAGGCGGCGATAACCTCCTCGACCTCGCCGGTGGAAACATTCTCGCCCTTCCAGCGGAACGTGTCGCCGACGCGGTCGACAAAATAGAAAAACCCGGCGCGGTCGCGGCGCATCAGATCGCCGGTGCGGTACCACGCATCGCCCTCGGTGAAGACATTGCGCAGCACCTTCTTCGCCGAGGCCTCGGCGTCGGTGTAGCCCTCGAAGCGGCCGACGCCGGCAGCGATCTTGCCAATCGCTTCGCCCGGTTCGTCCGGAGCGCAGCGGACGCAGAACCCGTCGGGCCCGCGCGCCGGCGCTCCGGTGTCGACATCGAACTTGACCAGCGCCACCGGAAAGCGGTGCGCGAGGTAGGACGGAATGCGGCCGATCGCTCCAGGTTTCCCTTCCGCGTTGTAGAGCGAGAAGCTGCCCTCGGTTGCGGCGTAGAACTCGAGTATTTGCGGAATGCCGAAGCGGCTCTGAAACGCTTCCCAGACATCGCGGCGCAACCCGTTGCCGCAGGCGAGCCGCAGCCTGTGCGCCTGTTCGCGCGGGTGCGGCGGCGCCGCGACGAGGTAGCGGCAAAGCTCGCCGATATACTGGAACAAGGTGCAGTCCCGGTCGGCGACATCGTCCCAGAAGCGGCTCGCCGAAAATCGCTCGCGGATGAAGACGGACGCGCCGGCGACGAGCGGGGCGCCGATCGCCACCACGCCGCCGATGCTGTGATACATCGGCAGGCAGCAATACATCCGGTCACTCGGTACGATTTCCATCATCCCGGCGAACCAACGAGTCCATTGCATCAGCCGCCGGTGGCTGACTGCGGCCGCCTTGGGCAAACCCGTGGTGCCCGAGGTGTAGATGTACAGCGCGCGGTCGTCGAGAGTGGGCGGCGAATAGGCCGCATCATCGAGCTCACCGGGTTCCGCGAGCGCGCTTTCGATGCGCGGGAAGCCGTGTCCGTCGGCGCCATGCGTCCAAATCCGCACGTCCTGAGCTAGGTCAGGCTGGATCGCGGCGACGGCGTCGATCAAGGGTCCGCCGACGATGATGTGCTTGGGGCTTACGGTCTCGAACGAGTGCCGCAGCGCGGCGCCGACAAGATTGGTGTTGACCAGCGCGACGACCCCGCCGACGCGGACGATCCCCAGCCAGATAGCGAGATATTGCGGACAGTTTAGCATCATCAACGCGACGACGTCGCCTTTGCCGACGCCGTGGTTCAGCGCCCAGCTGGCGTAGCACTTGGACAGCGCGGCGAGGTCACGGTAGCTGAAGGTTTCCATCTCCGAGAGCAGCGCCGGCAGCGAGCCGAACCGCTCCGCGACCGCATCGATCACGAACGGCAGGGTCAGCGCCGGGTCGCGGCCGATCGGCGCGGTCATCTCCAGCGCCCGCTGCCAGGCTTTCGCCGCAGAACCTGCCGCGCCCTCGGTGGGCCGCGCCGCTTTCACCCGATCGATCATCGCCATGGGCAAAGCATCGCGGCAATCCTTCGAGAAGTCGTTAACTCGGCCCAATTACCGCAGATCGTCATGAGATCCCCGGGTGGGGATGACTTGTCGGGCAACTGCCCGACAAGTCAATTCAGCCTCAGTTCGGTAATGTGCCGCGGGTCTTGCTTCAATTCGCCCCTCTCGACCTTCTTGACGATGTCCACGAGGCGCTCGTTGGCGGCGGCGCGAATGCCGACCTTCTCGCCCTCGCACGATAAAACCGTTTCGCGCCGTCTCGAAGTTCGTCGCAAAGGACGATCTACTTGCCGTTATTTTGGCATTTTCCGAAGGTACTTAGATCATTACCTAGGTTTCGGTTAGTGCGTTAATAGATAATATTTATCTCACGAAGAGGCAGGAGTATTGAAGGGCAAAAGGGGATTAGCCCCAACGGTTATTTTTGGGATCAAAAGTCGTGAACGATATTCGTCGAAGAAAGTAGTACCCCATTCAGGGTAGAGCCTATGTGCGTATTGCAATGTACTGACTGCAGGCGCTTATGAGCAGGCCGTTCACCACTATCTAGTGAAGTCTGCTCTCTCGATTTCGACATGCATGCAACGAGAAAATCACGAGGTTGAGCATAGCAATGCCCAAGTACGATAACGTTATTACTACGATCTGCGCGCTGTCGTGGGACCGCCTCAGCAACGACGAGGTCCTCCAGGTCGCCAAGGCCTATTACTACTTCTCCATCCAGTTCCGCGAGAACCTCGAGATCGCCTGCCAGCTTCGCCCGGGCGATTCCAAGCTCGCCGCGCTGCGCCTGGGTGAATGCAATACCGACAATCTGTCACCCTGGCCGAACGTCGCCCTTGCCGGCGAAAAGCTCGACCACGACGAATTTATGCGCCGGCTCCTCGCGCTGCAGCCCGTGCCCGATGAAGAGTCCCTCGAAGCGCTCGGCGCGAATTATCTGAGCCAGGTGCGCGCGGTCGACGACCATGCGCGCGCGTGCAGCATCGCCAGCTATGAGGATGGCGGGCTCTCCCTTGTTTTTTCATCGATGCTGCGGGCGCCGCATTGGCAGGGCGAGGGACAGCGCGCCTTCCGGCACTTCCTCGAACAGCACATTCTGTTCGATAGCGAGGACGGCGCCGGCCATGGCAGCCTGAGCCGCCACCTGGTGCCCGACGATGCGATCCTGCCGCTTTGGTCGGCCTTCGCCACACTGTTGGTGCTAGCGGTGCCGTGCCTCGCACAAAGCGCGGCTAGTCCAGCCGCCCAGCCGGAAGCTTGGTCGAGCTCGATACGGCCAGCGGCGGCTGTTTCGGCGTAGGACTTCAAACCCGGCGATATCCAGGAAACAAGAAATTTACTTGGCTGAGGGAAGGATGCACGGCGAGCACCACAGGTTCTGGGGCGGTGTCCACTGAATTGAAGGGTTCGGTCAGGTGCGAAACGAAACGCTGGCCATTCACGGCGGTTATGACGGCGATCCCGCGACGAAGGCCGTCGCGGTGCCGATCTACCAAACCGCTGCCTACGAGTTCGACAGTGCAGAGCACGGCGCCGCGCTGTTCAATCTCGAGGTCCCGGGGTTCCGCTACACTCGGATCAACAACCCGACCGTCGATGTGCTCGACCGCCGCGTCGCCCTGCTGGAAGGCGGCGTGGGCGCGCTGTGTGTCGCTTCGGGCCAAGCGGCGCTGCATTACGCGCTTCTCAACCTGACGCAGTCGGGCAGCAATATCGTCACGGTGCCCCAGCTCTACGGCACAACTCACACACTTTTCTCGCATCTGCTGCCCGGCTTCGGCATCGACGTCTGTTTCGCCGCCTCGGACCACCCCGCCGATATCGAGGCGCTGATCGACGTCAACACTTGCGGCGTTTTTTGCGAGAGCGTCGGCAACCCCGCCGGCAATATCTGCGATATCGAGGCGCTGGCCGAAGTCGCGCATGCCAGCGGGTTGCCGCTGGTCGTCGACAACACCGTGGCGACGCCGATCCTGCTGCGCCCGATCGACTACGGCGCCGACATTGTCGTCCATTCGCTGACCAAGTTCATGGGCGGACACGGCACGACCCTAGGCGGCGCCATCGTCGACAGCGGCAAATTCCCGTGGATGCAGCACGCCGAGCGCTTTCGCCAATTCTGCGAGCCCGACGAATCTTATCACGGTCTCGTCTACGCCGACCATTTCGGCCCCAGCGCCTATATCGCGCGCTGCCGCAGCTTCTATCAGCGCACCACCGGCGCGGTGCTGTCACCGTTGAGCGCGTTCCTGCTGCTGCAGGGCATCGAGACCGTGGCGCTGCGGGTCGAGCGCCACGTCGAGAATGCGCGCCGCGTCGCGCAATTCCTGCGCGACGACCCACGGGTCGCGTGGGTCAACTACGCCGGCTTCGCCGACAACCCCTATCACCGCCTCGCCGAGAAATATTTGGGAGGCCGCGCCTGTTCGCTGCTGACCTTCGGCGTCGCCGGCGGCTATCAGGGTGGAACCCGGTTCTACGATGCGTTGAAGCTGGTCAAGCGCTTGGTCAATCTCGGCGATGCCAAGTCACTGGCCTGTCACCCGGCCTCGACGACGCACCGCCAAATGCCGGCGGCCGACCAGAAAAAGGCCGGCGTCACCCCCGAAATGATCCGCCTCAGCGTGGGCATCGAGCATATCGACGATATCGTCGCCGATCTCGATCAGGCGCTCGCGCGAGCGGCAGGATAAGATGGCATTGCTCCCGCTCGACCGGATGCCGCGACCGCCTAGGGCTCCTCACCGCACCGGCACTCTGACCGTCGGCCTGGTCAACAACATGCCGGACCCGGCGCTCAAGTTCACCGAACTACAGGTTCGCGACCTGTTGTCTCGCGCCGCCGGACGGCGCGAGGTGTCGTTACGGATTTTTTCACTGCCCGAAGTGCCGCGATCGACGGAAGGCCGGCGGTATATCGCCCAGCACCATGAGCCGATCGATCGGCTGTGGGATGGGAATTTCGACGGGCTGATCGTCACCGGAACCGAGCCGCGCGCCGACCGGATCGAAGACGAGCCGTACTGGCCCGCCCTAGCCCAGCTTATCGACTGGGCGGATGACCATACAATTTCGAGTGTATGGTCATGCCTCGCTGCACATGCCGCGGTGTGCCGGCTCGACGGGATCGCCCGCCGCCCGTTCGACAGCAAACTGTTCGGCGTGTTCGATTGCACGAAGGTGGCCAACCACCCGCTCGTCGGCACCGGTCCGGGAGTGTGGCAAGTGCCGCACTCGCGCTACAACGAGCTGCCGGAGAAAGCTCTCGCCGAGAAGGGGTATTGCATCCTGTCGCGCTCTGACGCCGCCGGCGCCGACCTTTTCATCAAGCAGCGGCGGAGCCTCTACGTCTTCCTGCAAGGCCACCCGGAATACGATGCGACGGCGCTGTTTGGCGAATACCGCCGCGATGTCCGGCGCTATCTCGGCGGCGAGGCGGAGCACTATCCGGAGCTGCCGCACGGTTATTTTACCGACACTGCAAGCGACGCCTTGCGAACGTTTCGCCAGCGGGCCCTAGAACGGCGTGACACGGCTCTGCTCGAGCAATTCCCCGCCGCCATCGTCGGCCGGGAGCTGGCCGCCCCTTGGCGCGACGCTGCAGCGCGGCTGTATTCGAACTGGCTCGGCTATCTCGCCCGCAACCGGGCGCGCCGGCTTGGCACGATCGGACCCAAGGCGCCGGTCCAGGGCTCTGCCAACTCGGTCCACGCTTGAGCATGGCCGCGCTCGCCGCATTGCAGATGCGGCGTCGGGTTCGCCGCTTTTCCCAAGCCGCGCCGAACACGAGAAGTGGGACGAGTGACGTGACCCCCTGAAACTCCTCCAGGCGAAGCTAGAGTCCGACCCAACGGAAGGGACGGACGATGAAGCGATCAAGGTTCACGGAAGAGCAGATCATCGCGGTGCTGCGGGAGCAGGAGGTCG